>Ga0209591_10000271_pt1 | contig 68554 bp, 72 predicted proteins | sample MAT01_FD_187207 | JGI IMG/M metagenome (GOLD analysis project Ga0209591, IMG submission 187207) | Freshwater microbial communities from Lake Fryxell liftoff mats and glacier meltwater in Antarctica - MAT-01 (SPAdes) (version 2) | ecosystem: Environmental > Aquatic > Freshwater > Ice > Liftoff...
CGCCGGCCGGTTTTGAGGACTACAACGAGAACTGCGTCGGTGGCGACATCGCGGTCGGGGCGAACAGCCCGGGCCAGTTGATCATGCGCCCCCGAATCGGGTTCGACCCGTACGCGACCGGCATTCCCGGGGTCTGGATCTGCTCTTCAGCCACCCCACCCGGGGGCGGGGTTCACGGCATGTGCGGGGCCAACGCGGCCAAGGCCGTGATGGCCCACCTTGCGGGCGGCGGCGGGTCCTCCGGACCGCCCCGCGGCCCCGTCGGCCACGGCCTTTCAGTCCCAGGCTGATCGGATCGGTACCCCTTTTGACCGTTGTGAAACCAGATGGTTCTGCAAACCCGAAAACCTACCTACTGCACAGCGGGTGCGGCTTCTCCGACCTCGACTTCACGCAGCCTGTGAGTGTCGATGTCATAGATGAAGCCACGAACCCGGTCCCGGTGGAGCAGGAAATCCGACCGGCGAACCCTGAGAATCGACTGGCGCACGTCGGCCACCGGATCGGTGAACGACTCGATTGCGAAAGCCGGGGCGACCCCGGTGGCCTCCTGGAGTTCCGCTCTGAAGCCGTCGTCGGTCAGCGTCTGCATGCCGCAGTCGGTGTGGTGGATCAGCATCACCCGCTCGGTACCCAGCAGTCGCTGGGAGATCGCCAGCGAGCGGATCACATCGTCGGTGATCACGCCGCCGGCGTTCCTGAGCACATGCGCTTCGCCATCCTGGAGGCCGAGTGCCTGAAAGACGTCCAGCCGTGAATCCATGCAGGTGACGATCGCCAGCCGGCGGGTTGGCTCGAGGCCCAGCTGCCGTTGCGGGGCCGAAGACGCGAACGCCTCGTTGTTCGCGAGCAGTGTTTCGATGACTCTCACGACGCGCAGCCTAGGGAATTACGGTCGCAACGCGCGGCCGGCGCCGGCGCCGGCGCAGCGGCCAGGGCCGTCCTATGGACGGACGAGGGTCTCTACTTGATCGAGATCATGTCGACGACGAAGATCAGCGTGGCGTCGGCCGGGATCGACGGCGGACTGCCCTGGGGGCCGTAGCCGAGGTCCGGCGGGATGATCAGCTCGCGCCGGCCGCCGGCCTTCATGCCGACCAGGCCCTGGTCCCAACCCGCGATCACGGTGCCGCCACCGAGCGTCAGGTCGAAGGGCTCGCCACGATCCCAGGAAGCGTCGAACTCCTCGCCCGTGTCGTAGAGCGCGCCGACGTACTGGACGCTCACTGCGTCGCCATCTTTGGTCGCCGGGCCGGTCCCTTCGACGATGTCGTTGATCACCAGTTCGGTCGGTGCCGGATCAGTCGGGGCCTCAATCGTCGGCTTGACCGTGGTGTCGGTCTGGTCGGCCGAGGACGAACTCTCGTCCGAGCCTCCTGCAATCAGTACCACCGCGACAATCACGGCGAGCAGGGCAGAGGCAGATATGAGAGTGACTATTCGGCGGTCCATGGCGGCCATACTAGTTCGAACCGGGCGCTCCCGTCGCCTTACCGATGCGGAGAGACGGTCCAGCCTTCGGCCGGGCTGACTTCACCCGCGATCATCGCCTTCCAGGTCGCTTCAATTCCCTCCGGGCCGGAAGCCGAGCGGATGTTCAGCCAGGAGCCGCTCGAGTCGATGAACCGGTTCTGGTCCGAGGCGACCCGGCGGCGGACCTCGGCCGCTCCCCAGTCCTCGTTGCGCTTGGCGACCCGGGTCGGAGCAAAGAAGAGCTCCGGAGTCGGGCCGGGCAGCTCGGCGTTGCCACCGGGCGGAGTCAGGTGCTGCCAGTCGGCGGCCCCGACCACGGTGCTGGAAAGCAGCGAGTCGCCGAGGTGGTTGTGGATGCGTCCGCGAAGCCCGGCGTTTCCGGAAAAGTCGAGGTAGGCGGTGTGGACTTCGGGGTCGAGGCTCTCAAGGTCGTCATAGCTGAGCACCCGGTCGTAGTAGCCGGCCCCTTCAGTGAACTCGACATTTCCGGCTGAAGTCAGGCCGACCAGCTCGACCTGCTCGCCGTGGTCACGCTGGATCAGGTAGGCGAGGCTGAGCGCGGTTTTGCTCGAGGCGCTGGAAACGAGCAGGCGGGCGGCCCCGAAGAAGCCTTCATCGTCGAGCCAGTCCATCGCGAGGAACCCGGTGGTGAACAGCGGGGCGAACAGGGCGATGAACGGTTCGCGCTCCGGCGTGTCACCTGAATCGGGCGTGGCGAAGCCGTACCGGTTGTAGATGGCCGGCAGGTCGGCCCGGTGCTGCGCCTCGTCGACGAAGCCTGAGTCCGTGACTTTGCCGGGCTCGAATACGACATGGCTGGCCATCGGGAAGAAGCCGAATACCCGGGCACCGTTCTCGAGGCCGTCGGCCTTCGAGTTGACCACGTCGGCGTAGCCCCAGGCGGGGACTTTGCCCCAGCCTTCTTCGGCAGGGAAGAAGTCGAAGTACTTCATCGCCTCGCCCATCGCCCCGTAGGTGACGTTGTTCGCGGTCACCGAGAAAGTATCGATCGCCAGCAGGGCCTGGCCGTCTTCGAGTGCGACTTCGGCTTCGGCCGGGCCCGTGCGGATTTCAGTTGTGCCGAGGTCATCGCGCCGGACCAGAAAATCGAATGAGTTTTCCATCAGCCGAGCGTACCCGGTGAGCCGCCGCAGGAACAGTCTCGCGCAGTCCCGCGCGCACCTGCGTCGGATTCAGGTCCTGCTCAGTACAACCGATGGTTCGCGGGAAGCGGGGTGCCGTCGGATCAGGTCCGGCCAGAGGCGGCTGGCGATCCGTATCTGGAGCAGGCTGGTGCGGAGCACCGTCTCCCGGGCTGGGTCCCAGCTGAAGTTGTACATCTCGCGGATCTCGCTCGGCAGGAAGCCGATCGAGCTCAGCTTGATCGCCTCGCTGACCGGGGTCAGGACCAGTTTCAGCCAGCCGTCGAAAGGCGGGTCGAAGATGATTCCGGTTGAGCGGTCGCGGACCTCGGGGGATATGTACAGGCTGCCGTCAACCAGCCGGCCGCGCACGTATTCGCGCAGTTCCGGTTCACTCGCCGGCATCGAGTCGGCCGGCATTCCGAGCAGCATCCCGATCTGGCGATAGTCGGACCAGTAAGCCTCACGTTCCTCCGGATCCAGAGCACCGAAGATCCGCTCCCAGTAGAGCAGCGCCGAGTCGGCCAGGGTTGCCAGCGTCCAGAGCATCAGTTCGGGGTCGCTTGCGGAATAGCGGGCACCCTTGGCGATCGGCCCGTACTGCTCCTTCACGGTGCCCTTGACCTTGCGGTGCATCGCCTGGATCTCATCGCCGGTTCGTGTGGCCAGCGCATCGTCGCCGAAATACATGCGGCTCATGCGCTGGTCCGTGCTCATCAGCCGGGTGTGCGGGTCGTCGAACAGGATCGAGTGCTTGCGGAAGCCGACCACAGCAAGCGGGTCACATGCCTGCATCAGCAGTGCCCTGACCCCTGAGAATGCGATCAGCCGCTCGGAGTGGAGCCGCCGGATCATGCTGTCGGCGGGGAAGTAACCGTCAACCTTGCTGGCGGCGACCTCGGACTGTTCGCTGCTGCCGATGCCGAGCGGGGAAAGCAGCCCGAACGCGTTGAGTACGCCGTCCACCGGGTCAGCCCGCCTTCGCAGTTGCGAGCTCTACCGCTTCAGCCGCCTTGCGGCCCGAAACGAGCGCTCCCTGGATCGAGGGCGACTCCCGATGGTCGCCGCAGACGAACAGGCCTGATTCAAGTTCGGGCTGCAGCCCGCCGGAAACAAATCTTCCGGGGCCGAAGTCGGGCAGCGCGTAGTCGATTCGGCGGGTCGCGAGGTGCCGCCAGCCATCGACGGTGTCCCGGCCGAACCAGCCACCCAGCTGGGCTGTGACGGATTCGAGCAGGTCGTCGCGTCGCGCCTGCTCCCCGACCGCGCTGACCGAGATCAGCGAGCGTCCCGGGGGTGCGTAACCGGGGCAGACCGCGCTGGGGATCGCCAGTTCGTTGATCGGTCCTTCGCCAGGCGGCGCGAGAACCAGCAGGCGGCCGTCTATCTCGGATTCCGGTGCGTCAAAGTAGACGCAGGTCGTGGTCCGGTTGACCCCGGGTGGCTCGGTACCGAGCAGTCGGCAGGCTTCACGTTCCTCTGTGGCCACGACCACGGCCGAGGCCGGCCGCCACTCACCATCCTCCAGCCGGAACCCGTCCGGCCGGACCTCGGCGACACGATGGCCGAAGTTGACCGTGCCTGGTTTCAGCCGGTCTGAGAGTTGTGCGGCCATCGCTCCCATCCCGCCGGCCGGCAGCGCTGCGTCACCGGAGGAGAACCAGCGGAAGAAGATCTCCATCAGCCGGCTCGAGGTCTGAAGGTCCGGATCGATGAACACACCTCCGAAGAACGGGCGGAAAAAACGGTCGATCACACCGTCGGAAAAGCCGCGAGCCTCAAGCGCCTCGCGCGCCGTGCGGTCAGTTCGGCTGAGTATGCGAGAAGGCTTTGCGGAGACGAGTTCCTGGCGCATCCAGCCGAGCCGGAGCTTGTCGGCCAGGGTCGCGACCGGCGAGCGCAGCGCCGCCGGGGCGGTCCGTGGCCGCCTGAGCGGGTCGGAGAACCGGGAAAAGCCACCGTCCATCCGGATCATCGCCCCGGGCTCAAAACCGCCCAGCCCGAGCGCGTCAAAATCCAGCGCCCGACGGGCTTCCGGGTAGGCCGTGAGCAGGACCTGAAATCCGCGGTCCAGCAGGAAGCCGTCCTTCTCATCGGTCCGGGCGCGGCCGCCGACGCCGTCCGAAGCCTCGTGGACCTCCACCTTCATACCTTGCTCGGCCAGCAGGCCGGCACAGCGGAGTCCGGCCAGGCCGGCCCCGACGATGGTGACCGGCGCGCCGGTCATTTCGAGGCCAGCGTCTCCTTCAGACTGTGGGCAGCGCGGTCGCCGACCCGCTTGAAGATCAGGCCGAAGAGCGGATCGAGCACGACGGCGATCGACTTCGGCTTGATGTTCGCCTCGTAGGTCACTTCACTGCCGGAACCGTCTGCTGCGATCGTGATCACGTCCTCGATGTCGGCGACGGCCGTTCCGCTGTGGAAGACGATCCTCCCGGGCCGCTGGAGCTCGACCGTCCGGTAGGTGAGGGTCAGGTCACGACCGGCGAACCCGGTGACGACCTTGTACTCGGCCCCTTCGTTCATGGGGTCGCCGCTGACCAGGTCGGACGACTTCGTATTCTCGTCCCATTCGGCAGCGGTTCTGAAGTCGGCGAGGTACTCGAAGGTCATCTCGGGCGACATCGGGCTCTTGGCAGTTGTTCTGTAGGAGGCCATCTAGTCCGAATGATGACTGATCGCCGGCGTCGGCCGACTCGGCGCCGGAGCGGTCACCGCTTCTTCACACCATGAACCGGCAGCCGGGGTAGGTTCGAGTTTCCGTCGAGCGCAACCGAAAGCACCCGAAATCAGATCAACAGGTGTCAACTCGTTTCCTCTCCTTCCTGCGAGTGCGGCACCGTGCGCGACCTGCGTCGCGCGAGAGGATCCCCGGCGGCCGGGGTCCGCGATTTCGGCGATGCCCGGCGCGACAGCCTGGTCCGGGGCCTGAGGGCCCCTCGACCAGGCTGTCGCGAGTTCGGCGGTCCCTTCAGCGCGATCGCCCGGAGGGATCCTCGCTACGATCGTCCGGTGCGCGACAAGCCGGTCGGCCTACTGATCGCCGTGATCGCGGCAGCGGTCCCTCTGGTCATCCTCGGCAACGCGCTGATCGCGCTGCTGATCCCGTGGTTCGCCCACCTGCAGTACGCGCTGCCGGGCTTTCCGGATGACCCCTTCGGCCTGGCGGGCGCTGACCGGGCTTCGCTCGGGGCGACAGGCATCCGATCGATCTGGCCGGTCGGCCCCGGATCCGGCCTCCTCGTCGATGCCAGGTTGCCGGACGGATCGGTGGCTTTCGGCCCGGTCGAGGTCCGACACATGGGAGATGTACGAGCTCTGGTCCAGGCCTGCTTCGTACTCTGGGTGATCTCGATCTTTGCCGGAGCGGCGGCAATCTTCAGGCTTCTGCGGACCGACCGGCGCGACGCCGTCCGTCGGGGGCTCAGGCGGGGCTCGCTGATCACGATTGGCGCGATGGCGGTCATCGGCATCGCGATGCTGGTCAACTTCGACGCAATCTTCGACGGCTTCCACGAAATCTTCTTCGAGCCCGGAACCTGGACCTTCGGCGACGACGAAACCCTGCGCCGGCTCTACCCGGACGCGTTCTGGGGCATCGCCTCCGGCCTGCTGGCGGCGCTCGCCCTCGTACAGGCCGTCCTGCTCCTGTTGCGCACCCGTTCTGCGCCAGTCCGGTGAAGGCGTTGCGTCGGGATCGCTCCGCTCCGGATCTGGAATCGCGGCTTCCGACCGGGCCGGCGCTTACTCTCCCGCGCCGTTGAGTTCATCGCCGCTCACAAACGATTCCGAGGTGTCCGAGGAGGCCACCGCCATGCCAGAGACTCCGGCCGGTTCAGGGCTGCCTCCGTGGCCCGGTGACCGGCCCCTGCGGGACTGGCAGCAGCGGGCCCTCGAGGCTGTCCGCTGCCACTCGCGTCCGGGCTTTCTCGCCTCGGCCACTCCTGCCGCGGGCAAGACCACCTTTGGCCTGAGGGTGGCGCACGAGATGCTGAGCAGCGGACGGGTGCGACGGGTGGTGGTGGTTGGTCCCACCACGCATATCTGCCGCCAGTGGGCCGCGGACGCCGCCCGCTACGGGATCGACCTTGAGCCGAACCGGCCGAACGCCGACGGTCCCGAGACCTCGGACTTCCACGGGGTCGCGGTCACCTACCAGACGGTCGCCGCCGGCCCGGCCCTTCATGAGGCTGCCGCCCGGCGAACGACTCTGGTGATCGCGGATGAGCCGCATCACATGGGCGAGCAGGCCAGCTGGGGCACGAGCGCCAGGCGGGCCTTCGGCGAGGCGACTTTCAGGTTGCTGCTCTCGGGCACGCCGTTTCGCTCCGACGACAAAGCGATCCCGTGGGTCCGCTACGACGATGACGGGCTTAGCACCGCCGACTTCACCTACGGCTATCCGGAGGCTCTGATCGACCGGGTCTGCCGGCCGATCACCTTCCTTCCGTACGACGGCGAAATGGAATGGATCAGTGACGGTCGGATGCGATCCGCGGATTTCGACCTGGTCCTGCCGGCCGCCGAGTCGGCCCGCCGGCTTCGGACCGCGCTCGACGCAAGCGGGGAATGGATGGGCCATGTGCTGGCCGATGCCGACGCCCGGTTGAGTGAAGTGAGGGCAGCCGGTCATCCCGACGCGGGCGGACTGGTGGTGGCCTCCGACCAGGACCACGCCCGGGCAATCGCCCGCCGGCTCAGCCTCGTCTCCGGAGGGCCCCCCGAGATCGTGATGAGCGACCAGCCCGGCGCCAGCGCCCGGATAGCTTCGTTCGCTGCCTCGGACGAGCGGTGGCTGGTCTCGGTCCTGATGGTCTCCGAGGGCGTGGACATCCCGAGGTTGAGAGTGGGTGTGTACGCGACAGCCGCCAGGACGGAACTCTTCTTCCGCCAGGTGGTCGGCCGGTTCATTCGGACGACCACCTCGCCGAAGAGGCAGATGAGTTACCTGCTGCTGCCCGCCGACGGACGGCTGAAGCAGCTCGCGTTCGAGATCGAGCGGGAACGACGACACGCGATCGACCTCGCACCCGGTCTGAACGACGAACTTGAGGAGCTCGACGGCGAGATCCCGGAGCGCTCCGAGGAGGGGCAGCGTTTTGAGGCACTGAGCTCGACCGGAGCCGAGCTTGACGAAGCGATCCTTGCCCAGACGACGATGCAGCTCTTCGCCATGGATGACATCGACGCAGGCCCGGACCCGGTCTCGGCGGTGACCGGAGAGGCGATCGGGTCAAGGCCCGCGCCGGCCGCGTCAACGGCCTTGCCGCGAGTCGGCGCTACCGGATCGATACGGTCCGGCGCTTCGCCTCAACCCGGGGGACCGGAGAGGGAGTCGGCTTTCGCAGCCAGGGAACGGCTCAGGGCCGAGCGCCGAACCATGGTCGCCGATGTGTCCCGGAGGACGGGGGAGAGCCACCGCGAGGTTCACGCCCGAATCAACCGGATGACCGGCGCGACGGCCGTCGGCAAGGCGACGCGTGAGCAGCTCGAGAAGGGCAACGCCATACTGCTGCGTGATCTGTCCTGATGGCCCGCGTCGATCCCGAATTCAGATTCGAGACCAGTACCTCCCAGGCGCGTGCCTGGGGCAAGACCCTGCGGGCGGACATGCCGCGCAGCCGGCACGGCGAGTTCAACGCCGACGATCGCGATCCGGTGTCGATAGTCGAGCGCCAGAATGTCTCGCGCCTCCAGAACCTGATCCCGGTGAGGATCGGAAGGATGCTGGAGTCGCCGTTTGCCTTCTACCGCGGGACCGCCGCGGTGATGGCCCACGACCTCGCCCCCGAAGCCCGTACCGGTGCCTTTGTCGTCAGCTGCGGCGATGCGCACGTCGCCAACTTCGGCTTCTTCGCCAGCCCTGACCGGCGGCTGCTTTTCGACCTCAACGACTTCGACGAATCCGCCCCGGCACCCTGGGAGTGGGATGTCAAGCGGCTCGCTGCCAGCGTCACGATCGGATTCCGTCACAACGGCTTCAGCGAGGAGCAGGCGTTCGAGGCAACCCGGGCCACGGTCTGCTCTTACCGCTCGACCCTGCGCGAGCTGCACCAGTTGTCGGCCCTCGAGCGCTACTACTTCCGGGTCGAATACGAAGAGCTGGAGGCGGTGGCCACGGGTGAGGGCCTCGAGCAACTTCGAAGACTGAACAGGAAGGCGCGAAAGAAGAACTCCACGCGGGTGTTGCACCAGATAACCACCAGCGACGAGGACGGAACTCCGAAGATCGTCGACCAGCCACCGATCCTCCAGCACTACACCGAGATGGACAGTGGGGAGGTGGCGCATGTGCTGGAGCGCTACATGAAGACTCTGCGCCCGGATCTCAATCTGGTTTTCTCCAAGTTCCACTTGGTTGACTACGCACTGCGAATCGTCGGCGTCGGCAGCGTCGGCACCCGGTGCACGATCGCCCTGATGCTGGGTCCATCGGATTTCCCGCTCTTCCTTCAGCTAAAGGAAGCCCAGCCATCGGTGCTCGAGACCTATGGCCGGATCAGTCCGATGCCTGTCCGTGGCCTCGGCGACCGCGACCGCAAGCTTGAGGGCTACCGGGTCGTTTCCTGCCAGCAGGTGCTTCAGGCCGCCTCGGACCCGTTCCTCGGCTGGGTCAGATCCCGGACCGGACGGGACTTCTACGTAAGGCAGTTTCGCGACATGAAGAGCACGGTCAATCTCGATGCGCTGCCCGCAAGCGTCTTCTCCACCTACGGGATCCTCTGCGGCAGGTTGCTCGCCCGGGCCCACAGCCAGAGCCCCGGTTCGGCGGCGATCACCGGATACCTCGGGCAGTCGCAGATCTTCGACCTCGCGATCGCCGCCTGGGCGAAGAGCTACGCCGAGCAGTCCGAACGCGACTACGAGGCCCTGGAAGAGGCGGTCAGGACCGGCCGCCTGCCGGCCGAGCGCGGCGTCTGAGCTGCAGCAGGCGCTGGGGCGGCCGAGTCCGGAGGCAGGCCGTTCGGAACCGTCAGGCTGACCAGTAAGCGCCGATCCTTGCGGTGAAGGCGGCCGGATCCTCGGCGTACAGCCGTCGCGCGATCGGCAGGCAGTCGTCGAGCAGCCCCCTCTGGCGGCCTTCGATGGTCTCTGCCAGGACTGAAAAATCCTCCTCGTCCCACGACCCGCCGTCTTCGGCCGGAGTGTGGCGCGTTTCGATTTCGTCCAGCAGTACAGACAGGTCGTTGTAGTCGCCGAGCAGGTCGGCCAGGCGGCTGGATTCATCCTCCGGCCCTTCAAGCCCGGCCGGCCACGCTTCACGCAGAAGTCTCGTCGCATACCAGAGGTCCTTGACCCGCTTGCGCCAGTCGTGCATGATTTCGGACTCGGGCGACTGGTCCCGCCGGAGCTGCTTTTCTACGCTCGTCAGGTCCTTGCGGCCAGCGGCGTAGCAACGTTTCAGGCCCGGCTCGAAAAGCCGCCAGCCCGAGTTTTCCAGGGGCCAGTCCGGGATTCTCCGGCCTCCTTCCTCGATCCGGTCGGCGGCTTCACTGATCGCGCCTTCAATCGAGGTTTCGCCTTCCGACGAGGCGAGCCGGCGGCGCCGGGCGAGGTCGCTGACCAGGCTGTCAACCGGTGGACCGCCCTCCGGGTAGTCCTCGAGGACCGAGTCGAGAGTCCCGGCCAGCACTTCGGAGTCGCGTGTCGCCGAGAGCAGCCGGGCGGCATCGCGGTAGCGGCGGTTCTCTTCGCGGTAGGTGTTCTTGCCGAGCTCGTCGCGGACCAGACGCAGCACCGATCTCATCTTCTTCATGTCTTTCCGGGTGGTGTGCACCGCAGTCGCTCTGTCCTCTTTGGCACCCTGGCGCAGGCTGCTCACTGCCGAGTCCACCCGGCCCCGGGCCACCCGGCGAACGCTCTCAACTGGATCCTCCCGGTCGAGTCGATAACGCGACGAATCCGGCCTGCCGGCCTCTGCTGCGACAGTTACCCCAGGCCCCAGGGTCGGCGTCGATGAGTCACCACCCGTGTCTTTGCGTACCGCATTTTTTCGCTCGGAAATGTCCCTGTAGGGCCCGGAAGGGGGTCCGGGTTCACCGATCGCGATCGAAAACTCGGCGATGTCGCTTTGGCCCGGTTCGACGGAGGTCAGATCCCGGCCGCTCACCAGGGCGTTGCTCGGGGCCTTCATCGGTTCAAAGCAGATGAAATTCTCATTCACCGGCGAATAGACCTGGGCAGCGTGGAATCCGCGTTCGAAGCAGACCGTGATCTGGCGCCGGCTGTCGGCGACCGAGAACGCGGCACCGTGGGTCACGCCCGAAAAGGCGTCGTCGTAGTCCCGGTCTTCGAGCGGGCCTTCGAAGGCTTCGCTCTGCTCGCTGTTGCCGGTCGGGATGTGGCGGGTATCCGTCTCAAGACCGAGCATGGCGGGCAAAGCCACGGTCCAATCTGCACGCTCACTGCCGGGCAGCGTGAGGTACGGATGGAATCCGTAGGCGAGCGGCACCGCGAGGTCGCCGGTCGCGGTCACCGTGGTTCGCACGGTCAGCCGGGAACCTGTGAGGCAGAACTCCAACTCGACCCGGTGCGGAAAAGGAAAGGTTCGCAGCAGTTCGGGGTGCGCGCCGAAGTCGAGGGTCGCCTTGACCGAAGCCGAGCCGAGGTCGTCTTCGGCCCGCGCCTCTGCCACTTTCCAGAGCGATGAAGCGGCCAGCGTGCCGTGGATCGCGAGGCCGTTCTCGTCCCGCTTGACGCGATAGGCCCCCGGCTCGATTCTCGTCGGCCGGGGGCCGAACTTCCACGAGTCGCGGGCCAGGCGGTTGGCCCAGGGATAGAGGATCGGGATGCCCAGCGTGCTGCCGGCTTCGACGTATTTGCCGAGCCCCTCACGCTGGTCGAGGAACTCTTCGCCCTCGAAGGTCAGCGAAACGGCGATCATGCCCGCCCCCGGGACGAAGGTCGCCGAAAGGCCGCCACCGGAATCGAGCCTGATTGCTTTGAACGCCATGGAGTAATGATGAACCATGGATGGCGACCGGGTGTTAACGAAATCCGAGCGGAGCGGGGAGAGGGATTGAGCGGCCGCGGCCCGTACGCGTCGCTCGCTCGCGCGGCGGCTTCAGCTCTGGATACCAGGGTGGACAGCATCAGTCCGTGTGCGGGCGGAGACATCAACCTCGCCTTTCGGCTTGATCTGGCCGACGGCCGCGCCGCTTTCCTCAAGACCCGGCCCGGGGCGACTGCGGATGAGTACCGCTCCGAAGCTGCCGGGTTGCGGTGGCTGGCGGAGCCCGGTGGGCTCGGTGTGCCGGACCCGCTTGCGGTTATTGACGACGGGCCCCACGCGGGCCTGCTGATCGAGTGGGTGGAGCCGGGCGGACCGCTCTCGCCGGCCGGTCAGGAGGAGTTCGGCCGAGGTCTGGCCCGGATTCACACGGCCGGAGCCGAGGCTCATGGCGTCGTGCCGCCTGGCGCCCCGGGGCGGGACCTGCGTCTGGGCGAAGCCGTCCTTGTTTCGCCCGCCGATCCCGGGCCGGAGACTTCGTTCGCAGCCGTCTACGTTGGCCGGATAGATGCGCTGGCCCGGCAGGCGGTCGATATCGGCAACCTCGACCAGGAAGGGGCGGCGGTACTGGGGCGGCTGAGCGACAGGATGGAAGATCTTTGTGGGCCTCCGGGGCCGCCCGCGCGGCTCCACGGGGACCTCTGGAGCGGCAACGTCATGGCCGGTCCGGGCGGTAGGCCATTTGTCATCGACCCGGCGGCCTACGGCGGGATCAACGAGGTCGACCTGGCGATGCTGGAGCTTTTCGCTTCACCGTCACCCGGCTTCTACGCCGCCTACGCGGAGGTCGGACCACTCGACCCCGGGTACCGCGAGCGCATCCCCCTCTGGCAGGTTCAGCCACTGCTAGTGCACGCCGTTCTCTTCGGCGGCCACTACGGGTCTGCCGCGGTAGACGCGGCATCCCTGTATGTGGCCTGACGGGTGCGTCGATGGCCGCTAGGCTCCGTGTATGAATCTAAACTCGGTACTGAGTCATCTGCGCTCCAACGCTGTCGCTTACCTCGCCCTGTTCGTGGCGCTGGGCGGCACCTCCTACGCGGTCACTGACGGTGGCGGTCGAGCGGCCTCTGCCGACGCGGGCGGCAAGCGCGTTTACGCGTGTGTCACCGCGGCTTTCGGGACCCTCAACCTGAGTTCAGCCGACGCGCAGTGCCCGCCGGGCCAGCGCAAGATCTCCTGGGGCGCCCGCGGTCCCAAGGGTGAACGCGGCGATCGCGGTCCGAGGGGCCAGCGTGGCCTTTCCGGTCCGAGGGGCCAGCGTGGCCTGAAGGGTCCCGCAGGACCGCAGGGGTCGGTGGGCGTACCGGGCCAGAACGGCGCAACCGGCCAGAACGGCGTACCGGGTCAGAACGGCGCAACCGGCCAGAACGGCGTACCGGGTCAGAACGGCGCAACCGGCCAGAACGGCGCAACCGGACCGGCCGGACCTCCCGGGCCGACCGGGGTGATGGGGCCGACCGGAGCGACTGGCCCGACCGGGTCCGCCGGAACGACCGGGTCCGCCGGAACGACCGGGTCCACCGGAATGACCGGGCCCTCCGGGCCGATCGGATCCATGGGGTAGGCCCGGGCGATCGGTCAGACCGGCCCGACCGGGGTACAAGGGAGCGGGTGGGGGCTCAGCGCTGACCGTGCCCGTCAGGTTCCGGCGCCGCAGGCCACCAGTCCGAATTCCCTCGCCTGCTTGTTGGCCACCTGAAAGGCTGCCGGCGCTTCTTCCACAGTGGGGTCCTCCTTGAGCTGGGCGATTCCTTCCTCGAGCGCGTCGTAGATCTCCGTAGTCGTCTCCTCGTCGCCTTCCGGCGGGGTGAGGGCCCGAAGGGCTGCCAGCTGGTCTTCAAGGTTCGGGATGGCTTCTTTCGCGGAGAAGGCGTTTATCTGCTCCGGGGTCGGCGGCTTGGCGCCAAAGGTCTCCTGGATTTTCTGGTTAAGGGCTTTGTCAGCGTCACGGCAGATCGCGTCGGCCTGGCTTATGTACTCGGCCTTGCTCGGAGTGTCGCTGCTTGCGCAGCCGACACCAATGATCAGCGCGACGGGCACCAGCAACAGGAGAAAGCGCTTCGCATGCAATTCGGAGTCCTCTCGGTAGTGGGGGGCGACCGACCGGACGAATCCGGAACAGGCCCTCAATCCGAGTTCAGACTAGCGGCCGGAGAAGCGGGCGTGGCCCGGACCCTTCTCGAGGAAGGTGCGGACCGCTGCCGCCAGGTCTTCACTGGCGAAAAGCCCGGCTGCGTCGCGGCGGGTTACCCGGTCCGCTGCCGGCACACCACCCTCGACGTACGCCCGGACGATGCGCTTGGTCATCGCGTGGGCCAGGGTTGGTCCTTCGGCCAGACGCCGGGCAAGTGAGCTCGCCCGGTCGGAGAGCTGGTCGTCCGGCAGGACCTCGTTGACTACGTTCCAGCGCTCGAGGGTCGCTGCGTCGAACAGGTCACCGGTCATCACAAGCTGGCGGGCCCTGCCTGAGCCCGCACGTTCCGCCAGTCGCTGAGGGCCACCCATCGACGGCGTGAGGCCGACCACGATTTCGACCAGGCCGAAGCTCGCCGACTCAGAGGCCAGGATCAGGTCGCAGGCCAGCGAGAGTTCAAAGGCGGCGGTCAGGGTCAGTCCGTGGGCGGCGAAAACCACCGGCAGAGGCAGGGCTTCAATTCGATCGACAAGGCCGAGCAGGTCTGACCAGAGCATTGAGGCCCTGGCCGGGCTCAAGCCTTCGAACTCGGCGACGTTGACCCCGCCTGACACCACCTTGCCTTCAGCGCGGATCAGCAGTGCCCGGGGAGGATCGGCCGTCACGGCCTCGATCGCCGCGTTGAGGCCGGCGATCATCGCGGCATCGAAGAGGTTCAGCGGCGGGCTGTCGATCGTGATGGTGGCCAGCGGGCCGTCGCGGTCGAGCGTTATCGGGTTCAAGCGGCTTCCTTTCCACGCAGTGCGAGTTCCAGTTCGAAGCGTGAGCGGGGGTCGTCGAGCGAATCACCGAACAACTCGCGCAGCCGCGCGACCCTGTAGCGGGCCGTCTGCGGATGAATGTGGAGCGCGCGCGCCATCTCGGCGGCGTTGCCGCGGTGATCGAGCCAGGCAGCTGTAGTTTCGGCCATTCGTGTCTTCGCGTTCGGGGTCAGGCCCTCGAGCGGAGCCAGCCGGCTGCGTCCGAGGCGGGAGATCAGATCCCGGCTCTCGAATAGCGCCAGGTCAGCCAGGTGCTCGTCGGCCCTTGCCAGGCCGGCATTCCGGATGGCGCCCGCCTCGATCGCCCTCAGCGCGCTCTTCGCAAGTCGCCAGGAGGTGTGTAGTTCCCCCACTGCCATCTCGGGTCCGAGCCCGGCGGGTCCTGTGCCGACGGCCTTGCGGAGGAGCCTGAGCCGACCCGGGCCGGCAGCGTCCGGGATCACGATGCAGCCAGTCGCATCGACCATGGCCGAGATCACCTCGATCGGGAGGAAACGGGTGATCTCGGCCAGGTCGCGCTCGTGACAGGAAAGAGTGGATGCCCGCTCTGGAACCTGCCATCCGGCAGCGGCAGAGAGCGAGTCGAGTTCGGGGCCGGCCATCGGCGGGCGGCGGAGCAAGGCGGCGACCAGGCGGCGCTCCAGGCGGAGCCTCTCGCCGAGTCCTTCGGACTGCGCTTCGGCATAGCCCTCGGTCGAATCAGATGAGAGCTCATTGATGTAGACGAAAATCGATTCCGCAAGCAGGCTCAGCGTCTTGCCGTCCAGATCCGCTTCGAGGCTGGCGGCGGCGATCCGGCGCCAGGCGATCCTCGCCCCGACCCGGTAGGCAGCCTGGAGGGAATCGAGAGCTCGTCCGTTCTCGAATTCGCCTCTGCCCAGGCCGACATAGACGCTGCGCGACGGTCCGCGGTCGGCATCCGGATTCCGGATCAGGCCAACGAACTGCCTGAGGGCCTCGGTCACGCCCACGTGAACGCCTCTGCCGAACGAACCCTCGAGGGGCATCGCGTAGCCCGGCACCTCGCGGCCGATCGTCTCGAGGATTTCGGCGGCGACGGCCGGCAGCTCCGGCTCAATCACATCCGCGACTTCGGGCTGAAGGCCCCTCCATGGTTCTCGATCGAAAGAAGTTATAACTCAACTTATAACAACTGCTGCGGATGCTTTGTAGATTGGCTAAGAACTTTGCTTCTGTTTACAAATATAATGAGTCCATGCGCGAGCCAGCAGCAGCCGGGGAGTCAGCAGTAGCCGGGCCTCGCCGGCCGGAACCGTCCGAGGTCGCCATCAGGCCCGAGATGGCGACGGTCGACAAAGTCGCCAACGTCGTCTCGATCGCCCTCCCGTTCATTGCCATGCTCGCCGCGATCGTGGTCTTCTGGAACCAGTTCGTCAGTCTCACCGACCTTTTGATCCTCCTGGCCATGTACGTGCTGACCGCACTGGGGGTGACCGTCGGCTTCCACAGGTTGCTCACCCACCGTGCCTTCCAGACCTACAAGCCGGTCGAGTACGGCTTCGCCGTTCTCGGTTCGCTGTCGGTGCAGGGACCGGTCAACACCTGGGTCGCCGACCACCGAAAGCACCATGCGCACACTGACAAAGAGGGCGACCCGCACAGCCCGCACGTCGGTCACAGTGACGGCGTAAGGGGAGTGATCGAGGGCCTCTGGCACGCCCACATCGGCTGGTCGATGACGGACCACGGCCTGGCTGACGAAAAGAAGTACGCCCGGGAACTCAACGAAGACCCCGGAATGAGGTGGCTCAGCAAGTACTTCCTGGTGTTCCTGGTCATCAGCCTGGCGATCCCGACAGCCGCCGGATACCTGATCTCCGGCACTCTGGCCGGTGCCGCAACGGGGCTGCTCTGGGGCGGGCTCGTGAGGATCTTCCTGGTCCACCACATCACCTGGAGCATCAACTCGGTCTGCCACTTCATGGGCACGCGCCGGTTCGACACCGACGACCAGTCGACCAACGTCTTCTGGCTGGCCCTGCCTTCCTTCGGTGAATCCTGGCACCACAACCATCACGCCTTTCCGCGCTCGGCCGACAACGGGTTGCGGCGGCGCGAGCTGGATCCTTCGGCCTGGGTCATAACCGGTCTTGAGAAGGCCGGCCTCGCCTGGAATGTGGTCCGGATCACCCCGGAGCGCCAGCAGCAGCGACTGGTGCCCGGCGGGCCTTCCGGGACTTCATGAACGAATTGTTCACGGATGCCTTGAATCTGTGTATGCTGGCCGGAGGGTAGGGAGATGAAGTTCAAAGGAGGAGATCTATGGGTATGAAGAAGAAGCTTGTTTCGTTTGCTGCGGTAGTCGTAGTGGCGGGAGCCATCGGAGCCGCGCCGGCAAGCGCCTCCGCACCATCCGTTCCTGCGATCCCGAACGCGGCCAGTCTGGCCGGTCTCTGCAAGTCCGTGCCGCAGCCGTCGCTGCAGGCGGCCTGCAACCAGGGCGTGGCCAAGATCGGCGCCTGCGCGTCGGCCGGAAACACCAAAGCGCTGGTTTCGTGCCTGAGCAAGGCTCTCGGTGGCGTCAAGCTGCCTGGCGTTGGCGGCCTGGCCGGCTTCAAGCTGCCGAGCCTCAGTGGTCTGGGCGGGAGCGGTCTCGGCGGGCTCAAGCTGCCTGCCGGTCTCGACCTCTCCAAGCTGCTCAATGGCCTGAAGCTCTGATCCAGACCACATAACCGCTCGAGGAATCGAGCAGTTGTTGAGCACCGGGGCGCCCTGCGCCCCGGTGTTTTTCTTTTCGTGGGGCTGCCACCTCGCCCGCAAGGCTGTCGATGCTGGTCGGCGTGCGGTAGCTTGGGGCGGTATGGGCACGGCACTACAAGGGGATCAATGAACCTTCTTTTCAGACCGGTCGGCATCATCGCCGGCATCATCGCCGGCATTCTGGCCAGGAAGATCTTCGACGCCAGCTGGCGCCTGATCGACGGCGATCAGCCACCGGAGGCAGGCGAGCGCTACATCTCCACCGGCAAGCTTGTGCTCTCGCTGGTACTTGAGGGGGCCATCTTCGCCCTGGTCAAGGGACTGGTGGACCGCGGTGCACGAAAGGCGTTTGCCAACTACACCGGCGCCTGGCCAGGCGCGGACAACTCAGTCGAGTAGGCCCTTCGAGCCACCTCGTTCAGGAGCGAAGGCGGGCTTGGGTACTCAGGTCTTCGGAGGACCGGTGAAGGCCTTGCCGACCAGTTCCTGAACACGACCCCGGTCTTCCCTGCGGACCATCGGGGCGTCTTTGGTAGGCACGACCAGACTGAAGAACTCCTTGCGCTCTTCTTCACTCAGGTTGTTGTAGAGCCGCTTCGTATGGTGACTCAGCCACTGCGCGCGCATCCAGACGGCGGGCCAGTCGACCCGCTTCGCAAAGTCCCAGGCCTGGGCGGTCACTGCCGCCGCCGCACCAGCCTTCGCCGCTTTCGACTTCTTCGCAGCCACCCCGTCAGGCCAGTCTTGAGATCGTGAATCTGCGGGGGCCTTTCGGAGTGCTGACCTCGACCTCGTGACCGACCGAACGGTTGCGCAACGCCTGGCCGACCGGTGATTCGGCAGACAGCCGGCCTTCGGCGAGACTGGCCTCGGTCGAACCGACCAGGGTCCAGGTGTGCTCGCGGCCTTCGGAGTCCGTTATGACGGCGGTTCGCCCGAAGCTGAAGGTGTCGGCCGACTCCTTGTCAACCTGGACAACGACCGCGTCGCGAAGGCGCTCACGCGCCCGCTGGATCCGGGTCTCAAGATGCGCCTGGTCCTCTTTGGCGATGTGGTACTCGGCGTTCTCCTTGAGGTCCCCCATCGCGCGCGCGACTTTGAGCCGCTCGGAAATCTGTTCCCGCCCGGGGCCCTCCATCTCTTCGATGTCGGCCTTCAGCGCGGTCAGACCTTCGGCCGTAATCGACTCGCCCGGTGCTTCGTTTGTGCTCATGTCTTCACCTTAGCTGCTACAACGACGGGCCCGGATTGCCGCAAGTGGTTCGGCCCGGGCCCCGGGCTATTCTTATGCGTCAGTGGTGCTCAGGTGGTCTCGATCGTGAGGATCGGAACCGATGTGGGCTGCTCGCTGCCACCCTTGGGCTCGACGCTGACCATCACCACATCGACACCGTTCAGATCGGGAATGCTGGTTGTCGCTGTGCCGTCCTTGCGAGGAGTGAAGAGGGAGTCGGTCGCTTCGATCGACTGTCCCTTCTGAACCCATGCCTGGTAGACCTCATCGTCAGGTAGCTTCATCAGGTTCGTGACCTTGAGCGTGCCCGACTGACCGGAGATGACCATGGTCGCATCGGCGTTGCCACTGTTTGAACTGCCTGTCAGGACCCGCTGGGCCACGACCGTACCCTCACTACCACTGTTGTCCCGGCCGTTGAAGGCGTAACCGACGATCACACCGGCGAACAGAACCGCGGCCAATGAGCCAAGGATCGCCGGCCGCAGCAGCTGGCCGAAGTCGAGCCAGGACCGCTTGGGTGCCTTGAATGCGTTCTCCTGGCGCTCGCTGCCGAGCACCGGTCCAGGTTCGTCGGCCCGGCTGGCGGGGGCCGGCTGGGTGGCGGGGTTCTGGGTGGCGGGGTTCTCGGCGAGGTCGGCTTCGACCGCCGCCATCAAACGCACCTTCAAATCCGGTGAAGGTTCGACCTGCTTGACCTGACTGACCAGTTCTTCCCTGGCCGACTCCAGCCAGCGCAGTTCTGCCTGGCACTCGGCACATCCACCGAGGTGGTATTCGAGGTCGGCACGCTCGCCGGGGCTGAGCGCTCCGAGGAGGAAAGGCGGCAGTTCTTCCTTCCAGCTTTCATGACTACGGGGGCTCATGCGTTCACCCGCCCTTCTTCTACAAGTCCGCCTCGGATTCTTTCAAGCCCGAGCCGCATTCGGCCCTTGACTGTGCCCAGAGGCAAGTCGAGCATCGAGGAAATTTCCGACTGGCTGAATCCGCCGAAGAAAGCGAGGTTGATCACCTTCGACTGCTTTTCAGGAAGTTCGGAGATCACCGTACGCACTTCGTGCTGGGTCTCCCTTCGCATCACCTGCTCGTCGGTCCGGTTCTCGGACGAGCGGCTCTCCAGCACGCCGTCGTCATCGGAATCGAGCGTGGGGGTGCGGCTTGCTTTGCTTCTCAAAGTGTCGATCGCGCGATTGCGCACGATTCCCAGGGCCCAGGCGCCGGCGCTGCCGCGGGTCTGGTCATATCGTTCGCCGCTCTTCCAGATGGAGAGGAAAGCTTCCTGGACTGTGTCTTCGGCGGCGCTGCGTTCGCCGATCACGCGGTAGGCAAGGGAGAATGCGCGGCGTTCGAAGCGATCGTAGAAGGCTTCGAAGGCGATCTGGTCGCGCTGCCCGACGAGGGTGAGCAACTCTTCGTCGTCCAGCTTTTCAGCAGCCTGGGGATTGATCGTCTTCACTTTGCCTTCGTCCTCATCTCTCTTCGAAGTATCGAGCAACGGTACGCCGGACGTGATTCATTGCGATGCCTGCTGATGCCTACGCGGTGGTTCGCCGAACGGATCAATCGGCTGGAGGTTTCTGTGGTGTGGAGGTCAAGCGGCGCCTGGAACGCCCCGGGCGCCGGCTGGCCGATCTCTTCGGCCGGCGTAAGGCCTTCTTCCTGGGGGCTGATCCTCGGCATCGCCGGCATCGGCAACGCAATTGGTCCGATGCTGGGCGGGGCCCTCACCGAATACCTGAGCTGGCGCTGGATCCTCTTCCTGAACGTGCCAATCGCGCTGGCGGCGATCGCCGTCGTCTACGCCCTGATCCACCAGCCGAAACCCGATACCGCCGACCGGAAACTCGACTTCGGCGGAATGATCACGGTAACCCTCGGCCTGGTCATTCTTATGGTCGCGCTGGACCAGGTGGTCGACTACGGCTGGGCGGATCCGCGCATCATCGCCGCGGTGATCGCTTCGGCGCTGCTGCTGCTCTGGTTCGTCCTGATCGAGCGCCGTTCAGGCGAACACGCACTGATTCCGGACGATATCTTCGGGAACCCCGGATTCCGGGCCGCCTGCATCGCGATCCTGGGGATTTCGGCCACGTTCTTCGGTTCGCTCTTCTTTCTGCCGCAGTACATGCAGAAGGAGTTTGGCTATTCGGCATTCGAGTCTGGCCTGGGCCTGCTGCCCTTCATGGCGATTTTCGCGGCGACCTCCTTCGTTGCCGGCCCTCTTTACAACCGCCTGGGTGGAAAGCTGATCGTCACGACGGGGGCCGGCTTCATCGCCGCCGGGGCGCTGCTGATCAGCTTCGGCATCCAGAGCGGCGGCAGCCTCGGTTCGATCGTTCCCGGGATGGCCGTGCTCGGTATCGGCGTGGGCCTTTTCTATTCGTCGGCAACCACCATCGCCGTCACCTCGGTCGATGAGTCCCGAAGCAGCCTCGCGGGTGGCATCATCTACATGTTCCAGGTGGCCGGAGGTTCGGTCGGCCTTGCCCTGACAACCACCGTGTACGCCTCGCAGTCCGGACTCATCGACGGGCTTCATGCGGCATTCCGCCTTGACTTCGCGCTGGCATTCGTCGGCTTCCTGATAACCCTCTTCTTCGTCGGTGGGCGCCTGGGTCGCGGGCGGGCCGAAACACACTGAGGTACAGCGGATAAAGGTTTCGTTAAACGTCAACCGATCGTTTCGGCGCCTCCGTAGGGCGGGTGTAAGGCAAACCATTTACGGAGGTAGTAGAGATGTTCTCAGAAGCAATACTCATGAAGGACCGAGGCATTGCGCGCCTGGCGGGGGCCGGTCTTGTCCCTCTCGCCGCGCTCGCAGTAGCGCTCTTTTTCGCACCCACCGCATCAGCGAACCCGATCGCCAGCGGATCCACCGCCCTCAAGCTCGACAAGGGTGTGACCAAGGTTCTGAAGCAGAACAAGGTCAGGGTCACCCCGATCGGGCCGGCCACGGTTCAGGGCGGCGCAGTCAGCTTCCCGATCACCGGGGGCAGCCTTGACCCGTCGACCGCGGTCGGCACCATCCGGCATTCGGGCGGACTGCGGTTCAAGGTCGGCAAGCGTCAACTGGTGACCCGCTCGTTCACGGTCAAGACCGGTAAAGGCAATGTGCTGATCGCCAAGGTTGGTCGTGCCAGTGTGCCGCTGCTTTCACTCGACCTGAAGAAGGCAAAGGTCAGCCGAAACGGCCTCGGCATCACTGTGCGCAGCGTCGGTGTATCACTGACCGGCGTAGCCGCCCGGGCTCTGAACAGGACCTTCAAGGTCAAGCTGTTCAGCAAGGGCCTGAAGCTGGGTTCGGTCGTCGTGAAGACGCAGCCGTCATCGGTGAAACTGGCCGCTGAAGGTAGCACTGACCTGACCCTGGATCCGGCAGCCGCCGGAGCCCTCACCTCGCTCGGAGTCGCAGTGGCGCCGATCGGGCCGGCGACAGCGTTGCCGGGTGGTGAGATCTCGTTCCCGATCACCGGCGGACGGGCCAATACGTCCACGTTCGCGGGTTCTATTCGCCACAGTGGCGGGATCTCGCTGACCAAGGGAATGACCGTCGTCGAGCTCACGAACTTCACGATCAACGTGGACGGTGAGCCCGACCTCACAGCGGTTCTCAACGGTGGTGACAGGGTCTCGATCCTGGACCTCGACCTGTCTGCCCTCACCGCAGATGTAAGCGGTCTGGACATCACCCTGGGCAACGCCTCGGCCGGCCTCACGGCCGCTGCGGCCGGCGCCCTGAGTGCTGCCTTCGGAGCTCCGATCCCGGCGGGCCTCACGCTCGGCAGCGCGACTGTCAAAGCGGTCGCCCGCTGAGCAAAGCATGTACTGCCGGTGCGGGCGGTCCCTTCGGGGGCCGCCCGTTTCGGTGAATTTCGGTCCGGATGCAACCGAATCCGGATTTTCGAACGTAAGCAGCTGTAGCACCCAAAAAAGATCCAAAGAAGCATCCCCAACAGAGAAGCATCCACAGGAATCAGAAAGGAAGTATGGACATCAAGAAAGCGATACTCCTGGGACTTTGCGTCCCGGCCCTCGCCTTCGGCGTCGCAGCGTGCAGCAGCGACGACGAGGAGAGCACCAGCACCGGAACCACCACCGAGCAGACCGACGCCGCAGCGACTGACGAGGCGGCGACCATGAACATCGTGGAGACCGCTCAGGCGACTCCGGACCTCTCCACCCTGGTTTCCGCGGTGGTCGCGGCCGACCTGGCCGAGACCCTGTCCGGCACGGGTCCGTTCACCGTGTTCGCTCCGACCAACGAAGCTTTCGCGGCGCTGCCCCCGGCAGAGCTCCAGCGTCTGCTGAAGCCGGCCAACAAGGACGAGCTAGCCAAGATCCTCACCTACCACGTGGTGGCGGGTGACGTCAAGGCAGCCGATCTGACCGACGGCCAGAAGGTCAAGACAGTCGAGGGCCAGGAGCTGACGATCACCATCAAGGGTGACAAGGTCATGGTCAATGACGCGACCGTCGCCATGGCTGACATCGCGACGTCGAACGGCACGGTCCACGTGATCGACGGCGTCCTGCTGCCGCCCAACTAGGTGAAAGTGGGGGGTGACTCGAATGTATGCCACCGTCGGGTCACCCCCCGTTTACCTTTCCTTTGCGGGCGTGATTGACTATCTGATGCCTGTGCTTACCAGAAGAGCAGAACCGGAAGAGCAGGTCCTGGCGGACCGACTCAGAGGGCGCGACGAGGTCGCGCTCTCGGATGTGTACGAACTTTATTCACGGCCTGTTTTCAGCTTCCTCAACCGCTTCTCCGGCGACCGCGGCACCGCTGAAGACATCCAGCAGCAGGTCTTCCTGGAGGTCTGGCAGAAGGCCTCCAACTTCGATCCGGACCGGGGCAGCCTGCTCACCTGGATCATGACCATCGCCCGCAGCCGCGCCCTTGACCACAGCCGCCGGCGCATTCCCGAGCCGCACGACCCCTCGGTCGCCGCAACGATGGCCGATTCCGGCGAAACAGCCGACAGTGATATCGACCGGGCGATTGACGACTGGCACTTCACTCAGTTGATCGACTCCCTGCCCGAGCAGGAAGCGGAGATCCTGCGGCACCGCTTCCACGGCGAGTTGAGCCAGTCGGAGATCTCCGAGCGAACCGGAGTCCCGCTTGGCACCGTCAAGTCGCGCATGGTCAGCGCTCTCGAGCGGTTGCGCACGCAGATGGATGCCAGCTGATGAACTCCGATATGCGCCAGAGCGTGCTCGAGTACCTGCTGGGGGAACTGCCCCCGGAGCAAGCCGGGCGCTTCGAGGCCACGCTCCTCACCGATCCCGGACTGAGGGCCGAAGTCGAGCGGCTGCGCCCGGTGGTCGGCCGGCTCGAGGGTCACGGTGAAGATGCCTGGGTTGCGCTCGAACCGCCGCCACTGGACATCGCTGCGATCGTCGCTGCCGACCTGCCCGCCGGAAGCTCCGCCATCGTTGACGAGGCTGCCGGCAGCCCGAGTAGAACCGGCGCCTCGCTTGGAACCGACAGCCCGATCGGAAGCGACAGCCCGCTTGGAGCCGGGAGGCCACTGGAAGCCCTGCCCGAAGCCGCCTCCGAGGCACCTTCCGCGTCCGACAAACGTAGTCAGGGCAAGCCGCGACGCAGCCTGGCGGAGGTTTTCGGAGTCGCCTGGCCGCGGATCGCGGTTGGCGCTTTTTCGGCCCTGCTCCTGCTTGCGGTCGGCGTCGGCGTGGGGATGCAGCTCGGCGGCGACGGAGCGGTCTCCGGCGGCGAGCCGACTCAGACTGCGCAGCTTCAGGCGTTCGGCGAGGAAGTTCCCCCGGGAGCGTCCGGGGAGGTGCTGCTGACCTCCGCCGACGGAGGTAACGGCGACCAGATGACCCTCGACGTATCCGGACTCAGGCAGAGCAGTGACCGCGAGTTTTACGAGCTCTGGCTGCTCGGTGACAAGGGCGAGCTGATTGCTCTTGGATCGTTCAGGGTTCCTTCGGACGGCAGCTCGACGATCGAAGTGCCGCTGCCGGTGAACCCGGACAAGTACCGGTACTTCGACGTCTCAATCCAGCCCGAAAACGGAGACCCGCAGCATTCGGGCCGATCCGTACTTCGCGGTCTGACCAGCTCCTGATTCCCGGCCAGGCTCTTGATCCCTGACCAGGTGGTTCTCGGCAGCGGTGGGGTGCTGGGAGACACGTGGATGAGCGCCATGATCGCCGGCCTGCTTGATGCCGGCGGGCCCGACCTGAGGCGCAGTGACAGCCTTGTCGGCACCTCTGCCGGCTCGATCGTGGCCACCCGCCTTGCTGCGGGTGAGGATCTGCGTGAGTACATCGACCGCCGGTTCAGTGTCGATCGTGCCGAAATCCCCGGGTCCGCGCAGGGGCCCGGCCGCAATACCGCGGCGATCGATGGAGCAGCGGGCGGCGGTCCGCTCGGCGCTGTTGGAGCTGCCCTGCTCGGCACGGGTCGGCCGGCCGGCGCACTACTCAGGCGCATTGTGCTCAAATCGCTGCCCGAGGGCAAGGAAGAACTCGTCCGGCTCGGAGCGACGATCAACCGGCTGATGCCCGACTGGGATCCACGACTGAATCTGGTCGGGGTGGAAGTCCGGCGGGGTTCAAGGCTGGTCATGCGCTCTGAAGCCGACCTGGGCCTGACCGTCAGTGAGGCGGTGCGGGCTTCCTGTGCCATCCCGGGGGTGTTCCGTCCGGTGCAGAGTTCACTCGGCCCGATCGTCGATGGTGGCGTCTGGAGCCCGGTCAACCTCGACGCGGTCAGACCACCGCCCGGGGCCAGCGTGCTCTGCCTTTACCCCTCCGGTTACTCCAGCGTGCCAGGCAGTGTGAGGCGCTCGGTCACGACCGCGGTCTCGCGGAGCCGGGTCGCGCTGGAGGCGGCGGCTGTGCGTCGTGGTGGGGCGCGGGTGCTGGTGGTTGCGCCAGATGCCGCCGCCGCGGTGGCGATCGGTCCCGACCGGATGGATCACAGCCGTGACGATGCCGTCGCCTCCGCCGGGTACCGGCAGGGGGTGGAGCTGGCCGACCGGCTCGAGGGTTGGCTCAGTGGAGCAACGTCACACTCCGGCATGCATCCGTGACCCCGCCTCGATCCGTATGAACCAGTAATGAAGATCGGGATTGTCGGATCAGGAATCTCCGGCCTCGCGGCCGCGCACCGTCTCAAGGACAAGGCGGACCTGACCCTGTTCGAAGCTGACCGACGCACCGGTGGTCACGCCAATACGGTCGTAGTCGAGTCCGAGCGTGGCTTTGAGGCGATAGACACAGGTTTCATCGTCTTCAACGACCGAAACTACCCGGAGTTCTCCGCGATCCTCGAGCAGATGGAGGTTCCCAGCCGCCCATCCTCAATGAGCTTTTCCTATAGCGACGGGGACTTTGAGTATGCGGGCCGTGATCTGAACGGCCTGTTCGCCCGTCGGCGCAATCTGGTCAACCCGGCATACCTGCGAATGCTTGCCGAGTTCACCCGTTTTCAGCGATCGCTTCGCGAGCTGGCATCGAGCGGTGAGTCCGGGCAGTCGATGGAAGAGTTCCTCGCCGAGAACCGGTTCTCGGCTCCTCTGACGGAGCGGGTGGTGGTACCCCTCGTGGCCGCCGTCTGGTCGGCGGACCCGGGGCAGATGTCGAGTTTCCCGGTCGGATTCCTGGCCCGGTTTCTGGACAACCATGGTCTACTCGGCCTGCGCGACCGTCCCAGCTGGCGGACGATCGAGGGTGGCTCCTGGCAGTACGTCGAAGCGCTCACCGCACCGATCCGCGACCGGGTCCGGACCAACACGCCGATCGTGCAGATCAGGCGCTTTGACAGCCATGTCGAGCTCACACCGAAGGGTGGCCAGCCGGAACGCTTCGATGAAGTCGTGATCGCCACCCATTCGGACCAGGCACTCGGGATGCTGGCCGATCCGAGTCAGGCCGAACGGGATCTGCTCGGCTCGATCGCCTACCAGACGAACCACACCGTGCTCCACTCGGACCTGTCGGTGATGCCCACCAGGCGCGCCGCCTGGGCCTGCTGGAACTATCGTGCGGACGGCGACCGCTCCGGCCCCGCCACACTCACCTATGACATGAACCGCCTCCAGACACTCTCCTGCCGGCGCCGCTTTCTGGTCAGCCTTAACATGAGCGACCGGATCGATCCAGACTCGATCATGGCGGAGTTCGATTATGAACACCCGGTCTTCACCCCGGATTCGATCGCCGCTCAGGAAAGATGGTCCGAAATCAGCGGAGTCAGACGCACCCATTACTGCGGCGCCTACTGGCGTAACGGCTTTCACGAAGACGGTGCCTTCAGCGGACTGCGGGCCGCACGAGCGGTTGAGGCCAGTCTGCCCGGGGGCGGCAGCGCCGCCGCCAGCGAGGTTCCCAGCGAGTGGGCCTGAACAGTGCGATCTACGAGGGCAGCGTCAGGCACCGCCGGTACGGGTCCGTAAGCCGAGAGTTCTCCTACCGGATGTTCATGGTCTACCTCGACCTCGAGGAGGTCCGGGAGGTCATGTCGCTGCACCCGCTGTGGTCCACGCGCGCCCGCTCTCCGGTGAGCTTCCGGCGGTCCGACTACCTCGGCCCTGCCGACTGCCCGCTGGACGATTGCGTGCGCGAAGCCGTTGCCCGGCAGACCGGCACCCGGCCGACCGGACCGATCCGGATGCTGACAAATCTGCGTCACTTCGGCCTGACCGAGAACCCGGTCACCTTCTACTACTGCTTCGAGCCGGGCGGGGAGAAGCTCCGGTGCGTCCTTGCGGAAGTCACCAATACGCCCTGGGGTGACCGTCACAGCTACGTCGTCGACGGGGTCCAGCGCGGCGGTGCACTTGTATCCTCGCGGCGAGAGAAGGCGATGCACGTTTCCCCGTTGATGGACATGGATCACGTTTATGACCTGCGCTTCGCCGTTCCGGGAGCGACCCTGCCCGTCCACATGGCCAGCAGCAAGGCCGGCGGGCTCGCTTTCGACGCGACGCTCAGGCTCGAGCGGACTGAGATCACGCGCTCTTCACTCAGTCGTGTACTCGTCACCTACCCGCCGATGAGCTGGCGGGTGCTGTCCGGCATCTACCGGCAGGCGGCCATCACCTGGATGCGTGGCGCCCGTTTTCACCCCCGGCCGGGGTCACTGTCACGGTCGCACCGTCCCGAGGACAGCCCTCACGAAGAGGCTGCGTGTCCTCAGGCTGCGTCTCCGCAGGCTGCGTGTCCGATATGAGGACGCGCGTCGCCAGGCTCAACCCGGTGCGTCCGGGCGTACTGCGTTTCCTGAACGGAATCGACTACGGGTCTATCCGGATTCAGGAAGGCGGCCGGGTGGACCTGCTGGGCGAAGGCAATCCCGGGCCGACGGTTGACGTAACCGTTCACTCCGCACGGCTCTGGACCCGGATGCTCCGGGGCAGCACCGGCATGGCGGAGAGCTACATCCTCGGCGAGTGGGACTGCGATGACCTGGTCGGTCTCGCCACCCTGGCCGGCAACAACCTGGAAGGGCTCGACCGGGTCCGGCGACCGCTCCACCAGGTCACGGGCCCGATCCAGCGCCTCGGCCTGACCATGCCTCGTACCACCCGCTCACGCGGCAAGAGCCAGATCGCGGCTCACTACGACCTCGGCAACGAGCTCTTCTCGCTCTTCCTCGACCCTTCGATGAACTACTCCTCGGGCATCTACTGCGACCCTGAGGACGATCTGGAGGCAGCCCAGATCAACAAGATGAACCGGATCGCGGACCGGCTCGAACTCGGCCCCGGCGACCACCTGCTTGAGGTCGGCACCGGCTGGGGAGGCCTGGCAGTACATCTCGCCGAGCGCACCGGCTGCCGGATAACCACGACAACGATCTCGAAGGAGCAGGCTGAACTGGCCCGCCGGCGGGTCGAAGATGCCGGCCTCTCCGACCGGATCGAGGTACTCGAAACCGACTACCGTGACCTGACCGGTACCTACGACCGCCTGGTTTCGGTCGAGATGATCGAAGCGGTCGGATGGAAGGACTTCCCGACCTACTTCCGCAAGTGCTGCTCGCTGCTCAAGCCGGATGGCGCGATGCTGCTGCAGGCGATAGTGATCGACGACGACGCTTACGAACTGGAGAAGGCCTCGCGCAGCTTCATCAGCCATTTCATCTTCCCCGGCGGCTGCCTGCCTTCGGTTGCCGAGATCAGCCGCTGCCTCGACGTCGGCACCGACATGCGCACGGTCTGGGTCGATGAGATCGGTGACGACTACGCGCGCACGCTTGCCGACTGGCGGGATCGATTCCTGGCGGTGACCGACCGGCTCGAGGCGCTGGGCTATGACCGGCGCTTCCGGCGCATGTGGGTGCTCTACATGTGCTTTGCCGAAGGCGGCTTCCGATCGGGCCGCAACAGCGATGTCCAGATGCTGCTGGCCAGGCCGGGCTTCACTCCGGCCGCCGACCTGGCCGGTCGGGCCGGTCAGGCAGCAGACCTGCCCTTGACCCAGCCCGCGGGGAACGCTCCAGCGGGAACCAGTCCCGCGTAGTCGGCAAAGTGCCTGCGCGCGACCCGTTCGGCCGCGCTGCCCTCGAAAACGGGCTGGAGGTCTCCGACGGTCAGCAGCACCCGGACGGTCGCGCCGATCTGGAAATCGGCTGCGGTCGGACTGTCGCCGTCGATCAGGCCCCGGTCGGCGTAGCTTTCGATCCGGTCGATCATCGACGGAAGCTCGGCCAGATCGCGGCTCATCTGTTCGGCGGAAATGCCGTGGTACTTCCAGGTGGAGCGGACGAACCGGATCGCAAAGTCGGTGCCAGGAGGGTCCAGCGCGTCGGCACCGCCGAAAGTGCCCATCGCCTCGGGACGAAAATGAAGAGCCGACCACGGCAGTCGGCGGCCGAAGTCCTGGAAGTCCCCGTCGGCCCAGAGCTCCGCCTCTCTGACTTCTTCAACGGCGCCTTCCGGGTACAGCGGATGCTGGGGAAAATCCTGTTCCAGCTTCCACAGGATCGCGGTCGAGCCATGCACGGTCTCACTGCCGATCGTCATTCCGGGGACGGTCCGTCTGGCTTCGCCATAGATCCGCTCGATCTCGTCCTGGTGTTCGCCCATGCCGAGGTTGACCAGTTCGTAAGTCAGGTCCTTGTATTTGAGCGCCGCCTCGGCGGTCATGCACGGATGCGACGGCGGCAGGACGTGGAGGGTTATCGGCTCGGTTTCAGGCATTGCCGAACCCTACGGGCAAAGGCACCGAAATGGAACAGCATGGAGAGTCGCTACGGTTCAGCAATGAACGCACGCATCGCACTCAATACGGGCTTCGGGCTCAGCCGGGTCGCCTTCGGGATCGTCGCGGCTGTGGTTCCGGAGAAAATCGGCCGTACATGGGTGGGCGAAGACGCCTCCCGGGCCTCGAACAAGACGGTCTTTCGCGCGATGGGTTTCCGCGACATCGCACTGGGAATCGGAGCGACCGAAGCGGCACTTCGTGATCAGGCCGGCCCCTGGCTGACGGTGTCACTGCTCGCCGACATCGGCGACGTCGCCGCGACCCTGATCTCGATCAACGGGATCGAGCGCAAGGGTGTGATCGTCACTTCGCTTTTGGCCGGTTCCGCCGCAGTTGCGGCCGGCGCACTGCTGGCGATCGACCGCAACTGCGCGCCCGAAGCCTGAACCGGTGACCGGGCCCGGACCGGCGGCATCCGGTGAACCGGATGCGCTTGCCGTTCCTCTCGAAGCCGCAGGTGACGCAGATCCGCAGACCACCGGCCGGTTCGACCTCGGGCCGGCGGCCCGCGGCCCGTGGCGGCCGGACGCAGCCCACGGCGGCGCTCCGGCGGCGCTGCTGACCCGGGCTATCGAAGCCCATGGGGCACAAGCGGGGATGAGGCTGGCCGCCTTCCAAAGCATCTTCCTGGGACCGGTGATGCTGGGGGAGGTGGAGCTGAGCACAAAGGTGCTCAAGCCCGGCCGTCGGCAGATGGTCGTCGGCGCGCAGATCACAGCCGGCGGGCGAACCCTGATCGAGGCTCGTGGCGTCCTGCTGAGGGTCGGTGAGGTTGAACTCCCGGCCGCGGCCGCAGAGGCTGAGCCCGGGATGCCGCCACTCGAAGCCGGCCGGGCGAGCGACGGTGGCCGTTGGGGCAGCGGAGAGGGACTCGCTTTCCAGCGGACCTCGAACTCGATCCGGCTGATCAACGGAGGCCCTGAAGAAGAACGGAAGGACGGAGCCGCCTGGTTCAGGCTCGAGAGTCCGATCGTTCCGGGCGAGAGACCCTCGCCGGCCCAGCGGGCGGTTGCCGCGGCTGACTTCGGCAACGGACTCGCGCATCCGATCTCGTTCGAGCAGTTCGTCTTCGTGAACTGCGACCTCAACGTGTGGCTGCTCCGTGAACCGGTCGGAGAGTGGATCGGGGTCAGCGCCGTGACCGAGGTCGCCGCCAACGGTTCGGGCGTGACCCGCACCGGTCTGCATGACCGCGAAGGGCGGTTCGGTACCGCCGGACAGTCGCTCTACGTCGATCGCACTGGTTGACGGACCAGCGTCTCGAACAGGCGGTGAAGCTCGGCGGCAGGGTCGTCGGTCAGCCCGGCGTGGACCTCCGAGGGCTGTATCGCGGTCGAGGAAGGAGCCACCAGCCAGCCGAACCGCTCGGATTGCGGAAGCTCCGCCAGTGCCCCGGCTCTTTCGTGGCCGTCGATCACGCCGGCAATCTCATTCAGCCTGGCAGCCATCGGCGCCGGATCGAGGTCCGGGGCAAAGGCCGCCAGCCGGTCCGGGTCGACCCCGGTCTTCATCGCCAGAAAGCTGTGCTGGCGGGAGAACAGAACCACGCCGACGTTGAGGCACTCTCCGCGTTCGATCGAAGGCACGGCCCGCAGCAAGGCGTATGAGAACGGTCTTCTGGTGGGTTCAGTCATCGGGGTGAAGGTCCTTTTCCATCTGTCCGCGATCCTCCAGCCTGGCCTCCAGAAACAGTCCGAACTGTTCCCTGGCCGACTCCGGATCCGGGCCGAGCCATTCTGACGGAACGGCCGCCACTGCGGTCCCGATGGCCTCCTGCGCGGGTCCGGTCAGCCGCTCGCCCGCCGCCCTGACCGGACCTGCGGCCGGCAGCAGAACGTGTTCGTTCAGCATCGGAGTCGGTCGTTCGGCGGTCAGGGAGAGCGGCACCGGGCCGTGCTGGCGGAAAAAGGCCGCGCCGTGGTCGATCAGCCACAGATCGCCGTGCCAGGTGAGCAGGTTGGGGTTGCGCGGGGTCCGGTCGACGTTGGTGATCAGCCAGTCGAACCAGACGATCGCGGCCGCTTCGTCGGGGTCGAGGCTGTAGCTCGAACTTCCGTCGAAAGGCAGGGCGCCTGGCAGGAAGTCCATCCCGAGGTTGGCTCCGGGGCTCGCTTCGATCAGCTCCTGGATTTCAGGATCCGGCTCGGCGTGGCCAAGCTCCGGCGAGACATCAATCACCACCAGTTCCGGAACCCTGAGGCCGATCGCCCGCCCGAGTTCTCCTGCCACCACTTCCGAGACGAGCGCCCCGGGTCCCTGCCCCGCACCGCGGAACTTGACTACATACAGCCCGTCGTCGTCGGCTTCGACCAGTCCGGGTAGGGAGCCACCCTCCCGCAGGGCGGTCACGTATCTGGTCGCGATTACCCGACGCATCGCTGAAGCTTCGCAGGTGGGCAGGCTTCAGCGGTCCAGGTCTCAGGAAAGCTGCGCCCGAGCTGATCCCGCGGAATACCGGCGATCATCCGGTGCGGAACGGGTTTAGTCTGTGGCCATGGGGAACGTCCCCCAAGGGGCCGGACCGACCAACGGAATTGAAAGGAAACACTCTTGCTGCTTGCTGCATACGAACTCGGTGACGGACTACTCACCGCACTGGCGGTCTTCTTCTTCGTCATCTGGATCTGGATCGTCATCGCGATCCTGATGGATCTTTTCCGCGACCACGATCTCAGCGGCTGGTGGAAGGCCGTATGGGTGCTGTTCTTCATCGTGGCGCCACCATTGACCGCCCTGGTCTACCTGGTCTTCCGCGGCTCCGGAATGCGGCAGCGGGCGATCAAGGATCAGGTTGAATCGAAGAAGCAGTTCGACGCGTACGTGCGGGACACCGCCGGCACCTCGCCTGTGGACGAGCTCCACAAGCTCAACCAGCTCAAGCAGAGCGGCGGAATCACCGAGGATGAGTACAACCAGATGAAGGCCAAGATCCTCGCCTGAGGCTCTGAACCTCATTCCGTTTGCGAACCGGCCGCGCAACCGCGCGGCCGGTTCTGTTTCGGCACACCGGTCCGGCGCATGTCGCCGACTAGACTTGCGCGGTGCCCCGAGTCCTCCTTGTGATCCTCTCGCTTGCCGTCGGCCTGATCGCCGGCGTCGCAGCCGTGACCGCGTTCAGCCCGGATGAGAAGGCGGCGCCGGCGCCGGAACCGCAAGCGGGTGGCGAGGTCGTGAGCGAAGCCCCACAAGAGACCTTTCTGACCGGCTTCAACCTCACCGCCTACACGCCGGACGGTTATTCCGGAGCCGAAGTGGCAGCGGACTTCACCCGGCTCAAGGAACTCGGCAGCACTGCCGTGGTGATCGTCCCCACCTGGTACATGTCGAGTTCCAACTCGGACACGATCCAGCCGGACGCGCAGAAGACTCCAGATGACGCCGGCCTCCAGGCGGCAATCGGCTCGGCCCGGCAAGCCGGACTCGAAGTGGTTCTCAAGCCACATGTGGACGTGCTCGACGAAACCTTCCGCGGGGATATCCAGCCCGCGGACCGGGCCGCGTGGTTTTCGTCATACGAGCGGTTCATCGGCCACTACGCCGACATTGCCGCCGGCAGCGACGTCAGCGTCTTCTCCGTCGGCACGGAGCTGAAGTCGCTCTCGACCGAGACGGACTCTTGGAATACCGTCATCGATTCGGTCCGCAACCGGTTCGAAGGGGAGCTGACTTACGCCGCGAACTGGGACGAGGTCTTCCAGGTCCAGTTCTGGGACCGCCTCGACCTGATCGGGGTCGATGCCTACTTCCCGCTCTCGCAGGAGGGTGAGGTGCCGACCAGCGAGTCGTTGGCCGCAGCCTGGCAGCCCAACGTCGACGGACTCGAGGCACTAAGCGAGCAGTGGGGGCTGCCTGTCCTGCTGACCGAAATCGGCTACCCGAGCCAGAAGGGTGCGACCGCGCATCCGTGGGAGGTGCGTGAGGGCGACCCCGCCGACCAGGCCCTGCAGGCGATGGCCTACCAGGCGGCTTTCGATGCTTTCGAAGGCCGTTCCTGGTTGCGCGGCATCCTGTGGTGGAGCTGGCGTGCCGACCCCAAACCCGAGGAGGCCATGGACCTCGAGTACACGCCGGAGGGCAAGCAGGCCGAGGGCGTGTTCGCAGGAGCCTCGTCCGGGTCCTGACCTGCCTTTGCGGGCGCATTCAGCCTGGCCGGAATTCCGTCGGCCCCTCCCGCAGCCCTCCTCCAGCTGCATGAGATATCCCAGACCCCGGTAGCCGTCCTGATCTCGGCCCTGCTGCGGCTACCTTGACGGTCCCGCCGGAAGTCGGCGACCCCCCTCATGCAACCAGAGCTTTCACAGAACCGAGGCGGCCTGAGCCGCCCCCGCATTCTTGCGGCCGCCGTCGTGGTGGTTTTCGCCGTATGCCTGATCGCGGTGGTGACCGGCCCGGCCTCGGCTACGACCCCTCAGCAGCGCTACGACCAGGCCCGCCAGAAGCTGGACCAGATCGCCGGCTCGGTCGATGAGCTCAAAAGCCAGGTCGCCGCCGACAATCGCCGGGTGGACGAGATGCTCGGCGAGCTTTCCGGGCTCCAGGTCCGGGCCGATGCGCTGACCGAAGCGCTCGATGCCAAGCAGGCCGAGCTGGACGCCATGGAAGCCGAACTCCAGAAGGGGCGCAAGCACCTGCAGCTTGTGCGCAAACGGCTTCAGCGCGCGCTCGACACACTCCGTGATCAGCTGGTCTCGCTCTACATGTCCGGTACCCCGGATGTGGCCGAGATGGTGCTCGGCTCGACCGACTGGTCGGAACTGGTCACGACTACCGGATACGCCGAAAGCATCCAGAACCGGGATGAAGCGGTCATCCAGCGGGTTGCTGGTCTGCGTGAGCAGATCAAGGCCTCGGTCGAGCGCATGAAGGTCCAGGAAGAGAAGCTGCAGACCGCCCGCGACGCGATCGCCGTCGAGCAACAGGCGGCTGTAGCTGCCCGGGACGAACTTCTGGCCCAGCGGGCCGAGTTCATGGCCACCCGCGACGTGCGCGAGCAACGCATCGCTGCCCTCCAGGAGCGGGCCGGCACGATTGAAGGCAACCTGCCTGACCTGAGCGTTGATCCGGCCTCGAGTTCAGCTCCGGTCGCGCCGGCTCCGGTTTCAGGAGAAACCGCGGTGCTCGGATCGGACGGCCTCGCTGCCGCTCCGGCGGGAGCGCCTCAGGCGGTCAAGGATGTGATCGCTGCGGCAAACGCGATCGTCGGATTCCCGTATTTGTGGGGCGGCGGCCACGGATCCTTCGAATCCTCGGGTTACGACTGCTCCGGCGCGGTCAGTTACGCGCTCAACGGCGGCGGGCTGATCTCAAGCCCGATGGACTCGACCGGCCTGACCACCTGGGGTGAGCCCGGAGAGGGCAACTGGATCTCAGTCTACGGCAACTCCGGCCACGTATACGCGGTCATCGCCGGACTGCGCTGGGATACATCCGGGACCGGCGGTACCGGTCCCAAGTGGCAGACAGACCTGCGCGACAACGCCGGCTTCATCGCGCGCCACCCCTCCGGACTCTAGAAACAGCGTCGCAGGACTTCAGTTCACCTGATCGTTCCCCGGCGGAGGCTCGGCCTCCCGCTCACCTGCGTACAGGAAGCGGTGGGCGATGGCGCCGGTGAGCATGGCGAAGAAGGCGACACCGGTCAGCAGGATGGCGATCTCGACGATCTCCGAGCCGACCGTGGTCGCTTCGTATTGCGATCCGAGCGTGGTCATCGTGGTTACTGCCCAGTAGGCGCCTTCCCATTCGGTGAGCTTCTGGTTGCCGGCCTCGAAGGCGCGGAAGGCAGTGCCGCCGGCAAGGGCCATCACCGTCGTCATCAGCGATGCGTAGAGCAGTCCCTCACTGGAGAAGGCGTTGCGCGAGATCTGGGTCAGCTTCAGCAGCCGCAGCAGCCTGAGCAGGCGGATTGCCCGCAGTGCCTGGAGGCCCGCCGGCAGTACGGGCGGGGTCAGGAATACGACCACCAGCTCGACCGGGTGGTGCCTCAGGTACTTGAGACGGTCCGGAACCAGTGCCAGCATCACGATCAGCTCGACGGCGAAGGCCAGCCAGGTGCCCCAGTTGAGGATCGTCGCGATTTCGGCAAGAGCTCCGGTCTCGCGGGTCTCGCTCAGGATCACGCAGGGCAGGGTCAGGGCCGCAGCGATCATCAGCGGGGTGTTCATCAGCTCCTGTGCCCTGATCGCCCGCGGGCCGGCAACCCCGTTTCCGGGATCCGTTCCACCGGTCAGTTCCATTGCGGCGGTGTGGCGGAGCCTCTGTCTGCGCTGCTTTCCGTCCATGGGGCGACTTTCGCCAAAGCTCCGCCTCTGCCTGTACTTGAAACTGAACGGTCAGCAATATGGTACGCTATACTAATTACTTATGCTAACTAATAATTCGGCAACCGTGCTTCGGCAACGGGCCGGGCAGGAGGGATGCAGGCAACACGATGTCAGACGCGCAATCAGACAGCCCGTCAAACAAACTGGATTCGGCTCTGGAAAACGGTTTAAGCAGGGTTGCCGATGACCTCAGCCTTTCGATAACCAGGACCTCCAGGGCGCTGCGCCAGGAGGCCGGAGGGCACCTGACGCCGACGGCTCTGTCAGCGCTCGCCTCGGTCGCCAGACACGAACCGGTGACTCCGGCCCGGCTGGCGGAGGTCGAATCGGTGCGTCGGCCGACTGCCACGAGGGTGATCGCCCACCTGATCGATTCGGGGCTGGTCGAACGAAAGGTTGATTCCGGGGACAGGCGCAGCTTCACGCTCAGCCTGACCGCCGCAGGCAGGCTCTACCTCGATGAGCGGCGATCGCGCAAGAGTGCCTACCTTTCGCGGATTCTCCAGGGACTCTCCCCGGATGATGTTGCCGTTCTCGCCAGGGCGGCGGAGATTCTCGACCGGGCGAAGAGCCAAGTCCCGGGTGGATCCGGAGCTGAAGAAGGTGAAGGGCCGTGAGGACCGCACTCGCCCGCTCCTTCGACGCTATGTCCATTGCCAACTACCGGCGATTCTTCACCGGACAGGTCGTTTCGACCTCTGGCAACTGGATGCAGACGGTTGCCGAGATCTGGCTGATCCTCAGCCTGACCGGTAGCGGTTTCGCAGTCGGCCTGACCACCGCCCTGCAGTTCCTGCCGATCCTGCTGTTTGGATTCTGGGGAGGGGCGCTGGCCGACCGGTTGGGCAAGCGCCGTCTGCTGATGGGCACCCAGATCCTGATGATGCTGCCGCCGCTGGCCCTGCTTCTCCTCGTCCTGAGCGACGCCGTCCTGCCCTGGATGGTGTTCGCGGCGGTGTTCGTCCGGGGCAGCCTGCTCGCGATCGACAATCCTGCCCGCCAGGCATTTGTGATGGAGATAGTCGGTCCATCGAAGATCGTGAATGCAGTCAGCCTGAACAGCGTCATCGTTCATTCGGCGCGTGTGGTCGGCCCGGCACTGGCCGGCGTCATGATCGCCACGGTCGGGGTGGCTCCGTGCTTCGGCCTGAATGCGGCCAGCTTCCTGGTCATGCTCTGGGCCCTCAGCAGGATCGACAGCGGCACGCTGGAACCCGTGCCGCGTTCCCGCTCGGGAGAGCGCGGCGTTTCCGAGGCCATGCGCTACGTCAGAGCGACTCCCGAACTCCTGATTCCGCTGGCCCTGATGGCGGTCGTAGGCACTCTGGGACTCAACTTTCACGTGGTCCTGCCTTTGCTGGCCACGATGACCTTCGCGGGCGGCCCGACCTCCTACGCCTTGCTGGTATCCGCCATGGGGGCAGGCTCCGTCGCGGGCGCACTCATCCTCGGGGCGCGTGGAAGCACCGGGCTCGGGGTGATCGCCGGCTCGGCACTTGCCTTCGGAGTCCTGGCGCTGATCGCGGCCGCCATGCCGAGCCTGCCATGGGAGCTGCCTGTGCTCGCCCTGCTCGGCGCCGCGGCGGTCACTTTCGCCGCAGCGGTCAATACGAGCCTGCAGCTGGTCGTCGCACCGGAGATGAGGGCGAGGGTGATGGCCATCTACACGGTCGTCTTCCTCGGCACGACCCCGATCGGCGGCCCGCTGGCGGGCTGGATCTCCGAGACCTGGGACCCGCGCGCTGCGCTGGTCATGGCTGCCGCTGCAGGTCTGCTCGCCGCGACGGCTGCCTACTGGATCCTCAGTCATGGCGGCAGGCGGTTCGCCGCGCAGGGACTGGCGGTAGACGGCATCAAATAGTCTTCGGCTCGGTGATCCACTCTGCGCACGGTTACTGGGTCGAAGAAGCGGGTCTGCCGCCACTCGCCCCCGCGCTCGACCGGGAGTTCGATGCCGATGTAGTCATCGTCGGCGGAGGCTTCACCGGCATGTGGACCGCCTGGCACCTGACCGAGGCCGACCCCGACCTGAGGATCGCTCTGCTGGATTCCCACCGCGTCGGCTGCGGACCGACTGGGCGAAACGGCGGTTTTGCCGACTCGATGTGGGTCAGCTTCGCCCGCCTGAGCGACCGGTACGGCATACCGGCGGCGCTCGAGGTCGCACGTGCATCGGAGGAGTCGGTGGACCAGATCGGCGAGTTCTGCGAGCAGCAGGGCATTGACGCGTGGTTCAGCAAGGCGGGCTACCTCAACGTCTCGACCTCGACCGCCCAGGACGGCGTCTGGCAGAAGAACACGGAGGCGATCGCCTCGGCTGGTCAGTCCGGAGCCTTCGAGCAGCTCGACCGCGAAGGTGTCGCCGGGATCTGCCGCTCGCCCCGGTTTCGAGGGGGTGTCTTCTACGGTGACGTGGCCACGGTGCAGCCGGCAAGGCTTGCCTTCGGCATCCGTGCGGCGCTGATCGACCGGGGGGTGGCACTTTTCGAGAACAGCCAGGTCCTTCGGGTCGAGGACGGCCCCGGTGGCGTCACCGCCACCACTTCCGGTGGCAGGATCCGCGCCGGACGGGTTGTGCTGGCGGCCGGTCCGGCGCTCGCAGGCCGTGGCTCTCCTGTGAAGAGCAGCGTCACGATCGCCTCCAGCCACATGGTCATCACCGAGCCGGTGCCCGAACTGATCGAACAGATCGGCTGGACCGGGGGCGAGGCGATCAGCGACTGCCGCGCGCTGCTGACCTACTTCCGCACGACTCCCGACGGCAGGATCGCCTTCGGCTGGGGCGGCGGCAGGATCGCGCCGGGCGCGCACCGTTTCGGGCGGGCCGAAATCGATCGCGAAGTGGTCGAGCAGGTCGGCGTTGCTCTGCGCGAATACTTCCCGGGCCTCGCCGACCGCCGGCTTGACCACGCCTGGGGCGGCCCGATAGACGCCTCCGCTACCCACCTGCCTCATGTCGTCAAGCTGCCTTCGGGCCGAGGTTTCGCCGCCTTCGGCTACACCGGAAACGGGGTAGGGCCGTCCCAGCTGGTCGGGCGTTCTCTCGCCTCTCTGGCAATCGGTCGCGAGGACCGCTACTCCTCACTCGCCCTGGTCGAACCGGCTGCGGCCCTGACGAAGGTTCCACCCGAACCGTTCCGGTTCATCGGTGGCACCGTGATCCGCGAGGCGATCGGGCGCAAGGAGGCCGCTGAAGCCGAAGGGAGCCGGCCGGGCGTGCTCGTATCCGCGATCTCGGCTGTTCCGAAGCTGATCGGATTCCACATCGGTCGCTGATCCGGGGTTAGGCTGGGGGAGAACCCGAACCGGAGGTAACGATGGCCGAAATCCCAGAAGAAGCAATTCCCCTGCTCGAAGGCAGGCACCTCGCCCATGTGGGGACGATCAACGCGGACGGCTCGCCGCAGGTCACACCGGTCTGGGTTGACCACGACGGCGATACGGTCCTGTTCAATACCGCAAAGGGGAGGATCAAGGAGAAGAACCTCGCGCGGGACCCGCGGGTCTCGATCTCGATAGTCGACTCCGACGATCCGTATCAGCCGCTCACGATCAAGGGCCGTGCAGTCGAGCTGACCGAGGAGGGCGCTGACGCACACATCGACCTGATGGCGAAGCGCTACCTCGATGAGGACGTCTACCCCTTCCGCCAACCGGGCGAGGTCCGGGTCCTGGTCAGGATCGAGCCGGAGCACGTCTCGTACGGACTCGGCTGACCGGGCCCCGGCCTTCCCGGGCAGTGCGGACCCCGGGCTGTGCGAACCCCGGGCAGTGCGGACCCCGGGCTGTGCGAACCCCGGGCAGTGCGGACCCCCCGCCCGGGAAGGGCGACCGTTCTGTCGAATCCATCCCCGGGCCATTCGGGCCCGGTCGCTCGGCTACTCGGTGTAGCCGGCTTCCTTCAGGTAGTCAGCCGCGACCTTTTCCGGCTGTTCCTTGTCGATGTCGACCCTGGCATCGAGCTCCTGCATCACGTCGATCGTGAGGCCGCTCTGGACCGCTTCGATCGTGGCGGCGTAATCGGAGCCGGCCTCGTCGATCGTCGCCTGCTTGGTCAGGAAAACGACGTTTCCGGCGGGCAGTACGGCCTGGTCATCCTCGAGGATCGTGTACTCGTCCGAAGCACCCAGCTGGGCGTCGGTCGTGAATACGATCGAGAGGTCAGCCTGGCCCTTGTCGAGGACCTCGTAACGCAGGCCGATGTCGACCGGCGTGAACGAGCTGAACTCGAGCCCGTAGTTCTGCTCGAGTCCGATCAGGCAGTCGATCCGCTGGCGGCACTCGGGGGAGCCGTACAGGTTGAGGTCCTGGCTCTTGCCCTCGAGGTCGGAGATCGTCTTCACACCGAGCTCGTCGGCCTTCGAGGTGAGCAGTCCGACCGCGTTGGCGCTTGAGAACGGCGTCGGCGGCAGGGCCACCAGTCCGTCGGCCTTGACTTCCTTGCTGACCGCATCGAATGCTTCCTGTGAATCGGCCGGTACCTGTTCAGCGTCCTTTCCGTAGAACGAAGTCAGAGCCGTGCTGACGTACTCGGGGTAGCCCGAGATCTCATCCTTCTTCAGGGCCTGAACGGCGATCGTCTCGGATCCGAGGTTGAGGTCGGTCTTGACGTCGTAGCCGGCCGCCTCGAGCCCCTGTGCGTAGATCTCGCCGAGCACGATCTGTTCGGTGAAGTTCTTCGAGCCGATCGTCAGGCTGACTCCGGAGTTGTCGGGATTCGACTTGATCAGGTCGACGCCGGCAGACGTATCGCCGGAGGATGAGCTGTCGTTTCCGTCGTCGCTACTGCAGGCCGCGAGTCCCAGCGACAGTGCCAGAACGCTGACCAGCAACAGGTACTTGAGTTTCTTGAGTGATGACATTCGTTTTTTCTCCTTGGTTGGTGGGTTCAGGCTATTCGACGGGTTCATGACTGCTGGAGCTTCAGCCCCTTGGAAGTCATCGCCCACTGCACCCCTGCCAGGGTCAACTCAAGTGTGATCGCCATCAGCGCGACCAGAATCGCGCCGGCCAGTACTCCGGCGTCCCCATAGACATTCCTCGAGATTATGAAGTCACCGAGGGTCAGGATCCCCGCGAGCGGCGCGATGGTCGCGGTCGCGATGATGTTGATCCCGGAAGTCCTCACTCCGCCCATGATCGTCGGAATGGCGAGTGGCAACTCGACCTTGGTGATGATCTCCCGGTTGCTCATTCCCATGCCGCGCGCGGCCTCGACCGAAGACCGGTCCACCTGCCGCATACCGACGAAGGTATTGGTCAGGATCGGCGGGATACCGAGGATGGCGAGCGCCACCACGAGGTTGAAAAGGCCAACGCCTATTGCCGCTGCCATCAGCGCGATCAGGGCCAGTTCGGGGATCGCCCGGCCTGCGTTGCCGGCGGAGACCGCGACGAACTCGCCTTTGCCGTAGTGGCCCAGGAGCAGGCCGGCCGGCAGGGCCAGAAGCAGTGAAACGCCGAGTGCGAGCAGGGTCACCTCGAGCTGTTTGGCCGCGAGCTCCAGAACCTGTTGTGGACCCCCGACCATCACGCCGCCCGTTGCCGCTTCCTGCTGCCTGACGATGAAGTCGAAAGCCTCTCCGAACAGACCGAGGGTGGCGAGGTTCGGCGCGATCATCGTGCCGCCCTGGTCCAGGGAGTCAGAAGCTTGCCGGTCAGCAGAAGCAGCGCGTCGAACAGGATCGCCATCAGCACCGCGATCGAACCGGCGACGATGATGCCGGTCTTGAAGGTGATGTTCGAGCCGACCACGATCTCGGTCCCGAGTCCGCCGCCGTTCGCGAACACGGCCAGGGTCGCGAGGGCGACCGTGCTGACGGTGGCGATCCGCAGGCCGGCGATGATCTCGGGCATCGCCAGCGGGATCTCGACCTGCCAGAGCAACTGTTTTTTGGTCAGGCCGATTCCGCGCGCCGCTTCGGTCACTTCACCGGGCACGTTACGCAGCCCGGTGGTCATGTTGCGGAAGATGATCTGCAGGGTGAACGCGGTCAGGGCGATGATCGCGGTCACCGCCCCCCGGCCGGTAATCGGCAGCAGCAGGAAGAAAAACGAGATCGAGGGGATCGTGTAGAGCACTCCGGTGGCAGCCAGGAAAGGCGATGACATCCAGCGGTAACGGTGGGCCAGCACCGCGAGGCTGAAGGCGATCAGGAAGCCTGCGGCGACGGCGCTGAGGACCAGGACTACATGCTGCATGGTGGGATCCACATAACGGTCGGCGTTATCCACCACCCAGCCGGGGCAGAACAGCTTGTTCTCCCGGATACAGCCTCCGCCGGAACGGTCCCTGAAGAAGTCCTGAGAGACCTCGGCCAGCAGCACGAAGTCAGCCGACACGGTCCACCGCCGGAATCGAGGCCAGCGAGGCTTCATCGGAGCTCAGGAACTCCGAGATGATCTCGACCGAGAGCACTCCGTCAAGTCGGCCCCGGCCGTCGGTCACCATTGCGTAGTGGGAGCCGCTGGCGAGCAGGGTCGCGAGGGCGTCCCTGAGGGTGACTTCACCGTCCAGCAGCGGCTCGGCGACCGAATCAGGTACCTGCGGCACCGCGGCGCCGGTCAGGTCCCTCTCCGAGAGCCAGCCCAGCGGCCGGTTCTCGCTGTCCACCATGACCGCGTGAGGGACTTCGGCCGACTCGAGCGCGACCCTGACCGGACCGGTCGCTTCACCGGCACGCGCAACCGGTGCCTTCCACAGGTTCATGTTCTTGACCCGGATCAGCGCGAGCCGCTTGAGCGCCCGGTCGGCGCCCACGAAGTCTTCGACGAACTCATCCGCCGGCTCCATGAGAAGTTCGGTCGGCGTGGCGAACTGGGCGAGCTCGCCGCCTTGTTTCATCACCGCGATCCGGTCACCCATCTTGATCGCTTCGTCGACGTCATGGGTCACGAACAGGACCGTCTTGCGGATCTCGGCCTGCAGCCGCAGGAACTCGTTTTGAAGCCGCGCCCGGTTGATCGGATCGATCGCCCCGAAAGGTTCGTCCATCAGCATCACCGGCGGATCGACCGCCAGAGCCCGAGCGACCCCGACCCGCTGTTGCTGGCCGCCGGATACCTGGCCGGGGTACCGGTCGGCGAATTCCGGGTCGAGGCCGATCAGCTCGAGCAGGGTCGATACCCGGGCCTGGATCCGGCTCTTGTCCCACCCGAGCAGCGAAGGAACCGTTCCGATGTTCTCGGCGATCGTACGGTGGGGGAAAAGGCCGATCTGCTGAATCACGTACCCGATCTCACGCCGGAGCTTGGCCGGGTCGCCGGCCTTCACCGAGCGCCCGCCGATCAGGATGTCGCCCGAGGTCATTTCGACGGTGCGGTTGGCCATGCGCATGGCAGTTGTCTTGCCACAGCCCGACGGTCCGACAAGGACGCAGATCTCGCCTGCAGGAACCTCGAGGCTCAACTCGTGGACAGCGAAGCCGTCAGCTCCGGGGTACTGCTTGGAGACGCTCTCGTAACGGACGGTAGAGGCGCTCGCGCCGCTCCCGGCGGTGCTCTCGGGATCTGGGACTCCGGCAGGCACTGACGCGATCCTACGGTGCGGCGAGGATGCTTTGCATCAGAGCCCCGACTCACGGGCTGGCTGCCGGCCGGATGACGTCGGCAAGCCTTCATGCAGAATCACGCTGGTTCGCCCCCTTTTGTTAGCAAGTGCTTACACTTCTCCGGAGTGTCTGACTTCAACCCCCTCAGCCTGCGGTCCGCCAGGGTCCGCTTACTTTTCGTGCTGGCCACCGTAGGTATCTCTTTTGCTGCCTGGGCCCAGGGTCCCGCGCAGGCCACCGTCGAAGACAAGCTGAGCCAGACTGAAGACAAGCTCGCCGAGACGAACGACCGAAGGGGCGTGCTTTCACAGGAGATCGCCGGCCTGAGTGCGCAGATCAGTGACTATGAGGCGCAGGTCGCGGCTCTTCGGGCCGAAGAACGTGAAGCCGAAGCCCGCCTCGCCGCGAAGCAGGCTGAACTCGACCAGGCGGAGGAAGAGGTCATCGCCGCCTACGGGGAGCTGAAGGTTCTTGCCGCGCGACTGGAGCGCTCACTGGTGATCCTGAGCGACCGGCTTGTCGCGATTTACCAGAGCGGCAGCACCGATGTAACTGACCTTGTCCTTACTTCGGCTGATTACGGCGAGTTGATCGAGCAGTCCGAATACCTCGAACACATCCAGAACCAGGACGAGACGATCGTGACCCGGGTCCGCGACCTGCGCAACCAGCAGCAGTCGATCGTTGCGCGCCTCAAGGAGGCCAAGGAGACGATCGAGTCGGCCCGCGACGCGATCGCCACCGAAGAGCAGAATCTGGCAACCACCCGCCAGGCGGTGGAGGACCAGCAGGGCGAGCTTCTGGCCGTCCGCGGCGAGCGCCAGTCCGCGCTCGATCAGGTGGATGAGAAGGCGAAGAACCTCGAGGACATCCAGGCGGACCTCCAGGCCAAGATCCAGGAGCAGATCGCCGCGGCCTCCGGGCTCAGCACTCTGCCGGCCGGTCCGATGTCAGCACCCAGCGCCGCCGGCCTGATCTGGCCGCTGGACGGTCCGCTCACTTCCGGCTTCGGCTACCGCTGGGGGCGCATGCACGAAGGCATCGACATCTCCGTGTCGGAGGGCACCCCGATCCGTGCGGCCAAGGGAGGCACCGTGATCATGGCTTCCTACAACGGGGGTTACGGCAACTACACCTGCGTCGACCACGGCAGCGGACTCTCAACCTGTTATGCCCACCAGTCTGCCTTCGCCGTGAGCGCGGGCCAGTCGGTCGACCAGGGCCAGATAATCGGCTACTCCGGCAATACCGGCAGCTCGACCGGGCCGCACCTCCACTTCGAGGTCCGGATAAACGGAGCAGCACAAGACCCAATGGGCTATCTGTAGCTGCTGCCCGGGTTCGGGGCAGCTGCGTCTTGCGAAAGCGCCCCCGGCGGGGGCGCTTTCTGTTTGGACGGGGGCGGGCACTCCTCCGGGGCCACCAGGACGCGCCTGACTTCAGGAGCACGGAACCCGAACCGCTTCGCTTCGCTGTGCAGTCCGGGTTTCGAAGCCTCGCCAACCGGTCAGTCTGCTGTTGCGCCCATGACGGACCCCTTCACCGCCATCGCTTTACTCCTTGTCAGCCACGCCCTGGAGGCCCCGGAGAAGCACCCGCGTGGAGTGACGGCCGAGACTCGCTGACTGGTGGTTGACGCTCGGCGGGCCGGCTTCGCCGGTGCCCTCCTCGGGCTGGGGGTGGCTGTTGCGTCCTGGCTGGGTGGTTGACGCCCGCCGGGCCGGCTTCGCCGGGGCCCTGCTTGGAAAGGCGATTTCGAAGAAGTGACCGCAATTGAGGCAACCCCCATGCCTGGAGTCGCATCACTTCCCGGCAGGCAGGCTCTTTCCCGGGAGGCTGACTGTTGCGTCGGGCTGTGGGCGGGGCGCGTCGATCCTTCGGCGAACGGACGTCCGTGCTGCGGTGAGCGGCCGGGCGGGGCGCGCTTAATTTCCGGGCGGCCGGGTCTCTCCCCCTGGCGCGGTTGGCGACCGCCCAAAATGCGGGGTTGTTGCAGGCTTGTGAAAACCGGAATGCTGCGATTTGCGGAATCGCCGGCGATCGCCTTAGGCCGGGCTTGCTTGGATGCCGTCCATGGCCGCACGCAAGAAAGACGCCCCCCGCTGCGAGGACTGCTACTTCCGCAAGAAGATGCTCTGCGCCCTTGAACTCGAGGAGCCCTGCGTGACTTTCCGGCCGAGCCGACCCGAGGGGCTCGTTCCTCCGAAGCAGCCAGTGCTGCTGCTCAGGCCACCGCGCTGGGCCAACGAGCGCAGGTTTGCTTCCGCAGAGCGGCAGAACCCCGTCGGACAGTCGATCTGACTTCGATCTGACCGGCCGCCGTCCCTATCTGACCGGCCGCCGCCCCTATCTCACTGGCCGCCGTCCGGCCCGAACTCTCGACCGGTGGCGGCCGACCGGGACTGAAAGCAGGCTTCCACCGATCCGGCGCGATCACCGTCGGGCCGCGATGGGCATAACCTGAGGCGCGATGAAGCTCACCGTTCTTGGAAAGTCGCCGTCCTGGCAGGACGCTGGCGGCGCATGCAGCGGCTACCTGATTTCCCAGGGGGATACGAAGGTGCTGCTCGATTGCGGCAGTGGAGTCTTCGGCAAGCTGCGCCAGTACAGCGATTATGTGGGCCTGGACGCGATCTTCATTTCGCACCTTCACGCCGATCACTTCCTGGACCTTGTCCCCTTCGCGTTCGGTCTGACTTACGCGCCGCGCCAGCAGGCGGAGCCGGTCGGAGACTGGCCCGGCACCGAAACTCCGGCCCGCCCGGTGCTGTTCGGCCCTCCCGGTGCCCGGGCTGCCTTCAGCCAGGTCTGCGGGATCTGGGGCATGTGCTCGCTGATCGAAGACGCCTTCGAATTCCGTGAGTACGACCCTGCAGAGCAGATCGTGGTGGACGGCCTGAGCGTTTCTTTCCGCAAGGTGCCCCACTTCATCGACACCTGGGCGATCGAGGTGGTGGACCCCGGCGGATCGCGCCTCACCTACGGCGCCGACTGCCGGCCGAACGAGGCTCTTGTCGAATTCGCCAGGGGCACCGACCTTCTGATCACCGAAGCGACTCTGGCGACCCCGGAGCAGCCCGGCGAGGGCGGGCACCTGACCCCGGCCGAGGCGGGTGAGCACGCCGGCGCGGCCGGCGCGGCGCGGCTCCTGCTTACTCACATATCCGACGAACTGGATCCCGAATGGGCTGCCGCCGAGGCGGCGAAGGGTTTTGACGGTCCTCTCGACGTAGCCCGTGAGGGAATGGAGATCGACCTCTAGACTGATGGGCCATGTCTGAACGTGACCTTTTTGCGAACTTCGCCCGGATGCGCCGTGAGATGGACGAGATGCTCGGCGGCTCCTGGGGGCGGACCAGCTACATAAGCCGCCGGGCCAGCGGGTTCTCGCCGAACGTGGACGTCTACTACTGCGGCGACCCGCAGCGGGCCGTGGTCAAGTGCGACCTCTCCGGCGTTGACCCGGCAACCGTCGGGATCGAGGTCGGCGGCCGCCAGCTGACCCTGGTCGGACGGCGCGCGGTTCAGGAGACGGAAGGCCGGGTCTACCAGCAGGTCGAGATCCCGACCGGGCCCTTCCGCTACGTGGTCGAGCTCCAGGTGGACGTCGACCCGGACCGTGCCGAAGCCTCCTACGAAGACGGCATCCTGCGGATCGAGCTGCCGCTCCGCGATGAAGCCCATCTGACTCGCCGGGTGCCGGTGGACCATCGCCGCAAGGGCGGGTCGCCCGATGGCTGACACCTCACTCCGTGGATTGCAAGCCGGGGGTCAGGGCCTTGCCGAGGGTCAGGGCCTTGCCGAGAGTCAGGGCCTTGCCGGGAGTCAGCGCCTTGCCGGGAGTCAGGGCCTTGCCGGGAGTCAGCGCCTCGCCGGGCAGAAGGCCGTCGAGTCAGTGCCGGTTCTCGAAGTTGTTGAAAGCGGCCAGGAAGAAGAGGCGATCCGGGCCAGTGAGTCGCTGCCCGACGCGATGCCGGTCCTGCCGCTGCGCGACACAGTTGCTTACCCCGACACGCTCGCACCGCTCGGAGTCGGCCAGGAGCGCTCGATCAAGCTGGTGGACGACGTGCTCGCCGGCAACCGGATGCTGGTCATGGTTGCTTCGACCGAACCCGAGGAAGATACGCCGACACCCGATCAGCTCTACGACGTCGGCGTGGTCGGCGTGGTCACGCGCATGCTGAAGGTGCCGGACGGCTCGATCCGGGTGCTGGTTCAGGGCAGCCAGAGGGTCCGGCTGGGGCCATACGTCGCCGAGGAGCCCTACCTGGTCGCGCGGATCAGCGAGATGCCCGACGTGCTCGAGGACACGCCCGAACTGGAGGCGCTCAGCCGCAACGTCCAGCGCACCTTCTCCGAGATCATCGAGCAGATCCCGTACCTGCCGGAAGAGCTGCAGATGGCGGTCACCAACATTGACGAACCGTCGGCGCTCTCACATCTGATCGCCAGTGCGCTGCGCATCTCGACCGAGGAGAAGCAGTCTCTGCTCGAGGAGGTGGATGTCTCCAAGCGGCTGCGGATGCTGTCCGGGATCCTCGCCCGCGAGCTGGAGGTGATCCAGCTCGGTTCGCAGATCCAGTCCGAGGTCCAGTCCTCGATCGACAAAGGTCAGCGCGAGTACTTCCTGCGCGAACAGCTCAGGGCGATCCAGGCCGAGCTCGGGGAGGAGGACGAGCAGGTTGCCGAGGCCAACGAACTGCGTGAGCGGATCGAGCAGGCCGGGCTGCCCGAGCAGGCCCTCCAAGCCGCCGAGCGCGAACTGTCGCGGCTCGAAAAGCTGCCGCCGGCAGCGGCCGAGCACGGCGTGATCCGCACCTACCTCGAGTGGCTGGTCGAGCTTCCCTGGAACAAGGAGACTGAAGACAACCTCGACATCGAAAACGCCGAAGCGGTCCTCAACGAGGATCACTACGACATGGAGAAGATCAAGGACCGGATCCTTGAGTACCTCGCGGTCCGCAAGCTGAACCCCGAGTCCCCGGGGCCGATCCTCTGCTTCGTCGGGCCACCCGGCGTCGGCAAGACCAGCCTCGGCAAGTCGATCGCGCGGGCACTGGGCCGTGAGTTCGAGCGGATCTCGGTCGGCGGGGTGCGCGACGAAGCGGAGATCCGCGGCCACCGCCGCACCTACGTCGGCGCGATGCCCGGCACGATCGTGCGCGCGCTCAGGGACTCCGGCTCCCGCAACCCGGTTTTCATGATCGACGAGATCGACAAGATGGGGTCCGACTTCCGCGGCGACCCTTCCTCGGCGATGCTCGAGGTGCTCGACCCGTCCCAGAACGACTCCTTCCGCGACCACTACCTGGACATCCCGTTCGACCTCTCCGACGTGATGTTCATCGCCACCGCCAACGTGCTCGACACGGTCCCGGGCCCCCTGCGCGACCGCATGGAAACGATCCAGCTGGCCGGCTACACGGTCGACGAGAAGCGCCACATCGCCCGCCGGTACCTCGTGCCACGGCAGATCAGGACTAACGGACTGAAGCCGAAGCAGATCGCCTTCACCGACCCGGCGCTGACCGCGATCATCGAGGAGTACACCCGTGAGGCGGGGGTACGGAGCCTCGAGCGCGAGATCGGCACCGTCTGCCGCAAGGTGGCCCGCACCTTCGCCGAGAACGACGGCGAAGGGCCGAAGGTCAAGGTCTCCGGCAAACGGGTGCGAGAGCTGCTCGGCCGCCGGAGGGTCTTCTCCGAGACCCGGCGCCGGACCAAGATCCCTGGTGTTTCGACCGGTCTCGCCTGGACACCATCCGGCGGCGATGTCCTGTTCATCGAGGCGACGGCGATGCCCGGTAGCGGCAAACTGGCGATCACCGGACAGCTCGGCGACGTGATGAAAGAGTCGGCTCAGGCGGCGCTCTCCTTTGTCAGAGCCAACGCCAAGAAGGTCACACCCGACGCCGACGTCAAGTGGTTCGCCAACCACGACATCCACATCCACGTGCCGGCCGGCGCGGTTCCCAAGGACGGCCCCTCGGCCGGTGTGGCGATCACCGTCGCCCTGGTCTCCCTGATCACCGGCCGTCCGGTCCGAAACGACGTCGCGATGACCGGCGAGGTGACGTTGACCGGGCAGGTTCTGCCGATCGGTGGTGTCAAGGAAAAGTCACTTGCAGCGCAGCGGGCGGGCATCAGGACGGTGATCCTGCCGAGCCGCAACGAAGGCGAAGTCGAAGAGATCCCCGCCCACGAGCGAACCGGGATCGAGTTCCGCTATGCGGGCAAGGTGAGCGAGGCGCTCGAGGTGGCACTTGAAGCCAAGTGAGCCCATGATCGCTATCCTCGGCACTAATCTTCAGATACCTGACCAGACTTGAACGAAAGAAGTGAGGGGCGAATGAGCAAGGCAGACTTTTCAAACAGGGCCGGAAACGCATACACCGCCACCCGGAAGAACCCGTACGTGCGCCGGCTGGTCGAGGACGAAGAACTCCGCGCCAGCATCATCGGAGCCCTCGTCGCCGCCAAGAGCGCCTACGGCCGCATCCAGGCGAGCAACTCCTCCGCGGTCGAGGCAGTGACCAGCGATCGCAAGGTAAAGCGCGAGCTTTCCGAGGCGGTCGATTCGCTTCGTGAGGCTTCTGCACGGATCCAGTCTCCGCCGAAGAAGAAGCGTCACCCGATCCGCAACCTGATCGGCATCAGCCTGCTGACCGGCGGCCTCGTGCTCGTCTTCAGCGAGTCGGCCCGCAAGACTGTGCTCGACGCCGTATTCGGTGCCGAAGAGGAGTTCGTCTACACCTCGACCACGTCGGTTCCGCCGGCCGAGTCGGCCGCGCAGACCAACGGCACCCCGGTCGCCGAGTAGCGTCCGGCCGCAGGAGCGGCGAAGCGCGACATTCGCGGAACTCGGGGCCGCGCGGCTCTGAGGCCTGCTCTGGTGCCGTTTCCGGGGCCGGGAAGGGGCCGACGGTCCCGCTTCCCTAGTATCCCGCGTCCTCATGGAGCGCCGGGAAGACATACGTAATATCGCCATCGTGGCCCACGTGGACCACGGCAAGACGACTCTGGTCGATGCCATGCTCTGGCAGTCAGGGGCCTTCCGCAAGGGGCAGGCCGTTGAAGACCGGGTCATGGACTCGATGGACCTCGAGCGCGAGAAGGGCATCACGATCCTCGCCAAGAACACCGCGGTCCGGTACGGCGACGTCAAGCTGAACATCATCGACACGCCCGGTCACGCCGACTTTGGTGGCGAGGTCGAGCGCGGCCTGACAATGGTCGACGGCGTACTGCTGCTGGTCGACTCCTCCGAGGGACCGCTGCCACAGACCCGTTTCGTACTTGCCAAGGCGCTTGAGGCCGGCTTGCCGGTGATCCTCGTGGTCAACAAGGTCGACCGCCCCGATGCCCGCATCGCCGAGGTGGTTGACGAGGTCTACGAGCTCTTCATGGATCTCGGCGCGGAGGGCGACCAGATCGAGTTCCCGATCGTCTACACCAACGCCAAGGCCGGCTGGGCGTCGCTGGAAGAGGGAGTCGAGGGCGAAGACCTCGGCCCGCTTATGGACCTGATGGTCGCGCACATCCCCGCCCCCGAATACGACCCCGAGCACCCGCTCCAGGCTTACGTGACCAACCTTGACGCCTCGCCCTACCTGGGCCGCCTGGCTCTCTGCCGGGTCATGCACGGCAAGATCCGCTCCGGCGCGCCGATCGCCTGGTGCCGGGCTGACGGCGAGATCGAGAAGGCGGTCGTCTCCGAGCTATTCGTAACCGAGGCGCTCGAGCGTGTGCCGGCCGACGAGGCTGGACCGGGGGAGATCATCGCCGTCGCCGGCCTGTCGGAGGTGACCATCGGCGAGACCCTGGCCGACCCGGATGACCCGCGCCCGTTGCCGGTGATCGAGGTCGACGAGCCTTCGCTTTCGATCGAGGTCGGCATCAACACTTCGCCGCTCGCCGGCCGCGAGGGCAGCAAAGTGACCGCCCGCCAGATCGAGAACCGTCTGGAACAGGAACTGCTCGGTAACGTCTCGATCCGGGTCCTTCCGACCGAGCGGCCCGATGCCTGGGAGGTCCAGGGCCGTGGAGAGCTCCAGCTGGTCGTGCTGCTCGAGATCATGCGCCGGGAAGGCTTCGAGCTGACCGCCGGCCAGCCGCGGGTCGTCACCCGCGAGATCGACGGCCGGATCCACGAGCCGATGGAGGCCCTGCAGGTGGATGTGCCGGAGGAGTTCGTCGGTCCGGTCACCCAGCTGCTGGCCGCCCGCAAGGGCCGCATGGAAAACATGACCAGCCAGTCGGACACACGAAACCGGCTCGACTACGTGATCCCCGCCCGGGGTCTGGTCGGCTTCAGGACAGAGTTCCTGACCGAGACCAGGGGCACCGGGATCATGAATCACGTTTTCAGCGGCTGGGAGCCATGGGCAGGGGACATAACCACTCGCAGCACCGGCTCGCTGGTTGCCGACCGCAAGGGCGCCACTGCGGCCTTCGCCCTTTTCGGCCTCCAGGAGCGCGGCGGGCTGTTCGTCGGTCCGGGCGAGGATGTCTACGAAGGCATGATCGTCGGTGAGCACACCCGCGCCAACGACCTCGACGTGAACGCGGTCAAGGAGAAGCAGCTGACCAACATGAGGTCGGCCAACTCCGACGTGCTGGTCCGTCTCACCCCGCCGAAGGACCTGACTCTCGAGTCGGCGATCGAGTTTCTGCGCTCCGACGAAGCGGTGGAGATCACCCCGGCGTCACTGCGGCTGCGAAAGGTCGTGCTCGACGGCACCGAGCGGGCCAAGGCCGCCCGCCGCATCAAGAACCTCTCCCGCTAGTCGCGGCCGAAATGGGGGAAGTCGCGGCCGAATGGGGAAGCCGCGGCCGAATGGGGAAGCCGCGGCCGAATGGGGAAGTCTCGCCGGCAAAGAAAACGGGTGGCGAGGCCCTGCGCCTCACCACCCGACCCCTACCTCCTGTGTTGTCGCCCTGCCGAGCAACCCTCCCTGGCAAATCGGACTGCTGATAGAACAGTCGATCCCGGTCAGGGTTGCGGTGTGTTCAGAATTTCTCACCTGCTCGCCCGTTGGCAGGATCGGGGCCGGGATGGATCGCTGCCGGGACGGATCGCTGCGGCGCTCAGGATCCCGAGGGGGCGAAGACCTTTCGGAAAGCATTCAACGCCCGGGGGGAACCCCACGGCATCAGGCGGCGGGAAGTGACCGAGCGCATCGGGTTCTTGCGATCCATCGCGATCGAGATCCACTCGGGCCAGTCCGTCTTCAGGGTCAGATCCGGATTCGGGGCGGCACCGTGGACGGCTCTGGCGGTTCCGTCTTCGACCACGATGTGCCACGGATCGGCGTCGGTGAAGCGCCATTCGGTGGTGAACCTGCCCGGTCCGGCCGCCTTCGGATTTGAAACCCGGGCGACCGTGTCGAAGTGGATCGCCTGGATCTCGACCGAAGAGTCCGGCTGTGCGCACGGTTCACCGGTCACCCCGGCGAGCATCAGCTTCACCTGCCTCTCGGAGATCTGCTCGATGCTCATCTCCGGATCGAACGGCCACAGGTCGGTAGGCATCTCGTCGTGCGGGAAGCCGATCATCTTCCAGCGCTGCTGGATCAGCCGCAGACTGAAGCCGAAGATGTCCTCCAGTGAAAACCCCCAGCATTCGGTGTACTCACGGTCGAAGCCGGGTGGACAGAACACTCCCAGCGAGTGGCGGTCCGTCTCCCGCAGCAGTTCGACCACCGCGGCCTTGCACTCCTCGGACTGCGGCACGATCTCGGACAGGGTCTTCACGCCGAAGGCGATGTGGCGCTGCTCGTCACGGGAGACATGCCGCATTCCCTCGGCGAAGCCCGGCATCGACCCGTCCCGGGTGAAGAAGTCCTCGATGTAGTGCTGGCCGGGCTGGGCCAATGTCCCTTCCACCACCAGGTGATAAAGCGCCACCGCCTGGGCGTACTTCGGCAGGGACCGGTCAGCGCGCAGTTCGTCGGCCATGCGGTCGAGCCGCTCGAACACCCCGCGGTAGCCCCAGCCGAGATGAGGCAGGGTCGCCTGCAGTGTGCCGGCGATGTCCTCGCCCGCTCCGAGCACTTCCTTGAAGAAGCGGTGGAAGTGGACCGCGTGGCGGGCCTCGTCGACCTGCTGGGTGGTCAGGAAGTAGGCCTGCTCCTCGTTCGGAGCGGCGTCGATGTAGGGGGAGAGGTTGTCGGCGACCGAGTCCTCTCCGTAAAAGAACATCGAGTACATCCAGAGTGCCGACTTGCGCTGCATGTCGGTCAGGCCGTCCCAGCCGGCCCTGTCCCGGGAGAAGTCGATCCCCATGGCGCTCCAGTTGTTCTCCTCCCAGCGCCGGTAGAGGTCGACGTATGAAATCGAAGCGGTCGAGCCTGTCTTCGGTTCTGCCTGGGCGACGGACATTGTGTGCTGCTCCTGGTTCGATGTTCGGGGGCCGGCGCGGGTTGCCCGGAGTCGGACAACGCAGCGCCGCGAGTGCGCGCGAGTATAACTGACTGATCAGTCAGTTAGTAGGGTCCGGCGATGGAGACAACCCGATGAAGCCGCAAGGTGAGGCGACCGGCGCCCCCCGCCGCAGGCTCTCGGCCGGGGCCCGGCGGCAGGTGATTCTCGATGCCGCCCTCGATGCCTTCGCCGACGGCGGGTTCCACGAAACCTCGCTGGATTCGGTCGCCTCCCGGGCCGGGGTCTCCAAGGCCCTGATCTACGAGCACTTTGAATCCAAGCGGGAGCTTCATCAGGCCCTGCTGGAGATGTACGTGCACGAAATGCTCGAGCGGGTCACCGGGGCGGTCGCCGGGGCCGGGTCGGCGGAGGACCGCCTCCAGGCCGGCCTCGAGGGTTTTCTCGAGTTTGTGGAAGGCAGCCGCGATGCCTGGCGCATGCTGATCCGCAACCGGGCCAACGCCGAGGTCCGTGATTTCTTCGAGCAGCTGTTCGACGAGGTGGCCGAGATGGTCGGCGGCCTGATGGCCGGTGATTTCCCCGAGTCAGCCCTGCCGGAAGGAGTCGAACTCGACGTCGTGGTCGAAGCGATCTCGCGGCAGCTGTTGGGATCAATCACCGCGATCGCCGACTGGTGGGACGAAAACCGCGAGATACCGCGGGCACAGATACTCGCCATGGTCATGGAGTTCGCCTGGGTCGGGCTGGAACGGGCGTCTGCGGGCGATCGCTGGGAACCGCCGGCCGCCTGACCCCGCACATGGCCGCCCGCACATGGCCGCCTGCGCGTGGCCGCCTGAGCCCGCGCTTTCAGACTTCCAGGCGCGAGCGGGCCGAGCGGACCTCTTCGATCGCTTCGTCGTGGCTCATTCCCAGCCCGATCAGCAGATCGGTCGCGGTGGCACGCACCTGGGCGCTGATCACGCTGACTGCCAGGTTCGAGGTTTCGTCGAGGGCGGCGCCCGCCGCGGCCGCCGCTTTCAGGGCCGCCGCACGGGTGGCCGAGTGACGCGGCGCGCCTCCGAGGTGCTGGTCCAGGGAGCGCACCGCTGCGGCCAGATCCCTGATCGCTTCGGTGACCACCGGCGGCACATGTTCGTCGAGGTCAACGGCCCGGACCCCGGCCCGCGCCAGCACCCTCGTATTGCGGATCATCAGATCCACCGGCTCGGCCGCGGCCGCGAGCTGGTCGACCCGCCCGCGGGAACGCCTCCGGATCGGGGAGAGCGAGATCGTCTCCTGGCCGGCCTCGACCGCGATCATCATTTCCCTGACGGCGGGATCAAGGGAGCGGGCCCGCTCCAGGGCGGCCACCATTTCCTCCTTGCTGGAGTGCTCGAGCCCGTCGGCGATGTCGATCAGGGTGCCGGACAGCCGGGACAGCAGCGGCCGGAGGTGGCGCCGGACCAGCCGCACCGGATCGACCGGGGTCAGCGCATTCGCGCCCAGGGCGATCGAGCCGCCGATCAGCGCATCGACGAACCGGCTGACTGAGTCGGCGGCATCGGGCGTGGCCAGGGTCGCCACCAGCACAGCCGAGACAGCCGCCTGGTTGACCAGCAGCACCCCGCCGCCGGAAAGCACCGCCGCCGCCATCGCCAGCCCGACCACCAGGACCAGCTGCCAGCTGCCGGTCCCGGTGACGACCACGATCAGGTCGGCGATGCCGATCCCGAGCGCGACGCCCAGCGCGACCTCGTAGGCCCGCTTGCCGCGGCGCTCGATCGCCAGGCCGAGCACCAGCACCACCGCGATCGGGGCGAAGAAGGGCTGCTTGTGACCGAATACCTCGGTCGCGATCAGCCAGGCCAGCCCCGCCGCGACACCCACCTGAAGGATCCGCCACCAGGCAAACCGCAGCGCTGCGATCCGCTGGTCCACCGCCCGTCGGAGGCGGGCCTTGCGGGTCGTCAGCTGATGGGTCGCGGTCGGAGACACTGCTGCCAACTATGCCACCTGTGTCGCCGGAAGTCCGGGTTTCAGCGATGCCGTCTGGCGAAGCCGGATTCGATGAATCGTCATCCCCGATGCACTTTGATGATTATTCAGGCGCTAGGCTTGTCCCACGATGGCAGCTGGTACCTGGACAGATGAGAGGCTCCAAGACCTGTCGAAACGGGTCGATTCGGGATTCGACCGGGTTGATGCGCAGTTCGATCGCGTGGATGCGCAGTTCGACCGGGTGGACAGGGAGTTCCTCGATCTGCGTGGCGAGATGCGCGCAATGAGATCAGATCTGTCGGCCCAGACCGATGCGGTGAGATCGGACCTGAGCAGTCAGATCGACTCGCTGCGCGGCCTCACGATTCGCCTTTCCCTGGGCACCACGCTCGCCGTTCTGGTCGCCATCGCGACCCGCTCCCTCTGAGCTTTCCCGCCCAACGGGCCCGTCGGGCAGGCCCGTGCGTTCCGGGGGCTGCGGAACTGGAGGAAGACCCGGACTCGGTGCTCACCCAGTTACTCGGCGGGTAACCCTTACGGCCCCGTTAGGGTCGCGGCACGACCCTAATGGAGGGACCTCGAAAGTCAGCCCACTCAGTCTGACGGGTCCCTCCAATAAACTCAAAATTTGCGGGATCGGATCGACCGGACCGAATCGGATCGACCGGACCGGACAAATGAGTGGCAAACTCGCGGTGAAAGCGTTTCGAGTGAAACTGGCCGGACCTTCAACTCACAGTGAGGAGCAGAACCATGATTGCCGTGATCTTCGAGGTTTGGCCGGCGGAAGGCCGTCGTCAGGAGTACCTGGATACCGCGGCCGAGCTCCGGCCGCTGCTTGAAGACATCGACGGATTCATTTCGATCGAGCGATTCGGGAGTCTCGTCGAAGAGGGAAAGGTCCTTTCCCTCTCGTTCTGGAGGGACGAAGCCGCGGTCCAGCAATGGCGCTCGCTGGATGTACACCGCCAAGCCCAAGTCTCGGGTCGAGGCGGGGTGTTCGCCGACTACAGGCTGAGAGTGGCTGAGGTTGATCGCGATTATGGCCTGACCCGGCGTGACGAAGCGCCGGGTGACAGCCGGTCCTTTCACGCCGACGCCCAAAGAAGTGAGGGCTAACGTGACAATCGACCAAGAAGCTGACGACATGAGCGGTCACCCGGGAGCGACATCGGCCCAGATGCTCTCGAGAGTGACGGAGCTCATGGTCGCCAAGCAGGCGCATGACGTCGACACTCTGCTTAGTCTGTACCACCCGGAGATTGTCCTGGAGCAAGCCAGTCTCGGCTTCACATCGCAAGGTTACGACGCGCTCAGGACTGGCTTGGAACTCTGGGCACAAGTCTTTCCAGACTACGAGCGTGACTTCGAAGGAGCGACAATCGAAGGAAACCTCTTGGTCTCTTGGGGCACGGCACGTGTCACTTTGACCGGCGAATTCGGGGGGTACAAGACGAACGGCAACCGGGCTGAAGTGATGACCTTGGTCATCTTTAGATTCCTTGAGGGACTGATCGTTTACGAGGGTCATCACTGGGACATCGCCACGGTCTGTCACGCCAGCGGCATTCCGGTGGAAGCGGTCAAGCCCATGCCGTAGGGAGGGGCCCCAAAGCGGTCACCTGAGGGGGAAGATCAGGTGGATCAACCCCAGGGGGTCAGGTCACATCGGCGGTGGACAGTCAAGCGCGACGGACGTCCTGAGTGGTTCGGGGCAGATTGCGCGTGTGCTGCCAGGGAAGGCCGCTCAGCCCAGCTTGGGGGACTTCCAGGGCTCGCTCAGCTTGCCACTGATCAGTGCCGGCAGGCCTTCGATCGGGACGCGTTCCTGGGTCAGGGAGTCGCGGTCCCGCAGGGTGACTTTGCCGTCATCTTTTGTGTCGAAGTCGACCGTGATTCCCCATGGGGTTCCGATCTCGTCCTGGCGGCGGTAACGCTTGCCGATCGATCCACCGGCGTCGTATTCGGTCTGGATTCCGGCAGCGCGAAGGGCCTGGTTTATCTCCTTTGCCTGCTCCGGCATGCCTTCCTTGTTGAAAAGCGGCAGGACGGCAACCTTGACCGGGGCCAGGCGGGGGTGGAGCTTGAGCACGGTGCGCTCGCGGCCCTCGATCTCGTCGGTGTCGTAGGCGTCTACGAGGAAGGCGAGGGCGGCGCGGTCGGCTCCGGCGGCGGGCTCGATCACGTGCGGCAGGTAACGCTCGCCGGACTGCTGGTCGAAGTACTCGAGCTTTTCGCCGGAGTGCTCCTGATGCTGGGTGAGGTCGAAGTTGCCGCGGTTGGCGACGCCTTCGAGTTCGGACCAGCCGATCGGGAAGAGGTACTCGATGTCGCTGGTGCCGGATGAGTAATGGGAGAGCTCGTCGGCCTCGTGGGGGCGCACCATGAGGAAGTCCGGCCGGATGCCGAGGTCGAGGTACCAGTCGCGGCGGATCTCGATCCACTTGCGGTACCACTCGTCGACATCGTCTGGCGGCACGAAGAACTCCATCTCCATCTGCTCGAACTCGCGGGTCCGGAAGATGAAGTTGCCTGGAGTGATCTCGTTGCGGAAGGACTTGCCGATCTGGGCGATTCCGAACGGCGGCGACTTGCGGGCGAAGTTGAGCACGTTCTTGAAGTTGATGAAGATGCCCTGGGCCGTCTCGGGGCGGAGGTATGCGACCGAGCTCGAGTCCTTCATCGGACCGACGTTGGTCTCGAACATGAGGTTGAACTCGCGGGCCTCGGTCAGCTCGCATTCGGGGCCGTCGCCCGGGTTCTTCGACGGCTTCTTCGGGCAGGCGGCGTTCTCGAGGTCGTCGGCGCGGAACCGCTTGCCGCAGGTCCGGCAGTCGACCATCGGGTCGCTGAAGCCGCTGAGGTGACCGGAGGCCTCCCACACCTTCGGGTGCTGGAGGATCGCCGAGTCGAGCGCGACGATGTCATCGCGCTCGGTCAGCATCGAGCGCCACCACTCGTTCTTGACGTTGTTCTTGAGCAGGACGCCGTAATGGCCGTAGTCATAGGTGGAGCCAAGCCCACCGTAGATCTCCGAAGAGGGGAAAACGAACCCGCGGCGCTTGGCCAGAGAGACGATCTCGTCCATCGTGACTTCGGTGTTCTTCTCTGCTGCCGGTTCGCTTGCCATGGGGCGGAACGGTATAGGGGACGCATCCGGCGGCGCGCTGCGATAATCATTGTTCGATGCCGATTTACGAATACAGATGCGACAAAGGCCACGAGGTCGAAGTCATCCAGTCGATGAGCGAGGACTCGCTGACCGAATGCCCCGATTGCGGGGCGCCGACCCGTCGTGTGCTGCACTCGCCGGCGATCCACTTCAAGGGGTCCGGTTTCCACAACACCGACTACGGCACCCGCTCGGCGAACAAGGCCAAGCAGGCCGCCGCCGAGGCCAAGTCCTCCAGCTCGGGCTCTGGCTCCGGCTCGGATTCATCTTCGTCCGGCTCTTCCGATTCGGGCTCGTCGTCAGGGTCGTCCGGGTCATCGGACTCGTCTTCTTCATCGGACTCTTCGTCCGGTGGCTCCAAGTCGGACTCCAAGCCGGAGAAGAAGGCTTCGACCGGCAGCAGCTCCGAGAGCTGAACGCGCCCGGCCGAACAGGCCGTGGCCGCCGTGGGCCGTGGAAGCCGTGTGTACCACTGTGTACACTCGGCCAATGAACAGGATCGGGATCAGGGAACTGAGGCAGGACCTGAGCAGCCAGGTGAAGCGGGCGGCGGCAGGCGAATCGATCATCGTGACCGTGGACGGCGAGGCGAAGGCGAGGCTGAGCCCGCTTGAGCCGGCATCCGGGGCTCGCACGATGGAAGAGCTGATCGCGTCCGGCAGGGTCATTCCGGCAAAGCGCCGCGGCCAGAAACCGCCGGACGCTCCGCCCAGGGTCAAGGGCGCACGGCCTTCGCAGGAGATTCTCGACGAGATCCGTGTCGACCGTTTCTGATGCTGGCGCTCGATACCTCTGCGCTGATCAGGCGATACATCGAAGAACCTCACTCGGACTGGCTGGTCGAGGCAATGGCCGACGACCCTGACTGGGGTGCCTCGATGCTGCTTGCCTGTGAGGCGCCGGTGGCGGTGGCCCGAAACGTCGAATCGGTCCCGGAACTGGGTGCGGTTGATCAGAGGCTGACCGCCGACCTGGACCGTTTCCGCTTCGTTCCGGTTGACGCAGACTGTCTGGTCAACGCCGTTTCAATAGCAAGGGCGTTCAGGCTGCTTACGCTCGACGCCATTCACCTTGCGGCGGCGCAACGGCTTCCGGGAGAGAGCAGGTACATCACTTTCGATCGCAGTCAGGCGAGAGCGGCTGGGGAGTTGGGTCTGGAGTTGCTGGTCCCGCCGGACCTCTGAATCGCCGGCAGAGCGGCCGGACTCCCGATTCGGATGTAGGTTTGGAGTATGTCCGGAGATGGTGGAAAGAGTTCGCTTCGGCTGGTCCGCCAGCTGACCAGCCTGGACGCCGAGTTTCTGGCGATCGAAGATGACCGCAACTTCGCGCATGTCTCCGGCCTCGCCGTGCTTGACCCTTCCGGTGCTCCCGGTGGCGCGCTCGACCTTTCCGACCTCAGGCAGCTGGTCGAGGAGCGGCTGCACCTGCTGCCGCCGTTCCGGTGGAAGCTGGAGGAGGTGCCGCTCGGACTAGACCACCCCTGGTGGGTCGAAGACGACGATTTCGACATCAGCTACCACGTTCGTGAACTGGCCCTGCCCACCCCCGGCGACGACCGTCAGCTGGCGACCCAGGTCGAGCGGATCTTCTCGCGACCGCTCGACCGGGCGAGACCGCTCTGGGAGATCTACCTGATCCAGGGCGTTCACGGTGACCGGGCCGCGGTATTCACCAAGATCCACCACGCCGTCGTCGACGGGGTTTCCGGGGCGGAGATCCTCGGCGTGCTCTTCGACCTCGACCCGGCCGGCCGGGAACTCCCCGCGGAAGGGCCGCCGATCGAGACAAGTCCGCACCCGGGGTCTCTGGGGCTGTTGGCGAAGGGGGCCACCGCGCTGCCGGGGAGGGTCGTGAGTGGGGCGAAGAGCTTGCCTTCGACCGCGATGAACGTGGCCGACCTTCCGCCGGTCCGGGCGTTTCCTGGCGTGCGCTCGCTCGGTGTCGCGGCCGAGCGGTTCAGGCGCGCTGTGGGCCGCAGGCAAGGGGATGCCGGTACCGGACGGGCGGGTCTCAAGGCTCCGCGCACCCTGCTCAACGACCGGATCTCAGGCCACCGCCACTTCTCCTTCGGCACGCTTTCACTGCCGGAGGTAAAGGCGGTCAAGGACGCTTACGGGGTCAAGGTCAACGATGTGGTCATCGCGCTTTCGGCCGGCGCGATCAGGGAGTTCATGCTCGCCAACGACGACCTGCCTTCCGACCCGATGATCGCGATGGTGCCGGTCTCGGTGCGCGGCGAGCAGGATTACGGAACCTTCGGCAACCAGGTCTCGGCAATGGTGGTGGCTCTGCCGACCGACGTGCCGGACGCGGTCGAACGCCTGATGTGCGCGCACGCGGAGATGGAAGTCGCCAAGCAGCACCACTCGACCCAGTCGCACGACTTCATCGAGCGCGCGACCGGCCTGGTGCCGCCGGTGCTGTTCTCGGCGGCAGCCAGGATGGCCGCCGGGGTCGGTTCCAGTTCCCGCTTCCGTCCCCACTTCAACGCGATCGTCTCGAACGTGCCGGGCCCACCGGTGCCGCTCTACATTGCCGGGGCGAGGCTCGAGTCCCACTACCCGGCTTCGGTGATCATGGACGGAGTCGGCCTCAACATCACCGTGCTCAGCTACCTGGACCGGCTCGACATCGGCATCGTCGGCGACCGCGAGCTGGCACCGAACTTCGACCTGCTGATCGACGCGATGCGGACCGAGCTGGCCGAGTTGCTGGCCAGGGCCGAAACCAAGGCTCCCTGACGGATAGCCTCAGCCGCCTTCGAGCTTGCGGGCGGCGCGCTGGCGTTCTTCGACCGGGATCTCGAGGCTGCCGTCCGGGCCGGGGCCGGAGGGAACCAGCACATCCGGCTCGGCACTCCCGGAGAAGGCCGTCGAGAGCGCCAGCTGGGGCATGGCGATGAAGCCGAGGTCGGAGACGAAGGCCTTGGGCGCCGTCCAGCCGATGATCGGACCCTTGATGAAGTTGTAAGGGAGCCGGAGCGGGGAGGTGAGTCGTCCCTTGATCCCGTTCAGGATGCGCTGCTGGGCGGCGGCGCGGTCGAGGTCGTCGTAGCCCTCGGAGAAGGCGCTGGCCGCGTTGCCGGGACACGGACTGGGCTTGCGGGTCCGGGCATAGGCGAGTGCGTCCTGGCCGTCGAGCGTATTCGAGCCCTGCTTCAGCTGGATCGTCCAGCCGCCATTAGCCTCACCGCCGGAGATGTCGGCGCAGAGTGCGATCGGCAGGTCCACCTTGACCCCGCCGATCGCGTCGATGAAGTCGGCGAAGCCCTCGAAGTTCATGATCACCACGTGGTCGATCGCGATGCCGAGGAAGTCGGAAACGGTCTCGGCCTGGAGCGCCGCGCCGCCGAAGGCGTAGGCGCCGTTGATCTTCTGGCTTCCCTGACCGGGGATCTCGGCGTAGGAGTCGCGGGGGATCGAGAGCTTGCGGAACTGGCCACCGCCGCCGCGCACCACCATCAGGGTGTCGGCCCGGGCACCGGCACAGCCGTCTTGCGGGGCCTCTCCACGGGCCTGCTGCTCGTAGCAGCGCGCCTCCTGCGCGGCGCCGGGCTCCAGCGTGTCAGGGCTGCGGCTGTCGGTACCGATCACGAGGATGTTCTGGGCGTTCGGCAGCAGCCACGGGTTGCCGTCCAGCGCCGCCCTTGCGTCACCGTCGAGCTTCATCGACTGGATCTGGGCTGAGACGCCGAAGGCGAGCACGCTGAGCACGAACCAGCCAAGCACGGCGAACAGGATCCACTTCAGCCGCGGCCGTTTTCGGCGGCTGCGCTTGCGGGAGTCGGGGCGGTCGTCGGGTGGCGTCTGTCCGCTGTAGACGGGGTAAGGAACTTCGGCCGGCTTCTTACGGGGCTTCTCTTTGAGCGAGTCGATGCTCGGCTTGCGGAAACGGGAGAATGGTCCCCGACGAGAGCGGTAGACGTTGTACTCGGGACGTTCCGGATGGCGCTTGTCGCCGTCAGATGGCATAAAGGTCTAAGAATGGTGACTGATGAACGGAATTGAGACCATTGGCGCTGACCTCGGCGGCACAAAACTGGCTGTCGGGGTCGTCGACGCGAACGCCGGGACCGCCTGGAAGGATGAAGTTCCCTCTGGTGGTTATTCGCAGGAAGAAGTCATTGACCTTCTGGCGAGTGAGATCGGGCGCGCCCGCGAGGCCCGGCCGGGAGTGGCGGCGGTCGGACTCGGCATCCCCGCCCGGATCGACTTCGAGAGCGGGCACGCGATCGACACGGTCAATCTCGACTTCGAGGAGCTCCCGGTACGGGACCTGATCGAGCAGCGGACCGACCTGCCGGTCTTTGTCGACAACGACGGCAACGTGGCGATGATGGCCGAGGCGCTGTACGGCGCCGCCAAAGGCGCTCGAAACGCCTTGATGCTGACCCTCGGCACGGGGATCGGCGGCGGAGTCTGGATTGACGGAAAGACCTTTCGCGGTGCGACGGGCGCCGGAGCCGAGCTTGGCCACACGGTGGTCGAGATCGACGGTCCGGCATGTCAGGGCAACTGCCCCGGTCGCGGCTGCGTCGAGGTATTTGCCTCCGGCACGGGGATCGGCAGGATGGGTCAGGAGGCCGCGATCGCCGTCCCGAACTCGGCCCTGGGCAAAATCGCGGCCGCCGGGACGACGATCACGGCCAGGGAAGTCAACGAGGCCGCTCTGGCCGGTGACGCAGCCGCGCTCGGAGTCGTCGAACGGGTCGGGCATTACCTCGGAACCGCGCTGGTCTCGCTTTCGAACATCTTCGAGCCCGAGGTGATCGTGCTCGGCGGCGGAGCAATGGCGCTCGGCGAACTGCTGCTCGAACCGACCCGGCGCGAGGTCGCCACCCACGCTCTGAACCCGATGAACGCGACCCCGGTGGTCGCGGCAAAGCTGGGACCGGCCGCCGGCATGATCGGTGCTGCTTCGCTTGCCCGGATCGGCCTTGAGGAGCAGCGCTGATGCCCGGCCGGCTGACCATCTGCCCAACTCCGATCGGCAATATGGGCGACGTCACCAAGCGGGTCCGGGAGGCCCTGGTCGAGGCCGATTACATCGCCTGCGAGGACACCCGCCGGACCGGACTGCTGCTCGAGCGGATGGAGATCAGCCCGCGACCGCGGCTTGTCTCCAATCACGATGGCAACGAGGCCTCGAGAGCGACCGAGCTGGTCAAGCGGATCGAGCGGGGTGACCGGATCGCGCTGGTCAGCGATGCCGGGATGCCGGCGATCTCCGACCCCGGCTATCGCCTGATCCGCGCCTGTATCGATCGTGGTCTGGAGATCGTGGTGCTGCCCGGCCCCTCGGTGGTCCCCGTCGCTCTGGTTGCATCCGGACTGCCTTCGGACCGGTGGCGCTTCGAAGGGTTCCTGCCGAAGCGCGCCGGTGAGATGGAAAGGGTCCTGAGCTCGGCCGAGACGGTGGTGGCCTTCGAGTCCCCCCGGCGGATCTCAAAGACCCTGGCAGCGCTGGCCGCGATCGCCCCGGAGCGTGAGGCTGCACTCTGCCGGGAGATGAGCAAGCTTCACGAAGAGGTCAGCCGCGGCACGCTCTCCGAGCTTGCGCTCCGGTTCAAAGGTGATGTGAAGGGTGAGATCGTGCTGGTGATCGGCCCGGCCGGGTCGGCCGCCCAGGGCCAGGACATGGCGTTTGCGGTCGAGGCGCTCAAGCGGCTGGTTCAGTCCGGGGCCCGCCCACGGGCTGCCGCAACCGTGGTCGCAACACTCACCGGCACCCGGGCCAACGACCTCTACAAAGAACTGACCGGGCGCGAACCCCGCCGATGACCCGGATCGCTTTCGCGACCTGCTCCCCGCGCCAGGCGGTGTGGGAGGACGACCTCCCGGCCGCGGAACTGCTGATCGAGGCCGGTGTGGCGGTCGAGTTCGTCGCCTGGGACGATCCTGAAGCCGACTGGACGGCCTTCGATCGTGTGATCGTGCGCTCGGCAGGGGACTACGATCTTCGGCTCGAGCAGTTCCTTTCCTGGGCCGACGAAGTTGGCCCCGGGCGGTTGCGGAACGGCCCGGAGACGATTCGCTGGAACTCGGACAGGCGTTATCTGGCCGAGCTCGACGGCGGCGGGCTTCCGGTTCCGCCGACCCTGCTGGTTGCTCCCGGCGGGCGGATCCCCGAGCTCGACGGCGAGTTCGTGATCAAGCCGGTGACCGGCGCCGGCGTCCGCGACACCGGCAGGTTCGGCAACGATTCGCTTGCCGCGGCCCTGGACCTGCTGGAGAAGCTCGGCGAACAGGACGAGGTTGCGATGGTGCAGCCGTACCTGCCTGAGATCGAAGTTAACGGTGAGACCGCGGTCGTCCTGTTCGGTGGAAGGGTTGAATACGCACTGCGCAAACGGGCCTTTCTCCCGCCCGGTTCGGTCGCGCCGGCCGGCGAAACGGGCGTTGCCGCCGCGATGTCGGAGGACGACCCCATCCGGCTGACTGAAGCCAGTCCGGCCGAGCTGGAGCTGGCCGAGAAGGCGATCGCCTGGATTGCGGCGCGCCTGGGCCAGATGCCCCTGTTCGCCCGGGTGGACATGGTTCTGACCGGCTCCGGGCAACCCGTCCTGATGGAGGTCGAGTTGATCGATCCCTGCCTTTACTTCAGCCAGGCAGCCTCGCTGGAAACCCCCGGGGCGCAGGCTTTCGCCGCCGCCGTGATCGCCGAACTGGGCTGAGCCGCCCTATTCTGGTTGCTCCGTGAGTTTCTACGTCACAACCCCGATCTTCTATGGCAACGGCGAGCCGCATCTGGGCCACGCCTACTCGACCATGGCCGCCGACATCCTCGCCCGCCACATGCGCCAGCGCGGGGAGGACGTCTTCTTCCTGACCGGAACCGACGAGCACGGTGAGCCGATCGCCCAGGCGGCCGAAAAGGAAGGCATCAGCCCGCAGGAACTGGTCGACCGCAGTGCTGATCAGTTCCGCGACATGGCCGGCAAGGTCGATTCGACCAACGACTTCTTCATCCGCACCACCGACCCCGGGCACATCGAACGGGTCCAGCGTGTGGTCGAGCAGGTCAAGGAGAACGGCTACGTGTACCACGGCACCTGGACCGGCTGGTACTGCCCCCGCTGTGCCGACTTCAAGAACGAATCCGAAATCGGCCCGGGCGACACCTGCCCGATTCACGAGATCCCGCTGACCCGCGAGGAGGAGGAGAACTGGTTCTTCCGGCTTTCGGCCTTCCAGGAACCACTGGAGAAGATGTACCTCGAGAACCCCGGGATGATCCAGCCCGACTTCCGCCGCAACGAGGCGCTCGCGTTCATCCGCGGCGGACTGCGGGATGTCTCGCTTTCGCGCTCGAAGCTGAGCTGGGGTGTGCCACTGACCTGGGACCCCGACCAGGTGATGTACGTCTGGTTCGACGCCCTGCTCAATTACTACACGGCCCTCGGCTACGCCCGTGAAGGCGAAGATCTGACCGACCGGTTCTGGCCGGCCTCCTGGCACATCCTCGCCAAGGACATCCTCAAATTTCACGCGGTTTACTGGCCCGCCTTCCTGCTGGCCGCCGGCCTCGAGCCGCCGCAGCGCATGTTCATCCACGGCTACCTGCTGATGGGAGAGAAGAAGATGTCGAAGTCGCTCGGCAACGTGCTCGACCCATTCGAAGTGATTGACCGTTTCGGTGCTGACGCGCTGCGTTTTTACTGCTTTCGCGAAGTCAGCTTCGGCCAGGATGGTTCGATCTCCACCGAAGGCTTCGAGCGGCGCTACGAAACCGAGCTGGCCAACGATTTCGGCAACCTCGCCTCCCGCACCCTGGCGATGCTCGTCAAGTACCGCGACGGCGTCGTGCCCGAGGCCGAGCCGGACCCAGCCCTGAGCGCCGACTTCGACGGCCTGCCAGACCGGGTGTGCGCCCTGCTCGACGAAGCCCAGATCAGCCAGGCTCTGGAGGAGATCTGGGTTATGGTGCGGCGGCTCAACCGATACGTCGAAGAGAGCCAGCCCTGGGTCCTGGCCAAAGAAGAAGACGACAGCGAGCGCCTGGACCAGGTCCTCTACAGCCTGATCGAAGGCCTGAGGGTCCTGACCCTGCTGCTTCATCCTTACCTTCCGAATTCAACGGCAACGCTCGCCGAGGCAATGAGCCAGCCCGGCGTCGACCTGGCCGAATTCGGGTCCCGTCCCGGCGGGCAGACAGTCGAAAAGATAGAGCCGCTCTTTCCCAAGCTCTGACGGGTTACCAGTAGCATCGTCAAGTCCGTTTTCAATCAAGGGGGTTACATGAAAAAACTGATCGTTTCGATCGTCGTCGTATTAGCTGGCAGCCTGGCCTTTTCTTCTTCTCCGGCATCAGCCGGAATTGTTGACGCAGCCACTCCGCTGAGCTTGAAGATTGCCACCTTCGACGGCAATCCCAAGATCAAGCTTGCGACGAAGATGCAGGTTCTGGCCACTTGCTCAAAGGACTGCAACGCGAAGGTAACGGTCAAGCTGATCACGCCTGCGTCCACGCTCAAGGTCAATGGTTCACGCGGTCTTCCTGCCGGCAGCTTCTGGAAAGTCGGACTGCTTCTCACCAACTTCGGCAAGAGCTACCTGAAGGAGAATTACCGCCAGTCGAGGTTCAGGGTCGCATTCAGCGCCGTTGACATCGAGACCGGCAAGCGGGTCTCGAAGACAAAGACATTCAAGATTCGCAAATAGGGTTTTTTGGTTGACACCCACTCACATGTAGCGCGGTGTCAGGAAAGTCCTGAGGAGATTCTGGAACAGGCCGGCGCTGCCGGCCTGACCAGGATCCTCTCGGTCGGACTGGACGAAGAGAACAACCGTGAGCAAATCCTCCTGGTCGAGAAGTTCGACCAGGTTTTTGCCGCGGTCGGACGCCATCCAAACGATGCCGATGGTTTCGACCAGTTCGCCGCTGATGACATCGAAGCGCTGGCCGCACACGAAAAAGTCGTGGCGATCGGCGAGACCGGACTCGACTTCTATCGTGACGCGGCCGACCCGGAGGGCCAGCGGATCGCTTTCGCCGCGCAGATCGACATCGGTTCGCGCCTTGAACTTCCTGTCGTGATCCACGTGCGTGATCCGCAAGGCAAAGACGACGCGGTGGCTGAAGCTTTCGGCATGCTCGATGCCGCCGGTGATGGCCTCGAAGTCATCCTCCACTGCTTTTCCGCTCCCACCTATGTGGAGAAGGCGATCGAACGTGGGTGGTACTGCTCGTTCGCCGGCAACGTTACCTATCCGGCGAATGAAGACCTGCGCCTGGCCGCAGCCAAAGTCCCGGACCACCTGATCCTGGCCGAGACCGATGCGCCCTACCTGACCCCGCAATCGCGGCGGCGCATGAGGAACCAGCCGGCTTTTGTCGTAGAAACCGCCACGCTGCTGGCGGAACT
>Ga0209591_10000275_pt1 | contig 68301 bp, 63 predicted proteins | sample MAT01_FD_187207 | JGI IMG/M metagenome (GOLD analysis project Ga0209591, IMG submission 187207) | Freshwater microbial communities from Lake Fryxell liftoff mats and glacier meltwater in Antarctica - MAT-01 (SPAdes) (version 2) | ecosystem: Environmental > Aquatic > Freshwater > Ice > Liftoff...
TCGATCAAGGCAATTATGGCGCGGCGACCGATTACTTGCAGCAATGGCTCACCATCGCGCGTGCGATTGGCGACCGTGCGTCGGAAGGAGCCGCCCTCGGCAATCTGGGACTTGCCTACCTCGATCAAGGCAATTATGGCGCGGCGACCGATTACTCGCAGCAACAACTGACCATTGCGCGTGCGATCGGCGACCGTGCGTCGGAAGGAAAAGCCCTGGGCAATCTGGGACTGGCCTACAACTCTCTGGGAGACTACCCACGGGCGATCGAGTACCTCCAGCAGCATTTAGACATCGCACGGGCGATCGGCGACCGTGCGTCGGAAGGAAAAGCCCTGGGCAATCTGGGACTTGCCTACCTCAATCAAGGCAATTATGGCGCGGCGACCGATTACTCGCAGCAATGGCTCACCATTGCGCGTGCGATTGGCGACCGTGCGTCGGAAGGAGCCGCCCTCGGCAATCTGGGACTTGCCTACCTCTATCAAGGCAATTATGGCGCGGCGACCGATTACTCGCAGCAACTACTGACCATCGCGCGTGCGATTGGCGACCGTGCGTCGGAAGGAGCCGCCCTCGGCAATCTGGGACTTGCCTACAACTCTCTGGGAGACTACCCACGGGCGATCGAGTACTACCAGCAGTCGTTAGAGATTAAACGGGCGATCGGCGATCGGCGGGGGGAAGCGACTGCCTGGTTTAACCTGGGGCTGGTGCAAGAAACCATAGGTCAGCCCCTTGAAGCTGTGCAACGCTTTCAGCAAGCCCGCGTTCTATATAGCTCAATGGCACTGGACGCGCAGGTTCAAGACTGCGATCAGGCGCTTAACAGGCTTGCCACTCCACCGACTGGTAAACGTTCTGCCCAAAGACGCGGCTGGCTAGGTCGTTTGGTGGGGTGGCTGCTGCGGGTGATGCATGGGCTGTGGGGGAGAATGAGGAGGGGGAGTGGGGAGTAGGGAGTGGGGGGTGAGAGTCGTTACGGTTGATACACTGGTTTCAGGTTGATGAAGCGAAACGCTGAAAGGAAAAAATGATGCCAGACAGTGTTGAGTTGCAGATTCCGTTTACATCACTGCTGGATGCCATTACGTCCTTAGCGCTGGAGGACAAGCTGAAGCTGCCAGGACTGTTAGAAGCACAGATTGCTGACGCAGAAGACGACTTACTGGAGCAAGATCCAACGGTGCTAGCAGAAGTAGAGGAGGCGCGGAGAGCCTACAGAGCAGGAGAGTATCAGACGATTCAGGATTACATTGCCGATCGGTCTGAACAAGCTTCATGAGCGACACGGTTATCATTCCTAAACCCGTGCAGAAAAAAGGGGAGTAGGGAGTGGGGCTTCGACGTGAGCGCTCAGCCGAACGGTGTAGGGAATGCCGAAGAAGATGAGAGAGTTAAAGAGTCTTTTGTTGAAAGCAGGCTTTGCGTATGAATCTGGTAAGGGTAGCCACACCAAATGGGTTCATCCGTTGCTACCTGGCAAACTAACCCTATCGGGCAACGATGGCGACGATGCCAAACGCTATCAGGAGAAGGATGTGAACGATGTGCTGAAACGATTAACCGACCTGAAAGAGGAGGAAGCATGAAAAGCCATTACACCATCATCATTCAGTGGTCTGATGAGGATCAGTGCTACATCGTCAGCCTTCCTGAGTGGGGAGAATTTTGCCACACGCATGGAGAAACCTATAGCGAAGCCCTGACCAATGCTGAGGAGGTTTTGGAGTTATTGATTGAATCTGCTGTAAAGCAAGGCGAATTTCTACCAGAGCCTAACGTCTTTGAAACGTCATTGCAGATTGCCTGAGTTACAAGCACAAAGTAGTACGATTTTCATGAGCAAACCAGTCGTAAAACGGGCGGCGATCGTGCTTTACTGGCTGTCCAACCAGGTCTCTAACTCAGAAAGCGTAGAGAAATTCAAGAGCGCGATTGCCAGAGCTTCTAGCTGAGTTAGGTTTAATTGAGAGAGGCGATCGTGGATGGCATCCGGTAATTGCCCCATTCGTTGTTCTAAGAGAAGGAGAATCAGCGATCGTTGCCCTTCCTGCCGTCCTTCCTGCCGTCCTTCCTGCCGTCCTTCCTGCCGTCCTTGGTGGATGCCTCGTTCAAAGCCGATGGCTTCGACGCTGGTAATGTATGGCACCTTGCGTTCCTCCTCGTAAGCCTTCAACTCCAACCAAAATGATTGCTTTACGCCCTCTGGCAAGATCATAACCCAATCAATAAACTTGAACAGATTCAGCACGTCTCGACGGCTATACCCCTTTTCATATAACCGCCGAATCAAGCCGAGTTTCCATTCTTTACGGCTGGTGGGACGGCGTTTGGTTTCCTGTGCCTTGAGATGTGCCATGACCACAGTCGCAAACGGGTTAGGGTTGGCTTCTAATGCCTCCCATTGCGCTTGATAATCCAACAGCTTCACGGCATCGAATTGAAACGATAGCTGAGTGCCGGGATAGCTGAACTCATAGCGGTTCGGTCGCCACTCTGCTCTGCTGTCACACAAGATTGCTACGCTCACTGCTGGCTGACGGAACCGGTCAAAAATCCGTAGTGCGTATACAAACATCCGTTCGGCAAAATCCGCTTCCGGTTTGGCTTGCACCTCGACGTGCAGCAGTAAGAACAGTTCTTTGCCTCGCTTGCGCCAGACTTTGACTAAAAGGTCAGCATAGCGTTTGCCAGTGGCGCTATCGGGGGCAATCTGCTGAAACTCCTTGTCCAGAAACTCGGGTGGCTTTTTCCAGTCAAGCAAGCGATGCAACGCAGGGAAGAAAAACGCGATCGCTTCTGGGAAGTATTGGCGCAAAATCTCTTTCCAGGGGGAATCTTGGTCTGTCCGAGCATCCATGAGCAAATAAAGCGGGTAAAGCAGTGCGATCGTACCTGGGAATCTGGCTTGAGAAACCGGGTTTCTTCACGAGCAGAGGCTGTTTAAGCCTCCAGATTGCGCCCAGAAACTCGGTTGCTTTCAAACGTTGCGTAAGTCCCATAGCCGATCAAAAGTCGATATGATTGGATTCCCGTTCCTTGGAGAGCGACAATGAGCGTTGAATATATAAATCGCCGAGGTGGAAAACACTACCTCCACGAAGGGAAAACCAAAACGGGTAAGCCCAAGTATTTCTTCTCCATGAAGGCAGAAGGCGCTTTGGTCAACGCTATCCCTGACGGTTATGAAATTTATGAACATCCTAGCGCCCAGGTGTTTCTGCGGAAGATTCCGCCTCAGATTATTACGCTAAAAGAGGTTGCGATCGTCCGGGACGGTGTGACAAAAGCCGCCCAAATTGACAACTTTATTGTGGATGTTAAAGACAACCAGATTGTGGTCTACCTCTGCGACCAGAATGTGGATTCCCTGATGGAAATCGCGTCACCGGTCAGCAGCGCCGATACCGCCAGAATGAGAGCCGCATTGGTTCAGTCTCTCTCCTACTCGCCCATGATGCAGTTTGTGCTGGAGGATGCCCAAACCAGAGCCTTTGTGGTGGAACGCTGGTGCTTTCGAGGGTCAGTGGATGACTGGATCGCCCTCGATCGCTCCACCGACCTGAACGCACTGGTGAAAAAATATGGCTCCCACTTAGGGAAAGAGTCGTTCTATGAGTTGATGTAGCCATAGATAGAGTTAGTATGACAAAAAGCGATCGCACTGCTGCAAAAGAAGATTACAAAGATTGCGACGGAACCCTAGTTAGCAAGGAGTTGATGCGCTAGCTGGTTGTGTTTTTCCACCAGCGTTGGTAGTTCGATCGTGGTTAACTGTCCCCGATCGACCACTTTCTTCCCATTAATAAAGCTGTAATCCACCGTATCCACCTGACAGAAAATCAGTGCAGAGACGATGTCGTGATGGGCACCAGAAAATTGATGCCGATCGACGTTAACGGCGATAAAATCAGCGGACATGCCAGGGGCGATCGCGCCAATATCGTCTCGACCGAGCACTCTGGCACCACCCAACGTTGCGACTTCCAGAATGTCTCGCGCGGACATCACAGTGGGGTCACAGTCACGCACCCGCGCCATTAGAAACGCCATTCGCGCTTCTTGTAGTAGATTGCTGGTGTCATTAGACGCAGAGCCATCAACCCCAATGCCAACAGGCACATTTGCATTCAGCATCTTGCGGATGGGAGCCATGCCACTGGCAAGGCGCATGTTGCTACAGGGGCAGTGCGCTACACCTGTTCCCGTTCTGCCAAACTTGGCGATCGAATCATCGCTCAGTTGCACGCAATGGGCATGCCAGACATCCTCACCCAGCCAGCCAACCGACTCGGCAAAGTCACCGGGAATCATGCCAAAGGTCTCCAGACTGTAGGTGACATCTGATTTGTTTTCTGCCAAATGCGTATGCAGCCGTACACCAGGATACGATCGCGCCATTTTTGCCGATTCGCGCATGAGATCGGGCGACACGCTAAACGGCGAACAGGGCGCTAACGTCATTCGCAGCATGGCATGACGCTCATTATCGTGATACTGCTCAATTAACCGCTGGGAATCTTTGAGAATGTCCGCTTCTTTTTCCACCACAGCATCAGGCGGCAACCCACCCTGACTTTCGCCCACGCTCATGCTGCCGCGACTAGCGTGAAACCGTAGCCCGATCGCCCGAATCGCCTCAATTTCATCATCCAGCGTGCAGTCGTTGGGATAGATGTAGAGATGATCGCTGGCAGTGGTGCAACCGGAGAGCATTAGCTCCGCCGCTGCCATTTGAGCGCTGATGTAAATGCCTTCTGCTGTGAGCTTTGCCCAAATGGGATACAGCGTTTGCAGCCAGGTAAACAACGTACAGTTTTGCGCTGCTGGAATTACCCGCGTCAGGGTTTGGTAAAAGTGGTGGTGCGTGTTCACCAATCCCGGCAACACCACATGGCGATCGTGCAAGTCCAGCACCTCATCGGCAGTTTGCGGTAGCTCGTCTGTGGTGCCGACCTGCTCAATCACGTGGTCGCGCACGAAGATTGCCGCACGACGCAGTTCCCGTCGCGTGGCATCCATCGTCACCAGAGTATGAATGTTTTTAACCAGCAGTGTAGGCATGAGCGTTTAGCGATTCGGCGAGATGCAGTGTAGCGAAGAGACCGACACGGGTACTGTAACCTGAGATGCCTTCTCTCAGATTCAACGGGTCGATTGATAAGGCAATCAGATCGCTCGAAGGCTTAGGATCGCGGATTTAATCAGGTGCAATGCTTTCTGTAGGGACGTTACATGCAACGTCCCTACAGAAGAGAAGTTAATTAATCCACGATCCTTCGTGCGATCGCTCGACCGTCTTCCAAAAGTCGCAGTGTACGTTCACGATCGCCGCCTCAACGTCAGGAATCGGTCCCCAAACTTTGATCGGTTTTTGACCGCGATCGAACACCTCACGGCACGGCAGATTCAACGTTGGGTTCTGCTCATCGCTACCTGTGAGTGCCAGCAAGCGTGTTTCAGCGATGCCATACACCAGGCGACCAATATTTGCCCAATACTGCGTGCCCGCACACATGGCACAGGGTTCAGCCGTCGTGTAAAGTGTGCAGTCCCAGAGATACTCTGGTGAAAAATTGAGCCATGCCGTGCGAATAAGCACCGCTTCCGCATGATTGACCGTATCCACATTGCCCTGCTCCAACAGCACCGTCTCGCGATCGGGTGCCACCAGAATCGCCCCAAACGGATGATGACCAAATTTACGGGCACGTAGGGCAATCTGATTTGCCCGCTGCAAATGCTGGATCATCTGCGCGTGCGTTGGATCAGAGCCAGAAGGCGCGATAGAGCGATCTGACATGTGAAACTCTTTAGAAAAGTGGCTGGGGGAGCGGAGGGAGCAGGGGGAGCAAAAGGACGAAACTCAAAACTCAAAACTCAAAACTTCTCCATCCTTACCGCAACGGACCTCCCAGAATCGTTTTCGCAATCCCGTCGATCGTCTCCGTGCCATCGTCGTATTTCATTTCCTCGTACCACTTTTGGGTTTTTTCGGGGTCTTTGCCGTGGATCATGTCGGCACGTTTACGAGCGCGAGTGATAATATCCGCAACGCGATCTTTGCGCTCGGCTTCGTAACGTTTGAGAGCATCGGCGACGCTAAGGTTGGTGGTTTTCAGATAGTTGGTTAGCACGAACGCATCTTCGATCGCCTGACTGCCACCTTGTCCTAAATCAGGTGCCGTACCGTGTCCAGAATCGCCCAGGAGCGCCACACGACCACGCACTAACGTTTCCAGGGGTTCAATATCGTGGATCAACACACGATTGGTTTTGTCAGGTTCCAGGCATTGAATCAACGCTTGAACGGGTGCCGCCCAGCCTGCGAAAAAGTGCTCTAGCTCAGCACGAATTTCACCTGCGTCCTGAGCTTGCTCTTTGGACATGGGCACGTCGAAAAAGAAGTAGAAGCGATCGTCAGCGATCGGCATCAGTGACGCGCGTTTGTGTTCACCCACATAAATGACCCAGCTTGTTTTGGGCGCGAGAGCCTCTGTTGCAGGCACTAACCCATTCCAGTTGACGTAACCAACATAGCGGCGATCGAGCGGTTGCCCCAGCACGTATGGACGCAAGATGGAATGCGTACCATCTGCGGCAACAAGCACATCTCCCGTTGCCTTGCTGCCGTCTTCAAAGAGAGCGGTCACACTAGCCGCATCTTGTTCGACTCCAATGCATTTCGCGCCCAGCCGCACGTTTTCTGTGCCAAACGCTTGCAGTAGCATTTGCTGAAGTTCGGTGCGGGCGACGGGATACGGGCGCTGTCCGACCTGTTCAATTAAAGGAAAGAGACTAAAGTCGTTCAGGTTTTCGCCCGTGTGGCTGTAGTACGCCATGCGATCCATCTGCCCGCCAATGCTGGCAATCTCTTTAGCTAAACCAAGCCGATTGAGGACTTTCACTCCATTCGACCAGAGAGAAATTGCCGCTCCCGCTGGACGCAGTTCATTGACGCGATCGTAGATTTCGACGGTGTAGCCTGCTTGCTGCAAGGCAATGCCTGTGGTTAAGCCGCCCATCCCGGCTCCAATCACAATGACCTTCAGGTGATCCATAACGCGCTCCTCTGAATGCTGCCGAATTTTGGTGCCGCTGGCATCGAATGCCTCTGAAAAATCTGAATCTTTTGATACCAAATTCACCAGTCGGACGAGGCGTTTCTCGCCTTTCGGCTTACTTTAAAGCTGAAGCCTTTAAAACTACTGGTTTAAATGTAAGCACTGATCACGTCACCATCCCAGCACACATTAGCGCAAAGAATGGTTACGAGGCGCAACATTGGCTACCTGACGCACTTCAACTGCTACGCGCAAAACACTTCTATTAGGAGCATTTGATGAAAACTCAATCGCAAGCTTAGAGGGAACCAGAACTCATTCCTGCTGCCGCCACAGAGCCGAAAGTGAATCGGCTCGTGAACACGCTGTTGCTAAGGATCGTGGATTAAAAAAACCGACAAATTGTTCGTAGGTAGGGGCGCACAGCCGTGCGCCCTTACGGAAAACGCCGAGGTTATTAAATTCTTGTTGCTAAGTCAGCTTTGGCGATCGCGGCTCAATACCCTGGAGCAAGAGCACTTTCGCGGTCAGCGACGGGATTATTTTGAGCGCTGCTGGGCGATCGACTATGCTGATCCATACACCACAATGCATTTAGACCCACTCAGAAAGCTGCTCACGCTTATGAACTAGAGTGCCTCACAGAATCGATTAAGAAACGGAGACTGGACGAATGAAGCTCCGTTTGCATTCATTTTGCGTTGCAGCCACGTCTACAAAAAATTAGGCGAAAAAGCCGAAAACTGCCACCATCAAGCCGTAGCCAATCAAGACAAGTAAGATGCCAATCAGGTTAAGCTTTGGTTCTCTTTGCTGTGGTTTCAACCAAAAGTTAAGTAGCCACGTGACCGACGGCATCACTACCCATGTCAACAGAGAGCAACTAACGAGATTGTTCACGAACATCTGGTACGGCAGCGCCCAAGACTCCATCAAACGCAGTTTGGCAAACAGCAGCGTTTCCACCATCACGGTCGGGTAAAGCCCAAACAGCACCGCAAAGTTCTGTTTCCACGCGGGTGGGCTAGAACGCTTACCTTCAGCGTTGATGCGCTTAGAAAACCACGCTTCCAATCCCGTTAAGCCAGTACCCATGTGATAGCGGTACGAGCCAAATCGGCGCTTACCTCGGCTGATTAAGTCGTGTCGCGTGTCTGAATCAAGCCACTGACTGAGATTAGCGGGCGTATCAAAATGGACGATGATATACCATTTCGCTTGCGCCCCTTGAATGGGTGGAAACACATCGGTTCGCACATAGCCGTCAAACTGGCTCACACCCGATCGAATCTCTGCTTGCCATTTCCGAAACTCTGATTCTTCTTCGCCAGGAATACCGTCATACTCAATCACAATGCTGCCACTGGCGATCGGCTCAACTTGATGGGTCATACGTGGAGGTGACAAAACGGTGCAAGCTTTTGCTACCCTACTTTACAAGCCCGTAAGTCGATGTAGCGTAGGGCAGGTATTCTAGGGAGAGTTCCCAACCCCCAGCCATGCCTCTTCCTCTCAAAAACAGCAGCAATCATTCGACACTTCAGCGCCTTCGTACCGTCACCCATCTGCTCGATAACGCCATTGCCATCCCTGGCACCCGCTTTCGGATTGGGCTTGACCCCATTCTAGGCTTGTTGCCCGGTGCAGGCGATTTTTTGGGTGCGGCGCTTTCTGTCTACATCGTGATCGAAGCCGCTCGCTTTGGGTTGCCACAGAAGACCTTGACGCAGATGGTGTCGAACCTGGTCTTGGATTCGATCGGCGGTTCACTCCCTATCCTGGGAGACGTTTTTGATACCACCTGGAAAGCGAACAGCCGCAATTTGGCGCTACTGGAGGCTCACATTGCAGCGCCAGAACCCACGAAAGCAGCCGATCGCCGCTTCGTGGTTCTCGTCATTGTCGCCCTGGCGCTGCTGCTTATTGGTATTGCCATTGTCGCGACGTTGTTAATCACTTGGCTGGTAAAGACGCTGGCTGGCTAACGGTAAGCGGTGAGCGTGGTGTAGAAATTGACTGACGGCACAAAACCATTGTCGTGCTGGTGTTGCTCTCAAAGCCAAGGCGCTCGTAAAACGACTGCTGATGTGTCGTCATCAAATAAATGCGCTCGACTCGGTTCATCTTGGGGTGACTGAGCACCGTTTCCATCAGCCGTCGCCCCAGTCCTACGCCCTGGTAGTCAGGATGAATCACCACATCCCAAATCGTGGCGCGGTAAACCCCATCGGACGTTGCTCTAGCAAAGCCAATCATTAAATCACGATCCCAGGCAGTAATCACCGGATCACTATTGGCGATCGCGATCGCCAAATCCTCGGCACATCGCTCTTTTGCCCAAAACGCAGCAATCTGAAAAAGCGCCTGGAGCTGAAGCAACTCTACACGCTTCTGGTCACAAAACTGAATCTGATGACAGTCCATTCCGACATGACATGTAACAACATTGTTTCTTCAACATAATCTAACTTCATAAAGTGCGGATTCATCCTTTGGGGGGGAACCTGACACTACCTTTTTGACTCGTTCATCACGAAAGCTTGACCACTGCCAGTTAGAATACACACAGCAGCTATCCGTCCCTGGTTTTGCGCTTTGCTGCAACGCAACCACAACCAAGACTCGTAGCTCTGAAAATTCTTGTCTCTTTATGCCCCATCCTGTTCGCCCATCGTCTCGTTACGCTATCCGTCGCTCGTTGATCGAGCGCTGGCATTTGCGCAGGCGGGGGCGATCGATGTTCGTCTTACTGCTGTTGCTGTTGACTTGGAGCCTATGTTTAGGCTGGGGACTGGCGCAAGCGCAAGAACCACGCGCGATCGAACCCATAGCACAGCCGTTACCAGCCTCTAGTGCCGCACAGCCTGCGGCGATCGGCACCGTTGACGTTGTGCCAAGCAGCTTCAAGTTGGGTCAAGATCTGTATCTGGAAAACTGCGCGAGCTGCCACATTGGGCTGCCGCCACAGGTGATGCCTACAGAAACATGGCGGCAGCTAATACAAGACTCCCAGCATTACGGGGCACAAATTCAACCGCTCGTTGCGCCCAACCTGCAAGTCGTTTGGCAATACATCCGCACCTCCTCCCGTCCCCAGTCCGCAGACGAAGAGATTCCATATCGTGTGTACCAATCACGCTACTTCAAAGCCCTGCATCCCAAAGTTAAGCTGCCAACCCGAGTCGGATTGAGTAGCTGTGCTTCTTGCCATCCTGGAGCAGGTAAATATGATTTCCGCAGCCTGACCGCCGAGTGGCAGAACGCACCGTGAGTAGGAAAGTATAAAGGCTCAAGGCTGAAGGCTCAATTGATTACTGCTTTAGCCTTGATACTTCAGCCTTTCCCCCTTCCCCCTCACTTTATAATTGCGGTGATAGGATTAAGGTAGACCACATTGCTGCTTCAAAGATGCGTCCCAGAGGTACGTCCTGCCGCTTTGAGGGCTTACTAACGGTGATTGAAGTACCGTCATTGCTTGTACACACTTTCCAAGACTAGGAACTGTTTATCTTTCTGCCATGCTTAAGACTCTGCTGGGCGATCCCAACGTACGCAAACTCAAGAAGTATCAACCGCTTATTACCGAGGTTGCCCTGCTGGAAGAAGAAGTGCAGCCTTTATCTGACCACGAGTTACAGGGCAAGACAGCAGAGTTTAGGCAGCGCCTTGAGAACGGCGAATCGTTAGACGATCTGCTGCCAGAAGCGTTTGCAGTTGTGCGAGAAGCTGCTCGGCGCGTGTTGGGGATGCGCCACTTTGATGTGCAGGTCTTAGGCGGCATCCTGCTGCACGATAACGAAGGCGGACGTGTCAAAGGGCACCTTGCTGAAATGAAGACAGGGGAAGGTAAAACCCTGGTTTCAACGCTGCCAGCCTATCTCAACGCGATCGCAGGTAAAGGTGTTCATGTCGTCACGGTGAACGATTACCTGGCACGACGCGATGCCGAGTGGATGGGGCAGGTGCATCGCTTTTTGGGCTTAAGCGTAGGGCTGATTCAGCAGAGCATGAGTCCAGCCGATCGCCAGCGTAACTATGCCTGCGACATCACCTACGCGACCAACAGCGAACTTGGGTTTGACTACCTGCGCGACAACATGTCGACCGCGATGGTCGATGTCGTACAGCGTCCCTTTAATTACTGCATTATTGACGAAGTGGACTCGGTGCTGATTGACGAAGCCCGCACACCGTTGATTATCTCTGGTCAGGTTGAGCGTCCGAGTGAAAAGTACATGCGAGCCGCAGAGGTCGCGGCTTCCCTCACTCGAAAAGCCAACGAGGATGATCCTGACAATCACTACGAAGTAGAAGAAAAGCAGCGCAACGTGATTCTGGCGGACGAAGGCTTTATTGCAGCAGAACAAGCACTAGGCGTAACGGATCTCTTCGACCCGCAAGACCCTTGGGCACACTACATTTTCAATGCGATCAAGGCGAAAGAACTGTTCATCACCGACGTAAACTACATCGTCCGCAACGACGAGATTGTGATTGTGGATGAGTTCACCGGGCGCGTGATGCCGGGTCGTCGCTGGAGCGATGGGCTACATCAGGCGATCGAAGCCAAAGAGCGCGTCGAAATTCAGCCCGAAACCCAAACCCTGGCGACGATTACCTACCAAAACTTCTTCTTGCTCTATCCCAAACTGGCAGGCATGACGGGAACAGCAAAAACCGAAGAAGCGGAATTTGGCAAAATCTACAACCTGGAAGTGGCAACGATTCCTACGAATCGCCCCACGGGACGACGCGATTTGTCCGACGTGGTATATAAAGCGGAAGACGCGAAATGGAACGCGATCGCCGAAGAGTGCGCGCAGATGCACGAAGTCGGTCGTCCCGTCCTCGTCGGCACCACTAGCGTCGAGAAATCCGAACTGCTGGCACGGCTGCTCCAAGAGCGCAGTATTCCTTTTAATCTGCTGAATGCCAAACCAGAAAACGTGGAGCGAGAGTCAGAAATTATCGCTCAGGCAGGACGGAAAGGTGCCGTGACGATCGCCACCAACATGGCAGGTCGCGGGACGGACATCATTCTCGGTGGTAACGCTGACTACATGGCACGGCTCAAAGTCCGAGAGTACTTCATGCCCCGCATTGTGCAGCCAGAAGATGAAGATACCTTTGGTGTGACCGATGTGCCAGCGCTGGCCAGCAGTCGCGGTGGTGGACAGGGCTTTGTGCCCGGTAAGAAAGTGAAGTCCTGGAAAGCCTCACCTCAAATTTACCCCACTCAACTTTCTAAAGAAGCCGAGCAACTGCTGAAAGCAGCCGTTGACGTTGGCGTGCAGCAGTACGGTGAGCGATCGCTGCCTGAACTCGAAGCCGAAGATCGGGTCGCCGTCGCTTCTGAAAAGGCACCGACCGAAGACCCTGTAGTTCAAAAGCTGCGCGAAGTCTACAATCTCATTCGTCACGAATACGAAGCCTTTACCAGCCGCGAACACGATGATGTGGTGCAGTTGGGTGGTCTACACGTCATTGGAACAGAGCGACACGAATCCCGCCGGATTGATAACCAATTGCGCGGTCGCGCCGGACGACAGGGTGACCCCGGTTCCACCAAGTTTTTCCTCAGCCTGCAAGACAACCTGCTGCGTATCTTCGGCGGCGATCGCGTGGCAGGCTTGATGAATGCCTTCCGCGTGGAAGAGGACATGCCGATCGAGTCGGGAATGCTGACCCGATCGCTTGAAGGTGCCCAGCGCAAAGTGGAAACCTACTACTACGACATTCGGAAGCAGGTTTTTGAATACGACGAAGTGATGAATAATCAGCGTCGTGCCATCTACGCCGAGCGTCGTCGCGTTCTGGAAGGGCAAGACCTAAAAGAGCAAGTCGTCAAATACGCTGAGCGTACGATGGACGACATTGTAGAGGCGAAAGTCAATCCCGACCTGCCCTCAGAAGAATGGGATCTTAAGAGCCTGGTCAGCAAAGTGCAAGAATTCGTTTACCTGCTGTCTGATCTAGAGCCAGATCATCTAGCAGACATGACGATCGGCGAAATTAAAACCTTCTTACACGAGCAAGTCCGCATTGCCTACGATCTTAAGGAGGCACAGATTGATCAGATTCAACCGGGGCTAATGCGTCAGGCTGAACGGTTCTTCATCCTGCAACGCATTGATACACTTTGGCGCGAACACCTACAGCAGATGGATGCGCTCCGTGAATCGGTCGGGCTGCGTGGCTATGGGCAAAAAGATCCCTTGATCGAATATAAGAGCGAAGGTTATGAGATCTTCCTGGAAATGATGACTGAAATCCGCCGCGATGTCGTCTACTCCTTGTTCCAATTCCAACCGCAGATGCAGCCCACTGCTGCTGTTGCATCTGAAACAATCTAGAACTCAGTTAATAGCGTGGAGATCTCGAAGGGCAATCAATCGATCGCCCTTTTATCCAGCTTTCGACCCGATGCCCTAGCTTTTGTGGCGACAGCTATACTTGACAAAGCTAGAGCGTGGTTTATAGGCTTTGAGGCAATGAATGCTTGGGTGCTTTTTACGCTTTGGTGCTGATGATAGGAATAATAACGGTAGTTCTAACTAAAACTACACCAGTCAAGCTACAAGGTGGCTGTCTTTGGCGTTTACTCTCTGAGGCTGATCAGTCGATGCTTGGCTCATCCGGTGCATCAAAGCCATTCCTAACGATCGCGTCTCTTCGAGAGCATGGCATGGGCAAAACACAGGGGCGCTGGTACACTTGATCCCGGTTTATCGAGCATTATTCTTTATTCCATAAGTTTGAAATCCTCCGATCGGGCGACTTGAATAGGTGAAGCCTGCTCTATGCTCTTGCGATAGCCTAACCAAAGCGAGATTTCACACGCATCTGAAAGATTTCGTATGCCATGCAGCAATGATCATTGAAATGAGATGCTTCAACGCTAAGTGTCTGACTTTGTAATGGCTTGTGTCCTTCTTAAGCGACGCTCATCTAAAGCATACGGTTACGCTTTGTTAGTCCTTATAAAGTGAGTGAACAACCCTATGAATGTTGAAGGGACAAGCAAAAATCATCATAGTCAACCTTTTTCACATGAGAGGGGCAGTTCCAAGCCAGTAGGAGATTCTGAGCATGACCCTCAACCACCACGCAGAGGGAGGCGGCGTTTCCTGATACCTGCCCTTATTGCAGCAGCAATTTTAGGAGGCGTTGGCTGGATCGTGTTCAGTCGGTTCATCATGCCGATACTCATTTTCAGCAGCATGAAGCCACAGCTAACACCAGTCGAGTTATCGTCGCCAAAGACAGCGCCAATTGCCGACAGCTCAGACTACCCGGCTAATCTTGATTCGCGCCAGTCTGTCACTTTGCAACCACGGGTGTCGGGGCAGATTGCAGCTATTTATGTCAAAGCGGGCGATCGCGTTGAGGCAGGCACACCCATTATTCAAATTGATGCCGCGCAACAGCGCGCTCAGGTTGCCAGCCGTGATGCTGCCGTAGAGTCAGCCGCGACTGACATTACCGGGGCGCAGGCAGATGTCGCCAGTGCTAGAGATACGCTTCGATCGCTCCAGGCAAAACGGGTTGCTAATTTGTCTGATGTGCAGTTTAACCAGAGCGAATACAAGCGCTACCAGGATCTGTTTGCTCAGGGAGCCAGCAGCAAGCAAGTGCTTGATCAAAAGCTGAATGCACTGCAAACCTCGCGGGCAACCCTGAGCCAAACAGAGGCGGACATCCGCGCACAGCAGGGAGCCATCGCGCGATCGCAGTCAACCGTTGCAAAGAACCAGCGTACTTTACAGCAAGCACAAGCAAATGTGACTGAAGGGCAAGCAGAGCTTCAGTATTACACCATCAAAGCGCCCTTTTCGGGGGTCGTTGGTAACATTCCTGTCAAGGTGGGCGATTTTGTTGATAACACCTCCCCAATGCTCCGCATTACGCAGAACGAGCAGCTTGAGGTGCAAATGCAAATTCCTTTAAACAGGGCACCCGCCTTGCGATTGGGTTTGCCTGTACAACTACTGGATGAGCAAGGCAAAGTACTGCAAACTAGTAAGGTGTCCTTTATTGCGCCAGATGTTGACCCGTCTACGCAATCTGTACAAGCAAAAGCGGTTTTTAACAATTCGAGCGGCAAGCTGCGAACCTCACAATTTGCTCGCGTGAGAGTCATCTGGTCAACCCGTCCGGGTGTTTTGGTACCAGTAACTGCGATTTCGCGGTTAGGCGGTAAGGACTTTGTGTTTGTCGGTACGTCATTCAAGGCTTCAGGCTGCAAAGCTGCCTCTGCGGGAGAGGGTGCACCACCACCGACTAACGTTGACCCTGGACAACTAACGGTGGCTCAAAAGGCAGTCAAGCTAGGCAAGATTGTGGGCAACGAGCAGGAAGTGCAGGACGGACTTGGCAAAGGCGATCGCATCATCACTTCTGGCATCCTGAGCTTGCAAAATTGCCTGATTGTTCAAGAAGCGGCAGCCACACCAAAGTAATTTCCAGGTCTCAACTTAAAGTGGGCTAGCGGGCAGGAGTCCGTAGTCCATGGCACATCACCATTGATTATCACCATTGACAGCGGGCAGTTTCCTCAGGACACCTGTGCTTTATGATTCTCTCCATTTCAACCTTCTTTATTCGTCGCCCGATTTTTGCAACGGTTTGCTCGATCGTGGTGACGCTGCTGGGGATTGCGTGTATTCCAACGCTACCGATCGCCCAGTATCCTGACATTGCGCCGCCACAAGTTACAGTCACCTCCAACTACATTGGCGCTAGCGCCGAAACGGTTGAATCCACCGTCACCAACATCTTGGAACGAGAGCTAAACGGCATCAACGACTTGCGGTACATCAAGTCCACGAGCGCGAACGACGGCACCAGCAGCATTAACCTGACGTTTGAACTCGGTCGTGACCAGGATTTGGCAGCAGTGGATGTGCAGAACAGGGTATCAACGGTGCAATCGCGCTTGCCAGGACCCGTGACCCAAACGGGTGTGCAGGTGACAAAAACGAACAGCAACTTCCTGCTGGCGATCGGGATGTACTCCGATCGCGATGAAAAAACTGGACAGGATGTTTACGACAGTACCTACCTGAGCAACTATGCCGACTTGTATCTAGTGGATGCACTGAAGCGAATCAAGGGGGTGGGTGGAGTACAAACCTTTGGTGAGCGGAAATATGCCATGCGCCTCTGGGTTGATCCAGAGCGTCTCGCTAGTCGGGGACTGACCTCCCAGGATGTGATCACCGCCTTGCAAGAACAAAACCTCCAGGTGGGTGCGGGGCAGATCGGGCAACCACCGATTGACGATGGACAGCAATATCAATATGCCGTCACGGCTCAGGGTCGCTTCAAAAATGCAGAGGAATTTAATGACCTTGTTGTCAAAACTACCGCTACTGGCACTTTAGTCAAGTTGCGGGATGTGGGTCGCGCCGAACTGGGGGCGGAAAACTACGGGTCTTTGCTGCGCTTTACGCCCAGTGACCGCATTACACACCAGGGGATTGGACTTGGCATTAATCAGCAATTTGGTACCAATGCGCTGGATACTGCCCGTGATGTGAAGGCAGAAATGCAAGTGCTGGCGGCGAATTTCCCGCCAGGAATGCGCTATGCCGTTGCCTTTGATACCACGACCTTTATTGAGGCAGGTGCAGAAGAGGTCATCATTTCACTAATCCTGGCGATCGTTCTGGTGGTCTTGATCATCTATCTCTTTTTGCAGAATTGGCGATCGGCGCTGATTGCGTCCATCGCAATTCCAGTTGCCTTGCTGGGTACCTTTATCTTCGTCAAACTGCTGGGCTTCTCAATCAACACACTCACCCTCTTTGGTTTGACGCTGGCAACAGGGTTGGTGGTGGATGATGCCATCGTCATTGTGGAAGATATCACTAAGCGTATTCAAGAAGATGGCATGCGACCGCTGGATGCTGCACTTTCATCAATGGACTCGCTTATTGGTGCCGTTGTTGCCACCTCTGTGGTTTTGGTGACGGTTTTCGTCCCCATCGCCTTTTTTCCTGGTACTACCGGGCAACTTTACAAACAATTTGCGTTGACGATCGCCTTTTCGATTACGGTTTCCACTTTTAATGCGATCACCTTGACCCCCACATTGTCAGCACTCTTGCTGCGGCGTGGTCAAGTGCCCAACAACTGGCTCTTTAACCGTATCAACGTCGGGATTGATTACACCCGCCAACGGTATAGCCGATTGCTGGGTAGCGTAACGCGGCGCAAAGGGTTAGTCATAGGGCTGTTCGCAGGTGCATTGGCGCTAACTGGCTGGGTCTACACGCTCGTACCGGGTGGCTTCCTCCCTGATGAAGACCAGGGCTACTTTATTACGATCGTCCAGGCACCAGAAGGCGTATCGCTTAACTACACGCGCAATGTACTGGAAAAGGCAGAGGCAATCCTCAAGCAGCAGCCGGAAGTCCAAAATATTTTTGCGGTCGGTGGCTTTAGCTTTAGTGGCTCCACTCCCAATAATGGCTTGATTTTTTCAACCCTCAAGCCCTGGGAAGAGCGCAAGGGAGCCGATCAGTCTGTGAAGGCGATCATCGGTGGCTTCTTCCCTAAACCATCAGGGCTATTCCCCCAAATGCTAGGCATCAAAGAAGCGACGGTGATTCCGGTAGCGCCACCAGCTTTACAGGGTGTGGGTAACTTCGGGGGCTTCGATTTCCAACTGCAAGACCGCACCGGGGTCGGCTTTGATGTGATTGGTCAGAACCTGGAAAAATTCCTGGGTCGTGCGGCAACGTATCCTTCACCGGATAAAGCTCAGTTGACTGGATTACGACCGACCTTTAACGCGAATACCCCCCAAATTTCAGTAGAAGTCGATCGCACACGGGCAAACCAACTTCAGGTGCCACTACAGGATATTTTCAACACCCTGCAAACCTCGTTAGGTTCCACGTATGTGAACGATTTCAACCAATTTGAACGTACTTATCGGGTTTATGTGCAGGCAGATCAACAGTTTCGCTCCAACCCTGAAGATATCAAGCGACTCTATGTGCGATCGCAGACGGGCAAAATGATTCCACTGAGTAATCTGGTCACGGTGACTCAAACGATCGGTCCGTCCATCATCTCGCACTACAACCTGTTCCGCTCGGTCGAAATTACAGGCGCTCCCGCTCCAGGTGTTAGTTCTGGGCAGGCGCTCCAGGCAATGCAAGCAGTCGCGAAGGAAACCTTACCCAAAGGCTTTGGCTATGAATGGTCTGGCTTATCGCTAGAAGAAGTGAGTGCGGGCGGCAGCGCCATCTTTATCTTCGCACTGGGGATTATCTTTGTTTATCTGACGTTGGCAGCCCAATACGAGAGCTACATCGATCCCTTCATCATTCTGCTGACAGTGCCGCTGGCAATTCTCGGCGCGTTGATTGCGCTACTGCTGCGGGGGACTGCCAATGATGTCTACACCCAGATTGGCTTTGTCATGCTGATTGGGATGGCAAGCAAAAACGGCATTCTCATCGTGGAATTTGCGAACCAACTCTATGCGGAAGGGTGGAGCATTACCAAAGCAGCCGTGGAAGCAGCGCAAGATCGGCTACGACCAATTTTGATGACGGCAATCTCCACGGTGATTGGTGCCTTTCCTCTCTTTATTGCCACAGGTGCCGGTGCCGGTGCCCGACAATCGCTGGGAACGGCGATCGTGGGTGGGATGTGCGTTGCCACAATCCTGAGTCTCTTTGTCGTGCCCGTCCTCTACATCGTGATCAAAACGGCTGAAGCGCGCTACCGTCGTGGTCCTTATAAGCCCGTTACGGCAGGCGTACCTGATACTGACCCCGATGCGACTCTTGCTAATAAGGAAGTCACATCTAACCGTTGAGTAGACAGATGCTGGTTGCTGAGAACTCGCTCTTCTTGCTAGATCAGTAAGGCTGATCGATCGGGAAAGAAGTCGTATCTTACTGTTAAGTAAACAGGCGCTACAGCACTTGCTTGGTACTAGGTGCTGTAGCGCTTTGCTTTAAATCACTGTCATAAAGCCCTAGCAAAGCTTAGAGGTGGCACTGGTCGTTGATTGCAAAACTATCTTAAAGTTGAGCGCCAAAATCCTGATGGCGATCGCTCTTCCCAAAGCTTTCGTGCTGCCGCCCAATCCTTACTCATCGGTGTGTCCACCAAACCCGGCGCGATCGCATTCACGCGAATTAGTGGTGCCAGACTCACCGCAAGCATTTTTGTCATATGGTTTAGAGCGGCTTTACTAGCCGAATATGGGATTGAGGCTCCTTTGGGGCGAATACCAGCATGAGAACTAATATTGAGAATGCAACTAGGACATTCACGGCTTGATGACTGGCGTAGAGCAATTTCAGCCTCTGCAATGAGTGTCCAAGGTGCGATGACATTGACCTCATACAGCTTTCGCCAGCTTTCTGCTGAGGCTTCTTTAAGAGATGTATGTGGAATCGTCGCACTAATACCTGCATTATTGACCAATACGTCTAGCCGACCATGCTGCGCCAAAACCTCAGTCATTAAATTACGAGATTGGCTTTGGTCAGACAAATCAGCTTGAAAATAAGATGAACCAGGATGTGCTTCTGCTAATGACTGCCCAATCAGCACTGAAGACTTGGAGTGAAAAGCAACGGTAAAGCCATCTTTGGCAAGTTGCTTTGCGATCGCCATCCCGATCCCAGAGGTCGAACCAGTGACAAGCGCAACTCTTTTTTCGCCTCTATGCTTCGGTCACAATCTTATGCTTCTCATTTTCCTTAAGTTTAATTCTGCATAACTTTTGCGCTCACCGGACGTAGACCAACTATGCATCTCAGCCAACCAATTTATACGTTCCGGTGCAGCGCGGTGTTATGCCATGCTGCGACTCTTGAATTCTGCTCTGAATGTGAGATGCTTGGCAAGGCGATCGCGCACATCCATAAAATCAGTCCAAGCAATATAGGACTTGCTCTGTTCCTCCAGATAGTTGGTTAGAGGCGGACGGGCAAAGACCAGGGATGCGGCAAGGGCAAGGTTCAAGTCTGTGATGGAATCACCGTGGTTAGCGTGGGCTTTCGCGGTTCCTACACGTTGACTAGCTATCAGCAGCAGCTTCAGCGGCTTAACGACTGGCTCAAACAGCATCCCAACTACAGAATCAGCGGTGCCCCTCGTCGCTTTTTCTATGACTCCCCCTTTGTTCCAGATGCCTTCAAGCGCAGTGAAGTGCAACTTCCGATTCAGTAAACAGCAGGGTTTAATGGAGTCATCGCTGTGGTGTTTGGCGCTAGTTTGTCCGTGACTGCTGTAGCGATCGCGACGGTCAAGTTTTCGTCAACGCCTGCCCCAGCACTGCGCCGCCACTTTAATCCTATGACAGCCGTACAGACCCGCTTGGCGCTAAAACACTCTCAAAGCGAGTTGGGAGAACTTTACCCCCAACCCGTCCCCCTTCGATCGCAAAGCTTTGTACAGTCATAGCTAAAGCCCCCTCATCCTTAAAAGCCGTACTCTCTGAATCGCAAGCTCAACAAACAAGCGCTCATCCCCTGGCTGATCCATCAGGCATCGATGGGCAGTTCCAATGGGCAAAGCAATGGTATCCGGTTGCTGTAGTCGAATTTTTAGATCCTGACCGTATATGCCATTCAAACCACCGGAACCAGTGCAATACTTTCTCGCCGCTTTGGAACCAGTTAGCCCAATAACTAAACTCCTAAAACCAGTTTCGTCAAGAAAACATAAGAATACAAACGTGGTAGTATCGTTCGATCTAATGGTCTTTTTGTTCAAGGGAATTCATGAGTGGATTATAACCGCCCCCTAGCCGGAATTAGCTACATCAATAGCTTTAGCCAAATTGCTGTTGCTCGTGCAGTCAACCAATCTCTCATTATACGGAATATGACTGCGCTAAGACAAGTCTAAGCATTGGAGTTAGAGTTAGAGGCTATAATTCTCACATGCTGCTGCTTTTAAGAGTATTGCTATGCCGTCACCGTTCCCAGGGATGGATCCATATCTTGAAGGCTATCTGTGGGTTGATGTGCACAATGCGCTGGCGAATAAGATTCGGCAGCAACTTGCCCCAAAACTGCGCCCGCGTTATACAGCACGGCTAGAAATCTATCTGGTACAAGATACGGCTCCAGAAAGCGAGATTGGGATTCTCTATCCAGATGTAGAGGTGCTGCGTCGGCAGACCATCGCTCACAAAGCGCCAGAATTACCGTTGCGAGTCGGGACTGGCAATGTTTGGGTGACTCCTGCTCCACTGACACTACCCATTGTGCAGCCAATAGACGTGCGGATTTCGAGTGTGGAAATTCGTGATACAGCCAACAATACGCTGGTCACCTGTATCGAAATCTTGTCACCAGTGAATAAGCGAGAGCCGGGACTCACTCCGTATCGACAAAAGCGGCAGCGGCTCTATCACTCCAATATTCATTTGATTGAAATCGATTGGTTACGAAGGGGGACACGCCCTTTCGATCATCCTCGCTTGCCGGAGGTGCCTTATTTTGTCACACTCACCCGCGCTCAAGCCAGTGAAGTTGAGGTTTGGCCCATTTGCCTGCAAGACTCATTACCCACTATTCCCGTGCCGCTGAAGCCCCCTGACCCGGCTGTGCCATTAGATCTTGCAGCGGCATTACGCGATATTTACGATGAAGCAGTCTATGACCTGTCCATTGATTACCGCGAAATGCCCCCAAAACCGCTACTGCCAGAAGGTGATCGGCTCTGGTTGGAGAGCCTACTGGCACCGCTGAGAGCAGAGGTCTAAGGGTGTCTAAGAAGTTGCCTGAGCAGTGCCGCCAGTGTGCGATGCTCTCAGCAGAGCAAGCACAGACGTGGCACGGAGTGGAAGGGGATGACTGTTGGAGTCCTGCCCAAAACGGTAGTAACGGGGTGGAATGAGAAGTCGAGCAGAAAACTGTGTTAAGGGGTGTACTAGTGGCTTTGGACTAGACTTGACCTACTTGTTGCTCAAAAATGGGTAGTACACAGCCAATTTTGCCCCTCTTCGAAGACTGAAACCCGCATGCTCTCGTGGCGCTTCTGCGTGCGGGACAATAGACCGAAAAGAAGCAGCGAAGACCTGTGCTTAAACCCTTTGCATAGGGACCATTTCAGGCTTAACACTATTTCCTGTTCCACTTCTCATTCCACCCCGGATTGGTCGATCGCTGGCAGCAGATCTGCAACGTACTGTGAAGGAAATCTGCCAGACCAGCAATTCTCATGATGGAAATTCAACTGGTATTGGGTGGGATGTCTAGCTCTAGCCCTTCAAGCATAAAGGTAAGCAGATGATCCCAACTGTCGAAATACAGGTAACGGGTTAACGCTCGTAAATCAGCAAAAAAGGTTTTGCGCGTGGGCAAATGGGCTCGCAGCAGCTTGTACTTCTGGTCGAGTAACTCCAGCAACGTGTGGCATAGCAGGGACAAGATGTTGAGGGTTGCCAGGAACGAGGCAAGGTGTTGCTTGCCGTGCCCGAAATTGTGTTCCAGGTTGTAGCCCTTGGTCTTGAGGGTATTGTTATGCTCATTTTCCACCTTCCAACGGGTACGACTGGCTTGGACAAGCTCTGGCAGGTTTTCCTGGGTCAGGATGTGATTGGTGGCAAACGAATTTTTGTACGTCACCTTGCCGTCAGGACGGCTCACGACCAGTTCACCAACAGTTCACCAACAGCGCATCCTCGCTAGCTCTCAGGGGTACCTCATTGAGATAGCGGTCGGTATAGGTTTCCTCGACTTTCCCAGTCCACCGTGGCGTGGTCAGCGTTGGCGGCAAGAACCGACTACTGTGTCAAACAACCCCTGTTCTTTCAACGGCTCTGGCTCTCTCAGATGTCATGACAATACCGACATTCCCAGAGCTTGAACAGCTTTTCGCCATAATGAGAATTGCTGTCATTAGACCCGATCGTTCCAACGGCACAAAGACATGATGTCCGCTTTTAATTGCTCGTCCAATGCCTTCTGGCTGGTTTAGTCGCGCCACCAGAATGAGTGGATCAGATGATGTGATCAGGCTCTGCCAAGCAGTAGCTCCCTCGACGACAACCGCACGCGATAAAATTGCGGTACGCTCTTCATCACCTAAATTTTGAATAACGGCTGCTAAAAAGGCGATCGCTTCTTCAGGAGAGTCCCCCTGCAACGTGAGTGGGTTAGGACTGCCACGTAACCAACTAAGAACACAGATCACGTGCTTGATCTCGTCCTCCAATCACAAGACTTGGGCTGAGCGATGGATCGGTCTCTTGTGACCAGTTTTCCCAGAAACTTCGCAGAGGTAGGATTTCGTGAGGTGACAGATGAAAATGTTGGATGCGTTTGTTAACGTTGGCGATTGCCATTCCACCCGACATTTGGGCAATAGTTTGGTTGTAGTTGCCTCTTGTATTCTGCTTAATATACGTTGGTGCTGCTGCCTGTGATGTTGGGCTATAAATCTCTCGAAGCCAATGTTTTATCCAATGGAGCCGCTGAAACAACCAATGTCTGAGCCGATGTAACCAACGTCTGCATCGTCTATTCATAAAATCTCATTAGCAGAGAATACCGAAGGAGTTATGGTTGAGAGTTGTTTCTCTCTTTGCTCCAGACATAGCGATCGCACGTCTGCTTTGCTTTTCTCGCAACATCTGTTTTGGGCTCAGCCAAACTTGAGTGATAGCGCAACTGTTCGCAAGTCGTTTGAAGTAGACGTTCCCAAGACACCAACCATAAACGTAAGGTCTTGTCACTACTGCCACTGGCAACCATCTTGCTATCAGGACTAAACGCAACAGAGCTGATCCCAGATTGATGTCCTTGTAGCGGCTCTCCGATCTGTTTACCTGTACTGACATCCCAAAGTCGCACTGTTCTGTCCCAACTGCCACTGACAATCATCGTGTTATCAGAACTAAAGGCAACAGACCTAACCTCATCCTCGTGTCCAAGTAGCGGTTCTCCAATAGGCTTACCTGTACTGACATTCCACAACCGTATGGTTTTGTCCTCACTACCACTAGCAATCATTTTTCTATCAGGACTAAAGGCAACGGCCCTAACCTTGGCTGTATGTCCAAATAGCGGCAATCCTATGGGTTTGAGTGTGCTGACATCCCATAGTCGTACAGTGTTATCGCCACCGCCGCTGGCAACCATCGCACCATCTGAGCTAAAAGCGACAGAACTAACTACGAGTTTATGTCCGCTCAACGGTTGCCCCATCAGCTTACGTGTACTAGCGTCCCATATTCGTACAGCGTGGTCTTCCCCGCCGCTGCCGGTTGCAATGAGCTTGCCATTTGGACTGAAAGCAACAGAATAGATATCATATCGATCCTCAGGCAACAGCAGTTCATTGGACGTACCTGTGCTGACATCCCATAGGCGCAAGTTTCCTCCCCTACCACCACTGACGACCATCTTGCTATTGATAGGACTAAAGGCAACAGCCCAGACTGCGTTAAGCCCTTGTAGTGGTTCTCCAATCGGTTTACCTATGCTGCTATCCCACAACCGGACAGTTTTGTCTTCACCGCCACTGACAATTATCCTTCCGTCAGAGTTGAAGGCAACAGATCTGACCTCAGTCTTATGCTGACGCAGCGGTTGCCCAATGGGACTGTCTGTACCTATGTCCCATAAACGTACGGTCTTGTCTCCGCTACCACTGATAACCGTTCGGTTGTTAGAACTGAATGCAACAGCCCAAATTTCAGCCTTGTGTCCCCGCAACGGTTGCCCAATTGGTCTGCCTGTCTTGGCATCCCACAGTCGGATCGTTCGATCCCAACTACCACTGGCGATGGTTTTCCCGTCAGGGCTAATCACCACCGATCGCACGTCAGCCTCATGACCTCGGAGTACGAGTGGTTTAATGGCATTTTTCAATCGCCTAGTTCTCTTTCTGCTGCCCCTGGCAATTCTTCTTTTAGGGGTGCTGGCAAGCAAATTGAGCTGCCTTTTAGATTTCTGTAGCGACTGCTCTACATACTTCTCTGTATTAGTTTCCCAAATACGGATGGTTCTGTCATAACTGCCACTAACGATCCTCTTTCCATCAGGACTAAAGGCGACACTTCTAACATCGTCTGTGTGCCCACGCAGTGGTTGCCCAATTGGCTTGCCTGTCCTCACGTCCCACAACCGTAGACTGTTGTCCTGACTGCCACTGACTAGGCTGTTGCCATCAGGGCTAAAGGCAACAGCCCAAACGTCTTCTATGTGCCCACGCAACGGTTGCCCAATTGGCCTACCTGTTCTCACGTCCCACAACTGGATAGTTTTGTCTCGACTGGCGCTGGCAATCAGCTTGCCATCACGGCTGAAAGCAACAGCCCAAACTTTTTCTTTGTGCCCGCGTAAAGACTGCCCAATCGGGTTGCCTGTAGTCACGTCCCATATCTGGATAGTCGTGTCTTCACTGCCGCTGACAAGCATTTTCCCATCAGGACTAAAGGCAACAGAACTGATGTCATCCTTATGACCATGTAAAGGTTGCCCGATCGGTTTGCCTGTATTGGCATCCCACAATCGCACAAGCCCGTCCCTACTACCACTGGCGATTGTTTTGCCATCAGAGCTGAAAGCAACAGTCCAAACTGTAGTCTCATGCAATAATTGATTTCGCTCTTTATTAGTTTGAACTAAGTGCAACAGATTTCTGGGATCTGAGGTGGGTGAGGAGTAATTGGACGAGCGAAATAGTACTGATTGACCAAGCCCCACGGCAGCAATGGCATGAATGGCTGCGTCTGTGGGATTAGTCGAGATGGATGCCTCAGCGATCGCGGCCAATTGGTCTACCCGCTGTTGCTGTGCCTGTTGGAGTTGATGGATGGCGAAGGTGGCTAACCCCGTTGTTACCACTAGGCCTGTTACCAATCCACCAACTCCCAACCATCGTAATTGCTTGTACCGATTTTCAACGTGTTTAGATGTGCTGAAAAATTCAACTTGCAAGGGTGTCATGTCGTCACCTGCCCGCTGTTTGTATTGCTTCAGTAAATCTAAATCTGGAGGACGCCAAAGGCTGCCCTCCGGGCGTCTCTGCCCCTGCCAATACTGGGCAGCCTCATCCAAACGCCGCTGAAACCGAATATCGCTACGGCTGCTCTCCAGCCAGCTCTGAAGTTGCTGCCAATGTTCAAAAAGAGCTTCATGCGTCACTTCTGCCATTTCTGTAGTGCCCGCAGCAGAAAGGGTAATCAGGCGTACAGCGGGGGCAGAAAACAACTGAATCACTCGTTTCACTTGCTCGGGCTGGTTTCGATGTGACACTAGGCTATCGGTTAGGGCACGACGACGGGTATCTTTGGTGCCCTCTCCCAGTTGCACCAAAGATACGAATATGCGTCGGGCAATGTCCTGCTCTTCAGTACTCAGCTGCTGATAAATCCGCTGAGCTTCCCCAGCAAGGGCACCACCTACACCCCCAATGTCTTTGAGCGTTTCTGCGGGTTCATTACCCTCCGCTAATCCTTCCCAAATGCGGGTAAGCGCAAACTGAAGCAGGGGCAAGGCTCCCTCTCGCCCTTCAGTATCTTTGACTAACAAATCGATGGTAGCTGAATCTAGAGGATGTTTTGCCAGTTCAGCAGGTTTGGCGATCGCTTGTCGCAACTCCTTTACAGTCATGGCAGGTACCAGATAGCCTTGCTCACTAAACAGCCGATTTAAGACAGCATGTTTCTGGGTTTCGCCTAAAAAGTCACTCCGCAGGGTGAGAATAACCATGACTCGTTTGGCGCGATCGCCCGCTGCGTTGAGTAAATTCCCAACAAATGCTTCGCGTTCAACATCGTCTTTACAGAGGGTATACACCTCCTCAAATTGATCAACCAAGACAACTAATGGTTCGATCGCAATCTCTGGCATCACACCTGCGATGCGTCGCAGCCCATCGAATTCTCCGGCTTCGTTGACCTGTTTCAGTTCCCCGGCAAACTCACGGGTTTTGGCCACTGGGGTCAAATCCTGTGTCACAATCCTGGCGAGAACGGTGGCTAACGATTCTAAGGGATGGGTTCCTGGCACTAATACGGCAACTCGCGCCCGATCGTATCCAGGTATCGGTCGTCGTGCCAATTCTGGAATTAGTCCTGCCCGTGCCAACGATGACTTACCTGAACCAGACGGTCCATAGATTGGCAAAATACGAATGGTAGACTCAGTTTCATACAGTCTGCGAAGTTTTTCCAAAAGGGCCGTAATCTGTTTCTCTCGTCCAAAAAAATGATCGCCGTCCGTCTCCTGAAACGCCATCAAGCCCTTGTAGGATTTGGACCAATATCTGCTGAGGTTGGCTTTGAAGTAGGCGAGTCCGATTCAGTCGAGGCTGGGTGAAAAACAGCTTGTCCACCACTGACGTACACTACAATGCCACCCAGCACCTGACCGATCGCCTGATTGCGATCGCCATTGATGCTCTGCTGGATGGTAGGCGATGAGTCTAGAGAATTAAACTGAGGCGAAGCCGAAGTGTCTGGCATAAATGGAGTCAACTCAGATTCAGCAGCATTTCACCTACATCGTGACGTTGCCATCCACCGAGCCGATTACCTTGCTGCTACCACTCATCTGACCAATTACCTGATTTTGATTGCCTGTGACACTTTGCTGAATCTGTACATCACCGACGGCTGCCTTCGCTTCTTCTAAAAGAGGGGCGATCGCCGCTGCGAGAGCTGGATCACTATCCAGAAGCTTCGTCAACTGCTTACGTAAGGCGGCCAATGAATCGGCATCCTCTGGATTAGCAGCCACATCCTCTGCTGCCTCTTTCGCCGCTTCTTTCCCCTCCACCTTCGGATGCAATTTTGACCACAGCGCTTGTGCACTCGTCCACGTGCTTTCACCCACCTTCTCAGCCGCTTTCTCAGCCGCTTTGTTCCCCAGCTTCAACAGGTAAGGTAGGCAAGGAGCCAAAATTGAAACCAGCAGCGCCACGTCCATTCTTTGTACTCTCCATCCAGTGAGGCGTGATTAAGGGCAGGGGTTGGCAATGACTAGCGGTATCATTTGCCTCCTCTGTTACAGCCCTCTTTATAAAGAGATTTATGACCCTGATGAGTGAAAGCAAGCTGATTGCTTTGTTTGGATGACGTTACCGATGCTTCTGTAAGGCAGCAGCGTCAAGCAAAGTCTTGCCGCGATCGCCCAGTTGCGGCGCGATCGCTACGATCTTCTCCATCGCTAATGGTGACGGTCTAGCGTGTTTGTTCTCTCACCGATTTACTGTGGGAAAGGTCACACCTAAAGCCGCCGCGAATTTTTCATGGGTGAGGCTCAACTCTTGACGGAGCCCACGAATCAAATCGCTCATATCAGGTTGCGTTGTACGAATCATGGCTGGCGCTACCAGTGCTTAGTAGAACTCCTTTCAGCATAATGCAGCGTTTAGGCTTTGCTGCCTACTAACCAGTGTAGTGAGCTTGAGAATAGCCATCAGGTTGTGTCTTGTAACGTTTCGCCTAGATTCAAAAGCGAGATTAGAAATAGAGCACCTGTACTGTTATCTAGCCTCTTAAGCTAAGACAATGCCTGCTTTGTTCTCAACATTCTTAATTACGACTTGCACGGCTCCAGGTTTGGGGGTGTTTTGCAGCGGAGGGCGGCACTGCGATCGGCGGCACCTTCAACGATTTTTCCAACGCTCAAAATCTGGCGGATGCGGCTGCCCAAATTCAGACGCTGCTGACACAACTGGAGCAGACTGGCCTATCGACTGAGACTGCCCAGCAGCAAGTAGCAGAAGACTTTGCTACCTACGCTAAGGAAGACCCGACCACTTTGGGCAAGCTCGTAAAGTGGGGGCAGAGCTTAGGCGATGCGGCTGCAAAAACGACGGTGAGTGAAGCGGCAAAGGCGGTTGTCAAGTTAGCCCTGCAATTGGCTGGTGTTCCGCTTCCCTAGTCTTCTTGAGCTGTTGGTCATGCAGAGGCATCAGAGTGCAAGGAAAACGTTTAGTTGTGCGGGGTTCTAGCTCAGATTTAGCTCATCGCTTTTTTCTGAGGGCTACAACCAATGCCCGGAAACGGACTTGAAGCGGTGACAAGAGGATTTTCAGTTTTGTACTCAATCTAGTCCAGGACCTAAACCGCCACCTGTCCTTATGTTTGTTTAGCAACATACTCCGCCAGCAGGTCCGTACCCGCCTTCCGTGCTTGTTCTAACAAGGCCTCGATCTTCTCGATCGCCAGTGGTGAAGGCGTGGCACGTTTGTTCTCCCAGCGATTGACGGTAGGAAAGGTGACTCCCAGTTTGACGGCTAACTGCTCCTGGGTCAGGCCCAACACCTGGCGTAATTCTCGAATGAAAGCACCGAGTTCCGGTTGAGCGAGGAAGCGCGAAGGAGTATGGGGCATGGCGATAGCGAGTGAAACGTAATGTTTCTAGCGTAGTGCAAACATTGGCTTTTGCTATAGCAACTGTTATGGCGATCGCGCACACGGGCATCAAGGCGTTTGGCTAGGGTGCGATCGCCACCCTAAGGCGGTCACCCAAGTGATCGCAAAGTTGCTGTGGGTCAGGCCTATGAACTTTCAGGCGACTGGAGTACCGCTGAATTGGCGCGAATCGTTTGTGTTGTGGGGTGATGAGTCCCTAGTAAACGTTCTGACAGCGCCAAGGTCTGTTGGAACAGCGGCTCGGTCTCGCTGTAGCGCCCTTGGTCACGATAGAGCCCAGCCAGGTTATTCAGGCTGGTCGCGACAGCGGGATGGTCCGCGCCCAATCGGCGTTGGTACAGCGCCAAAGCCTGTTAACTGTTCTTTAAACCCAGCTACATGTAGAGTGCGCCAAAAGCGATTGCCAGGACGAGCAAAATGATGTCCCACAACGGCGCTGTAGAGGCTGGGATTGATGCTACGGAACAGCACGCGCAAAGCTGGCGCAATGATATCGGGTATCGTTTTATCGATCGCGGCTTGGATCGCGGCTTTAGTCGGTTTGTGCAAAAGAGTCATGGAATACTTCGTCTCGCGATAGGAGGTAGAGGGAAATGGGTTGAGCTTTGCATAGCGCTTTGTGCCGCTGCGTTAGAAAGTTTTGAGTTCATTCAATGTCCCTTGCCCTCCTTCCTCCCCTTTTGCTGCAAAACTCCCAACTCCTACTAGACTTTTTAACAGAGTGATTAGGCGAAAAAACGTTTGTGGGGATTATTGGGAGCATTGCGATCGCGGCGGTTGTTGCGGCACTTCTACTGCTGTTGGTGTTGGAGGTGCAGTATCGCCGCCGTCCGGGAAATAAGCTAGAGCTAACGTCTGGTCACTGGCAACTGGAGGTCTACGAACCGCAGCGCTATTTGCTGGTCGGTGAGTTGGAGTTTCGCAACCTCACGAAGCACCTAGAGGTGATGGTGCCGGAAATTTGGGTAGAGGTAAAGCTGCTGTCGGTTGCCAGTCTCAACGGGATTACGACCACCACACAAGTCATTCCTCGCTACAAGGATGCAGAACCTAGAGCCGATGGCTATTGGGAAGGACATATTGTCAAGCGCGATCCGTCTCCGATCGAGATCCAGATTGAAGTGCAGGGACAAGACCTGAACGCGTTGAGAGTTGCCTGGATTCGAGTGCACTACCTCACCTACGGACCACAAGGACGGCTCCCCAAAGTGCGCCATGTGATTGTGCCACTGACGTTTCCCAGCCCCGAAGATTCTAAAAACTGGCGGCCGGCTACAAAGGCAGATGTGTTGCCAATTCGCACCCATTTGTTGACGCATCTAGACGACCCACTGGCAGTGGTGCAGCGCTACGTGTTGCCAAACGCACAGCCAGGAGATATCGTGACGATCGGTGAAACACCGCTAGCAATCATGCAAGGTCGCTTTCGACATCCCAGCGATGTGAAACCGGGATGGGTGGCGCGGCGGTTGTGCTACCTGTTTTTGCCTACTTCCAGTCTGGCAACTGCCTGTGGCTTGCAAAGCCTGATTGATCTAGTGGGTCCCGTGCGGGTGCTGGGTGCGTTTCTAGTGGGCGCGATCGCCAAAGTTTTGGGCAAACCTGGTGTGTTTTACCAGCTAGCAGGAGAACAAGCCCGCCTCATTGACGACGTAACAGGCACCATCCCCCCTTACGACCAGTTCATTGTTTTGGGACCGGAAAACCCGCAGCAGGTGGTGGATCAAATTAAGCGCGAAACTGGACTGGCGGCAGCGATTGTTGATGTCAATGATTTGAAAGCCGTTAAAGTATTGGCAGCTTCGTCAGACATTACAGAGCCATTTCTCAAGCAAGCCTTGATCAAAAACCCAGCCGGTAACGCTAGCGAACAGACTCCTGTGGTGCTCATTCGACCCGTGAAGTCGTTGGAACGTTAGGAGTCAGGAGTTAAAATTGTTCGCTCCCAAGCGAAGCAGGTATCAACAACTTTAGAAGGCATCAGGAGCTAGTAGTAGGCTAAAACTAGGTGATAATGGTCGATCGTCCAACAGTTAATGACGCTGTTTTTAACTCACGACTGAGCCGAATCAGCCGCTCATGCTTTCTTACCTTGTCTTCGATCGCGGTCTGTATGCGTAGGAAAAGCCGCTTTAGACTGCAAACCCTCTAGAATATAGATTGAGCCTTTTGGTTTTCGACGTTGCGCGAGGCTGGTTGCAGCCATATCCACGATGACTCAAGTTCTCCCTCAGACTGCCCAAATCGTGATCAGATCGATTCAATACCGCGATCTGGAAACAGTCGAACGTCTTTCTGAAGCGGAAACCGACCGCGATCGCGTTGACGATCCAACTGATGCTGAAAAGCCTGCAAAAGCCTTGTCATTTCGACCCTGGCGCGGTCTGAAGAAAGCACTGAGCCTGGTGTGGACACCGTCACAACAAACGTTTGGCGCGTATCTGGCAGACCAGGACAATCAACTGCGAGGGATGATTCGGATTTCGCCGTTCAACCGTACGCGCAGCACGTGGCGGGTTGATCGCGTTGCCGTTGTGCACAGTGTTGAGCAGCCAACCGACATGCCGGCTGATGCCTCACCAGAACCGTCGAAATTACCACCCAAGCTGAGCCTTGCAACCGTTGGCTCACAGCTTTTGCGGCACTGCTTTGAAAAAATTTGGGAAGCGCGCACCTGGCTTCTAGAAGTAGACGTGAACGATACAGCCTTGCTAGCGCTCTATCGACAAAATGGCTTTCAGCCGCTAGCGCAGATGACCTACTGGATGCTTGCGCCAGAACAGCTCCAGGAGATTGCGGAGCGGGAACCTGACTTACCAAATCTTTTGCCAATTAGCAATGCGGATGCCCAATTGTTGTATCAACTCGATACGGCAGCCATGCCACCGCTTGTGCGGCAGGTCTTCGATCGTCACGTCCTGGATTTCAAAACGAGCTTGCTCAGTTCGCTGATGGGTGGTGTCAAAAACTGGTTCACCCATGCCGAAACCGTCAGCGGTTATGTGTTTGAGCCACAGCGGAAAGCTGCGATCGGCTACTTTCAGATCCGCCTTTGCCGTGATGGGGCACAACCTCACCAGGCACAGCTTACGGTGCATCCTGCCTACACCTGGCTTTATCCAGAGCTAGTGTCTCAAATGGCGCGTATTACTCAAGAAGTGCCGCCTCAAACGCTGGAACTGGCATCGTCTGATTATCAGCCAGAGCGCGAGGAGTATCTGGAGCGCCTTGGCGCGAATCGGGTTGCCCACACGCTGATGATGTCGCGATCGGTCTGGCATAAGCTCCGGGAATCAAAACTGCCGATGGCGCTTGATTCACTTCAGCTTTCTGAAGTGCTGCAAGGGTTCAAACCTGCCCGCAAGCCAGTACCAGGACGCATGGCGCTGCTACGTTTGTGGAATCAATCAACGACTGACCCCAAAGCAGATGTGAACACGATGCCCCGCAATGACTCCCCGGCAGGCGGCGCTACTCAGGGCAACAAGCCCTTGATTAACCTGCCCACACCGACTGAGTTTTCTGACCCGCCTCAAGAAGGACCTTGCTGCTAAGCGGAGCACGTGAATGCAAGTTTCCGCTCTGGGGCTGGACGTTGGCAGAAAGCGCATTGGTGTGGCAGGTTGCGATCGCACAGGGCTGATTGCTGCCGGGTTGATGACGATCGACCGTCAATCGTTTCAGCAAGTGCAAGCACGGCTCCAGACACTGGTAGCAGAGCGCGATGTGCAGGTATTGGTTGTCGGCTTACCTTACACGATGAACGGCGCGATCGGTGCACAAGCGCGACACGTGCAGAAGTTTGCTCAGTCAATGGCAGAGGCGCTACGGCTGCCGCTGGAATATGTTGATGAGCGACTGACCTCGTTTCAGGCAGAACAGATGCTTCGCGCGCAGAAGATCTCGCCTTCTCGCAATAAAGGGTTGATCGATCGCAAAGCTGCGTCCCTCATTCTGCAACAATGGTTGGATGAGCGCCGCCTCAAGGCACCTTACCTTCAAACATCTCCGCAGCCTGACGTGGCTAACTCAGAAGCCCTGGATTCAACCGCCTTCTGAGTTACGGGGCAGAGATGGGTAAATGCCTGCAAAATGACCGATTTTAGTGGAGAGTCCGGAATGGATGAAGACGATCTTGAGATGGATGTAGAAACCGTCACCCTGACGGATGATGCCGGACGGACAATTACCTGCACCATTGAACATGCTCTAGAAGTGGAAGGGCAAGATTATGTGCTGCTCTTGCCAGTCGATGCGCCCGTCGAAATCATTGCTTGGCAAGAAGATGGCGAGGAGGAAGAAGCTGTCCCAGTCGAAGACGATAAAGATGTTGATCTCCTCTTTCCGGTTGCCAAAGTGGTTTTGGAAGAGCAAAATCTCGTGCTGAAGCGCACCGCTGTCACCCTGACGGTAGAAGGCGAACTTCCTGATTTAACTGAGGAAGATGACCTGGCTGGCTTAGAAGCTGAGACAGAGGGCGAAGAAGAGGAACTGCAATTCCTGGCAAGCTTCTACTACGAAGAGCAAGAATTTGGCATTTACGCGCCACTTGATCCCTTTTTCATCCTGGCGCGGGTTGATGCTAATAATCAGCCTCAGCTACTTTCGCCTGAAGAGTTGGAGAAAATTGAGCCACTGTTGCCCATGATCGAAGACCAGCTCATTGACCAATTTGAATAGGTTTGTTTGGGGTTTTTGGTCGCAGTCGGGTGGGTTGGCAATCGCGCAACCCGTATCTTCGGAACGGTACGGTTGTGCAGTCAGCAGAGCCATGCCAGAGTTTGACAACTTCCACACTTACTAACCCGGCAACGAAAGACTCGATCTTTGTGAATGGGTTTCGGCTTCGCTCAACCCACGCCTACCTGTGTGCTGAACGAAGTCGGCTCCAGCTCATGCCTAACCGCGTGCTGAGCGAAGTCGAAGCACGAGCAACATCCTCACTCAGACGTGGTCGGATTAACTAAGTCCAACAACCGATTGAGTCTCACAACCGATTGAATGCTAGCTGTTAGCCTGTCTACTGTTTCAGTAGAAACGCCTAAGTAACCTGAAAACCGCTAAAAGCTGCTCGCTGACTGTGGGCAGCTTTTAGCCATTAGTATATTTAGTTCAATGGTATCCACGCTTGAGAAGCTACCCACCAACAGCTAATAACAGCTTCTTTTTCCGCTTTTAGAGCGATTGATCTAGCGACAGAGCATGAAAGCAATACAGCGTCAGACAAAGAGTATAATCGTGCTGCTGCTATTGGCAGCGATCGCTGTCGGTAGCTGGCGCGGCTGGAGTTGGTGGACAGTCGCCACTGCTGCGCCAATCACAGCAGGTACTCCTAATAAACCCGTAAAGCTGCGGATTCCCCAGGGGACTTCCGCCCAAGAAATTGGCAGAGATTTGCAGGCATTGGGCGTGGTTCGATCGGCGACAGCGTGGGATCTTTGGTCGCGCTGGCTGATGCTGCACGAGCCACAAGGCGGGTTCAAAGCAGGCGTTTACCAACTGTCGCGTACAGACCCCTTAGCCGCCGTTGCCGCCAAAATTTGGTCAGGAGATGTCGTTCGGCTGAGCTACACCATTCCAGAAGGCTGGTCTCTGCGGCAAATGGCAACCTACTTCGAGACACAAGGCTTTTTCTCGGCGCAAGACTTTCTTGCCGCAGCGAGTAAGTTTCCTACCGCTCAGTTCGCCTGGTTACCGACCAATGCCTCTTCTGGTTTACAGTCTTTAGAAGGCTACCTCTACCCCGATACCTACGATGTGTCGGGGACAACCGTACAGCCTGAGGCAGTGCTCAAGCAGATGCTCGATCGCTTTGAGCAGGTAGCACTCCCCCTGTATCAGCAGAAACGCCCAGAAACGCCCTTAAGTTTTGCCCAATGGGTAACGCTGGCAAGCATTGTCGAGAAAGAAGCCGTCATCGCCAACGAACGTCCTCGCATTGCGGGTGTCTTTCTCAACCGACTGCAAAAGCAAATTCCTCTTGGCGCTGACCCAACCGTTGAGTATGGGCTAGGCATCCAGCAAACGCCAGACCAACCCCTTACCCTCGCGCAAGTACGAACCCCGTCTGCCTACAACACTTATCTCAACATGGGTCTGCCGCCTACCCCGATCGCCAGTCCAGGCTTAGCCAGCCTTCAGGCAGTACTGAATCCAGAAAGCACTGCGTTTCTCTACTTCGTTGCACGGTACGATGGGACTCATGTCTTCAGCCGTACGTTGGCAGAACACCAAGCGGCACAAGTGGAAATTCAGGACAGACGCAAAGCGACCAAGCAAAGCTCAGGGGGATAACCAAACGGAGCAAAATTTGCCGGGTCATGTACCTAGGCACGATCGCGCATCGACTTAAACCATGCCTCTCTGTACCGACCACAACCTGTTTCATAGCAGTTGCTACCATTTGTAATCTTTACCCTTTCTGCTTATGTCTTGGGGCGAACTTCTCCAACCTGACCTGATCTTGCACGGTCCAATCTTAAAGCTGACCCCTGCTTTGCTGCAACAGCATCAGCTCAAAGGGTTGGTGCTTGATGTCGATGAAACGCTTGTGCCAATTCGGATGGCTGAGGTTTCGGCAGAGCTACTGCCCTGGGTGAATGAAATCCGACAGATAGCAACTCTCTGGTTAGTGAGCAACAACATCAGCGAAGGTCGCATCCAGCGTATTGCTAAGACGTTGGATTTACCTTACATCGCTGGTGCTGGCAAACCGTCTCGCCGGAAGTTGAAACGTGCCGTTGATGCGATGGAGCTGCCCGTAGAGCAGGTGGCAATGGTCGGCGATCGACTCTTTACGGACGTTTTAGCAGGGAATCGTCTGGGCATGTTTACCATTCTGGTTGACGCTATGGTGAACCCCAACGAAGCTGTGAGGCGATCGCCCATCCATTCGTTTGAAGTCTGGCTTTCTCAAGCACTAGGCGCATCGCTTGTGCCCGATAAGCGGTGACTTGAGCGTGATCGCTAAAAGCGGTTCATTCAATGCTTTTCCGTTTATTTTGCAGCGCCGAGATCATCCCAAAAAAAGCTTAAGCCGTACGGGAATCAACAGAAACGGGTACTAAATTGATCATTATAGTACTGGAGTCGGCTTACATAAAGACTCTAACGACAAATACTTGAGTGAAGCGTCAGACCTTATTTATAGAGGTTGTGGCGCTTTGCCGTTTTTAACGTAATTGTTAAGAGTAAGCCCTTTAGAGTCATCTTCCGAGAGCGATCCCCGCTAAAACGAAGTTTAAAACCTGCAAACATTACACATTAGCGATGTCCCAAACTCTGGTCGTCAAAATCGGCACCTCTAGCTTGACCCAGCCAGAAACGGGACTGTTAGCACTCTCCACGATCGCCAGTTTGGTTGAAGTGTTAAGTAGCCTTCGTCGGCAAGGGCACCAGGTTGTGTTGGTCTCCTCAGGTGCCGTTGGGGTTGGCTGTGCCCGACTAGGGTTGACCGAACGACCCCGCACGATCGCCCTCAAGCAAGCCGTTGCAGCCGTCGGGCAGGGACGCTTGATCCGCACCTATGACGATTTTTTTACCTCCTTGCAACAGCCGATCGCCCAGGTTTTGCTCACCCGGAGCGATTTGGTACAGCGCAACAGCTACCTCAACGTTGAGCGCACGTTTCAGCAGTTGCTTCAGCTTGGGGTGATTCCCATCGTTAACGAAAACGACACTGTAGCCGTCGATGAACTGAAGTTTGGTGACAACGATACCCTGTCAGCGTTAGTTGCCAATCTGGTACGGGCGGACTGGCTGTTTCTACTCACGGATGTCGATCGCCTCTATTCCGCAGACCCACGCCGCGATCCCAATGCCCAGCCGATCGTGCGTATCAGCCGTATGGATCAACTCAAGGAACTGCAAGTTAACCTGGAGCAGCATGGTTCTCGCTGGGGCACGGGCGGTATGGTGACCAAAATTGCCGCTGCCCAAATTGCGACCGGTGCCGGAGTGAGAACAGTGATTACCGAAGGACGCTTTCCCAAAAATCTGGAAAAAATCCTGCAAGGTGAAGCGATCGGCACGCAGTTTGAACCCCAGCCACGACCCGCTAGCGCCCGTAAACGCTGGATCGCTCACGGCTTAGTTCCTTCGGGCAAGCTTTACCTGGATGATGGCGCTGTGACGGCAATTCTTCGCGCTGGACGATCGCTCCTCGCCGCTGGCATTGTGCAGATAGAGGGTGAATTTCAAAGCCAGGAAGCCGTGCTGCTCTGCGATCGTGCGGGTCAAGAAGTGGCTAGAGGCATTGTCAACTACCGCAGCAGTGAGCTTCAGCAGATCAAAGGACACCAATCCGACGCGATCGCCGCCATCCTTGGCTATCCGGGCGCTGAAACTGTGGTACATCGAGACAATTTAGTACTAAGCGCATAGGGTGATGGAGTAGTTAGGAGATTTTTAGGAAACAAAATACCCACTGTCTATGCCCTACGGGCAGACTACGCCAACGGCTTCGCTCAGCCAGCTTGCACCCTGAGCGGAGTCGAAGGGTAAAATCTTTTCTGGAAATCGCCTTAGTAGTGAACGCCACAACTGGTAGCTCATAGCCTGTTCGCCTGACACAGTTGCTTTAAAAGCTTGAATGGTCTGACCTCAGACTGGCGATTGCAATCGCGCCTAGATGAACACAGTCAGCCTCCGCCGACTAAAAGCCACAAGCGCTTGAGAACCCGCAAAGGCAGGTTTTGTTTCTGTAGCTGCGGTTTTAACCCCCAATGGGTTCGGTAGTCGGGCTGATGCTGATGTTTAACCGCGGATCAACTCAAAATTTCATCCTTCATCCTTCATCCCTCATCCTTCATCCCTCATCCTTCATCCTTTCTTCTAACTCCTTCCCCTCTCACCGACCATCATCCGAGCCGATGGGCGTGCTAGAGACTTCCGATGTGGTGGGTAGTCTGTCGGAGCCGATACAGCGGTGAGAAACTCCAGGTTAAACCGATAGCCCACATTGCGGACGGTTTGAATGAGGCTCGGTTGCCGGGGATCGGTCTCGATTTTTTTGCGGAGCGACAAAATATGGGTGTCAACCGTACGGGGATTGTCGATCGCGTCGGGCCATGCGCGTCTCAGCAGCTCCAAGCGGCTAAGCGGTATCCCACCTGCCTGTGCTAGCACGTAGAGCAAGCTAAACTCTTGAGGCGTTAAATCGACCAGATCGCCCTTAAACCGAACGCGACGATGGACGAGATCAATCTTGAGATCGCCGTAATCTAATGACGCGGGTGGAGCGGGTGCTTTGCTGCGTCGAGTCAGCGCCTCCACTCTGGCGAGAAATTCTTGCATCCCGAAGGGCTTGGTGAGGTAATCATCGGCTCCCGCCCGTAGCCCCTCCACAATGTCGGTTTCAGTGCTGCGGGCAGATAGCATCAAGATGAGTGATTGCTGCTGTTGCTGAAGCCAGCGGCAAAACTCAATGCCATTGCCATCAGGTAGCTCGGAGTCTAGAATCACCAGCGTGGGCTGGCGATGCTGAAACACATCCCTCGCTTGATGAAGGTCAGCCGTTTGATGAACCAGGTAGCCTGCCTGTTGCAGATGCCAGCCTAGCAGCGATCGCAGATGCGGATTTGCCTCGACAATTTGAATACAAAAAGCTCCCACGGAGGCTGCATTCCTCAACGATTGTGACTATAAACCTATCAGAGCCTTTCATCTAGGTTTGTAATCGGCGCTACTCCTGTCAATTCAGCCTTTTAAGGAAGCGACTCCTTCTGACCTGATTCACCTGCATCCTTCGGACACGGGGTCGGCAGGAAGGTTTTGCACATCACAGTCCTGGGAAAGAGCAAGAACTGAATCGATTAAAGTTAAAATGATGACGGATAGCAGTTTCGTTTGGAACGAGCGGTTTCAATCGCTGAGCTAGCATTAGCATTCGGTTGCACCAGGTTCAGACACCGTTAGCTTCTCCCAGGTCTTAACTGTTAACTTAGTCACCCTAACGCCAAATATGTTGCAAGACACTCTCACCATCCGCTATTACCAAAGGCTCAGCGACGCTGTTGTTGAACTCTGGAATCGAGGTTATCGCTTTGACGACTTGCGCCTCTATGTGGATGGCTATCTGGCTTCCCTCAGACACTCCAACAGTCTGGAACCGTATCTCATTCACCGTCTGGAAGAAGAAATTGTCCGGTATCTCTACGATCCCTCTAACTTTGAGAAGACTGAAACCGAGCTGGATTATCGTTAACGTTTGCGCGATCGTGCCACCTATCCACACAGCGTCGCACTGTATTGTGTCGAATTTGGAGACTGGTTGTCTCAACCGCATTTAGGTCTCAAAGCGATCGGTAAGTTGCACCAACCCAGAATCATAGGACTGCTGCTTGGCTAGCTTGAGGGAGGTTGTAAGTGCTGCTTTGCCAAACGAGAGTACCTGCTCATAGGTTTTTTGCCCCATTAAAACGGTATCAACATTTGCCAAGAACTCGGTGTAGCCGTAGTCCTGGTCGGTGAACAGCCAATCGACTGCACCCGAAGCACGAGCAACATAGCCATCTAGACTGGCAGCAATAAAGAGCATGATTCGACGGCACCGTGCGGTTACTGAGTTCGCTCATGTAGGGTAACACGGGTGCTGTACAGCCAAGGGCGATCGCTGATTTCACAAAAGACGACGCACCGCCTTGCAAAGCGCATCCATCAACCAGCGATCGCGCTCATAGTCAAACGGAACCGACTGTCGATACGCTGGCTCATACGATTGAGGCAACGAGGTGCGGTACGGCTCAAGCTCCGTCAAAGATCTGGGAAAGACATGGGCGTGGAGTGCTGGCTCCAGATTACCCAAAATTTGGTCGTTGATGCGGTAGGCAGTTGTAACCTCCAGCAACGCATCTCCCAAGACGGTCATATCGTGCAAAAACTGCGCTCGCGTCGTCGCCTCCAGCGCATTCAAATCTGGCATCACCGGATCTGGCAGCAGCAGCGCATAGCCGCGCAAAAACTGTACATCACCTAAAACTAGCCAGCCCGATGGCACGCGACCAATCACCATTGGGTTAGTGCTTGCGCGTGCCGCCTCAACGCGACGATGAATCAGTGTAGACATGGTTCAATTCCACTACTGCGACTTCATTAAGCAATGGCTGGATCAAGCGGCGATCGTGGCAGCCCTTTAAGATCATTCAACCTTTGTGAAGCACTTTGCTACACTCAAATTCAGCACGCTTCCTCCCTACTCCCCACTCCCTACTCCCCACTCCCCTCTTTTATGCCTACGACTCGACGCATTGTAGATCTCCTCCGTCACGGACAGCCCGACGAAACCGTGACCATTCAAGGCTGGGTGCGTACCAAGCGAGAGCAGAAAGAATTTAGCTTTGTGGAAGTTAACGATGGCTCCTCGTTAGCGGGGTTGCAGGTCGTCATCAATCAAGATGTACCAGAGTACGCGGAGACGATGAAGCGGGTGAGTACTGGCGCATCGGTGGAGATTGCTGGCGTATTGGTGGAGTCGCCTGCTAAGGGACAGCGTGTGGAATTGAAGGCGGCATCGATCGCCGTTTACGGAGAAGCCGATCCAGAGACCTATCCCTTGCAGAAAAAGCGACATTCGTTTGAGTTTTTGCGGGACATTGGGCATTTGCGATCGCGCACCAACACGCTCAGCGCCGTTTTCCGCGTCCGTAACGCCGCTTCAACCGCCATTCACCAGTTCTTTCAGGAACGTGGGTTTCTCTGGGTGCATACCCCGATCATCAGCGCCAGTGATTGTGAAGGTGCAGGGGAAATGTTCACTGTGACGGGCTTCGATTTGAAAAAAGTGCCGTTAACTGCCGAGCAAAGCGTTGATTTCAGCCAAGATTTTTTTGGCAAACATGCTTATCTCACCGTCAGCGGACAGCTAGAAGCCGAAATCATGGCGATGGCGTTCAGCAACGTTTACACGTTTGGTCCGACCTTCCGCGCGGAAAATTCCAACACCTCGCGTCACCTGGCAGAGTTCTGGATGGTCGAGCCAGAGATGGCGTTTTGCGATTTAGACGGCGACATGGATCTGGCAGAAGCCTTCCTCAAGTACATCTTTAAGTACGTGCTGGAAACCTGCCCGGAGGATATGGAGTTTTTCAACCAGCGGATCGATCATTCCGTGCTGGCAACGGCTGATAACATCATCAACAACGAGTTTGCCCGCGTCACCTATACCGAGGCGATCGCGCTTCTCGAAAAAGCCAGCAAAACGTTTGAATACCCCGTCGAGTGGGGCTTGGATCTCCAGTCGGAACACGAGCGCTATCTGGCAGAAGAGCATTTCAAGAAACCGACGATCGTCACCGATTATCCCGCCAAAATCAAAGCCTTCTACATGCGGCTGAACGACGACGAAAACACCGTCCGCGCAATGGACATTCTCGCACCCAAAATCGGCGAAATCATCGGTGGCTCCCAGCGCGAAGAACGATTGGACGTACTGGAACGCCGCATTCAAGAGCAGGGACTCGATCTCGCAGAATATTGGTGGTACCTGGATCTGCGTCGTTATGGCACTGTGCCCCACGCAGGCTTCGGTCTAGGCTTCGAGCGTCTCGTGCAATTCCTCACAGGCATGAGCAACATCCGTGACGTGATTCCCTTCCCTCGCGCTCCGCTGGATGTGGAGTTTTAGATCAAAACGAGCCGTCTTCTGTTCGCTAAGCTGGAATGATGAGAGGAAACCACCATGACGACAGAACTGGAAGCCAGTCGCAAGCATCTCTACGAGACAGACTTTTTGCAGTGGATTGAAACCACAGCCGAAACGTTGAAGACTCAGGACTACGCCAACGTTGACTGGGAAAATCTGATTGATGAAATTGAATCGATGGGACGCAGTGAACGCAGAAGTTTGACGAGTAATCTAGTGGTTGTGCTTCTGCATCTGCTCAAATGGCAGTATCAACCCGATCGCCGAACGACTAGCTGGAAAAGCAGCCTCATTGAGCATCGTCGCCGCATTCGTGATGATTTGAAGGATTCTCCCAGCCTGAAGCCCTATTTAGAAGACGTATTTGATGAATGCTATAAGGATGCGTTTGAACAGGCGATCGCCGAAACCGATCTTCCCGCCGAGACCTTCCCGAGATCGTGCCCTTACACATCGGCAGAAGCACTAGACTCCAACTATCTGCCAGATTGAATTGCCTGCTAGTTTATGTGAATATCGAACACCTCTCATTGGACGCTTCTGAGATGCTGGAACTCCATACAAGCTATGTGTTGAATGAACAACAACAGCCGATTGCCGTACAGATCCCCCTTGCAGAATTTGAGCGGCTTGAGGAAATCCTTGAGAATTATGGTTTGGTGAAGCACATGGAAGAGTCAGAAGACAGGGAAAAACTCTCTAAGGCTGAAGCGCTGGAGTATTACCAGTCCATTAAGGGTAATCATGTGGACGGTTAACTACACAAAGCGCTTTCTTAAGGAACTTGCGGCTCTTCCAACCGCGATTCAAACTCGTGTAGAGCCAATCGCTTTTCAAGCTCTGGAAGCAGAGAATCATTTTGCTTTGGGTGATCTCGAAAAAATGAAGGGCTATGAAGTGAGAGCAGACATCTCAATAAACTTCATCGTATGTTCCTACATTAAGCAGAATGATGACTTCACTCTCGGTTTTTTGATCTTTCTCAATGGAAAAGACAACTCTACAGTCGTAGCCACAGGAACAAGCCTGTAAGCCATGCAATTGACCTTCTAGTTTATGCGTGCCTAAACTTGGCGCAAACACGTCTAGCTGCATTTGCGATAGCGTCGTTTCGATCCGCTTTTGGAGCTTTTGATCTCGTTGCACAAACTTGCGGAAGGCGCGCTTAAACTTAGGAGTCAGGACAAGCGCTCTCATTCCTCTTCTGGTTCTTCAAGCGACTGCTGTAATGCTGCAACAATCACTTCTACAGGTTGCGGCTGTAATTTGCCCGCATGGAAAGCTGCGATCGACTCCTGTGCATCTCTTGCGATCGCTTCACGGCGACGTTCAATGTGTCGCTTACGCACAATTTCTACCAGCATTTCTTGCTGCTCTATGGGAAGCTGCATCACGGCATCAAGTGCATAGTCGAGCGTTGTCATATCTAAACTGATTTTCAATGAGCGACTTTGACTTCAGTATACGCGGCAAAGTTAGAGCGATTCTGCGCTATGAGTCTGCCTAAAGCGCTTGAGCTTTTATCCTCGGTTCTCTATCAGGCGTTCATGCGATCGTCTGCACCATCTCCGATCAGCACTCATCAATAGTTCTTTGCCTGTTGATCAACAAAGCACCAAAGCCATTGTTCTCCCAGTGCGGCTGAACTAATCACGTCTTGCCGCACGACTGGCAGATCCGAAGATGCCCCCAGTGGCTATTTGTTTTGACGCACTCTTCGTAGCGAAAGACGGGATAGTTGGCTTTGGGAATTAGGGTGTTCGCCGTCAGCGCTTCTAAATGTTCGCAAGCATGAGGGTGCAAGGGGTCAGTGGTTGGGGCAAACGTAGTTATGCACTCAAAAACTCTAGCGCGATCGCCTGGGCTTGTGGCATTTGCCCATAGGTAAAAGTATAGGGAACGTCTGCTGGCAGCGTGGGCAAAAACTGATCCAGAACGTAGGGACTGCCGTAGAGAATGAGTGCCAGCAGTTGGTCAGTTTCCACCAAAAAGTGAAACCAATCGATCGCGGTTTGAGTTAGTCCTGCACTACCGCGAAAAGGATTGCCGCGAATGAAAAGCTGTAGCAAGGTCGGTTGCCAGTTCGTATCAGACTCTAGCGCGATCGGGGGCGTGTGGCAATCGACCAGTTGAAGCTGATAACCGAGCGTTTGGGGCAGGGCGATCGCGGGAGACTGCCGACCCAACCCTTCGCACGCCAGCACATCATCGACAATCACCAGATTGCGGCGTTGTATCGACCAGCGCTCTTGAGTCAGTCGCGATCCTTCAGGACAGTGGATCTGCATCGAATCGCGCAGCAGGCTGTCCACGAGTGCTTGTGCCTGCGGTTGTGCCAATTGAGTCGTCAGGGTTTGTGCCTCAACGCCGATCGAGGGTGCTTTCTCCCAGTCGTGAGACGTGCCGCCCTCCTCTACGACTGCACAAACTTTGTACTTGGCTCGCCAGATGCGCTCGACTGAAGCCTGAATGCGATCGGCAGCAAGCCGTCCCGTTTCGACTGCCTCACAGACTGCTTGAATCGCGCCTTCTGGATCGAGCGGCATCAGCAGCATGTCTGCTCCCGCTTCGACGGCTAAAACTGCCGCTTCGTTTGCCCCATAGCGGTTGGCAATGGCTCCCATCACCAGCGCATCCGTAACGATTAAGCCATCAAAGCCTAATGCCTGCCGCAACTCCTGCGTCAGAATGCGAGGTGATAAGGTGGCTGGAAACTCTGGATCAAGCGCCGGAATTTGCAGATGAGCGCTCATGACAGCATCGACACCAGCCGCGATCGCCGCCTTAAACGGAGGCATTTCGACCTGAGCCAACCGTTCGAGCGAATGGGGTAAAACAGGCAACTCCAGATGAGAATCAACGGCTGTATCGCCATGACCCGGAAAATGCTTCGCAGCAGTCAAAACAGGATGCCGTTGTGCGCCCCGCAAAAATGCCACTGTAAGTTGGCTGACCAGCGCAGGAGTGGCACCAAATGCCCGCACGTTGATCACGGGATTCGCAGGATTGTTGTTCACGTCCACGATCGGAGCCAGTACCCAATTCAGCCCGATCGCGCGGGCTTCCTGTGCAGTCACGTTGCCCAACTGTTCGGCGTAGTGCTCGGCGCGATCGGGAAAGCTTTGTGCAACGGCAGCTAATGCCATCGGTGGTGGAAACCACGTTGCGCCTGCAAAACGCTGTCCCACACCTTCCTCGACATCGGCTGCCACCAGTAAGGAAATCGTTGCCCAATTCTGTAGCTGTTGTGTGCGTAGCGCCACATCTCCTGCACTGCCGCCCAGCAAAATGACTCCACCAACTCCTAAATTCTGAATGTAGTACTGTAACTTTGCGGCGGTTGGCTCCCACGCGGGATACTGAATCTGATGGTCAAAGAGGTAGCCTGAAGCTCTCACCACAACCATCTGAGCAACCTGTTCCGCTAGCGAAAGTGTTTCGATATCAGGAAGGAGAGAGGTCATGGAGAGAGCAATAAGGAATGAAGGGACAAATTGACCATTTGTAGGGACGTTACATGTAGCGTCCCTACAAACTAAAGAACGCTACTCTTCTTCTGCCCCAACTTCATCAGCCTCATCAGGCTGCGCTAACTGCCTCTCTTCACTAAGACGGTTGAGTAGCGAGAGTACTTTGTCGCCACGCTCTAGAGAACTATCTTCTAGAAAAATGACTTCCGGTGTACGACGCAGACGAATGCGCTGTCCTAGTTCGCTGCGAACGAAACCCGTCGCCGACTTCAGCCCTGCCATTGTTTCGGCTTTGGCTTCGCTCGTGCCGTAAATGCTGACGAAAATTTTGGCATGTTGCAAGTCGCCAGCCACCTGAACATCTGTGACGCTCACGATGCCTGAGCCAACTCGATCATCCTTGATGCCAGAAAGCAACATCTGGCTGACCTCGCGTTTAATCAACTCGGCAACGCGTTCAACCCGACGACTCGTAGCCATAACAAACCTACCTTTTAATGTGTGCGCTACTTGATTGGCTATGACTGCTTAAAATGGCGATCGTTCAGCCGTTCACCATAGCAGCTATGCGAATCAAGCCATCCCAACTCCCAGCATGGCGCGAAGCGTAAAGCCAATGAAGGCAAAGCCTGCCACAAAAAGACTCACCAACGCGATCGCGGTGACGGGATTCTTAAAGAGAGGTGCGAGTGGTTTGAGCGCATTCAGCAGCACGCCCAAAATTACACCCGTAACGAAAATAGGATATTTAGAGACTGTATTCCAGAAGTTTTGCATGAGCTTGAGTGAGAGTGGCGCACCGTGGCATAAGTTCAGACTAAGCGTACCTCATTCTATTTTACTGGACTTTAGGCAAAGGGTTCTGAAAGGTAGGCAATCAAGCTGTGTTTGGCTTCCGGCTAGAGTGTTGGCTTGAAGGAGACACCGAAAGAAACCAAAGACGGCTGAACGCTAACGGTTGATCGCTACCAACGTCCACGATCGAAAACTTGCTTCCACAATGAAATTCGCCTCTATGATAGGTTCATGCAAACTCGACTCCCGCCACGACTGCATCCCCGTCCGTTTTTGAAGTGGGCTGGCGGCAAAGGTCAACTGATTCAACAATACATTCCCCACTTTCCCAAACAGTTTTCGACGTACTACGAGCCGTTTTTGGGAGGTGGCGCGGTTTTTTTTCATCTATTGCCGTCTCGATCGCGGCTGATGGATATTAATCCTGAATTGGTGAATGTGTATTGTTGCGTGAGAGATCACGTTGAGGCGTTAATTGATTGCTTAAAGTATCACCGCGATCGACATGGTGCGGACTATTACTATCAGGTTCGAGCCGATATAAATGGCTCATCCATTGAACGAGCGGCTCGCTTGATCTACCTGAATAAAACGTGTTTTAACGGTCTTTATCGCGAAAATTCTAAGGGATTATTCAACGTGCCGATGGGGCGCTACAAAAACCCAACAATTTGCGACGTGGAGCTACTCCGTGCAACGTCAGCCGCTTTGCGATCGACCCGCATTGAGCTAAGTTCCTTTGAAGCCGTGCTGCAAGATGCTAACAGCAGTCAGGATTTTGTCTATCTCGATCCGCCGTATCATCCCATCAGCGCGACCAGTAAGTTCACGTCTTACAACCGCTACGCCTTTACTGAAAGTGATCAGATTCAACTGCGAGATACTTTTGTGACGCTGGCAGAGCGTGGCGTGAACGTGATGCTTTCTAACTCCGATTGTCCGTTTGTTCGCGACCTCTATCAAGACTTTACAATTTATACGATCGTTGCCTCCAGAGCCATTAACTCTAACGCTGAGAAACGAGGGAAAATCACAGAAGTATTGGTAACGTCCTACTAATTGAGTTATGACCGATCCACAACCATATCTCAGCCCTGATGAAAGGCGCGAATGGCAGCGACGGTTTGCCGAGGCAAACAAAAACAACATTCTCTGCCACTGCCGAACGTGCGATCGTGAGTGGGTCGCCTCGACCAACGAAACCTGTGCTTGCGGTAGCACCCACGTAGAACATATTGCCTGCTGGCAGTTTCCAGACGACTAGGGACATTAAATATAACGTCCCTACCAAATGTAACGACTACTCGTCAGCGATCGCCCAATTGACCAGCGTTCTCACACCATAACCCGTTGCGCCAGGGCTGTTGTAGCCGTTTTCTTTTTCTGTCCAAACAGGTCCAGCAACATCCAGGTGTGCCCAGGGCGTTTCTTTCACAAACTGCTTAAGGAAAAGCGCCGCTGTGATAGAACCACCGGGGCGAGGTCCTGTGTTCTTCATGTCGGCGATAAGAGATTTCATGCCGTCAAAGTACTTCTCTTCCATCGGCATCTGCCAGATTTTTTCGCCTGCCAGTGCGCCTGCCTGAGTCAGTTGGCTTGCAATGACAGGATCAGAACTCCACAGTCCAGCGATTTCATCACCGAGGGCAACCACACAGGCTCCTGTGAGCGTTGCCAAATCGACGATCGCATCCACGCCCAGTTTCTCAGCAAACACCAACGCATCTGCTAGCGTCAGACGACCTTCTGCATCCGTATTGTTGATCTCGATCGTCTTACCGTTTGATGCCGTGAGAATGTCGCCCGGATGGATGGCATGACCGCTGATCATGTTCTCTGTTGCAGCGCTAATGAAATGTACTTCTACATCCGGCTTGATTTGGGCGATCGCTTTAGCTGCGCCCAACATTGCGCCCGCACCACCCATATCGGTCTTCATCATCTCAATGCCACTGCCTGCACCTTTGATGTTGAGTCCGCCCGAATCAAAGGTCAGCCCTTTGCCAATGATTGCCAGCTTGCGCCGGGGCGTACCTTCTGGCTTGTAGGTCAGGTGAATAAACTTGGGTGGCAGATCAGCCCCTTGTGCAACACCCAGGAATGCCCCCATACCAAGCTTTTCGCAGTCTTCCCGTTCCAGAATATCCAGCGCGAGACCGTGTTCTTTGGCGATCGCTTCTGCCGTTTCTGCCAGGGTAATCGGCGTGACGAAATTTGCAGGGGCAGCGACCAACTCGCGTGCTAGAAACACCCCAGACGCAATTTGACGAGCGCGAGTGACAGCCTCATCTTGTGCGCCTAACCCTAGCAGTTCAATCTGCTCCACCGCTGCGCCCTTATCGTCTGATTCAGACTTGAAGCGGATGTCTTGATAAAGCGCAAGTTCGGCTCCTTCGGCGATCGTTTGAGCCGTCAATGCTGCGTTGCCATGCCAGATTGGCAAACTGATGCCCAACACTTTGCATTTTTCTTTCTTTGCCAGTCGCGCACTGATAGCAGCAGCTCGACGCAGACTATCCAGCTTCAAGCCATCGGCTTTGCCTAGCCCGACTAGAATGAGCTTACGCACCGCACTGCCTGAACCAACACGCGCTGCCGCACTACTGCCATCTTTGCCTTTAAATTCTGCCTCAGCCATCAGTTCTTTCAGCGTGCCAAACAGCTTTTCGTCCAAGGCTACTAGCTCAGCCGTCAGTTCTGTGTCGCCTTCAAACAGACCGATCGCCAATCCATCCCCAGACCACTCCAAGAGAGGCGTACCCGTCGTTCGCAAATCCATGCCGCTTTTCCTCGCTGTCTGATCAGATCTCTAGTATCGATCAAAATCTGAAGGGCGAGCGAAAGGGTTGTTGGTAGGAGGCAGAGCCTAACGATGAACCGTTTTGCTGTCCAATTTATGCCCAAACTGCTCTCATGAAGCCCAGTCTTTGCATAGTTTTAGATCATCGGTACTAGGTGATGTCGCTGTTTGAGTTTGCGAAAGCCCCTTCAGAATGCCTTGAATAAGGGATGTCGGCTCAATTTGAGGAGACGGGACTGGCGGGATTCGAGCCGGAGTGCTAGCGCCTTAAATGCTTACCTGAAAGGGTTTTCGGCATCCCCAAAATAGGTGTACTTAAAACTGTGCTTAGTTTCTACAGAGATTAAACATTTAGACCATCTACCTGCATCAGTCTTACGTTGTCTGCGACGCTGAACGTTGCGGAAGGAAGAGTATCGCTTTGTACTCAAAGTTCGTTGCCAGCAACAAACTTATCGCTCTACTAAAGAAAACTGGCTAAGCTGGCTAATCTGACTAATCAGTATGGCTTGTTGGCTCATCAGTTGCCTCTGTACTGCTTAATCTAATGGTTCGATAGCTGCTAAATTCAACGGAGATCACGGCTCCTCTCGATAGTTTGCTAACTCCTGGTAGGCTTCCTCTGCAATGTGCTGTCTTAGCCATAGGGTCGCAATCACCTCGTTTCCAACTAATCCGATTTGGGGTAATCGGTAAACCTCCCACTCACTTGCGCCTTGGCGCTTCTGCCAACTTCAAAGCGTTTCCAACTAATCCGATTTGGGGTAATCGGTAAACAAATCAAAACGATTTGATGCGTTCTCTCTTCGGTGACTGTTTCCAACTAATCCGATTTGGGGTAATCGGTAAACCGCTTTCGCGCTCTTATCGTTGTTGTTTGCCTACACGGCAGGGAAGTTTCCAACTAATCCGATTTGGGGTAATCGGTAAACATTTCCCCGCAAATTTTCATACTTCAACTCACATTTAAGCGTTTCCAACTAATCCGATTTGGGGTAATCGGTAAACTCAAAGCATGATTCAGCGCTACGCTGCACAGGTTGTGATCGCGTTTCCAACTAATCCGATTTGGGGTAATCGGTAAACACCATCGTCGTTTTCACTGCAACTGATCGCTTCGCCGAGTTTCCAACTAATCCGATTTGGGGTAATCGGTAAACACGACTGTGCCTGCGTTCAGTGCTGGCAAGCTGTTCAAAGTTTCCAACTAATCCGATTTGGGGTAATCGGTAAACTGGACATTGCTAATTTATTAGCTTTGTCCTAGGTTACGTTTCCAACTAATCCGATTTGGGGTAATCGGTAAACACTGCCCTACAGAAGCAGTTTGTAAACGTGCTGGCAGGTTTCCAACTAATCCGATTTGGGGTAATCGGTAAACTCGGAAACCTATAAGCGAATTCAATAAATTGGAAGAAGCAAAGTTTCCAACTAATCCGATTTGGGGTAATCGGTAAACCCGAAAAAATAGAAGCAAAAACTCAAGTTGGCTTAGTAAAGTTTCCAACTAATCCGATTTGGGGTAATCGGTAAACAGCCCTGCTGATTCTGAAGCGTTGTAGGTTGTATTGGTTTCCAACTAATCCGATTTGGGGTAATCGGTAAACTCGCCACCCACATTCTTCACGTGGACTTGGCAGACGAGGATGTTTCCAACTAATCCGATTTGGGGTAATCGGTAAACTTGACCTGCAAAATTTCCGCAACGTAGTCCGCACCCAGCGGGTTTCCAACTAATCCGATTTGGGGTAATCGGTAAACCGGAAGATTGCCTGCGTTTGATTGACGTTGCCCTCGAGTTTCCAACTAATCCGATTTGGGGTAATCGGTAAACACAGATGCCAGTAGCCCACGAGACGCGCTGGAGCGGTTTCCAACTAATCCGATTTGGGGTAATCGGTAAACAACAACAAACGGTTTAAGCCAGCAGAGGTGAAAGTTCTCTACTAGTTTCCAACTAATCCGATTTGGGGTAATCGGTAAACTGTTCGTAGGTAGGGGCGCACGGCTGTGCGCCCCTACGGGTTTCCAACTAATCCGATTTGGGGTAATCGGTAAACAGGTGGATGGAAAATTTTTTGGCTGCGCTTTAGCAACAGTTTCCAACTAATCCGATTTGGGGTAATCGGTAAACGTGACATTGGGTGTGGCAGCAGACGTGCCACTAAAGTTTCCAACTAATCCGATTTGGGGTAATCGGTAAACTTTTCTGCCTTGGGCAAATTGAAGAGCGCTACGCCGATCGGAGCCATGGTTTCCAACTAATCCGATTTGGGGTAATCGGTAAACCATTATCCACGATGCTTTTATCATGGCGAACGCTCTTATCGTTTCCAACTAATCCGATTTGGGGTAATCGGTAAACCAGGCAAAAATAATTGATGCGGAAATACACAACGCGTTTCCAACTAATCCGATTTGGGGTAATCGGTAAACGGTTCCCCTGTGGAGCCATGCCCAGAGCGAACTCCAGACACCGAATCTCCACAATAGGGAATACGCTGCCATCTTAACCTATAAGCCGAGCGTTTGGAGCGGTCAGAAGTCTTTCCCCACAGGCATCTGCCACAATCCGACGCAAAAATCAGGGTTTCAGCCGATCAGCCGATTGTGGAGGCGACCTTCGTTTCGATTAGAGAGAAGCCTAGATAATGTAGACCTCTGGCGGCTTTTCGGGTGGCGGGCTACCAATGGTTAGCACTTGCGAAACGGCACTTTGAGAGAGCCAGTAAAACCGCACATTATCTTCTGCTGGCTTGACCTTTTTCTTCACCGTCTGATGAAGCTGCCGCATTTCTTCGAGAGATAAAAAGCACTCAAACACCGAATACTGCACTCGCCGCCCATAGCCCTCCAGAAAATTGGACAGCTTTAGCCGACGCTGATCGTGGGGAATGTCATAGACAACGAGGACGAGCATCAGTTTGTCCGCCGAAACGTCTTGTAAGGTTGATTGCCTAACAGGGCTTTACCGTACTGTTGAATTTGCAGTTGAATCACCCGGCGGTAGGACACCTGCTCCTTCAAGTCTGGGTAAGCTGTCTTTTCACAGATCCGTGCTTCAAAATGCTTGAGAAAGATGCGGCGAGCGGGGTCAGTGAGGTATACCCCGCCAGCCTGGTTGGGGTAGCTAAAGTCTGTCGGGCTAAGAATTTTCTTGTTGACGAGCTTCATGACCAGAGTATCGACAATGAGCGATCGAAACTCTTCCATGAGATCAAAGGCAAGATACGCCTTCGGTCGTTCTGCGCCATGCAGGTTGCCGAGATAGGGGTTGAGACCTTCTGCCAGTAAAAGACTGAAAACGTTGTTATACAGCAGCGTGTAGCCAAAACTTAGCAGCGAGTTAATGGGGTCGGTCGGTGGGTGAAACACCCGTCCTGTCATGGGAAAACCCGGATTGACAATCAGTTTGCTCAGGGCTGCAAAGTAGCGGGCGGCAGCAGCACCCTCATAGCCCCGCACCTGATCCAACGTTGCCGTATTTTCTAGCTTGCTGACCGCTGCCATGTCCTGGCTTAAGCCGTCAATAGCGGTGGCGACCTCTGCTAACTGTCGTTTACGGTTAAGGCGCAGCAGCAATTGCTTCGAGTTCCATACCTTCCCCTGGACAAGTTCACGCGCCATTGCCAGCTTAAAGACCGCATCCTTCTGGCGATCGAACTGCGCCGTCTCAAGTATTAGATCGGCAGCTTCCGCACTCCACAAATGCCCCTTGTATTCCCCCATCTGGGTCAAGAAGACAAGTGGGATTTGCAATTCCAGACAGGTGGAAATCACTGCTGTGGTCAGGTGAATATTGCCGAAAACCAGAATGCGCTTGACCTCCCGCAGCGGAATTTCGGTTGCCGCTTCTTTGGGGGGTTCAATAATCAACCGCTCCTGCTCTCGTCTCAAATGGGTGCCCTGTTGCACCAGGTACAGCGTAGACATATCTAATTCCCAGGAAACTTCTTTTGATTCAATGACAACCGACTTTGCCGATCGCACCCCATAGCCCAGCACCACAAACAAGGGCGGCGGAATGGGCTTTTGAGCCGTTTTCAACGCTTCTACCAATGCCTGTTGCATCTGAGTCGGTTGCGGCTGACTCGATTCAACATGAACCAACCGGAGTTCACTCCGTTGAGTATGCCCCGGCGGAGGCAGCAGTTTCTCTTTCTGGACGGTAACAATGACATCGCCCGCAAAGGCGTGCCCCAAAAAGCGAAAGCCTTTAGCGAAGGTGGTGATCTGGGTTTTGTCGGGGTGTAGCTGTAAGCCCATGTCTGCCAGCAATGGGGCAACGTCCTGCCTTGCTTGCAGTACGCGCTGTTGCGTCCGCGCCAGGATGACAAAATCATCGGCAAACCGCACGACCTTGTGCCCCATTGTGGTCAGGATTTCATCCAGATCATCCAGATAAAGATTGGCAAGGATGGGGGAAACCACTGAACCCTGGGGCACTCCTTTAGTCGGCAGGATAATCCCCTCTGGCGTTAAGACCCCAACTGTCACCCAGTCCTGAAGCAGTGCCAGAAAGCGGGGCTGCTTTAAGCGCTCCTGGATTTCAGCAAACAACCGGGAATGCTCGATGGCATCGAAAAATTGCACGATATCAGCATCCAAGACCCACTCGTAGCCGCGATCGCGCCATTTCGCCACCTGCTGTACTGCCATGAGGTGCGATCGTCCGGGACGATAGGCAAAGCTACAGGGTTCAAACTGAGGTTCTAGTAGCGGATGGAGTCTGTTCAGGAGTGCTTGTTGAGCAATGCGATCGCGTACTGTTGGCACCCGTAATGCGCGCCAGTCTCCTGATTTTTTAGGAATGAACAATTGACGTAACGGCAAGGGACGATAAGTTCCCTGTGCCACTGCCTTTCGCAGGTCTTCCAAGTAGCGATCGACATGGTGGGCAAAGTGGGCGATCGTTTCGCCATCAACGCCAGCACAGCCGCGATTGGCTGCCACATGCTCCCAGGCACGCTGAAAATTCTCGGCAGACAAAAACGTTGCCCAATCGTCACTCATTGGATGAGTAGAGGATCGGGTCGATGTCTATCACAACGGGCTGCATCTCCCCTTCTCGCAGGGGATTGCCTTGCCGATTGCGTGGGGTATCCATATACTGCATGCGCCGTCCGGGTGGGATACACGCCATCGCGATCGCCACACTCATCATCTTGTTGCCCCCTGTAATATCTGCCAGCAGCATGTCATCCTTATACCCAGAGTGCCGGAAGACATCTTCCACAAGGCGACACAGGCGAGCGTAGTCATACTCCCGCACCGTCAATGCGGGGCTGCGGTGAATGTCAAATTGCTGGTTGCCATACTGAAAGTGCAGGTACTTTTCTAAAATAGCGGCGGCGACATCGGAACCCTTAACCGTATCGTAGGTTTCGGTCGCAATAAACCAGACATCGCGCAGCTTTCCCCCTTGAACGTGATACTCCACCGCCTTAATTTGCGGCAGCAGGTTAGAACCAAGCAGATTGATGGCAGTAAAGTCTTCCTCGATCAGCGTCTCTGCCTGGAGAATGTGCTCAATCAACGGTTGCAGCACTGCCGGATCTCTCAGGCTGGCACGTCTAGGGTCATAAGCACTGAGCAACAAAAGTAACCCTTTGGCGGGGTGGGGCGGCTCTTTGGTCAGCGAATAGGAGGCTGCTTGGGCAAGTTTCTTGGTACGCCAATGGTCAAACGACCACCAGGCGATCGCAAACAGTGGCACGAAGACCAAGCCAATGAGATTGCCCGATGACAGTAGCCCCAGCATCCCAGAGACCAGGGCAAATCCGACAAATTCCAGGGGCGATCGGGGTGCGAAAATGCCTTCAAGCTTTAGACGGTGTTTAGCAGTGAGCATCAGAAGAGCCAAGAGGGTAAAGGAGTGGCATGAAGGCTGTGCGCTGATGCGTCAGTCTCATTCAAAGAAGCTGCAATCTTTCTAACTATCAGGAGAAAATTAGTCAACCTGAGGAAAGGAGTTTTATGCCATTACTTTTTGGGCACTCTCATCACATCCTGCTGTCAAATTCTTGATTCCTTTCTCACGCACTGCTGGAAGTCCCCTCTTCTAACCGCTGTTAAGATACGTGCAAAGCCTTTTCCTGACTGAGATTCAATCTTGCTGAGAGCCAATGATGCCTAACGCTGTCACCTGCTACACCGCAATCACCTTTGCGCCTGTTCAGGGCTTTATTGAAAAGTCCCGCAAACTACGCGACCTGTATGGTAGCTCCTTCATCCTCTCGTACCTGGCTCGTGCCCTCTGCGATGCGGCACACGATCCTGGTGCTTCTGATTACAGCCTGATTTCGCCCGCCCTCATTCATGTTACCCAGGGCACACCCAATCAAATCTTGATTGCAGGCTATTTCCCTGAGCAACAGGCAAAAGACGTTTTTGACCAAGCCTGGTCTCAGCTTATTCAAAAATGTAAAGCCTGGATTCAGACGAACCTACCCGCGTTTGATTATTGCTGGAGACGAGAATGGTCACTGTGGACAACCCACGCCTGGGAGTTCTTCTGGACAACTGGAGCAACGATTCAAGCCGCACGGGAAAATCTCAATGAAGTGAAGCGAAGCCGGGGCTGGATAGGCATTAACTGGACGGGTGAAAGTTCCACGCTATCGGGTGCCGATGCGGTTGCGTTTCCAGGTATGGGACGGAAGGTGAATCCTAAATATCACCCCATTCGCTATGAATCAGCACCCGTTAGGCGTTATTACGAGAACCTGAGCTTGAGCAATGGCGAAACGCAGTTCACCGATGAAACCGATATCGATGCGTTCTTGAGAAGTGAAAGCAAAACCTTTTACCAAGCCTTAAGCCAGCATCCAGCGTTGGGAGACGCAACCATTGCGGATCGAGAGCAACTGAGCATTCTGGAGTTGGTTAAACGCCTGATTACCATTGAAGCGATCTTTCAACCGCTCAACCTGGAGTTTCCACAGAGCTTCAAGGATATCAGCCGCTGGCAAGACTACGATGGCACCGAAGCTAATACAGCCGCCAAAAAGCCGTGGACAGGCTGGTTCTGTGGCGATGGTGATAAGGCGGGAGACTATCTGAAACAGCTTTCAGGGCAGCCCAACGAGCCGCAGGCGATTACAACGTTCAGCACGACCATGCGGGAGTGGGGCAATACGCTGCAACGCACCTTCAGAAACGGTCGCATTGTTTATGCTGGCGGCGATGACTTTCTGGGTGTTTTCAACCGCACACAGTCGGCACTGAAAGCACAGGAATGCCTCAATTGGTTTTACCGCTTCAAGTCAACGAGTTGGGATCAGCCCATAGCCAAACCCATTACAGTCAGTGTCGGGTTTGTCTGGGCTGCACCTGGTATGCCACAGCGAGAAGTGTTGCAACAGTGCCGGGATGCGGAAAAAGCGGCTAAAAAACAGGGGCGCGATCGCGTTGCTCTCCGAGTGCTTTTTAACGGCGGCAACTACCTGGAATGGGTCTGTCCCTGGCGCTTTCTGCCTGTGTTGCAGGATTACCACGATCGCACATCAGCCAATCGCACATCAGCCAATCGCACAGCCCACGATCGCAATTGGGCGCACTTCTTTAATGATGTGGCAGTGTTGGAAGCGCGTCACGCGTTTCAGGGTAAAGATGACAAGGACAAACCTGTAAACGATCGACTGGAAGTGGCGCTGGCACTATTCAACGTGTATTTCAAAGCAACGCATACGCTCGACGCATCAACCACTGCCTGGAATGAGCCGGATCACCAGGCGTTTTACAACCTGATGGCAATCGCGGGACAGGATTGCAATGCTCCTGATTACTGGGAGCAAGAGGGCTTGTGGAACAGTGAAGAAATTATTGATCCAGCCGCACCGACCAAAAAACGCTTAAAGGGTGGCTTGCTGGGCGATCGCGCCAATTACACCAAAAATAAACAACCCGACGGCGATCTAGACCTTTCCAAAACCAGGCAAGCGTTAACCGCCTGGATGATTAACCTGTCAAAAGTGGGCTTTCATCTATGTTCCGATATCTAATTGCGATCGAGCCGTTGGGCTTACTTTACGGCAGCGCGGGACGCTTCTTGTCGCCCGAAAACCTGGTTGGGCGATCGGGCACCAGCTTTCCGCCCAGTGCCGCAACGGTTTCGGGGTTGTTTGCCGCTGCCAAGGGTGAATCCTGGATGAAACGAGATGACTTTTACCTGGCGGGTCCTTTCTGGGCAAAAACGGAGGCGATCGAGCCACAACAGCAAGACTTCTATGTACCCACGCCCAAACATTACTTGATTAAAGATGGCAAGATTGAGCACATTCTGTCGCCTCAAACGCATGAGGAAGCGGAGCAGACGATCGTGTGCTGGCGAGACGAAGCGGGTCATGCACCCGTTGCTAAGTTTGAAAGCAACACCTGGCTCCCGATTCAATGTTGGGACTCGCCTCGTAACGCTGACTCAGAGACACCGGATGTCAAACCTGATCCCTGGAAATTTTTGCCCCATCTGCATCCTCGCTTAAAGGACGATGAACGTCGCGTTGTGGATGCGGATGATGAACGGGGAAGCCTCTTTGTGGAAAACGCCATTCAGATGGAGCCAGAGACCTGCCTGGTCTACCTCTCAACCCATCCACTAAAGTCAGGCTGGTATCGCTTTGGCGGGGAAGGGCATCTGGTTGACGTGCGATCGGTGGATCTGGATAGCTCCATTCAGGATCGATTCAGCACTGACAAACCAGTGGGAGCTTTTTTTGCCTTGCTAACTCCAGCAGTTTGGGGTTCCAATCGCCTGTCGTATCGAGAGCCATGCTTGCTTCGCAAAGGCAAGGAACAGAGCGATCGTCATCAGTTAGAAAAGGTTGATAGTGACCTGACAACCATTTGGGACGTTTTAACGCTGATGACCGAGCGCCCCAAACCCTTTCGTTACCGCTTAGGCGATCGCAAAGACAACCAGGGCAAGAGTGTCCACCAGCCCCATCAGCCCAAACTTCTGTCTCGCGGGCGCTATGCCGTGCCTGCTGGCAGCGTCTATGTCCTCAAAAAGCCGTTGGAGGAAGCATGGCAAGAGTGGGATGTTAGCTGGTTTCCGCAAGAAGGGGTGTCGCTGAAACGCTGGGGCTGTGGGTTGGCGCTACCATTGCCCAGTGTGTCGCCTGAACATGCCGTCAGAGAAGGGGCGATCGCTCAATAACTTTCTCAATTTTTCAACTGCCACAAATCATCTGAACCTATGTACCACAAAGCCCACGGCATTATTGAAACCCTGGCTCCCCTCCATATTGGGGCAAGTGCAGGCGAAGAAACCGGAAACCTCAATCTCATTTTCCGCGACCAGTTCACCCAGACAGGGATTATTCCTGGTAGCTCGATTCGCGGGCGGTTTCGAGCCGATATGCGGTTGAAACGACAACTATGGTTGGAAAAAGAACTGCAATCTCAGGAAACAGACATACCAGATCCAACTCAACAAGAATTTGATGAGGCGTTGGCGGATGGCAAAAAGAAGAAACTCACTCGACTGCAATGGTTGGAAAAAAAGGCTAAGGAGAAAGAACTCAAGCCATCTCAAAGCATCAACGAGAATCATTGGTATGGAAACTCAGCGAATGATGGAGACACTACTGAGGCTCTCGTAAAGTTTGAATATGCCTCTTTAGTGTGGTTACCAGTATTTTGCCCTGGTCAACCGATCGTGTGGGTTAGCTGTCCACGCCTGCTGAAACGCTACAAACAGATTACGGGCATTTCCCATGCAATACCGAAACCAGTGGATGGGGCATACCCAGTGAAGCTCAACCAGCATCGCAGTCGCCTCTTCTTCAGCTTGGGTTTTTTAGACAATCTTAAGGACACACCAGATCTCAACGATTGGGTGCCCACAGGTTCTCGAATTGAACCCAACAATTTAGTGGTAGTAGACGATAGCGATATAGCCACTATTCACGATATGGCGCTCTATCGGCAAACACGGACAAAATTGGAGGATGGGGCAAAGAAAGTGGAAAACTTCTTTGGGTTTGAGGCCTTACCTGAAGACAGCATTTTGATCTTTCCAATTGCAATTCGCCAGAGCGTTCCAAAAGTAGATGGTGGGAACCAAACAGCCTGGAAAGCTTTTGAAACAGTCACTGAAGATCTGTATTTCGGCGGTTTAGAGTCTATTGGTTGTGGCCGTGCTTCAGTAAGGCTCTCGGGCGAATATTTCTCCACTAAACAAGCTTAAACAATTAACAGTTCCAATAGACAGGAGAATGAACATGGCTTGGAATCCTTATGGATTAGATCAAATTGCCCATCGGTTAGTGCAACGTGCTCTCCAAGTTGATGCGGATTCGGAGATTGCAGGTGACTCTTGTCTGCGAGAGGTGTATGAAATGCGAGAATCCGTGGCTTATGGGTTGGAGCGTTTTTGGGGTGAACAGTTGCGTCATGACAGCAAGGGACAGGAAAAGAATGCAACCTACTGGAAGGAAACTTGGGCAAAGCTGGTCGAGGTTATGGGGCAAGCTGGGGTTTTGCTGCCAAATGACGCAGATGCTGAAACAATGGCAAAAAAATTGTGGGGAGATATGCCGCTAAACAATACAGGGGTAAGACTCAGCCATGAAAACCGACTGCTCGCCCTATCTGTTCTGACACAGCTCTGCAATTGCATGGTGTGGTGGACTCAGCGATACAAGTAACCGTCATCCAGGAACTAGTGTTGAGGAACTAGCAATGTCTAATGCAAATGATGTGCCGATGATGTTCCGTGCCTCCGTGAATGGGCGCTGTCAGCTTCAATATATTGATAGCAATCGCGATCGTGCTACCGAAAGTCATATTGAGCGATGGGTATTGGAATGGATAAGTGAAGTTTCGCCGATAGCACCCAATTTAAGTCAGGATGAGCCTGAAAATAATCCTGCTTACTTTCAGACTCAGGCTTATCAAATTGCATGGCGATTTGTTTCCAATAGTGGGGCTGACCCAACGATTATCTTGCCTGTTATTGGTGCAAGGGGCTTTCCTCATTATCCTGGCAGCAGTATGAAAGGATCATTCAGGCAGGCTTGCAACCAGGTTTTCCCTGCCCGAACAGCGTATTATTGTGGCGATCGAGAGGCTTTATCTCCTGGTGTTTTGCGGTTTCATGGTGGGTATCCCACGAGTAATGCATGGACAGCAGATCTCATTGATTTAGCGCATCCACAACAAGGATGGCAAGTGAAGAATTTAGATACTAGCCAGAAAGATGGGGGGGCATTCGTCCAAATCTCTTTACATCAACCGGAGTTAAGCTTCGGCATCTCTAGTGCAATTGACTTGGCACCATCCGAGTGGGAAGAAATTTGGCAAGTTTGGCAAACTGCTCTTTCTCATGGAATTGGCTGTCGTGTCTCTGCGGGGTATGGTAAGTCACCCGTGCAAGCTGAATTACCTCTTTACAGAGTCACCCTCAAAGGTCAGGGAGTAGCCTCGACGCTATTAGACAAAACACCAGAGTTTCGCCCCAATATTTTTCGTGCTGCATTGAGAGGTCATGCGCTCAGAATTTTCGGAGGGCTGAGTGATGCGAATACGGCTGAATTTCTTGTAGAACAACTGTTTGGAGGAGTTCATAACGGAGCAGTCTGGGGATTGCTGAATATGGGTTTCAGGGAAACCAAGCCCTTTAATTGGGAACCGTATGGTCACTTTGAGATGCCATATTACCGAGTAACAGGGGAGCTAACTTGGCTCCTAACTCGACCACTTGAAGCAGAGAAGGAAAAAGCGCTGAAAAGCTTTATCAGTCATTTAATGTCGTTTGCAATGTTGCTGGGTGGGTTTGGCAAAAGCTGGAGACGGGTTGATCACCGTGAGTTTTATTCCAATGAAAATTATGAGAAGCTCATTGGCTGTCATTGGACTTGGCAGAGACCCATTTTTGCAAGCAATGATCCAGATGATCAATTACAAGAAGTTGGAGGATTTATTGATCGTGTGGTGGGGGCTGCGAAAAATTGGATAAGGCAGGGTGAATTAGTGTTGAATCTTAATCATCCAGCAGAGTGGCGTGAAGCATGGTATCGAGATCACGCTCAGGTTTGGGGGCGCGTTGCCGATCACGAAGGGGATAGTCAAGCCATTAAATGGTTCCATCAGGGCTACGATGAGGTGCCACGAGGGCGGCAGTTTGTACCCACTAAGTATTTGAAGGGAACGGCGGTAGCGGGATTTACTGGAAATCGGACTAATCCTACTCGGATTGGACGGCTGTGGCATCGGATGTATCCTGTGATTGAGAAGCCGACAAGACCAAAAGAGCGCCCTAGAGTGAAGGATGAATACCTTGAGCTATTGACGTTTTTCCCAGATTCAACCGATCAGGATTCTAATCAGTTAAGTGAGTACCTCAATCGTCCCAGAAGCCCATTTACTCGTCTTTGGTAAGATGTTTCAGCAATTGTGACCGTGTTTCATGGCGATCGCGATCCCTGGTATTGCTAAAGGCTCAAATGTTTGGGGAATTGGGGCGGGATTATCAATGCGGCAGGAGAAACAATGGCAGCAATCCCAGACTGGATGAAGCCCACAAACACATTGCTGAGCGTTTGATATGCCGCTTTGGTAATGGGCGTAAAGCCGTGGGCGAAGAGGGAGTAGTTACGAATTTGGAGCGCGTTTTGAATCCGATCGGCATCTTGCAGATACAGTTTACCGAGTGGGTCATCGGGTAGCTCACTCAGCAGCACATAGCTCCGGGTAAGCGCCAGTTGCAACTTGCCATCGCGCGATCGCAAGGCTGGATCAGCATATTTATCGTGTAGGGAGGCGGGCAATTTCTGGCTATCGACAGCGCCCGTTTTGATGTCGTAAGTCTGAAGCAAGCGAATTTGTACCAGCAGTTCCAGGGCACGATAGAGCCGACCGACCGCATCATCGTAACGGTCTTGAATCGCACGACGATCGGCATTCAAAAGTAAATCTTCCACAATTTCGTACCCGTGACCGTTCATCCCATCAGCATTAGAAAAATGAGGGTCAATGGCAGCACGACTGCTGATCACCCGCTTGAGAAAAAGCCCCAGCGAGCGGATTTCGCTGGCTTTCATATAGGGCTGGAGCGATCGCCACGCTTCCACATGGTCGAATCGATCCCAGGCATCGAAACCGAGGCAGCAATCGCGCAGTTCCCGGATGCGGCGACTCGATTCGCTGGGCAGTTCCATGCTTTGGAGCAAGGCATTCAGTTCAGCAGTCGCGGCAGGGTAGTTGTACTGCTGGAGAAACCGGGGCATCACCTGCTCGATGGTGCGATCGACGGTAACGAGGGCAGTGCGGGCGCGTTCGGTGGCTTCGCCTCGTTCTACCCGAAAGAGATTTTCGCGGGTGGTGTTGGTGGTGAGGTAGAGGGTAATACCGTAGTCAAGTGCTGCCATTGCCAGCGCTACAGACATGGTTTTGGTGCCGCCTGTGTAGTCTGCAATCAGTTGACTGTTAGGTTCCTGTTGCTGGAGGGTGCGGATGGTGCTGACGGTAGCGTTGTAGCACTCAGACAAATCATCAGGGTTTTGGATGCGGATGAGGTCGCGATCGGGGTCAAAATGAGTCAGCCTTGCCTGGGTTGGAATGTTCGGCAGGCGTTCGATGATTTCCGCTCCCTGACGGATCTCGCAGGGTGTGCCAGTGCCGATGACCTGAGATTCGCTGCCTCTAGCACCAGCCGAGCAGAGAAAGAGGACGCGATCGGGCTGAAGCGTCTCGATGGTAGTGAGGATGGGCTTTGGGGAACCGCCGACGGTGATTAGGAGGGTTTTCATTGAGTCTGTCAACGGTACACGTCGCGACGATGCCCAATTTTGATTACCAGGATGAGTAGTTCGCCATCCTGAATTTCATACAAAATCCGATAGTCACGCACACGCAGCCGATAAACGTTCTCTTCTCCCTTCAGTTTTTTCACTCCAGAAGGTCGAGGGTCAACGGCAAGACTATCAATAGCGGCACCAAGCAAAGATTGGTTATCAGAATCTAACTTGCTGAGTTGACGTTCTGCCCGTTTGGACAAATCAACCTGATAAGTCACAAACCTAGCTCCTGCTTGACCTTGCTCCAAGGCACTGTGCCCTCAGACGCTACTTCTTCGCGGATCGCTTGCAGATCTTGCAAGTCGTCGTCCTCCTCCTGCTCGTCAAGATGGCGCTCAATTAAATATTCAAGATAGTGCAATGCTTCGGTCAGTAAGGTCTCTGGCGTTTGCTCTATAACTTGGATCAGTTTTTCTTTAGCGGTCATTGCAGCGTCTTCCGAAAGGCTATCAGTCATTTTATTGTCTCTATATCGATCGCCTTAATCGAGACGAGTAGGTGTCTCCTGATACCAGGGGGCTTCTTGGAGAACGCTCATATCCCACCTCATGCTTTGCTTTCCCTGAATTTTGGACTGCCGCTAATTTGGGGCATTGCTGGTTTGGGTCAGCAAAGCCTGTGTGAAGTCAGACAGAGAACTGGCTTCAAGTGCAGTGTCCATGCCGCTTTTCCTCGCTGTCTGATCAGATCTCTAGTATCGATCAAAATCTGAAGGGCGAGCGAAAGGGTTGTTGGTAGGAGGCAGAGCCTAACGATGAACCGTTTTGCTGTCCAATTTATGCCCAAACTGCTCTCATGAAGCCCAGTCTTTGCATAGTTTTAGATCATCGGTACTAGGTGATGTCGCTGTTTGAGTTTGCGAAAGCCCCTTCAGAATGCCTTGAATAAGGGATGTCGGCTCAATTTGAGGAGACGGGACTGGCGGGATTCGAACCCTCGACCTACCGCTTAGGAGGCGGTCGCTCTATCCTGCTGAGCTACAGCCCCAGTTACAGGGTGATTATAGCAAGTCTCGATCGAGTGGAGTAGATCTTGGTAGGAGGAGGAGTGTTGGATGTGAAGAGCACCACGCTTAGCGGAGAGCGAACACGTGACTGGAAGCGCAGGAAAGAGTGCCAGAAATCTGTCTAACTAGAGGGGTTTTAGCTGTGTAACCTTGAGCTTAAAGTTACCACCAGCCAGTTCGCCAAAGGCACGAACGCGAATAAAGTAAGTGCCTGTCTTTGTGATGCGGGTAAACAGTAAGGAGTTGGTGCTGCCATCAGGTCCGTCGTCATTCTCGGTAACCGTAGCGCCATCGCCTCCAATTAAAGCCACGATCGAGTCAAAGTTTTCGGAGGTCAGGTCGATCGACAACTGATCGCCTGCTTTGAGTTGCAATACGTAGTCTCGCGCAAACCCACCTTGCCCAGTCGGTAAATCTTTATCAGTAAGTTTGTCTGTCAGCGTCTTATCAGACGTGATTGGAATGGGTTTATAAAAAGCAGTTTGGGCATTAGCTGCAAACGCATTCAGACTCACTGCAAGCAGCGTAAGCGGCACAATAAACGCAAGACGAAACCCAATCAAACAATGATTCATGAATGCGGTTGGTTGAAAGAGCAAGATTTAAGCCCGTGAATATTATGACCCAGTGCTGCCTGAGTAACGCTATTGAGGAGACGTTTTGATAGCGCTTTGCGTCGTGTTGCTGGAACGTTTTGGGTTGATTTTGACCATTAGCGTCTATGCTTTAGCGCCTAACCTTCTGCTTCCGCCCTCTGCCTTCTGCCTTTACCCCTTGGTCACTCGCGCCAATGTTTGCTCTAACTCATCAACAGTACTTACACCAGGAAACGTTTCCCCATTCATCACAAAGAAGGGCGTGCCAGTAAGCCCTAACTTTTTGCCAAGTTCTACATCCTGCTGAATGGCAGCTTCAGCATTGGCACGATCGCGATCGAACCGCTTCAAATCCAGCTTGAGTGCTTTCGCGGTCGCTTGATAGAACGGTTCACCAAGCTGTTCTTGCTGCGTGAACAGCGCATCGTGATATGCCCAAAACTGACCTTGTTGCCCTGCTGCCCAAGCTGCTTTAGCCGCAGGCATCGCTTCTGTGTGAATGCTCGTCAGCGGAAAATGTTTGTAAACCAGAGTCACCACATCGCGGTGCTTTGCCATAAACGGTTGCAGGATGGCATGTGCTTTGCTGCAATAGGGACATTGAAAGTCGGAAAACTCGACCAGCAGAACTTTTCCTGCTTTTGCGCCTGTGGTGGGCGATGTCCCAATGACCGCTTTGGGATTGGTTTTGGTTTGCTGGAGGAACGCTTGCTGTTCTTGCTGTTGGGCTGCTTGCTGTTTGCGCTGATATACCTGCACTGCATCTAAGATGGCTTCCGGATTATCTCGAATAATCTGTAAGACTTGCTCCTTGAACTGCGGGCTAATCTGGCTGTCTGCTTTGAGCGGTGTGGAACAGCCGAAGAGGGTCAGGCAGAGCAGCAAAAGCCCTGCTAAAGACCCAGACCAACGAGAAATCAGCTTCATAGAAACGATCACGACTAAGTTAAAACGCAAGGATAACCAAAATTCAGGACGCTTTGGCTAGTGTGTGTTCATCTTACGCTGGCAACCGATCGCCCGGGCGAAATCGGTGCTGGAGCGATCGCGCTTCGCAAAGCTCTGGAACAAAGAGCCTTAAGCCGTCAGAATGCCAGCTAAAGCGAGTACGAATCCAGGTAAAACGCTTTCTCCAGAGAGACTGGTGGGCTTTTCAAGCGTCTCTACTGATTGATCCGATCGATAAACTTCGACTGTTTCTGTCTCTGGATCAAGAAGCCAACCCAACTGCAACCCATTTTCTAGGTACTCTCGCATCTTTGCCTGGAGATCCATCAACTCGTCGCTGGCAGACCGCAGCTCAACGACAAAATCAGGGCAAAGCGGCACATATTTTTTTCGTTGGTCTGGTGTCAGGGCTTGCCAGCGCTCTAGCCGCACCCATGCCGCATCGGGTGAACGAATCGCATTATTGGGCAATTGAAAGCCTGTCGAAGAGCCAAAGGCAACGCCTAACCTAGCTTGATCGCTCCAGATTTCTAAACAGGCACTTAGTTTGAAACTGCGCCGCCCTGTTTCACCTCCAGTGAGTGCCACGATGACCAGCTCTCCTTTGGCTGTGCGCTCAAATTTCAAGTCCCGATTGGCTTGGCAAATTTGCTCAAACTGCTCATCGGTTAGTTCCAACGTGGGGCGTAGGGCTAGAGTAACCACGATGTCTGTCTCCGATGTCTGTCTCTAAGGCAGGGATGATTGCTTCACTATAGGAGATACAGACCAGGAAGGGGCGATCGCCGACACCGCGATCGCGGTTGCTCTGAACCGTATACTGTAGTTTGCACGTTGAGTCAGAACGAGGTTATGGCATGGCATCCACTCGCAGGGCTTCTATCCGCGAATTGCACCAACAGCTCATTAGCAAGGAGCGATCGGCGGTTGAAATCGCGCAACAGACGCTTGAGCAGATTCAGGCATTGGAGCCAACGCTGCACAGCTTTTTGCACGTGACGGCGGAGTATGCCTTAGAGCAAGCACGACAAGTCGATGCCAGGATTGCAGCGGGTGAAGAGATTGGGCTACTGGCTGGCATTCCGATCGGCATCAAGGACAACCTCTGCACGAAGGGCATTCCGACGACCTGTGCCTCACGCATTCTGGCAAACTTTGTGCCGCCCTATGAATCGACCGTGACTCAAAAGCTGGCGGATGCTGGAGCCGTGACGGTTGGTAAGACCAATCTGGATGAGTTTGCAATGGGCGGCTCAACCGAAACGTCCGCGTTTCGGCTAACGGCGAATCCCTGGGATACTTCACGGGTGCCGGGTGGTTCGTCGGGTGGCTCAGCAGCAGCGGTTGCAGCGGGAGAATGCACGGTGTCGCTAGGGTCTGATACAGGCGGTTCGATTCGTCAACCCGCATCGTTTTGCGGCATTGTGGGCATGAAGCCGACCTATGGGCTGGTGTCACGCTATGGACTGGTGGCGTTCGCGTCTTCGCTGGATCAAATCGGCCCCTTTGCCAACTCGGTGGAAGATGCCGCTATTTTGCTGGGCGCGATCGCAGGCTATGACCCGCAAGACTCCACCAGTCTCAAGGTTGACGTGCCCGACTACACCCAAGACCTCACGCCTGACCTCAAAGGGAAGAAAGTTGGCGTAATTAAGGAAACCTTTGGCGAGGGGCTTGATCCAGCGGTGGAGACGGCGGTGAAAGGGGCGATCGAGCAGCTTAAAAGTCTCGGCGCTGAAGTGCGGGAAATCTCCTGCCCCCGGTTTCGGTACGGCATTGCGGCATACTACATCATCGCGCCGTCTGAAGCATCGGCAAACCTCGCTCGTTATGACGGCGTGAGGTACGGTGCCCGGATTCCCGATGCCGAAAACCTGATGGATATGTACACCCGCACCCGCGCCGAGGGGTTTGGTGCCGAGGTCAAACGCCGCATCATGATTGGCACCTATGCACTCTCGGCTGGCTACTACGATGCGTACTACCTCAAAGCGCAAAAAGTGCGCACGCTGATCAAGCAGGACTTTGAAGCCGCCTTTGAGCAGGTGGATGTGTTGGTCAGCCCCACCGCACCGTCCACTGCCTTCAAAGCTGGCGACAAAACGGCCGATCCCCTCAGCATGTACCTCATTGACCTGATGACGATTCCCGTCAATCTAGCAGGATTACCGGGTATCAGCGTCCCCTGTGGGTTTGATGGTCAGGGGTTACCGATCGGTCTGCAAATGATTGGCAACGTTCTACGGGAAGATCAGGTACTTCAAGTGGCGTATGCCTACGAGCAAGCAACCGAGTGGCACACACACACGCCAACCGTGAAGTGAGCGATCGCGCTGGCGCAGAAACCGGGTTTCTCTACAAGCACTCAGCATGGTATTCACTACGCTCAGAAACCCGGTTTCTTTCAAGTCGCTTGCATGGAGGCGATCGCCTTTGAAAGGGTGTGCGATCGTCCTTAGTGGTAGGACTTACGCAAAAGCTATCACCCCAACCCCGCGCTATCGCACCGCTCCGGTAGAAAAAAGGGGGCTTTCGGAGTTCCCCCCTTTTTAGGGCAGGGCTGATCTATCAGCCGTAGAAAATAGAACATAGCGGTGTTATTTCGCCGAACCTGTGATCGCATGAGTCTGATTGAGCCTCTGCAACCGATTCGGGCTTGCCGTCCGCAGCCTGAGTCCCCGTTGTGGGTCGTTTTGCTGCTTGTCCTGATGGGCACGATGAGTGGCTGTACGGGGTATCGTCCGCTCGCCGCTTTTGGGGCTCGACATCAAGTGGAACTGTGGTCCCTGCTGCCGTTACCACAGCAAC
>Ga0209591_10000277_pt1 | contig 68055 bp, 43 predicted proteins | sample MAT01_FD_187207 | JGI IMG/M metagenome (GOLD analysis project Ga0209591, IMG submission 187207) | Freshwater microbial communities from Lake Fryxell liftoff mats and glacier meltwater in Antarctica - MAT-01 (SPAdes) (version 2) | ecosystem: Environmental > Aquatic > Freshwater > Ice > Liftoff...
GTGACCGTTAGCGATGATCAAGATCCGTATGTAACTTGTCCTTCGGATCAGTTTGTATCTGCAGACAACAACTGTGAGTTTACAATGGCCGATTACACTGCCCTTGTAATCTCTTCTGATAACTGTGACCTTACATTAGATATAGATCAGTCTCCTGTGGCTGGAACAATCGTTGCTGGTACCTCTACCGTAACAATGACCATCACAGATGATGCAGGCAATGTAACCACTTGTACTTTCTCTGTAATAGTGGAAGACAATACAGCTCCTACAATCGTTACTTGTGCTAATGATGTAACTGAACAAGTAGGTGCTTCATGTTCATTCACAATGCCTTCTTACACAGGTTTAGTTCTAGCAACCGATAACTGTGATCCTAATCTGACCTATACTCAGTCTCCTGTGGCAGGTACCATTCTATTTGGTTTTGGCACAACACAACTCGTAACAATAACGGTAACAGATGATAACGGCAACTCTACTGACTGTTCATTTGTTATCACACTCGACGACTCTATAAACCCAAGCATCACATGTCCTGCCAACCTAACTGTTAATAATGACTTGGATGCTTGCTCTGCGATGGTTAACGTTCCTGCGCCTTCGGTAGCAGACAACTGTATCGTGGCCTCTGTGGTAAATAACTACACAGCTACTGCCAATGCTTCTGGTGTTTACCCTGTGGGTACAACCACTGTTCTTTGGACAGTAACCGACATCGCCGGTAACACCGCTCAGTGTTCTATCACCATCACAGTGGTAGACAACCAGGATCCATATCTTACTTGTCCAACTTCTGTGACCCAAACTGCGGATGCCTCTTTGTGTGAAGCTGCGGTGAGTGTAAATGCTGCTGTAGTATCTGACAACTGTGGTATCCTCTCTGTTGTAAACAACTACAACGGAACGGCCAATGCTTCTGATGTATATCCCGTGGGAACAACATCTGTTCTTTGGACCATCACCGACATCCATGGCAATGTATCTACTTGCACAATGAGCGTGACGGTGAGCGATGATGAAAATCCTTCCATCACTTGTCCTTCCAACATCACTGTATCAAATGATAACAATGCATGTGATGCGGATGTAACGGTTCCTGCTCCGGTAGTAGCCGACAACTGCGCTGTTGGGTCTGTGATAAACAACTACAACGGTACTGCCAATGCAACCGATAACTACCCTGTAGGTACAACTACTGTTCTTTGGACAGTAACTGATATCCATGGTAATGTATCTACTTGTGTGATGGACATCACTGTAATAGATGATGAAGCTCCTTCACTCACTTGTCCTTCCAACATCTTCGTGGGTACAGATACCGATGTATGTCAGGCCGCTGTTGTGGTTCCTGCTCCGGTGGTATCCGATGAGTGTGGTATCTTGTCTGTTGTAAATGACTTTACTGGTACAAACAACGCTTCAGGTGTTTATCCAATCGGAACAACAACTGTGCTTTGGACCCTAACCGATATCCATGGCAATGTATCTACTTGCACCATGACGGTGACCGTTAGCGATGATCAAGATCCGTATGTAACTTGTCCTTCGGATATCACAGTGAACAATGACACGAACCTTTGTGGTGCTCAGATCACAGTTCCACAGCCGGTAGTTTCGGACAACTGCGGAATTGCATCCCTGTTGAACGATTACAATAACACTGATAACGCAACCGACTTCTATAACGTGGGGAACACAACCATACTTTGGACAATAACTGATGTCCATGGAAATGTGTCTATCTGTACAATGAACATCACAGTATTAGATAACGAAAATCCTTCAATCACTTGTCCTGCCGACATCACTGTAACGAACGACAATAATGCATGCAATGCCAACATCGCAATTCCTCAACCTGCAATCGCCGACAACTGCTTAGTTGCCACATTAGTGAATGACTACAACGGCTCTGACAATGCGTCGGACAACTACATTGTTGGGACAACAATAGTTACTTGGACAGTGATTGATGTATATGGCAACAGCTCTACTTGCACTATGAACATAACAGTGGTAGACGATGAAGCACCTGAAGTAAACTGTGCAAATGACATCACAGTAAATAACGGTCCAACAGTTTGCGAATCATTGGTGAACATCGACTTACCGATAGTAGGCGATGAGTGCGGCATTCTGTCAATAGTAAATGATTACAACGGAATCGATAATGCCAGTGGAGTATATCCTGTTGGCACCACAACGGTGAACTGGACAATAACCGATATTCACGGCAACTCAAGTTTCTGCTCCACAATCATTACAGTAATAGACAATGAGAATCCAAGTATTACTTGTCCACTAAACATTACGGTATTGAATGATACAGGATCTTGCGATGCTCTAGTAACAATAGCTTCTCCTGCAACAAATGACAATTGCGGTGTAGCTTTTGCCACAAATGACTATAACAATACCTCAGATGCTACAGACACATATCCTGTTGGAACTACAACGGTTATTTGGACAGTAACTGATATTTATGGAAACAGCAGCAGTTGTTCAATGACAATTACTGTTGTAGATCCAGAACTTCCTACGATCACTTGCGCTGCAGATATCATACAGACCGCTGATTCCGGAGTATGTGAAGCATTAGTGTCAGTTCCGTCGCCTACAGTGAACGACAACTGTTCGATTGCATCCGTAGTAAACAATTACAATGGAACCTCTGACGCGACTGATACATACTTAGTGGGAACAACAAGCATCACTTGGACCGTAACTGACATATATGGAAACCAGAGCACGTGCACTCAGTCTATAACAGTTACAGATAATGAAAATCCAACCATTTCTTGTCCTGCAAATATTTCCGTAAACACTGATTTAGGAATGTGCAGTGCACTTGTAGCGATTGGTGCACCATCTGTAACAGATAATTGTACAGTAGCCAATTTTGTAAACAACTATAACAACAGTGACAACGCTTCTGATGTTTATCCTGAAGGATCTACTATAATAACATGGACGGTAACTGATATCCATGGAAATAGCAGCACATGTGATCAAACGATCATTGTATCCGATAACGAAGACCCAATCGTATCATGTGTTCCTGACATCAATCAGAACACTGATACCAACGTTTGTGAAGCCTTCGTGGTTGTTCCCGCCCCAACAGTCACCGATAATTGCGGTATAAGCACTATCACCAACGACTATACTGGTAATGAAAGTGCAGATGCAATTTATCCACAAGGTTCAACCACTGTTGTCTGGACAATAGAAGATATCCATGGAAACATCAGCACTTGTTCTACTACTATAACAGTAAATGATGATGAAAATCCCATGATTACTTGTCCTGCATCTATTACTCAAACTGCCGACTTCGGTGTATGTGAAGCTACAGTAATAGTAGATGCCGCAATAGTTTCAGACAATTGCACTGTTTCATCAGTCATAAATGATTACAACAACACGGACAACGCATCAGATATCTATCCGGTAGGAACAACAACTATTGTTTGGACCGTTACAGATATTCATGGCAATCAGTCTAACTGTTTAATGGCAGTAACTATTACAGATAATGAAGTTCCGTCCATCTCTTGTCCAGCAGATATAGCCGTATCGAATGATTCAAACAATTGCGATGCGAACGTAATAGTACCTGCACCAACAACCGACGATAATTGTGCCGTAGCCACCACAATAAACAATTACAACGGCACTTCAAACGCTACTGATAACTATCCAGTCGGAACAACGGTAATAGAATGGACAGTAACAGATATACATGGCAACGAGTCTAACTGCACAATGACGGTAACAGTATTAGATGATGAAGCTCCCGAGATTACTTGTCCAACTGATATAACTATCGGAACCGACAATGATGTTTGCGAAGCTCTCGTAAATGTTCCATCAATCATTGTATCCGATGAATGTGGTATTTCTTCCATCACTAACGATTATACAGGGACACCTGATGCATCAGCAATCTATCCAATTGGAAATACTTCAATCAATTGGACTGTTATCGACATTTATGGAAACACATCAAATTGCACGATGACCATAACAGTCGTTGATGATCAAGTTCCAAACGTTACATGTCCTGTTGACATCACCGCAAACAATGATCTAGATGAATGTGGGGCCACAATTGTAGTACCACAGCCTATTGTTTTGGACAACTGCGGAATACTCTCATTTGTAAATGACTATAATGGAACCAGCAATGCCAGCGCCTACTACAGTGTTGGAAGCACCCAGGTTTTGTGGACCATTACAGATATACACGGAAATATATCAACATGTACAATGAACATTAACGTTGTTGATCCCGAAAACCCCAATATTACTTGTCCTTCAAACATCACGATTTCAAACGACCTAGACCAATGTAGTGCCAACGTGGTAGTTCCTCAGCCCATTGTAACAGACAATTGTAGCGTAGCTTCATTCTTCAATGACTATAATGGAACGAATAGCGCAACTGATAATTATCCCGTAGGAGCAACAACTATCACTTGGACAGTGGCAGACATTTATGGAAACACATCAACTTGTTCTATGACTGTTACAGTGGTAGATGATGAGGCCCCAGAAGTTACATGTCCGACAGATATCGCTGTTGACAACGATCTAGCCGTATGTGAAGCATTAGTAACTGTAAACTTACCCACGGTATCAGACGAATGTGGCATACAATCCATTGTCAACGATTACAATGGAACAGACAACGCCTCCGATGTTTACCCGGTAGGAAACACAACCGTAATCTGGACTATTACGGATATCCATGGCAACGAAAGTACCTGTTCCACTAGCATTACTGTATTTGATAATGAGCTTCCAACTATTATTTGTCCTGCAGATATTGCGGTGATAAACAATCTCGGAGCATGTGAAGCTTTGGTAACAGTTCAATCACCTACCATTTCTGACAACTGCGAAGTGCTTAGTTTGACAAATGACCACACAGGCACTGATGATGCAAGCGGCATTTTTCTAGTTGGCAGCACAACAGTGGTTTGGACATTAACGGACATTCATGGCAACGTGAACAACTGCAGTATGGTTGTAACAGTAAACGATACAGAAATACCTTCGATCTTATGTCCGGCAAATATTACAGTAACCAATAATCCAGGATTCTGCGGTGGTGCTGTTTCAGTAGCATCTCCCCAGGTTTCGGACAACTGCGAAGTACTTGCATTCGAAAACAATTTCACAGGAACAAACAACGCCAGTGGTTTCTATCCTGTAGGAACTACTGTGGTAATCTGGACGGTTACAGACATACACGGCAACATAAACACCTGTGAGATGACAGTAACAGTGACGGATATCGAACTTCCAGTTATCGACTGCCCTGAAAATGTAAGTGTGAACAATGACGAGGGAGAATGTGGGGCATTCATTTCTATAGGTCTTCCTGAAGCAGTCGACAACTGCTCCATTTCTACTTTGTCAAACAGTTTCACAGGTACCGAAGACGCTAGCGCCTTCTATCCAAGTGGTTCCACACTCGTAACATGGACAGCAGTAGATGCATCGGGCAACTCGACTCAATGCTCAATAATTGTTACTGTAACCGATGCAGAAGAACCAACTATTACGACTTGTACAGAAGACGTAGTAGTATCAAACGACCAAGATCTGTGCGGCGCAATTGTAACTTACGATATACCCGTAGTTACAGACAACTGCATTATCGTTGATACAACAATTATCCAAGGATTTGGCTCAGGCGGTTTATTCCCAATCGGAACAACACTTGTTGTATACGAATACACCGATGCAAATGGAAACACGGCAAGTTGTTCGTTTAACGTAACAGTAGAAGATACTCAATTACCAGAAATTATTTGTCCACTTGACATACAAGTAAACAATGATCTTGGAATGTGCGGCGCCAATGTCAATTACACCTTACCACAATACAGCGACAACTGTGGTACCGGTACACTCACATTGATAAGTGGTCCGGCCCAAGGTGAGTACTTTGCGGTGGGTACTACAGAGGTCACTTATCAGGTAACCGACGAAGAAGGCAATACCTTTGATTGCACATTCAATGTTACGGTATTCGATGTTGAAGCTCCGGTGATAGATTGTCCTGAGAACATTACTCAGGTAGATCCAATTGTGAACTACAACCTTCCAGTTTATGCTGACAACTGTTCGGCCACCATCCAATTGATAGAAGGTCTTGAAAGTGGCGATGTGTTCCCACATGGGTACACAACCGTAATCTTTGTAGCCACAGATCTAGCCGGCAACACTGATACATGCAGTTTCGTAATTCTAGTGAATACTCCACCTGTTGCTGTAGATGACTTCGCTGAATATTTGGAAGAAGATGATGTGATCACCATAGATGTTATACTGAATGATTACGACCTTGATGGTGATAGCATCTTTGTAACAGACACTTGGGCACAATACGGCACTGTGAGCATTGGTCCTGACAATACACTATTGTACGAAGCACTAGAAGGATGGTGTGGTCAGGATACAGTAACATATGTTCTTTCGGACGAATACTTCGCAACGGATACAGCAATTGTGATAATTGACATCGAATGTTTTGTCGATCTCATAATCCCACAGGGTATTTCGCCAAATGGTGATGGCATCAATGACTTCTTTGAAATCATCGGTTTAGAAGACTATCCAAGAAACAAACTTTCTGTATTCAATCGTTGGGGTCACAAAGTGTACCAACAAGAAAGCTACAGAAACGAATGGGATGGAAAATCAGAATCACCGCTGACACTTGGAAGTGGCCTCCTGCCGAAAGGAACATACTTCTATGTTCTGGACTTAGGCCCGGACCAGAAGGCAATTAAAGGATATGTATTCCTGAACTATTAATAAGACACTCACGTAAAAAGGAATCCTATGAACTCAAAGAGATTACTACTTATAATTTGTACAAGTGTATACACCCTGATCTCACATGGTCAGCAGGATGCAACAAATGCACAATATGTGATGAACAAATTGCTCATCAATCCAGCATATGCAGGATACAAGGAGAACGCCAACTTCACACTTGTGCATCGAAGTCAGTGGGTCGGATTCAAAGGAGCACCTTCAACACAAGTTCTGTCCTTTGATATGCCAATGAAAAAAGACAAATTGGCCATTGGTGCTACGATTATGCACGACAAAATTGGACCCACAAGTACATTCGGAGCCGAGCTGAATATTACTTATAGAGTTCGTCTTTCCAATAGAGCGACTATGGCTTTTGGCGCAAAAGCTTCCTGCTCAATGTATCAGGCCAACCTCACTGACCTTGTTCTAACAAGTGACTATTACAATCAGCAGGATGAACTATTCATGTATAACACAAATGGCCTTATCCTTCCAAATGCCGGCTTCGGTTTTTTCTACTATAAAAAAGATCACTATTTTGGATTCTCTGTTCCCAAGCTTCTCAGAAATAAACTCGTGAGCAAAACCAGTGAACTCTACAACGTACTAAATGGTCGTCAAGAACCCACCGGTTATATCACTGCCGGTAAAATTTGGAAAATAAACAAGCAGGTAAAAATTCAACCGAATTTGATCATCAAAGGTCAGATCAATTCCCCGCTTTCAATAGGATTATACTTTAATGTTCTTTTGGTCGATCAGTTCAATGTGGGTGCTTTTTTCCATTATGGCGAAGTAGGTGGTCTAATGTTCCAATGGCAAATGGACAAACAGTGGAAATTGGGCTATTCATTTGATGTCCCAACATCAACTCTAATCCAGACCAACTGGGGCAGCCATGAGTTGGCTGTAACCTATTGCCTCGCAACTCGTAGAAAAAGAGTAATTTACCCAAGATACTTTTAAACCAGATTTTGCAGTTGGAATTTACAATATTACTGAAAGTCCATAATGCCAAGCGTTTTCTCGATTTTTATTTGCACCGAATATATAATACACTTTCAAATAAAAATCTTAAGAGAGCACTCGTTCCTTTTGCCTTTCAGCGATTCATCCGCAAAATTCGGGTTTAATTAAAGAACAGAAATAAAACATATCGCAAGTAAACACAGATCATGAAAAGAATGTCCACCACCCTATTGGCGGCTTCGTTTCTGGTAGTTTCGCACTTCGCGTTCGGTCAAAATAGCATCGAACTTAACAAAGGAGATAAGCATTACGACCAGTTCGAATTTCCAGAAGCACTATACTTCTACGAAATAGCCAACGAACAATTTCCCAATTCACCGTCAATTACCAGACGTATAGCAGATACCTATCGTAGAATGGGGGATTTGTCTTTAACCACAGAGTGGTACAGAAGAACTCTTGAAGCAGACTCCAGCAATGCTGAAGATATGATTCACTATGCAGAAGCTCTCAAAAGTATTCGTGAATATGAGGCGGCTATTGAATGGTACGAAAAATATGCCGAATGGAAACCCTCCGACAAAAGAGCCCAAAGCCATATCAAGAATAAGTACTACTTCGAGGATCTTCAGATGGATTCTTTGAAGTACGAAATGAAAAAATTGAAAATCAACAATGCCGATCCCGTGATAGGACTTTGTCTTTTTGAAAATGAAAAAATTCTTGTTTCTGCCGTAAATCTTGAATCCTATTACAAAAGTTCGGGAATGATGGAGGAGTTGCCCTATTTAGATCTTTATGTATGTGATCTTTCTGAAGACAAAGAACTCACCAACCCCATTCGGCTGCCCAAAGAAGTAAATTCCAAGTTCCACGACGGACCAGGATACTATCAATTTAAGGACAGGACACTTTACATTACTAGAAATAATATCAAGGGCGGCAAGCCGGTGCGTGATAAAAACGGAAGTGTAAATTTGAAAATATACTCATCCAAATATGATGGGACCAATTGGACAAATGCCCATGAACTACACTTCAATAGCGATAGCTATAGCAATGGTCACCCATGTGTTTCGAAAGAAGGAAATGCGATGTACTTCGTGTCAAATCGTCCCGATGGCTTTGGTGGCACTGACTTATATATGTGCAGCAAACTCGGCGGCGATTGGAGTGAACCAAGTAATTTAGGTGCAACTGTGAATACCGAAGGAGATGAAATGTTTCCCTTTCTTGCTGATGATGGTCGCCTTTTCTACGCATCAAATGGACATGCTGGCCTAGGTGGATTGGATATTTTCGTAAGCACCAAAAAATCAGGAGTTTGGAGTAAACCCAATAACATGGGATTCCCCATCAACAGTAATCAAGACGATTTTGGAATAGTATATGATTCGGAGTCCGAGAATGGGTACTTCTGCTCAAATCGCGATGGTCAGAACAATGATGATCTCTTTGCATTCCATCTTATCCAACTAGAAAAAATGATCGTGGCAGGTACTATCCGTTCTGCACTTCCTCAAATTTCCCTCGCCCACGAACGGATCAAAATCCAAAGTCTAAATACCGGTCTTGTCACTGAAAAAATACTTGATGCAAATGAAGCTTTTTCTTACGAGGCAGTGGCCGGCGAAAAAATACAAATTCAATTAGTCAATTCGGAATACTTCGATTCAAATAATTCTATTTTTGTATTTGAAGCTCCTAATCCACTTGACGATCCATATGTAAATCTTGGAGAAGCAGAAGTACAGTTCATTAAACTTCCACCTATGGGTAGCGGATTGCTGGCTGACCTCATACGCAACAATGAAACAAATGGCACTAAGGGAGCCCTTAGTGAAATGCTTGCCAAACAAGGGCTTTCAAAGAGTGCTGGAACAGGAACAGAAGGAAGCAAGCATGACGACGATGGTGAACTAGAAAATAAAGAAACACCAAAAAAGAATCCGCAGCCTTCGCTCAGCGACTTAGGAACTAGTTCTGATAAAAATGATGAAGCAAATTTTGTCAATGAAGCATCTATCCTTTTCGATTTTGACAAATCAAGTATTCGCGACGCGGCAAAAGGATCTTTAAACGAAATAGCCGTAAAATTAAAGAATGATCCTTCCGCTACACTAAAAATAGATGCCTACTGCGATTCTAGGGGAAGGAAATCATACAATAATGATTTATCTCAAGAACGTGCAGATAGTGTGAAAAAGTACCTCGTAAAACAAGGAGCTTCTTCGAAACAGATTATCATCAAATGGTATGGAGAAGAAAATCTCATGAATCATTGCGACGACAAAACTGTTTGCACGGAAACCGAACATTCTGTCAACCGAAGAGCAGAACTCATCTTTGTAACCGAAGGGCTCAGTTCTTCCAAATAACACCGCTTGGATTTATGCACTAGTCCAATTTCGTTTCAATACATTGAACTAATCACAAATCATTCTGGCATTTACCGCTCCATGCATGCAAGATATTGCAGCGCATTGAATAAAACAGACTTCCAATGCGGGTTCTGGATTTATGTATTTATAAAAGTCCAATTCCGTTTCACTCCTTTGGCTTATAACAGTTACTTTGACGGCATTTACCATTTCATGCTTATAAATTAGTTTGGACTATTTAATAAGCAGAATTGGTATAACATTGATATAGAATTATAATAAAAAAGGGCCTTACGGTCCATTTTTTTTATTTCAATTTCTTCAAAAGTCCGAACAAACTACACCCTGCTTAACTTGATCATATTGGTCATTCCTTGTTCAGCAATAGGCATAGAAGCGATGTTCACAATAAACTCACCTTCCTTTATAAATTCATGTTTTCTCAAGAAGTAGCGTATGTCGGCTATGGTTTGATCGGTACTTACCATTTTATCGTAGTAGAATACACGCACGCCCCAAACAAGATTCATTTGTGTCAAAATTTTCTTGTTCCCGGTAAACACATAAATACCGGCATTAGGCCTCCAACTCGAAATCTTATATCCGGTGTAGCCTGAAAAACTCATAGTAACAATTGCTGAAGCATCAGCGCGCTTGGCAAGGCGACAAGCACTATAACAAACGCTATCTGTGATAAATCTTTCTTCCGCAATTTCTCCTGGGGCTTCTTCATTGTAATAAAGGTCCTCAAAAGTTTCCGCTTCACGCACGATGCTATTCATCATTTTGATAGCTTCAACAGGATACTTACCTACAGAAGTTTCTCCGCTCAACATTACAGCATCGGCTCCATCTAAAACGGCGTTAGCCACATCAGCAACTTCGGCTCTCGTAGGAGTGACATTGGTAATCATGCTTTCCATCATTTGAGTTGCTACAATGACAGGTTTCGCTGCATGCACACATTTCCTCACTATCATTTTCTGCAAGAGCGGCACAGTCTGCATGGGAACTTCCACACCTAGATCACCACGCGCAACCATCACTCCGTCCGCTTCCTTAATAATTGCATCTATTTCAGCTATAGCTTCGGGCTTCTCAATTTTTGCAATAACTTTTGTGTGTTTGCCCGACTTTTCTATGATCGCTTTCAGTGCTCTAACATCTTCCGCTGTACGCACAAAAGAAAGACCCACCCAGTCCAAATTATGATCTAAGGCAAATTTTAGATCTGCCAAATCCTTTTCTGAAAGTGAAGGCTGCGATATTTTTGTGTTGGGAAGGTTCAATCCCTTTTTAGAGAAAAGATTTCCTCCTTGCAGAATTTTGCATTTCACCAAATCCTTGCTGTTCGTCTCAATTACCTCCAACATGATTTTGCCATCATCGATAAGAACCTTCTCTCCGGCTTTTACATCTTTGGGAAACTCCGCATAATTGGTGTAAAGCATACTCGCTGTGCTAAGCTGCTTTTTATTGGTTATGGAAATTTCTTGCCCATTGACAAGTAAAGCCGGTTCATTCTCTACTTCACCAATGCGCAATTTCGGACCTTGCAAATCACCAAGAAGCGAAGTGTTAAGACCTAACTCTTCGTTAATTGATCTCACAATTTTAATAACCTCTTCATGTATGTCGTGGGCACCATGCGAAAAATTGAGACGGACCACGTCGAGTCCTTCCTTAATCATTTGTTTTAGTACCTCGCGACTAGCACTGGCGGGGCCAATTGTCGCGACTATCTTCGTGTTATTCCACTCAGGGTTTTTCATTTCTATTCAAAAATCAAATTTTGTTTTTCCTTGGCTGAATGAAGGGGAACTTCAACCGCCATTAATATCTGTGGTATCTTCTTTAATTCAACCAACAAATCTTGCATTCGTACATCCGAATAATTCTCAACCTTCAGCAAATACTGAAATTGCTGTAATGAAGGCAACAACATCCCAGTAGCACTCCTGTTTTCAACCAACACAAACATCGCCTTGTCGTCCTCGGCTTCATAAGCGAATACACTATGATCACTCTCAATCTTTCTACTCTTAGAGTAACTAGTAACGTCCTCTCGACGTTCCAGGTTCCATCCGAGCGCCAAATTGATTGACCATGAAACTCGGTAATCCTTTTCGTGACTGCTAATGCCGACGAGCTGAAAATCGAATTCCTCTGATATGTCAAGTTTGTATGTTGGCATGTAAACAGGCACTTAGTGTACATTTTACACTATGCAAATGTAATTAGTCAAAGGAAACTCCAATGCATGTAATCTAAAACAAAGAAATGGCAAAGTTTTCAATAAGCCTTTGGTCAAAGGTAGTTGATCGCCGCGAGGCCCAAGGAAGCAGTCAATTGAACTTCTCTACCCAGATAAAACGCTCGATTGTCGTTTTGATGACCGGCTGGTAGACCTCCTAAAATAGGGATTCCAGTGTCTTTAAGACTACCCCGGACTATTTCGTGCACCTGAACTCCCCAAGGATTATCCGTTTTAAATCCGAACTCAATAGTATTGTCCTTTATTTGAGTCATACCCCCGAGAACAATGGCTTTCACACTATCCAATAGTCCCGCCCTACGCAGAGCCCAGAACATTCTATCAATATGGTACAAGTGTTCATCTACGTCTTCCAAAAACAAAATACAGCCTTCTGTATTCAGTTGACTCGCGCTCCCGAGATTGCTGCAAATAACAGACAAATTTCCACCTACAATTTTGCCCTGACAGTTCACTTCCGACGTGCTCCAAACAGTAGATTCCCAAGAAAGTCTCTTGAAATCACCGCTCAGCGTGGATTTCAAACATCCAAGGGCTTCGGGTGTGGCGTCAGGGAACGAAATAGGCATGGTAGAATGGATTCCCGAAAACCCATGATTTGTAAGCCAAGAAAGTAATACAGTAATATCGCTGTATCCGCAAATCCATTTAGGATCAACTAAAAAACGAGTCCAATCGATCCTGTCCAAAATTCTAACTGTGCCATATCCGCCTCTAGCAACTAGCACTGCCCTTACTTCAGGGTCGTCGAGCATGAACTGAAGCTCATCGGCCCTTCGTTCGTCTGAGCCCGCGAGTTGCCCATTTCTCTCAAAAAGTGCGTCACTCAATTTCACCTTAAAGCCCCATCCGGCAATAACTTCCAAAGCCATATGCAATTGCCCAGGTTCCAGCCAGCGAGCTGTAGCGGTAATACCAATGGTATCGCCAGGTTTAAGAAAAATAGGAACAAGAGTATTTGCCATAGTGCGGATGCAAAGAAACACAAGAATGACACATTCTGCTAGTAGATCAGGACTCCACGATTCAATTTTACATTTGGAACTATCTTCGCGTTCGGAATTGCAAAAAAGCCAATGGTAAATTGATCCTTTCGTTGCTATTTCATATGAAGACAATAGCGAAATTCGACTTATGAGCGCCGAACCCAAAAGATATCTTGTTACCTCAGCCCTTCCGTATGCCAATGGACCCTTGCACCTCGGCCATATAGCCGGTGCCTATCTCAATGCAGACATCTATGTGAGATATTTAAGGTTGAAAGGCAAAGATGTAGCATTTATTTGTGGATCGGATGAACATGGAGCCGCTATCACTTTGCGTGCTAAAAAAGAGAATAAAACGCCAAGAGAAATAGTGGATTTTTATCACTCTCTCATGAAAAAATCCTTTGAAGAATTCGGTATTTCATTCGACGAATACCACCGGACTTCATCCGCTGAACATCACACAACTTCGCAAGAAATATTTCTTCATCTAGAGAAAAAAGGCAGTTTTGAAGTAGAGACATCACAGCAATATTTTGATGAAGAAGCTAATCAGTTTCTCGCAGACAGATATATTGTTGGTACTTGCCCAAACTGCTCAAGCGACAGGGCTTATGGTGATCAATGCGAAAACTGTGGACGAACTTTATCTCCACTCGATCTTATCAATCCACATTCTACTTTAAGTGGAAGTAAACCTGTACTGAAGGAAACATCGCATTGGTACCTTCCGATGGCGCATCACGAAAATTGGATACGCGACTATATTCAAGAAGGGAAATTAGACGGACAAACACATCACAATCCCAAAGATTGGAAGTCGCATGTTGTTGGGCAGTGCATGAGTTGGATTGATGGCGGTTTACAATCTCGAGCAATGACCAGAGATCTGGATTGGGGAGTACCGGTTCCGCTTGATACGGCACACGGTAAAGTACTTTACGTCTGGCTCGATGCACCTATTGGATACATTACAAATACAAAAGTTTGGGCTGAAAAAAACGGGAAGAATTGGGAAGACTACTGGAAAAGTGAGGATTCTCAGCTCATTCATTTCATTGGAAAAGACAACATCGTTTTTCATTGTATCATCTTTCCAATCATCTTAAAAGAACATGGTGGTTTCAATTTACCGTTTAATGTACCGGCAAATGAGTTCATGAATCTTGAAGGAGACAAAATTTCCACGTCGCGCAATTGGGCCGTTTGGCTCCACGAATACCTAGATGAATTTCCAGGAAAACAAGACGAAATGCGCTATGTATTAGGCTCAATAATGCCTGAACAAAAAGACAGCGAGTTCACTTGGATCGATTATAAGGATCGGGTGAATAATGAGCTCGCTGATATACTTGGGAACTTCGTGAATCGTGTTTTTGTGTTGACCCACAAATTCTATGATGGAACAGTGCCTGAACCCAAAGGTATAGAAACCGAGCAAGAAATGGAAAGCCGCAAGCAAGCTCAAACTTCTGCAAAAACGGTTGGAAATAAAATCGAGGAGTTCCGATTTAGAGAGGCACTTTCAGAAGCAATAAACATAGCAAGAGCCGGAAATAAACTTCTCACGGAAACGGAGCCTTGGAAACTCGTCAAAACGGACTCTGAGTCTACTGCCCGAATCATGCATAGGTGCGTCAATCTGGTTGCTGATGCTGCATTTGCATTGCAACCATTTTTGCCATTTACTTCAGAAAAAATCCGTCACGCTCTCAATGTTTCTTGGCCTTCATGGGATCAACATGGAGAGAATGATCTCATAGCAGGCGGACATCAAATTGGAAATCTTCCGATCCTCTTCGAAAAAGTAACTGATGAAGTAGTTGCTTTTCAGGTGGCAAAACTAGAAGCAAGCAAAACCGCATCAAAAGAAAACTCGGTAGAACCGATTAAGTCAAACATCGACTTTGAAACTTTTCAAAAACTCGACATCCGACTTGTGAAAATTTTAGAGGCCGAAGCAGTTCCAAAGACTAAGAAACTATTGAAACTAAAAATAGATACTGGAGCAGATCATCGCACAGTGGTAAGTGGGATTGCAGAGTGCTACAAGCCTGAAGATATAGTGGGCAAGACAGTACTCTTTCTTGCTAACCTCGCTCCAAGAGAAATCAAGGGCATCCAAAGTGAAGGGATGATCCTCATGGCCGAAAACGCAGAACAAGAATTATCTCTTATTTCTGCCAACAAAGATTTAAAGCCGGGTGCGACAGTGAAATAACTCGGGTTGGCACAAGAAAAATTAATACCGTTTGGATTTATGTAATAGTCCAATTTTGTTTCATAACAATGGTATAATCTATTTCAACAGACCTCTTTCAATCATGAGCTCCGCAATTTGAATAGCGTTCGTAGCGGCACCTTTTAGCAAATTATCGCACACTATCCAGCAGTTGATTGTGTTCGGTTGGCTCTCGTCGAATCTGATGCGACCCACAAAAACCTCATCACTTCCCTGAGCATGTATTAATGGCATTGGATACTCTTGTTTCGAAGGCTCATCAAGCACAGTAACACCTGGAAAAGCCCTGAGAATATTTCGCACTTCATCAATATCAGGGTGCTTTTCAAACTCAATATTACATGACTCCGAATGTCCTCCCATCACCGGAATTCGAATACACGTGCTAGTAACCTGAATATTTTGATCTCCCAGAATTTTCTTGGTTTCATTCACCATTTTCATCTCTTCCTTCGTGTACCCATTTTCCACAAAAACATCAATCTGCGGTATCAAGTTTAAATCGATCTGAAATGGATAAACTTTCTTTCCTGTCGAACCTACTCGTTCATCCATAAGTTGATCCACTGCGGCCTTTCCCGTGCCGGTAACACTTTGATATGTGCTCACAACCACTCTCTTCACTCTATACTTCTCATGAAGTGGTTTCAAAACCATGACCATCTGTATTGTACTGCAGTTTGGATTGGCAATGATCTTATCACTATTCGTCAATTCATCACCATTGATTTCAGGTACAATAAGTTTCTTTGTTGGGTCCATTCTCCATGCCGAAGAGTTGTCTATTACTACACAACCGACTTCTGAAAATCGAGGTGCCCATTCCAAACTAACACCTCCACCCGCAGAGAATAATGCCAATTCGGGTTTCATTGCAACTGCATTCTCTGCGGTAATCACTTTCCAAAGTTTTCCTTTGAACGAAACTTCCTGCCCAGCAGATTTTTCCGATGCCACCGGGATAAGTTCAGTAACAGGAAAATTTCTTCTTTCCAAAGTTTCTAGCATTTTATGACCTACTAGACCGGTTGCACCTACAACAGCTACTTTCATATTTATATATTAAACGGGAAGCAAAGTTAAACGTGAAATGCTCTCTCTAGAATTGATAGACCACAATGTCATGAAATCCTCTCAAGTCTCCGAATTCCCAAAATCACAATCAAACAGAAAGAACCCAATACAATCCATAATGATTTATATCCACCATGAGTGATCACTTGAGTGGCAATAACGGGAGTGAGAATTTGCGCTACCGACCAGGCCATTCCGTACATTGCCATATACCTCCCTTTATTCGCGTCCACTGATCTACCGTTTACCCAAGTATTCATGAAAGGCATCGCAAACATTTCTGAGAACGAAATAACAATGGTGAGCACTGCCATCCATAAATAGCCGTGAACAAAGAGCAAAGCAGCATAACTAGACATTAACATCACAGAACCCAAAGCAATAAAGTTGTATTTCGATGTCATATTTTCAATTTTGTAAATCATAATCATCTCGATTACGGCTACCAGCAAGCCATTCAACCCCATAAGCAATCCGATCTGCGTTTTTGAAAGCAATTCGACTTCTCGATAATACAAGGGCATTGTACTAAAAAATTGCATGAATGCCACTGCGTACAAAACAGTGAGTAATAGAAAAACCATAAATGCTTTGTCCCTCATTGGAGACAACGACCTCCCCATTTCTGAAGACCTTTTGTGTTGTTCTATTTTTCTTATCGGAATTTTACCAAGAAACACAATTACAATAATCGATGCCCCGATACAAGTAACACCATCTGCCCAAAAAATAAGCTGTGGATTTATGTCCGACAGAAATCCTCCAATCATTGGTCCCAAAGCGAAACCCAGATTGATTGACAGTCTATTTATTGAAATGGAACGAGTATAATTTTCGGGCTTACTATAGAAGGCCACTGCTGTCATATTTGCAGGACGAAATGCTTCGGCAAGCACTGTAGTTACATATAGTCCTATGCACAAGGCGGCATAACTTCGCAGATACCCAACTACTATGAACATTATTCCACCTAAAACAAGGCTCATCCACATGACACGGAAAAAACCAATTTTATCAACTAGTCTTCCTCCCAAGTACACCCCCGTGAGCGAGCCGGCGCCGAATAATCCCATCATAACACCAATGTCTTGTACAGAAAAATGCAGAGACTCCTTGAGATAAATAGCCAAACTAAATATCACCATCGTCCCAACTCTATTGATCAATTGGGTAAGGGCCAATAACCATACGGCAGTAGATAATCCACCGTAAGCATTTTTGATAAGATTTAAAACTGAGGACAACATAAATGTGGGTTGCGAATTTATCGGCAAATTCCATACGATAACAAACATGGACAACGTTTCTAATTAACTTCGAGACAATTTCGATAGGACAGCCCCACAGGCCGAAGAAAGACCGAGGCATCAAAAAGAGCTATATCCGTTGCACTACAAGTGATCTTCGCCTCTTCTAGCCCTATAAATCTCATGTAGAAAATTCGCTTGCAATAGCTTCAAGTCTCCCGTTCTAAAAAAAAGTATTGAAAGCATAATGCAAGCAATGTTGCAAGACTAAAGACTTCGTTAAATTTGAACATCAATATTTAAACCTTGTGGTCATATCATTTAAACATATATTTCTTCTGAGTTTGGTCTCTGCTACCCTTTTGTTTGGCTCAAGGGAGACAGTTTCTGCGCAAATTTTAGCCGACGATTTCAGCAATTCTGATTTGACCTCAAACCCAGAATGGGCTGGAAACCTGGCCGACTTTACTGTAAATGCCTCGAATCAACTTCAAATGAACAGCGCTCTTGCGGGTCAATCATATATTAGTTCAGCATATAGCGAAACTGACATGGGAACCAAAGAGTGGTCGTTTTGGATTAAACAATCATTTGCTGGAAGCGACAACAATCAGTCTAGGTTTTACATTGCTTCTAACGGGCCGATTTTAAACTACAGCGGCAATGGTTCAAGCGGGAATTTAGGATACTTTTTGCGTTTTGGAGAAGGTGGAAGCGCCGATGCCATAAAACTATTCAGAGATGATGGTGCCGGAAACCCCATAGAAATCCTTTCGGGTTCAAGTTCTTTTATAGCCGCTTCCTTCGCAATAAGGGTAAAAATAACCAGAGACAATAGTGGACTTTGGAGCATTTTTGCTGATTCCTCAGGTGGATTGGATTATGCCTTTCAATCTTCAACAATAGATAATACTTATACAACGTCAACACATACCGGTTGGATATGCAACTATACCATTACTAACGCGGACAACTTTTTTTTGGACGATTTGTACTTCGGAGATATTCAAATAGACGAAACGCCTCCTGCATTGATTTCGGCAACTGCCATTGCTGCTACTCAACTAGACGTGCTATTCAATGAGTCGTTAGCACTCAATTCGGCTGAAATTGCCGCAAATTACAATGTCGCAGGAATAGGTTCACCTGCCCTTGCCCAACGCGACAATGTCAATTTTGCTTTGGTGCACTTAAGTTTCTCGCAGGCATTTCCGGCCAACGAAACTCAAAGTTTAACTGTTTCCAATATTGAAGACAACTCTTCGAATATCCTGCTTTCAAGCACCGCAGATTTTGTCTGGTTTCAAGAAACGGTTGCTGCATACAGAAGCATCGTTTTCAATGAAGTTCTAGCCGATCCGACGCCTCTAGTAGGATTGGCCGAGGCAGAATTCTTAGAGCTCTATAACGCCTCCGATGAAATTTTCAATTTACAAGACTGGACATTTGTGAACTCGGCCACTCCGAAAATTCTGCCTTCCTTTCTACTAGCTCCGGGTGAATTCGTTGTCTTATGCGATGAATCGAATACCTCATTTTTCACTTCAGCAATAGGCATTTCTTCATTTACTGCACTCACCAATGATGAAGATAGCTTGACATTGCTCAATTCTCTCGGGGAAATTATTGATGTTCTCGTATACTCATCCGACTGGTTCGATTCAACCGAAAAATCAGAAGGGGGCTGGAGTCTTGAACAGATAAATCCTCAGTTGCCATGTCAGGGAGGTGCGTCTAACTGGGGTGAAAGTGAAGATTCGTCGGGAGGAACTCCAGGCAGTGCCAATTCTATTTTCAATTCAGCTCCGGATAATGTTTCCCCACAAGTAATAAATCATGGAATCATTGATGTATCAACTTTATTTTTAGATTTTTCTGAACCCGTTGACACATCATCATCATCTCCTATAAACTGGAGTTTGATTCCATTTAATGCCGTTATTGATTATTCTTGGAATAACAGTCTCGACGGGGTACAAATGGGTATTCAATTCCCTCTTCAGTCTGGTTCATTCTTGCAACTTACTGTGGGTGAAATTGCCGATTGCACAGGAAACGTAATTGCTCAAGTCAACCTAGAATTTGTTCTGGGAAGTACTCCTCAACCCGGGGATATTCTCATCACCGAAATAATGGCAGACCCTGATCCTGCTATACAGGCCCCACCGGCCGAATACATCGAAATACTCAATCTCAGCAATCAGCTTTTAGATCTTGCAGGCATGAGTATTAATAGTGGAATCATTGAATCCCAAGTTCTCGTTGAACCGGGAGCTTACGTTGTAATTGGTGATAATTCAAACACATTGGCATTTCTTTCGATACCCAATAAATACCTCTTTGAAGATTTCCCTGGACTCACTAATTCGGGAACAACCATTGCTCTCACATCTTCGGACGGTGCGCTTATCGATGAAGTCTCCTACAATATTGATTGGTACAACAACTCGGAAAAAGCTGACGGTGGATGGTCTCTCGAAATAATTAATCCATTTGATCCCTGTAGCGATAAAAGCAATTGGACTGCCTCATCAGACAGCAGAGGTGGCACTGCTGGTGAGATCAATTCTGTTTACGACGATTCTCCGGACATAGATGCCCCGGAATTCCGTTACTTACTTATGCAGCCGCAAGAATCTGTCTCTCTATTTTTCGATGAACCCTTGAACGAGAATAGTGTTGACCAAATTCTTTGGATAGTAGACGGAATAGAAATTCCAAATGATTTTGCAGTGATAGATTTTGAAAATCCGAATGTGCTCATTTTGTACTTTGGGGAAATGGAAGAAAATATAATTCATTCTTTCGTTCTATCTGGAATTTCAGATTGCTGGGGCAATGAAGTAATTGGTCAGACAGGTTTCTTTGGAATGCCAGATGAATCTGAAACAGGCGATCTAATTATAAACGAAATATTGACGGATCCTTTTGAAAACGGCAGTGACTTTATTGAAATTTACAATCATTCATCCAAGATTATTTCTCTTCAAGATTGGAACATTGCAAATGGCGAAAATGCAATTCCAGACGACATTGAAATGATAACAGAAGAAGCTCGAATACTCTTTCCTGGTGAGTATCTCGTGCTTACTGAAGACCCTTCTTCCCTGCCATCTCTTTATCCTTATACGCGCACTTCGAAAATACTTCAAGTTGAGACATTGCCATCCTTTGCAGTATCTGCAGATGAAGTATTTTTGATCATTCCCGATGGCTCTATCTCCGATCATGTTCCGTACTCTGAAGACATGCACTACCCGCTTTTGAATTCTACAGATGGTGTTTCTTTAGAAAGAATATCTATTGACCGATTATCGGATGACAGAACAAATTGGCATAGCGCAGCGGAATCTCAAGGTTTTGCCACCCCCGGTTACATCAATTCGCAAGCCTTTACAGGTGGATTTTCAGAAGGTGATGTATCAATTGATCCTGAAATTTTCTCACCCGACAACGATGGGTACCAAGATGTGACCACCATTTCTTATGCAAACAATTCACCGGGATGGGTTGCCAATGTGAGCGTATTCGATAGTGAAGGGCGCAAAGTGAGAACTCTCCGAAGCAACGAACTAATTGGGAATGAAGGAAGCATTAGTTGGGATGGGTTTACTGATGATCGCATTCATGCACCGATAGGTATTTACATCATTTTTTTCGAGGCCTTTGACAAAGATGGACACGTAAACTCGGTTAAAAAAACATGCGTTTTGGCTCAAAAACTCAACTAAGTTGTAGGGAATTAGGGGTCTTCACATAAAATCTTAAAACCGCCCTGTATTAGTCCGCCTTCATGTCAGCAAATCCGCTGACCTCTATATCTTTGCACATTAATTCATTTACCTTGAGCGATAGTCTTGTTATCATACCAACGTACAACGAGAAAGAAAATGTTGAACGAATGATTCGCAAGGTACTCAGCTTACCCAAATCTTTTCACTTGCTCATAGTTGATGATGGCTCTCCCGATGGAACAGGAAACATTGTCAAAAGTCTGCAATCAGCATACCCTGGGCAGTTGCACATGATTGAACGCTCTGGGAAACTTGGACTCGGAACTGCCTACATCGCAGGTTTCAAATGGGGACTTGAAAAAGGTTATGAGTACATTTTCGAAATGGATTGCGACTTTTCCCACAACCCCGCAGATCTCGAAAGGCTTTATGAAGGTTGTACACAGGGTGGTGGCGATTTGAGTGTAGGTTCTAGATATACCAAAGGAGGAAAAGTTGACAACTGGCCCTGGAATCGTCTCCTGATGAGCAGCGGCGCTTCTATCTATGTAAACATGGTACTTTGGCTAGGGGTAAAAGACCCTACTGCCGGTTTTATTTGTTACCACCGTCGCGTATTGGAGGCTATTGATCTCGATGACATACGTTTCATTGGCTATGCCTTTCAGATCGAGATGAAATACTCAGCAAAAAGACTTGGTTTCAAAATTGTGGAAGTTCCTATCAAATTCATCGACAGACAATTTGGAACATCCAAAATGAGCATGGGTATTTTCAAAGAGGCATTTCTAGGTGTAATAAAAATGAGGTTCAAAAAGATCAATCTCCGCAAAACTTAATCATGGGCGAAACTCTCATCAAAAACGTTTCAATTGTCAATGAAGGAACAGTAAAAATCTGCGATGTACTGATTTCCGGAGAGTTCATTTTAAGTATCGAAGCTGCAAATAGCATCGGGGCGGATAGCACAACTAAAATCATTGATGGCACTGGAAAACATTTGTTTCCGGGCCTCATAGATGATCAGGTGCACTTTCGCGAACCGGGTCTTACCCACAAAGGTGATTTACATACCGAAAGCCGAGCCGCTGTAGCCGGTGGGGTGACATCCTATATGGAAATGCCAAATACTGTTCCCAACGCTTTATCACAAACGCTTCTTGAAGAAAAATACCAAAGGGCTTCAGAAGTCTCGATAGCAAACTATAGTTTTTTCATGGGGGCCTCAAATGACAACCTAGAAGAAGTCTTGAAAACCGATGGCAAACGAGTGTGTGGTGTAAAGGTATTTATGGGTTCTAGCACAGGCAACATGTTAGTGGACAATCAAAAAACACTCGAAGGCATTTTTTCTGAATGTCCATTGTTGATAGCAACACATTGTGAAGACGAGGCGACCATTCGCAACAATATGACCAAATATGCCGCTGAATTTGGTGAAAACCTCAGCGCTATTCACCACCCACTCATAAGAAACGCAGAAGCTTGTTATCGATCATCCTCTATGTCGGTTGAGCTCGCAACAAAACACAATACCCGTCTCCATATACTTCACATTTCTACAGCTCGAGAAACAGAACTCTTTCGAAATGATATCCCTCTTTCAGAGAAACGTATAACTGCGGAAGCTTGTATTCATCACCTATGGTTTTCAGATAAAGACTACGTTGAAAAAGGCAATTTCATCAAATGGAATCCGGCTATTAAAAGTTCAAACGATCGAGAAGAAATTTGGAAGGCCGTTCTCGATGATCGCATAGACGTCATCGCTACAGATCACGCCCCTCATACCATCGAAGAAAAAGAACAATCATACACTAAAGCACCCTCAGGTGGGCCACTCGTTCAACACAGTCTTTTGGCAATGCTAGAATTTTATCACAACGGAAGAATTAGCTTGGAAACTATTACCCGGAAAATGAGCCATGCGGTGGCAGATATGTTTTCAATTGACAAACGTGGATATATACGTTCAGGTTACTATGCAGATCTGGTATTAGCCGACCTCAATGCGAGTCAATTCGTTGATAGATCAAGTTTATTGTACAAGTGTGGTTGGTCGCCGTTCGAAGGTACCACTTTTAAGTCCTCTGTACAGAGTACATGGGTAAATGGCAATCTCGTTTGGGATAATGGTTCTATCGTAGAAGGCAATCTTGGACAACGTCTGCTATTCAACCGATGAAAAATATCTTCTTCATATTTCTTGCTGTATTGAGTATTTCAGCATGTAACGACGGAGAATCTGCTCCTGCAACTCTCATTCCACGAGAAAAAATGGCAGAAGTTCTAGCAGAAGTTCAAATACTAGAAGCCGCATACAATCTACAATATGCACGTTCAGATTCCTCGCGAAACATAATGGAATCGGGATTTAACCAAGTATTTTCAAGAACAGGCGTAACTCGAGAAGATTACGAAACTAGTCTCAATTGGTACACCCTTCACACAAATGAGATGATTGCTATTCAAGAGGATGTATCTGATCTTTTGCTAGCCAGAGAGGCGGATCTCAATTCCACAAAAAAGGATTAGGGCAATTTCAACAGCTATTGCAAACGAAATCGCAAGAATTAGAAACACGAAATCTATTCAAATCTCAGGAACTCTATTGCGTCATCAATCGCCACTTCAGCAGGCAGAAACTTATAATTTAATTCTTCAACAATTCGGCTATTGTCATACAGAAATCGCAGTTGCATATTGCCAATAGATTCTTTAGTAACTGATGCGCGTTTTCCCATAAGTAGTTCCTTAAAAGACTCAAACATAAGAGCCAATTTCGGCAACCAAGGAGGCAATTGCTTTTGAGGGATTTTTAGATTCATTTTTGAAGAAGCCAATTGCCAAAGTCTTTTGTACTCGATATTTTCAGAAGTAATTGTATATCTTCTCGCATTTATACCCTTCTCCATAAGATTTACCATACAATTAGCCACATCTCTGACGTGAACCATACCCGTGCCACCTGCCGGAAAATAGTTCCATTGCTTTTTAAGATGTTCAAAAATGGCACCACTGGATCTAGCCTCTTTCCCCGGACCGATGATAAGGGAAGGGTTTACAATAAACGCATTCAATCCTTCTACAATTCCTCGCCAAACCTCACTTTCCGAATGATGCTTTGTAATAGCATAGTGAGTATGCATTTTCGAATCTCGCCATTCATCATCCTCGTTCACAGTTTGCATGTGATACTGTCGACCTAATGCAGAAATAGAACTGGTATGACACAGCCTTTTGATGCCATTATTCATGGCAGTATTTACAACATTGGCTGTACCCTCGATATTCACATTGTACATCTTAGACCTGTCCTTCTTATGATAAGAAACCACTGCCGCACAATGGAAAACCCTTTCTATTCCGTCCATCGACTCATTCAGCCTGGTGATGTCCATAATATCGCATTCAAACCACTGGAGATTGGACCATTCAATGCGATGGTCTATGCCATAAAATCGAGCGAGTTTTCTCACCATTAGGCCATCTTCGGCACTCCTGTTTAATGCGCGAATCTTTTCACCTCGAACAAGCAATTCGAGAACCACATGATGGCCCAGCAATCCTGAAGCCCCTGTAACCAAGTTCATAGAATACAAAAGTAGACCGAAATTTCTCGATAGATATTTTCATACCCCTCATACTCAGAAATTCTGGTTATATCCGGTAAATTTCGGAATCCATCTAAACTGCATCCTTCAAAAATTCTATAGCACAATTCCTCATAAAACTTTCACGCATTTCGCTCGGAAATGTGAGATCTCAAGCCTTCAAAACAAAATGAGGCAAATTGAAGTCTAGGTCTTTGAGCACATTGTCCCGAAATTTGCCCTTTAAATGTCGGTACAAGAACACATACAATCAATACTTCGGGTCATCCCTCACGAACCTGGTATCTATCAATACTTTGATACTTTAGGAAAGGTGATTTATGTCGGAAAAGCCAAAGATCTCAAGCATAGAGTAAGTTCATATTTCCGAAAAACAGTGGATCGCGGGAAAACCAGAGTTTTGGTACAGCACATTGTGGACATACGGTACATGGTAGTGGAAAGTGAAATGGATGCATTGTTGCTAGAAAATTCACTCATCAAAAAATACCAACCTCGCTACAATATTCTATTAAAAGACGACAAAACCTATCCCAGCATTGTTATAAAAAATGAGCACTATCCTAGAATATATGCAACACGACAAACTATTAAAGACGGCTCCGAATACCTAGGTCCCTACACGTCGGTAAAAGTGATGCACGGAGTTTTAGAATTGGTAAAAAAACTATTTCCTATACGGACTTGCTCTCTCAATCTGTCAGAGCAAAACATTAAAGCGGGAAAATTCAAAGTCTGCCTTGAATACCACCTAGGCAACTGCAAAGGACCCTGTGAGGGCAAACAAAGTGTCGAGGAATATGGTGAAAATGTGAACTCCATTCGAAAGATTGTTTCGGGCAACTACTCAGAAACTCTTAAAAATTTAAAGATTCATCTAAAGGAAAATGTAGCTCAATATCACTTTGAACAGGCCCATGAAATTAAGAGTAAAATTGATCTTCTCGAAGGTTTTCAAGCCAAGAGTACCATTGTGAACGCAGGCATCCACAATGTAGATGTATTCTCCATTGTAAGTGATCAAACGGGAGCCTTTGTGAACTATATGAAGATCAACAACGGTGTAATTATTCATGGATATACGGCAGAGTTCAAAAAGAAAATGGATGAGACAGATGTCGAAATTCTTCAACACGGCATACTTTTTTTGAGAGATCGCTTTCAAAGTTCATCCAAAGAAATATTCCTGCCCTTTGAATCAGAGATTCGGATGGAAGGAGTAAAAGTCTCGGTACCACAAAAAGGAGACAAACGCAAACTGGTTGAACTTTCGGAGAGAAATGCGAAACATTGCATGATCGACAGCCACAAACAGCAAGAATTTATAGATCCAGAGCGCCACACCAAGAGAATCATGGAAACACTTCAGAATGATCTCCGCATGAACGAGCTGCCCATTCATATTGAGTGTTTCGACAACTCCAATATTCAAGGAACCAACGCAGTGGGCGCCTGTGTAGTATTCCGAAACGCAAAACCGAGTAAGTCCGACTACCGCATTTTCAACATTCAAAGCGTGCAAGGCCCCGATGATTTTGAATCGATGAGAGAAGTTGTACTCCGTCGATACAGTAGACTCCTTGAGGAAGGTGAATCCATTCCTCAGCTCATAATCATAGACGGAGGAAAAGGCCAGCTCAGCGCAGCAGTCAGTTCGCTAGATAAACTAGGACTTAGAGGTAAGATAACGATAATCGGAATAGCCAAAAAACTCGAAGAAATTTACTTTCCGGGAGACACATCACCTATTTACATCGACAAAAAAAGTGAGTCACTTAAAATCATTCAGCAACTGCGCAATGAAGCACACCGCTACGGGATTACCCGTCACCGTCAAAAAAGAAGCAAGGAAGCCTTGAGATCAGAACTCACCGAAATCCCCGGAGTAGGTCAGCGCACTGCGCAACAGCTCCTTTTTAACTTCAAAACTGTCGACAAAATAAAACTAGCCACTGAGGATGAATTGGGTGAAATTGTGAATAAAAGAACGGCAAAACTCATCCGTTCCTATTTCGACAAAAAAAGAACTGAATAAACACTGTGAAGATGAGAAGTTTGGGGCTTCATCCCATTATTTAAAAGACACAATAGAATACATTTGCGCCGTTATTCTAGCTCCTACCAACGGACACTACATACATGACCCCATCTAAAAAAATCAATCAAAAACGCTACATCAAATGGATGTGGATGCTTTTGCTCGCTCCTCTAGGTTTTGTTTTGCTTCTATTTGTGGTTGCTTTGCTTAGCGGCCTTCCCAATATTCAGGCCCTAGCCAACCCCAAAATCAATTTAGCAACACAAATTTTCACGAACGACAATAAGGTTTTGGGTACCTATTATCGCGAAAACCGGTCGGATGTCAAATTTCAGGACTTACCCACCCATCTAGTGCAGGCTCTGATAGCTACCGAAGACGTGCGTTTTAAAGAACATAGTGGGGTAGATTTCAAGAGTCTATTGAGAGCTTTATCCAGTCTAGGTTCACAAGGTGGAGGAAGCACCATCACGCAGCAACTTGCCAAAATGCAATTTACTGAACGTTACGACAAAGTATCGAAGGTAAAACGAGGTTGGCAAAAACTCAAAGAAATCATTATAGCAGTTAGGTTAGAAAGGCACTACACGAAAGACGAGATAATTGCCCTCTACTTAAACCAATATGATTTTCTCAATCAGGCCGTAGGAATTAAAAGTGCTGCTCACATTTACTTCAACACTAAGCCCGATTCTTTGAATATTGAGCAATGCGCCATGTTGGTGGGAATGCTCCAAAATTCTTCACTTTACAATCCCCTCAAAAGAAAAGAAAAAGTAACTCAACGTAGAGAAGTTGTTCTAAAACAGATGAAGGTGGCTGGTTACTTAAATGGGGTACAATACGATTCAATCCGACAAATTCCCATTGCACTGGATTTTCAGCGCGTAAGCCACGATGAAGGCCCTGCTCCTTATTTCCGTGAAGTACTTAGAGCAAGAATCAACGATATTTTAAATGAAAAGGACAAAAACGGAAACTTTGTGCATGTTAAAGGAGATGGCACCCAATATGACTTGTACAGCGATGGGCTGAAGGTATATACCACAATTGATTCACGTTTGCAGACTCATGCAGAATGGGCAGTTCAAGAACATTTAAAGAAAGAATTGCAAGGCGCATTTGCACAAGATATCAAAAAAAGGAAAGCAGATAAATATCCTTTCTATAATGGCATTGCGGACTCCGACAGAGAGCGGATTATGAAAGATGCGGTTAAGGCAAGCGAACGGTATCACATTTACAAAGGAAAACTCTGTCCAGAATGTAAAAGGCCCAAAGCATACATAGACGAAGAAAAAAATGACTCCGGCGAAGAAATTTTCCATTGCAATGAAGATCATGGAGGCTGCGGTCATAAGTGGGAACACTACACGGAAGATGAAATAGAAACTGTATTCAACACACCTATAAAAACCAAAATGTATTGGCCTAGTGGCAACAGAGATACATTGATTTCACCTCTCGATTCTATTAAGTATCACAAAGCGATCATTCACGCGAGTCTTATGTCCATAGAACCGACCACTGGGCAGATCAAAGCTTGGGTTGGAGGAATTGACTTTAAGTATTTCAAGTACGACAATGTATTTCAATCCCGCAGACAAGTAGGCTCTACCTTCAAACCTTTTGTTTACGCAACAGCACTTCGCAATGGCGACAAGCCTTGCAGTAAATACGCAAATCTCCGCACATGTATAGACCTTCCATCTGGAGGTAAGTGGTGCCCCGACAATTCTGAGAATGAATATGGAGGCGAACGCACTCTTTCATACGCCCTTGCAAATTCTGTAAATACCATTACTGCAGCATTGATAAAAAAGTATGGACCAGAATCCGTAATTTCTTTGGCAAAAAACATGGGCGTTAAAAGCAAACTACCTGCTGTTCCGTCCATTGCGCTCGGTGTAGCAGAGCTTTCATTATACGAAATGGTTGGCGCCAATGCAGTCTTTGCCAACCACGGTGTGTACATAGAACCAACATTTATCCTTCGAATAGAAGATAAAAACGGCAATACGATTTTTGAAGCAGACCCGGAAATTAATCAAGCTCTGAGTCCCGACGTGGCTTATCAAACTGCAATGATGATGAAAGGAGTGGTGGATGGCGGCACAGGTAGTCGACTTCGTGGAGGAAGACCATATGGAGGAATAAAATACCCAACTGCCGGTAAAACAGGCACTACTCAAAACAATACGGACGGTTGGTTTATGGGACTCACTCCTGATCTGGTAACAGGGGTTTGGGTTGGCGCGCAAGACCCCACTGTTCGATTCTCGAGAACTAGCCTAGGTCAAGGTGCCAATACAGGACTTCCGATCTATGGATATTACATGAACAAAGTATATGCTGATAATAATATCAAGATATCAAAATCAGACTTTGAAAAACCGTCTGGATATGATTCTCAAAAATTTGCCTGTTCCGGAATAGTTGATCCATTCGGAGAAGAAGACGATCCATTGCCCGTAGAAGACGACTTATTCGGTCCCGGAAAAGAAGAAGATGATGAGTTTCAAGGTGACGATGATAATAATTGATGTATCAAGTAGTTTGAATAAATATGCCTATCAACAAAGTAGTAAAAGACGCCGAAGAAGCTTGTAGAGACGTAAAAAGTGGAATGACATTTATGCTTGGCGGATTTGGATTATGTGGAATCCCTGAAAACTGTATATCTCAACTTGTGAAAATGGATGTTCGCAACATTACATGCATTTCCAATAATGCCGGTGTCGATGATTTTGGTTTGGGACTTCTCTTACAGAATCGTCAGGTGAAAAAAATGATAAGTTCTTATGTTGGAGAGAACGAAGAGTTTGAAAGACAAATGCTAAGTGGCGAGCTAGAAGTAGAGTTGATACCCCAAGGAACACTTGCCACTCGCTGTATGGCAGCAGGTTACGGCATGCCTGCCATCTTCACACCTGCTGGTGTTGGCACCGAAGTAGCAATAGGAAAAGAAGTGCGCAACTTCAACGGAAAAGACTATTTGATGGAAATGGCTTTCGACTCTGATTTTGCGATCGTAAAAGCATGGAAGGGCGATACGATGGGAAATTTGGTCTTTCGTTCTACTGCGAGAAACTTCAATCCAATGATGGCTATGGCAGGCAAAATAACAATAGCAGAAGTTGAAGAATTATTGCCAGCAGGCCATTTAGATCCCGACCAAATTCATACTCCCGGTATATATGTGCACAGGATATTTCAAGGAAGTGGATATGAAAAGAGAATTGAACAACGAACTGTAAGACCAAGAAACTAAACTATATCATTCGAGAATGGCATTAGATAAAACAGGAATTGCGAAGAGAATTGCACGTGAAGTGCAAGACGGAATGTATGTGAACCTTGGCATTGGCATTCCCACGCTCGTTGCCAATTACATTCCTCAAGGCATTGACGTTGTGCTCCAAAGTGAAAATGGCTTACTTGGTATGGGACCATTTCCTTTTGAAGGAGATGAGGATGCAGACTTGATTAATGCAGGAAAACAAACGATCACAACGTTGCCTGGTTCAGCATTTTTTGATAGTGCAATGAGCTTTGGAATGATAAGATCCCAAAAAGTAGATTTGACGATACTAGGGGCAATGGAAGTAAGTGAAAACGGTGATATTGCCAACTGGAAAGTTCCTGGAAAAATGGTAAAAGGTATGGGAGGAGCAATGGATTTGGTGGCCTCAGCTAAAAACATCATAGTTGCTATGCAGCATTGCGACAAACAAGGCAACTCCAAACTATTGCCGTTTTGTTCGCTTCCTCTCACGGGAGTTCATTGTGTAAAAAAAATTGTGACAGACCTTGCAGTGCTCGATGTGAGAGACGGGGCTTTCCATCTTTTAGAATTGGCGCCAGGAGTAAGCATTGAAGAAGTTGTAGCAAAAACCGCCGGACAACTTCACGTCGCAGACACAGTTCACGAAATGGTTCTATAAGTATTATTTACCCTAAACCTTAATCCTCATTTTACGGAAAGATGCTTTTCAATTCCCTTGAATTCTTAATCTTTTTTCCGATCGTAATCATATTGTATTACGCTCTGCCCTATCGGTGGCGGTGGCTAATGCTTTTGATAGCTAGCTATTACTTCTACATGGGTTGGGAACCTATATATGCATCCCTACTGTTTCTAACTACCGCTATTGACTATGTAGTGGCTAATCGCATACAACGAACTACTAAACAAAATCACCGCAAACTTCTTCTAATAGTCAGCATTTGTTGCAATCTGGGTATCTTATTTTACTTCAAGTACTATAATTTCTTTATTGAAAATATAAATGATCTGGCAGGTTCTTCTTTAACGTACACACGATTTTTACTCCCAGTGGGTGTTAGTTTTTACACTTTTCAAGAAATGGGATATGTGATAGACGTATACCGAGGAGGCCTCAAAGCAGAAAGGCACTTCGGGAAATTCGCATTGTTTGTGTCCTACTTTCCACAGCTTGTAGCAGGTCCGATTGAGCGCGCAAGCAACTTGATGCATCAGCTCAAAGAAAACGTAGAACTTCGATATGAGAACTTTTCTGCAGGTGGAAAAAAAATCATTTGGGGTCTATTCAAAAAAGTTGTCATTGCCGATAATCTCTCTCCACTGGTTGACCAAGTATATTTAAATCCTGAAAATTATTCTTGGTATTGGCTTTTGATTGCGACATACTTTTTCGCCATTCAGATATACTGCGATTTTTCTGGTTATTCTGATATTGCAATTGGTGTAGCTCGTACCATGGGAGTGAGACTAATGGAAAACTTCCGACTGCCCTATCTGTCAAGGAGCATTCGTGAGTTTTGGAGCAGATGGCACATTTCTCTTAGCACTTGGTTTCGAGACTATTTGTACATACCACTTGGTGGCAACAGACTTGGAGCAAGGAGAACGCAAATCAATTTACTCCTCGTATTCATTATCAGCGGCTTTTGGCATGGGGCAGAATGGACATTTATCATCTGGGGAGCGCTGCACGGACTCTATCTCGTCTTTGAACTTATCCTTTCTAAAAGAAAATGGTGGAATACGTATTCAAAAGGACCAACTAGCTGGCAAAGCATTATTGGCACTTTTATCCTATTTCAACTCGTCTCCTTTGCTTGGATTTTCTTCAGGGCTGACAATTCCTCAGACGCATTCACAATAATCAAAAATTTGTTCACATTGTTTGAGTCTGATGTAGCACCACACCGCACAATTCAATGGCTCGGTTTAACTGGCCTATCGTTCAAAATCTTCTTAATTCTTTCACTATTCATTGGCGATAAATGGATTCATGGATTATCTAGAGGTGAATTCTCCGGTTCGCTGATTCATAGGTATCGCATGGCACTATATGCAGCTTTAATAGCATGTATCGTCTTTCTCGGAAATTGGGGCGAAGTTCAATTCATTTACTTTCAATTCTGATGAAGCAAATTATACTTAAATCTTTACAGCTTTTCCTGTACTCAATTATTGCATACATAGTTCTATGTGGAATACTCACTCTCGTTCACGTAAATGGTCGAACGGCTGCAAGTTGGGCCACCTCATACATGCACGGAACTGGCGATCACGAATATTGCACTTTTAAAGATCTTGATACATCAACAACCCGATACGACTATATAGCCCTTGGATCTTCTCATGCCATGCATGGATACGACCCCAGGATTTTCAGGAAAAGTGGATACACCCTATTTAATTTTGGGAGTAGCAATCAACACAGCAAGATTTCATACATGCTTGCGAAGTATTACCTCGACTTACCCGAGAAGCCAATTTTTCTCATTGATGTTTATCACGCCGTTTTCCAAGGAGAAGTTCTAGAGAGTAATTTTCGATTTATGGCAAATATCCCTGACCCTGCTGCTGCCTTTTCTTTGGTGCGATCAGATCCAGACCTTAGACTATTTAATGCCTTCGCAACAAGGCTCTTCAGAAATGAAAAAAAACCCAATACTGGGTGCTACAGTTATGTTGAAAACGGCTATTGCCAAAACACAGACACAATATCTAATTCTTTAGCTCCATATGATCCTGCACCGTCAATTAATGAAGAACGCATAGCTATGCTCGATAAATTGCTTAGTCTATTAGAATCGCGCAACTGCAGGTACATTCTTGTGGCACATCCTATGACTAAAGCTGAGGGTTTTGCAGGTGTTCACCAACATTTTATAAAAAGTCTGCAACCCGTTATAGACAAACACAACGCCGTTTTTATAGATCAGACATTAGAAACCTATTTAAACGACAAAGAACATTTTTACAATCAAACCCATATGAATCAGGCCGGAGTGGAACTATACAATGCCCGATTAATACCCCTTTTGAAAGAAACCGGGTTTGTTCCAAAAGAAAAATAATACCAATGAAAAAAGTCATTGTCTAGAAACGGTTAATCAAAAATTTCAAAAATCCTCTTATCTAGTTCAACTCCATTTCTACACTTACGCTGTGTGCATGACCAGGCATAGGAGCCGACTTTTTAGCGATGCGAACCCAATATTTCTCGGCTTGAGGAAACTCAGCTTTCATACTTCGAAGAATTCTCAGTGCTACCGTCTCAATTAATTTGGCCCTCAAAGCCATTTCTTCGCGCACTATAGCATTCAATGCAACGTAGTCAATCGTTTTAGACAGATTATCTTCATCTGCTGCCTTTTGAAAATCCGTTTGTATTGATACATCCACCACATAATGAGCACCGATTTCAGCTTCCTCTGGCAAACAACCATGATAAGCAAAAAGACTGATTCCATTTACCCTAATGATTCCCATTTTCAATAAATAATTATTCGTTTGATTCGTCCGAAGATATTCGTTTGAACTCCAATTCGTCCATATCTATATTCTTTGCCAAATCCTTTCCTGCGATCACTTTCAGGAATGCCTAGCTTCGAAAAAAAAGTGCCTTTCTTAGTTCCAATTCCTACTGACCCATTCAACCTTATTCCAGATTTCTTATTTCTAAAAGTAAGTTCATGAACATAAATAGAATCGTCATTTCGGATGTATGCATTGTTTGGAGCATTCGTTCCTCGTAAGCGAAAAAAAACCTTCTCATTTTTAAACTGACCAAAGCCTACAAAACCATAAGCACTTCCACCTCCCACTACACTCGCGTGATATGGTACTACTGCCAAGCGATCTGGAGTTCGATATAAAGAACATATTTCAGTGATGCTGCACTTGCGGTTCAAAAATGAGTACGGACCAGAAACTTCAATAGAACTTTGTGCAATGGAATAAGATTGAAAAATCAAGAAAAATCCTGCTGCAATTATTCCATGCACAAAAAAAAGACGTATTTGTACAAACCTATTTTGCTCTATAACATCAGCCATTTCCTTATAATTCATGAAACAAAAAGAAGTAAGGATTAACCCAACTTGTCTATACCGATTTCAATTCTGGAAACAGATTCCTCTTTACCAATCAATTCGGCCACTTGCGCTGCGGCAGGTCCCGTAAGAGTCCCAGTAAGGACCAAACGGAACAATGGCATTACAGCGCCCATTCCCAAGTTCTTTTCAGCCAAGAAATTTTTCAACGCAACATCAATATTCTCCGAAGTGAAATCTGAAATTTCTTCAATCCCGTGTTTCCATTCATTCATTATGATGCTGCTTTCCCCCTTTTTCCACTTTTTGGCAACAGCATCTTCATCAAATACAGTTGGTGCAATAAAAAGATATTCCCCTTGAAGCAAGTCATCGACAAAAACTGCTCGGTCCAACATGAGCTCACAAATTGCCTTTGCGCGTTCGAGACTTACATCAAATCCCATTGCCTTGATTTTGGGCATTACCATTTCCGCTAATTCGGAAGAGGGGGTCATCCTTAAATACTGTTGATTAAACCATCTAGTTTTATCGGGGTCGAATTTTGATCCACTTTTACCGATTCTTTCAATAGAAAAAGCTTCAATCATTTCTTCTAGGGTGAAAATTTCTTGATTATTTCCGGGCGCCCAGCCTAAAAGTAGAAGCACGTTGAGAAAAGCTTTGGGGAAATAACCCATTTCTCGATAGCCGCTTGAAATAGCCCCTGTCTCCGGATCTTTCCATTCGAGTGGAAACACCGGAAACCCGAGTCGGTCTCCATCTCTTTTACTCAATTTACCGTTGCCATCAGGTTTTAAAATGAGCGGGAGATGGGCGAATAAAGGGCACTCCCAGCCGAAAGCACGATACATCATCACATGCAATGGAGCGCTTGGCAACCATTCTTCTCCGCGTATCACATGGCTAATGTCCATGGAATGATCATCTACAATGTTTGCCAGGTGATAAGTTGGCATTCCATCACTTTTGAAGAGAACTTTGTCATCTAGTTCATTGGTGCTGAATACCAGCCATCCCCTAATAATATCCTGAAACCTCACCTCTTCATTTCGAGGCATCTTAAATCGGATCACATAAGGATCTCCCTCTTCAAGTCGATGTTTCACATCATCTTCTGGCATTGTCAAAGAATTTCTTAACGTATTCCGAGAAATGCTGTTGTATTGCCAATTAGGCATTTTTGCCGCTTCTGCCTGCTTGCGGATATTGTCGAGTTCTTCAGGAGTGTCAAAAGCATAATATGCCCATCCAGAGTGCACGAGCTCTTCGGCAAAAGGCTTATACATTGGTTTTCTTTCGCTCTGACGATATGGAGCAAAAGGGCCGCCATACCCCACTCCTTCGTTTGGTTCAATACCGCACCATTTCAGTGACCGCAGAATATAATCCTCTGCACCCGGAACAAAGCGTCCCTGATCTGTGTCCTCTATTCTAAGAAGGAAATCACCTCCATGCTTTTTGGCAAATAGATAGTTGTATAAAGCAGTTCTAACACCGCCCATGTGCAATGCTCCGGTAGGACTAGGTGCGAAACGAACCCTAACTTTTTTCTGTGTCATGTACCCTTAAAATTGGCGGCAAAGATAGGTCTGACGGACGAAATGAACCGATTTCAACACATTGGTGGATATCAAGTCTATGAAGAATCCCCGAAGTTTTAAGATATTCGCGGCCTGAAACGAACACCCAAACAATGAAATACAGGCGAATACTATTGAAATTAAGCGGCGAATCACTCATGGGTGAAAAGCAGTTTGGCGTTGATAACAAACAACTTATGCAATTTGCCAATGAAATAAAGAAGGTCTGGGAGTCCGGAGTTCAAATTGCGATCGTGGTAGGAGGGGGCAATATTTTTAGGGGAATGCAGGCCGAAGAAGGGGGTATGGAGCGAACTCAAGGTGATTATATGGGAATGCTCGCCACCATGATCAATAGCATGGCACTTCAATCAGCATTGGAGTCCCTGGACGTTCCTAATAGGCTCCAATCAGCCATAGAGATGAAGCAAATTGCAGAGCCGTTTATACGAAGAAGAGCGATGAGACATCTCGAAAAAAATAGAGTAGTCATTTTCGGAGCCGGCACGGGAAATCCATTTTTCACAACCGACACAGCCGCTTCCCTTCGAGCCATAGAAATAGAAGCAGACGTATTATTAAAAGGCACGAAAGTGGATGGTATATACACCTCCGACCCAAAGAAAAATCCAGGTGCGGTTCGTTATGAGAGAGTTAGTTTTACTGAAGTATATGAAAAAGGATTGAACGTGATGGATCTTACAGCCTTCACTTTGTGCAACGAAAACAAATTGCCAATTATCGTTTTTGATATGCTGAAACCGAATAATCTGCTCAACGTAGTAAAAGGCGAGAAAGTAGGAACCTTAGTTGATTTTGAATAGTTGATCTGAGCAACAAATAAGTTATAACATCATGAACGAAGAAATCCAAATGGCTTATGATGAAGCCAAAGAAAACATGAGCGATGCAATACAGCATCTAGACCACGAGTTGCACAAACTTCGTGCAGGAAAGGCAAGTCCATCCATGCTCGACAGCGTTAAAGTTGATTACTACGGAACATTGACCCCTTTAAAGAATATTGCGAACGTTAACACAACCGACGCACGCACCATCACCGTTCAAGCATGGGAAAAAAGCTCTCTAGAGCCCATCAGTAAGGCTATTCAAGAGGCCAATTTGGGATTCAATCCCCAAAACAACGGTGAAATTATTATCATTTCTGTTCCCCTGTTAACGGAGGAACGTCGTAAAGATATAAGCAAACGAGCACATGCTGAAGGTGAACATGCCCGGGTAAGTATCAGAAATGCTCGTCATGAAGCGTTGGCTTTTATTAAACAGGCGCAAAAAGACGGAATGTCAGAGGATGATGCAAAATCTGGAGAAGCTAAAATTCAAGAACTCACAGACAATTTCAACAAAAAAGTTGAAGAGATTTTAGCATTGAAAGACAAGGACATAATGACCATTTAACCCAGAATCCGCATTAGAAATCTATTGCAGCACTAACCCCCTTTGATATAAAGCGCTTTATCGATTTCTATTCTTGATGTATGAATATACACCATCAAATAATCCCACATTGCGCATTGGAAGTGTCTTGAGGTTAATGCCCTGCGGGATTCTCGAATCTACACGATGGAGCAAAGTAATAGTTCGACCTATGAATTCCGATATCTCCATCGCGTGATTCGGGATAATACCTATTCTGCACAATAAATAGTCCATGCTGCATTGCGCATTGGAAGTTTTTTTTGGCAATGCGCTGCAGCATCTTGCATGCACGAAATGGTAAATGCCGTTATAGTAGCTTTTGTCTCTGCTGAGCCGAGATTAGAGATACATAAACCCAAATCAAGCGATAGAACAATTGCACCCCAATTTTGCCCATGAATGCAGTATTCTATCGCTTAGATTTGAGAATCCCGCACGCATTCTACAAAATTTGCCCTAATGCGTAATGCGGGATAAACGTTATTAGCGCTTCATCGCGACTTCCAATGCGGATTCTGGGTTTAAAAATAGGTTCAAAAGAAAAGGCCCGGAAATACCGGGCCTTTTTCAAGTAAGTTCTCCTTAGAGATTATTCGCAGCTTGTTCCAAATTTAGGGATGAACATTAGGAAGTCTCCGATATTAATGGAATCATCCTCGTTCATGTCACATGTACATCCGTTATTACAACCTACTTCTCCATTAAGCATAAGTAGGTCCATAATGTCTATCTGACCATCGTTGTTAAAGTCACCGGCACAACCTACAATTCCTGGTCCTGGGCCTTCAATTTCTCCAACAATAATTGTCTGAACTACTTCTGTTACGTTTCCACAATCATCTATTGCAGTCCATGTTCTTGTGATAACAAATGGGCAAACATCGTCTGATTGAGTTTCTGTGAAGATAATTGTAACGTCTGAGTCACAGTTGTCTGTGGCAAAAACATCAGCCGATGGAGCCGGTATCTCCTCTGAACAAGAAAGTTCCAGATCTTCAGGTACATTGTGCAATACTGGTGCTACTTGGTCAACAATCTGGATCAACTGCTGAATAGTTGCAGTATTTCCGCAATTATCAGTAGCCAACCATGTGCGGTATGCATAGAACAAACAACCTCCACTGAAAATAGTTTCGTTTAGTACTGTCACTTCAACTTCCATGTCACAGTTGTCGTATGCTACAACTATGTATTCATCAATTTCATCACATGACACCATAATGAATGCAGGAATCGGAGCGAAGATCGGTGCAACGTTATCCGTTACTGTGATGATTTGAGTCGCAACTATACTATTTCCGCAATCGTCAGTAGCTGTCCATGTTCTTGTATGAGTATACGGGCAATCTCCAGTGATCACTTCGTTGTAAACAACGGTCAATTCATCATCACAATTGTCTGTGAATGTTGGAACTTGATAAGGTATTTCCTCTTCACACAAGTAAGCTGCATCAGCAGGTTCAGTTACAATAATTGGGTCAGTTGTGTCTACCACAGTGATTATTTGAGTTTGTGCCGATGTGTTACCACAATTATCCGTGGCAACCCAGGTGCGTACAAACAAGTATCCACAGTCTGATGCTTCAGTATAAGCTGTCAAGCTGATCAATACATCGTCGTCACAGTTGTCGGTAGCAAATACTACTGCATCGCTGATAACCTGATCGCATTCGATAGTAGCGTTTGCAGGTACTCCGTAAAGTACCGGGTTAGTGGTGTCAACAACGTTGATCACACGAACCACTGTTGTGCTATTGCCACAGTTGTCTGTCGCTATCCAAGTCTGTGTGATCAAACCATAACAGTTGTCTACTCCCTCGCTTACGCTGTAATGGATGCTCAAATCTTCATCACAGTTGTCTGTGAAGATCGGTGCATCAATTGGCAAAATCGTGTTGCATTCTACTGTTACGTTCTGTGGAACAAATACTGCAATCGGATCAGTGTAGTCTGTTACTACTATTACCTGACTGCCGGTACCTGTGTTTAAGCATGCATCATGTGCACTCCATGAGCGGATGATCAAGTATCCACAGTTTTGTGGTATAATCTCTTCCACTAGGGTAGCTACTATTTGTCCATCGCAGTTGTCTAGTGCGTATACAATTGGTGCGGCAGGAATGTCTGTGCATTCTACCGTTACACCTGCTGGTACGTTCACAAGAACCGGTGCAGTGGTATCTACAATAGTGATAGTGCGGCTTACGGATACGCTGTTACCACAATCATCTACTGCTGTCCAAGTTTGGTAGATGTATTCGATACAATTATCAAAACCTGTTGCGCTGATAGCTGACAAACTCAACTCCTGGTCGCAGTTGTCTGCAAAGGTTGGAGCGTCTGTTGGAAGAGCTTCGTCACACTCGATGGTTACATCTTGTGGTACATAAGTAGCGTATGGATCTGTTGTGTCTACAATTGTGATCGTACGGTTTACTGTAGTTGAGTTACCACAATCGTCTGTAGCGGTCCAGCTCTGGTAGATGTAATGCTCACAATCGTCAAAGCCTGTGCTGCTAGCTGCAGTGTAGGTCAACTCTTCATCACAGTTGTCTGTAAAGATTGGTGCATCTGTTGGTAGAGCCTCATCACATTCTACTGTTACATCTTGTGGGATGTAAGTAGCCATTGGATCAGTTGTGTCTACCACAGTGATTATTTGAGTTTGTGCCGATGTGTTACCACAATTATCCGTGGCAACCCAGGTGCGTACAAACAAGTATCCACAGTCTGATGCTTCAGTATAAGCTGTTAAGCTGATCAATACATCATCGTCACAGTTGTCGGTAGCAAATACTACTGCATCGCTGATAACCTGATCGCATTCGATAGTAGCGTTTGCAGGTACTCCGTAAAGTACCGGGTTAGTGGTGTCAACAACGTTGATCACACGAACCACTGTTGTGCTATTGCCACAGTTGTCTGTCGCTATCCAAGTCTGTGTGATCAAACCATAACAGTTGTCTACTCCCTCGCTTACGCTGTAATGGATGCTCAAATCTTCATCACAGTTGTCTGTGAAGATCGGTGCATCAATTGGCAAAATCGTGTTGCATTCTACTGTTACGTTCTGTGGAACAAATACTGCAATCGGATCAGTGTAGTCTGTTACTACTATTACCTGACTGCCGGTACCTGTGTTTAAGCATGCATCATGTGCACTCCATGAGCGGATGATCAAGTATCCACAGTTTTGTGGTATAATCTCTTCCACTAGGGTAGCTACTATTTGTCCATCGCAGTTGTCTAGTGCGTATACAATTGGTGCGGCAGGAATGTCTGTGCATTCTACCGTTACACCTGCTGGTACGTTCACAAGAACCGGTGCAGTGGTATCTACAATAGTGATAGTGCGGCTTACGGATACGCTGTTACCACAATCATCTACTGCTGTCCAAGTTTGGTAGATGTATTCGATACAATTATCAAAACCTGTTGCGCTGATAGCTGACAAACTCAACTCCTGGTCGCAGTTGTCTGCAAAGGTTGGAGCGTCTGTTGGAAGAGCTTCGTCACACTCGATGGTTACATCTTGTGGTACATAAGTAGCGTATGGATCTGTTGTGTCTACAATTGTGATCGTACGGTTTACTGTAGTTGAGTTACCACAATCGTCTGTAGCGGTCCAGCTCTGGTAGATGTAATGCTCACAATCGTCAAAGCCTGTGCTGCTAGCTGCAGTGTAGGTCAACTCTTCATCACAGTTGTCTGTAAAGATTGGTGCATCTGTTGGTAGAGCCTCATCACATTCTACTGTTACATCTTGTGGGATGTAAGTAGCCATTGGATCAGTTGTGTCTACCACAGTGATTATTTGAGTTTGTGCCGATGTGTTACCACAATTATCCGTGGCAACCCAGGTGCGTACAAACAAGTATCCACAGTCTGATGCTTCAGTATAAGCTGTTAAGCTGATCAATACATCATCGTCACAGTTGTCGGTAGCAAATACTACTGCATCGCTGATAACCTGATCGCATTCGATAGTAGCGTTTGCAGGTACTCCGTAAAGTATTGGATCGGTAGTATCAACCACTGTAAGAACTTGGCTTTCGCTCACATAGTTCCAGCAGTTGTCCTCAGCAATCCATGTGCGGATGATCTGATATGAACACTCATCGATCGGTACAATGTTCTCTTCAAGAGCAACATGAATCTCTGCGGTCCAACAGTTGTCTACTGCTGTTACAATAGAAGGTGCAGGAATATTGTCGCACTCAACTGTTGCATTGGCAGGTACTCCAATCAGAACTGGAGCTGTAGTATCTACAACTGTAACAACCTGAGTCGCTATAGCTGTGTTACCACAATCGTCTGTTGCGGTCCAACGACGGATAATCGTATATCCACATGCTGGCCCGCCAGTCATTGCAGGTTCACCAGGGATGATCTCCTCAGTGTATACTGTTGGTACAAGACCATAACATCCGTCTGTTGCAATTACGCTTGTTGGAACACCTGGTACATTGTCGCACTCTACAGTCAAATCTGCAGGTACTCCAGTGATAACCGGTGCATCTTCATCTATTACATATATGTACGTAGAAGCAGTCTGGGAAAGGTTACCGCAATCATCCTGTGCCTGGAAGACACATGTGATGCGACCTACCACCGGACAATCAAGGCCTGCTGTCTCTACAATAATATCTATTTCTGACCATGTTGGATTTTCATCACAGTTGTCTGTGGCTCCTAATGGTATAAGTCCATTTAATACAAAGTATGCTTGAAGATCTGCCAACACTTCTTGTACTTCTGCAGGTGTATAAACCCCTGCATTGAAGTTCAATAGAATGTCTAAGAAACCTTCTTCACATGTCTCGTTCACAAATGTGTTCGTAGGCATTACCAATACTGGCGGTGTTGTGTCTACGAAATGGAAAGTGTAAATTCTCACTCCAACATTACCACATTCGTCTGTTGCTGTCCAAGTGTAAATAGTAGTCCATTCGTTCTCACAATCACCTGGAATGGAGGATGTAGAGAAATCGATAGTTAGATCTTCATCACAATTGTCAGTAGCAGTAGGTTCCACAACGGTTGGCTGAACATTACACTCGAGTGTTAGATCAAAATCTTCACCGCTGAATACAGGAGCGGTAGTGTCTACCACGTTAATGGAACGACTAACTGTAATAGAGTTTTCACAATCATCAGTAGCTGTCCAACTCTGTGAGATGATAGTATAGCAATCATCGAAGGCGATAGCACTAATGAATGTTACTTCAAAATCATCATCACACGCATCAACGAATGTTGGAACATCAGTTGGAAGTTCTTCATCACATTCTACAGTTACATCTGCAGGAACGTATGTAGGAACAGGAGCAGTATAATCCAAAACAAGAATGGTCTGAGTTTGACTCACAACATTGCCGCAATTGTCAACTGCACTCCATGTGCGAATAAGCTGGTATCCACAACCGCTAAAGTCAAGCAATACCTCTTCGAAAAGTACATTTATCGGTTCGTAACAATTATCGGTAGCAGTTACAACAGCCGCCGTAGGAATCAAAGTACATTCCACTGTAGTATTTACAGGGACTCCAATCAAAATAGGAGCAGTAGTATCAACAACCGTTACTGTCTGAGTTACAACTGTAGCATTACCACAATCGTCCGTTGCTGTCCAACGACGATAAATGATATAACCACACATTACTCCATTTGTTGGGTTACCCGCAACAATTTCTTCGGAGTAAACCGGTATAACCAAATCATCACAGTTGTCGGTTGCATAAACTGAAGTTGCAACGCCTGGAACTGCATCACATTCTACAGTGATGTTAGCAGGAACTCCATAAATTACAGGAGGTGTTAAATCTAGTACAGTCACGGTGTAAGAATCCGAAACGGAGTTTCCGCAGTTATCTATTGCCGTGTATGTGAATACAATTGCGTAATCACAACCTTCACCAATAGTTGAAGAAGATACAGTAACAACAACATCATTATCACAATTGTCTGTTGCAGTCACAATGGCTGCAATGATATCTTGATCACAAAGACCATTCATGTCATTAGGAACTCCAACTAATACAGGTGGCGTTGTATCTACGAAATGGAAAGTCATTGTTCTTATAGCAGAATTGCCACAATCATCAATTGCAGTCCATATATATACAGTAGTCCATTCATTTTCACAATCACCCGGAATGGTCTGTGTGTCGAAGTTGATAGTCAACTCTTCATCACAATTATCTGTTGCCGTTGGTGCAATTACTGTTGGTTGAATATTACATTCCAAAGTAAGTTCTGAATCCTGACCATCAAATACAGGAGCAGTAGTATCTACTACAGTAATTGTTTGTGTCTGAGAAACAGAGTTACCACAATTATCAGTTGCAGTCCAGGTGCGGATAAATATGTGCCCACAATCCGACTCGAGAGTATAAGCTGTTAGGCTAATCATTACATCTTCATCGCAGTTGTCAGTAGCAAAAACAATAGCATCACTGATCAATTCGTCGCACTCAATTGTAGCGTTAGCCGGAACACCGTAAAGGACTGGGTCAGTAGTATCAACCACCGTAAGAACTTGGCTTTCGCTTACATAGTTCCAACAATTGTCTTCCGCTATCCATGTACGAATAATCTGGTATGAGCATTCATCAATTGGTACAACATTCTCTTGAAGAGCTACATGTATAACTCCGTTCCAACAGTTGTCCACTGCTGTTACAACAGATGGCATTGGAATATTGTCGCATTCTACAGTAGCATTGGCAGGAACACCAATTAAGATTGGAGCCGTGGTGTCAACAACAGTTACTGTCTGTGTTGCAACCACAGTATTATCGCAATCATCAGTCGCTGTCCAACGACGAATAATCGTATATCCACATGCCGGCCCGCCAGTCATTGCAGGTTCGCCAGGTATGATTTCTTCAGTGTAAACCGGAATAACTTGGTCATCACAATTATCTGTAGCATATACAGATGTTGGTATACCAGGCACAGCATCACATTCTACAGTAATGTTTGCCGGAACGCCACTAATAACTGGATCTGTATTGTCCAGAACAGAAATTGTATAAGAATCCGAAACTGAATTACCACAATCGTCTGTAGCTGTATAAGTATATGTAATAGTATAATCACAACCTGAACCATTTGTTGAGGTAGTCACAACAACTTCAACGTTCTCGTCACAATTGTCTGTGGCCGTTACAACAGCAGGCACAAATACATCGTCACAAAGACCGGTCATGTCGTTAGGAATACCAACCAAAACTGGTGCTGTATTATCAGTTACAGTAATAATTTGCTCCACGTATGCAAGATTACAACCATCGTTAGCATGCCACATGCGAACGATTTGGTAATCACATTCGTCAATTTGAACAATTTCTTCGCAGTACCATGACTCAATTACTTCACCACATGCGTCAGTCCATGTAATGACAGGAACTGACGGAATTTGATCATCACATTCTACTGAAGCATCGAGAGGATCTGCAGATGGAATAGGCCCTTCATTATCTCCAATCACATAAGTCTGAACAAAAATTGAAGAATTACCACAGTTGTCAGTTGCAGTCCAAGTATGTGTTACAGTGCATGAGCATGTTGGGTCACTAGTTTCACAAATGACAAAACCACCATTCGAACCACCATCAAAATTTTCGTTGATTGCAGTCAATGCGGCATTCAGGGAACTAAAGCTATATGCGTTGCTGCAGCCTCCAATTACGTCATTTGCAATTTGAACCAATTGCGATACAGTCATACCGGCAAACGTTCCACTTCCAACAATTCCGTTACCCAAAAAATCAGGTGAAGGTGCAAAGTTTGCATCATATGCATCAAAACCGAGACTTAACGTCAAAGCAGTAAGTTGACCGGCCAATACGTTATTATATGAATTACCTGGATTAAGTAAATCTGAAGGCAGAGCCGATGGCGTGCTACCAGAAGGTAGGAAATTCTTAACTGCCAATGCAGTAGTAAGAGTTAGAGTATTTCCTGAAGCACAGCCAATGATCAGCCCATTAGGGAATGCAGCAGCAAAATTTGCATCGCGGTATACACCGGGATTATTTCCATTTGCAGGCGCGCCCCAACCACCCTGAGTGTATGTTTTAAAGTTACAATCGCTTTCTACAAATTCACAATCAGTGGTTTCGATGTATGTCAAAGTAAGATCATCATCGCAATTGTCCGCAACAACAGGTTCAACAACAGGTGCACTTTCTGTACAATCCAAATCAAATACTGAAGTTTGATTGGCGAATACCGGAGCCTCATCATCACCACCCACAAAAAGTGTCTGCGAAACAGCAGCACTATTTCCGCAATCATCCGTTGCTGTCCAAGTACGAACAATTTCATACTGGCTCGCACAATCAACTACTGGAGGAATTTCTTCACAACCATCTAATTTCAAATTAAAGTCACCTTGATCAGAAACATATGTTCCGTTTACGTTTCCAGAAATTTGAATCCAAGCAGAGAAACCGTAACCAAGTGATTGAAGACTTGCTTTGTCACCAAGCTGACCACCAAAACGGTAATCTGTTGGGAAGTGAAGAACATTAAGAACAACACCTGCAAGAGCACCTTGACCAATCAGGGTATGTGGCTTAGAAGTGTCTAATTCGAAGTAAGACCAATCCAAGTATTCATTATTGATTGTAACAGTAGTTCCAGCATCTAATTTCTCTTCACGGAATCCTGAAGCAGTATTTGGGTTTGGTATACTGGTCCATTCCTCAAAAGTTCTTTTCAGGTGATACCATACTTCATACTGGAATTTTTTGTTAGCTGTTTGAGCACTTTTCACAGTACCCGTAATTTTCATAGATCCGTCGTTGAAAAGTGTCATTTCATTGGCGCCATCAGAAACGAAATTATTGTTTGAAAGACCCAGAGCATTCTTGATAGGATTGGAAACCCATAGAATGTGATCATTCGCTTTTAGAATATTACATTCTTGACTAGGGCCATCTAAACCTATCACTTCTTCAGTGTAGGTATATGTCAACTGGTCATCGCAATTATCCGTAGCAATCAAATCTTGCGCTGCTGGTATGCTTTCGTCACAGCCAATAGTCAAATTTGATGGATCATTTGCAAACACTGGAGCTCCAGTATCTAAAACAGTAATAGTATATGAAGCTATAGCAGTAGTTCCACATGCATCCACAGCAGTGTATGTATGTGTAATTACGTAGTTACAATCAGAACCACTTGTGGCAGTCTGAATAGAAACAGATATACTATTATTACAATTATTAGAAGCGGTTACCAATGCCGGTGGATAAACACCTTCACACAGTCCAACTATGTTTGTAGGAACATTCTGGAAAGTTATTGGCCCACAAGTCACTCCTGTTACTAAAACAGTATCGCTTGACGTACAACCTCCACAGTCAGTAACTAATACTATATAAGTACCAGCTTCGTCAACTACTACAGTTGAGTTGTTATTGGCACCTACAATACCAGGGCCTGACCATGCATAAGATAGATCTCCACCTGATGTACCGGGTACCGTATATTCCACATAATCTACACGGAAGGAGCAGTTGCCATTATCACTTACCTTAATATAACGTGCTGGCGCACTCAAAGTGTAACAATACTCCTGATAATTCGTATGTGTAAATGTGACAGAATTTATGAGAGTAGAATAAGTCCCGGCTACACTTGTTGCAGCTTCAATCTTAACATTCGAATAGTTTGTTCCACCCGTAATACAGTGTTCCAGTTTCATGTTAACACAAATCTGCGTGCCTGCAGGAAGCTCAATACCCATATCAAGAGTAACAAAAGAAGTACCTTGATTTCCTGCCGTCCAAAGTTTTGTTCCAGCATTGTCTCCGCATATTGTGGATGCATTGCTGTCAGCCAAATACCCGCCAAAGGTGGCAAGTGTATGATTGCAATCTGTAATAGAAGGTGTTTCACAAATCTGCTGTCCAGAAACTTCTGCAGTTATTTCGAGTTCAGAACCAGGTATACATGAAAGATCTTGATTCGGACCGGCATTTACATCCAATTCACATGTTGGATCGCAGCTGTAAGAACCGTTGATATCTCCGTTTCCACTAGTCGTTCCAGTGTAGTTAAACCAAGTAGAAAGTCCGTTGGTGTTTGAATTCAGAGAGTTTGCCCCATTTCCAAGTTGCAAACCATACACATCCATTTGATTGGTAAGTAATAATATTTGTCCGGCCAATGAACCAGCGCCTATTAATGTATTCGCCTGAGATGTATCAAAGTCGTAGTAAATCCAAGTTGATTCATCACCCAGGTTCGGAGTATGAGCTTGATTTCCTTGAGCCACCCATGAAGCATAATCCGATTCATTGTTGAACCACAATGAAACCACAAACTTGTGATCGGCGTTGCTGATTCTTTGAACCGTACCATAAATATGTGCAAGACCACCGGCGTACTTGGCTAGTGTCAAAGGATCAGAAGGAGACGATTTAAAATCCGTTCCAAAATTCGGAATCCAGAAAATTCTTCCATTCTCAGACTCGTAACCCGTGAGCAAACATATTTCAAGAGGTTCACAAGTTGTATCAGCCGTGATGGTTACATTATCGAAATAATGAACTTCACTTCCACTTGAGTTCTTCACTTTGATGATGACCTGAATTGTGCTACCAGTCAAGCCAATCTGAGCAGCAACTGCAGAACCAAAGTCATTAGATTTATTACCGTTGATAGAGAATAAAGTCAAAGGACCGCCATCCAATTTATAGTATACTTTAATATAGTCTTCATTTTCATGATCTCCCGTTTCCCAGATTAAAGCAGAAAGATTCACATTGGTAAGACCAGCAATATTGAAAACCGAGCTAGTCCATACCCCTTCGTTGTCCGTATTAACAGCTTTAAAGGCTCCATCAACAACAGCAAAAGTGTGAGCTGCTCCATCACTTGGTGCAGAGTAGCTTACAGTAAAGTTTGGTGAAGAAGTTGTGCCATTCGAATAGTCAAACTGCTCATTTAGCAAGTTGCTTGCACAAGGATTGCAATTATTTACAGTAATAGTAATTTCGTTTGATTCGCCTATATATTCTGTACAACCGGCGCGGCGGGCACAACGGCGATATGTTGTCGTTTCAGAAATTTCTCCTGGGTTGTAGGTAAGACCATTCGCATCAGCGATCGTTTGATAATTCCAACCGGTTGAAGCATTCTTATATAACCAAACAATTTCCATACCACCACTTCCACCTGATGGAGGTGATGAGCTTGCCAATTCTGCAGGATCATAAGGAGCGCATCCTGTTTGATTACAACAAATATCTCCACCATCCGTAATGTTATCACAACCTGTAATAGTGAAGGTCAAAGTAACCTGTGAACACATGTTTCCACCGGAATTATCTTGAGAGTACACTTTAGCATTTAAAGTGTATGTACCGGGATTCAAGTTCAATCCAACGTCATCAGTCGGAGAACGGTAAGGTACTACGTTCTCAGTATTATTAGAACTATAGTCACCTGTGAAAGTGAATTTCACACTCTGAGCAGAAGACCCGGAAACCAAGGCCTCAATATTCCAATTCGCTGGAAGAGCTGCTTCAGAATATGTGTAACCATTTTGAAGGGTTACAAATGGGCTTCCCGTTACTAAGTTATGAATTACCAAGGCATCGATCTGTGCATTACATGTGCATGATCCATTTACAGTGATTGTAATGTCGTTACTCTCACCCGGATAATTAGAGCAGTTTGCTCTGCGCGAGCAACGACGATAAATAGTCGTTTCGCATAAAGATCCTGGATCATAACAGTCCTGGTTGTTGATAATCTCAATCCAGTTCCAACCCGTGCTTGCGCGCTTATATAGCCACAAATACTCAATTGCACCGCTTCCACCGGTTGGTAAAGCAGTATTGTAAATAGTTGCCGGATCGAAGGGTGCGTTACCCGTTTGGTTACAGCAAATTTCACCACCATTAGTGATGTTATTGCAGGTTACACAACCATCGTCCGCTCGCAATTCCAATGACGAAAATGTACCTACCGCCATAAAGAGGCAACAGATAAAAACGAAATTGATTAACGAGGAAAATCCATTCAGAATGTAAGAACGTTTCATTTGGTTAAGCTGTTAGGTAAGAGTCCGGAACATTGTTAGTTTCGTCCGGATATTTGTTTTGGCCGTGCAAAAATATAGACAAGCACAACAAATTTCCAAATTTGTCTGCAAAAAAATGAGTTTCATAGAAAGAAATCAACAATTCGTCTGCAAGTCCAAAATTAAAGAGGATACTTATTCGCCTTATATACAATTAGATAAATGAAAATAGAGACTATTTTTGACTAAAAATGTCCCCAACTGAGTTTGAGCACTATAAATTATACGTAATGAAACTATTAAGAATTTGACCTCACCCACTCTCTAGCCTCCAAATCAGACGACAGAAGATCGGATAAATCGGGGGTAACGATATGTTTAACGGAAGACATCGCACCTTCGATTAATTCAGGTATTTGGACAAAACGGATGTGGTCTTTGAGAAATAAGTCTACAGCAACTTCGTTCGCCGCATTCAATACACAAGAAAGATTTCCTCCCTTCTTCAATGCTTCAAAAGCAAGTGGCCAACAGGGAAATACCTCGGGGTCTGGCGCTTCAAAAGTCAATTGAGAGTAACTAGCAAAATCAAATCGAGGAAAACTTGATTGTAATCTCTTCGGGTAACCGAGAGCGTATTGAATTGGCAATTTCATGTCGGGCAAACCCATCTGCGCTTTCATACTTCCATCTTGAAACTGGACTATGCTATGTATTATACTTTGGGGGTGCACAATGATATCAATTTGAGATGCATCGAGATGAAACAACCATTTAGCTTCTATCACTTCAAGACCCTTGTTCATCATGGAAGCTGAATCGATTGTAATCTTCGAGCCCATCGACCAATTGGGGTGTTTCAGCGCCTGATCTCGTGTTACGTTAAACATTTCGTCTTTGGTCTTCCCCCGAAAAGGACCACCACTTGCCGTAAGATATATTTTTTCAATTGGATTTGACCATTCTCCTGCGAGACATTGAAATATCGCTGAATGTTCGCTGTCCACAGGAAGGATATTCACTCCTTTTTCCCGGGCCAATTTGGTTACCATTTCACCGGCAACAACCATAGTTTCCTTATTCGCCAATGCGATTTGCTTTCCAGCTTCAATGGCCTTCAATGTGGGCTGCAAACCGGCAAAGCCAACCAATGCTGTAAGCACAATATCAATCTCTGTGCTTTCAACCACTTGACAGAGAGCCTCAGCTCCACAGAATACCTTGATATCCAAATTCCACAGTTCATCTTTTACACTTTGGTACTTTTCAGAATCACCAATGACAACGGCGTTTGGCCTAAATAATTTTGATTGCTCAATCAGCAAATCTGCGTTGTTCTGTGCCGTCAAAACTTCTACTTGAAAGAACTCCTTTTGCTGCGCAATGACTTCCAATGCTTGGGTGCCAATAGAACCGGTAGAACCTAAAATGGCAACTTTTCTTTTCTCTGTACTCACTCGGCTAAATTAGCCATAGATGGGTTGATTAAATCTTTTTTGCTACTATTGCTTTCAAATGGTAAGTTCAGAAAAAGAATGCGAAAATTATAGACCAAAAAATACCCTGACATCCCGGAGGAAATTGCCTTAGGGTAGAAAGGGATATGGATAGAAAATGGTAGCGTTTATGCAGTCATTTGGAAGAACGAAAACATTGAAAAATGAAGTTATTCATACCAATAATTATTCTATTGACTGGTGTTTCCTGCACCGGTGGCCGCAAAACTTCTGCATATGCGGGTGAGTGCTTTGTGGTTATCTCTCAATCCGGGCAAGTCCAAAAAATTTCAGAGGGAACAAGAACAATTCAACTAGAAAGAAAAGATTTCTCCATCCGATGGTGGGATCAAATGTATTCGCTCACATATCCACAATACAACTGCATTCAAATAGCCGCAGGTGTGGGTGAAAATGATTTCGCAAACATTAAACCGGGCACGCTATTCAAGGATACGCCGTGTTTCGCTTTAGGAACAGGAATGGTCGGTGAGAGAGCAAAACCGTACAGTGAAGTGTTTGTTGATCCGGAAGCTCACCATTATATTTATTATGAAAACGATGGCGACCGACGCGCAAACGTGCTCACCGAATCAGGCGACGTCTTTCATTTGGATTGGCCAATCTCTGCCATTTTTCTCAACAAAAAAACGTACTCCATTAGTGAATTTCCTAACAAGACACTTCGCGTAGCAATATTTCAAAACCACAACCACAACGAAGTAATAGATCACAACGAACTTTTAATTCTTACAATTGAATTTAAGGATTGACTCTTGATCTGAGGAGAAATTCTATTACAAAAACCCAAGTTCAAGCATGGCTTCTTGACTCATCATACTTTTGTCCCAGGAAGGATCCCATGTGATTTCTACTTTGGCCGAATCTACTCCTTTAACACCTGCCACCTTTTGCTCCACTTCCGGGGGAAGGGTTTCGGCAACAGGACAAGATGGTGAAGTGAGCGTCATCGTGATTTTTACATGTCGATTGTCATCTACGTCCACTCCATAAATAAGTCCGAGTTCGTATATATCGACAGGTATTTCAGGATCATAAATCGTTTTCAGAACCTGCACTATTCTATTTTGAATATCGTTTTTCTCTTCGGCTTCCATTTTTACTTCATTCAATTTTTTCCGGCAGATGTTGCGAGAGCGTACAACTTCATTTGTTTAATCATTGAGGCCAGTCCATTACTTCTGGTAGGTGAAAGGTGCTCCATCAATCCAATGTCCTTTACAAAGTGTAAATCAGCACTCACGATATCTTTTGCCTTTGCTCCTGACAAAACCCGCACTACCAGTGCCACGAGTCCCTTCGTAATGATGGCATCACTATCCGCCGTAAAGTGCATTGTTCCATCAGAAGTAGGATTTGCATGCAACCACACCCTCGACTGACAACCTCGTATCAAATAGTCATCTTGCTTATACTCCTCATCAATGAGAGGCAATTCTTTTCCAAGTTCAATGATGTACTCATATTTCTGCATCCAATCATCGAACATGTTGAATTCAGCGAAAACTTCCTTTTGTTTTTGCTCTATACTCACGCTTTCAACATTTTTACTGCCTTCTCTAAAGCAACGATAAAAACATCAATTTCACTCTTCAGATTATAAAGTGCAAAGGATGCTCGCACAGTTCCGGGAATTCCATATTTTTCCATCAAAGGTTGGGCACAATGATGTCCGGTTCGCACAGCAACTCCTTGCTTATCCAATAAAGTGCCGAGGTCATAGGGATGCAAACCTTCGACATTAAAGGAAAGCACAGCAGATTTTTTAGGTGCTGTGCCATAAAACTGAATACCCTCTATTGCTGAAATCTGTGAAGTAGCATATTGAATTAAATCATTTTCATGAATAGCAATATTTTCCATTCCAAGTTCCAACACAAATTTTATAGCTGCACCAAGACCAAGCACACCCTCAACATTTGGTGTACCAGCTTCGAACTTATATGGAAGATCATTGTACGTAGTGCCTGAAAATGATACCGTTTTGATCATTTCGCCACCTCCTTTGTAAGGAGGCATTTGTTCGAGTAAACTTCTTTTACCATACAAAACTCCCACACCCATGGGCCCATATAACTTATGACTACTAAAGACATAAAAATCGCAACCCAAATCATTCACATCCACTCTCATGTGCGATACAGCTTGAGCTCCATCAACAAGCACGTATGCCCCTACAGCCTTAGCCTTACGAACTAATTCTTTAATAGGGTTTATGGTTCCCAACGCATTGCTCACATGAGTAATGCCCAATACTTTTGTCCTTTCTGTAAGTAATGCGTCAATTTCACTTAGATCCAATTCACCTATTTCGGTAACAGGAATAACTTTAATAACAGCTCCAACGTCTTCGGCCACCATTTGCCAAGGAACGATATTCGAATGGTGTTCGAGTTCAGATAAAAGTATCTCGTCGCCTCGCTTCAAAAATTTCCTTCCAAATGACTGAGCTACCAAATTAATACTCTCTGTGGTTCCGGATGTAAAAATGATTTCCTCCTTTTCGACACTGCCTATAAAACGAGAGATCAATTCGCGAACATCTTCGAACTCACCTGTAGAAAGGTTTGCCAAAAAATGCGCTCCGCGATGAATATTCGCGTTCTTCAAAGTGTAATAAGAGGCAATAGCGTCTATTACAATTCTAGGCTTTTGGGTAGTTGCGGCGTTATCGAAATACACCAGCGGTTTGGAATAAACATCACGACTCAAAAGAGGGAACTCCTCCCTGTATTGTGCCATCAATGTTGAGATGGGCAATTGTAGCTCGCTTCTTTCTAATTCCACTTTATTTATGATAACATCACTCCATTTTCTATCAACTTTGAAACGACATGACTTCGAAGTTCCTTCAATTCAATTCTATCAAGCACATCAGCAAAAAAAGCTGATACCATCAATTTCCTTGCACTCATTTCACTCAATCCACGCGACCTTAAATAAAAAAGAGCTTCCTCATCGATCTGTCCAGTAGTACTTCCATGACTGCACTTCACATCATCTGCATATATTTCCAATTCAGGCTTGGAGTTCACTACTGCATCGTCACTCATTACAATATTCGCATTCTGCTGATATGCATTTGTCTTTTGAGCTTGCTCGCGCACAAACACCTTTCCATTGAAGACTGCTCTGCCTTGATCAAAAACTACTCCTTTGTACAATTCATTGCTATTGCTGCGAGCCTTTATATGATCCACAACAGTATGATTGTCTAAATGTTCTTTTCCTGTTGGAGCATAACACCCGGCTAGATTGGCCTCGCAACCGCTGCCGTCAACCCGAATATCAACGTTGTTCCTTATCCAACCTCCACTTAATGTCACATTCACCAGATTGCTTGTTGAGTTATCCGATTGATGGATACTCTCCATGATATGCGAAAAAGACTCTGAAGAATCGTTCTGTACTTTGTAATAATTGAAAGTAGAACCCTTCTCAAGATTTACATGCAAAGAAGCGTTGAACCACGTTGAGCTTCCTTCGGATGAATGATGAGATACGATCAGGTCCAGTTTTGCATTCTCTGCACAATTCACTATGAGCATTGGACAAGCAAAAACATCTTTTCCCGTTTGCAGAAAAATAAAATGAAACGGCTTTGACACCACGCCTGTAACATTTAAAGCCATTCCATCAGTGCAATGGGAAACTGACAACAATTCAAATATATCCGTTGATTCTGAAGAATCCGATATTAATTGATGTATCAACGACTTCAAATCACTTGCTTCTTGAAAAGTCTCGAGAAGGAAGAGACCCCTTTCAACCTTGCACAAATCATTTCTCAAAAAACCATTTACAAAAACAACAAGATTGCAATCGATATTTTCAATTCTGTATGGAGCAATATCTACTTCGGTTGTTACCTCTCTCAACTGCCATTCTTTCGAAGAAATCCGGGTAGTGCGAGTATACTTCCAAGCCTCCGTTCGCGTAGTAGGAAAAGACGCGTTGTTTAAATGATCTTTAGCCGTATCCAACAAATCAGGAGCAATTGCAGACAATGCTGAATGATCCGAATGAATGAGTTTACCAATATCTAACAATGAAGTTTTTTGCGCTGACATCATATCGCCATCTCCTCTTTTATCCAATCGTAACCTCTCTCTTCAAGTTCCAAAGCCAATTCTTTGCCACCACTTTTCACAATTCTTCCTTGGTACAGCACATGCACGAAATCCGGAACTATGTATTCGAGCAATCGTTGATAATGTGTTATTACCAAAAACGAACGCTCCCTATTTCGCAAGGTATTCACTCCATGGGCCACAATTCGCAATGCATCTATATCCAAACCAGAATCTGTTTCATCGAGAATGGCAAGTGTTGGCTCAAGCATCGCCATTTGGAATATTTCATTTCTCTTTTTCTCCCCACCACTAAATCCTTCGTTTACCGAACGGTTGGCCAACTTCCCATCTAACTGAACCAATGCAGATTTTTCTGCTACAAGATTTAAGAACTCTCGGGCAGTGAGCTCAGGCAGGCCCTTGTGCTTTCTAATTTCAGTAATAGCAGCTTTGAGAAAATTGATATTGCTCACTCCTGGAATTTCTACCGGATACTGAAAAGCCAAAAAGACTCCTTCCCGCGCTCTTACCTCTGGAGCCATTTCGAGTAAATCTTTGCCCAAATAATCTACAGAGCCTCCTGTAACCACATATTCCTCGCGACCTGCAAGCACTGAAGCTAAGGTGGATTTCCCTGAACCATTAGGCCCCATGATTGCATGAACTTCACCCGGACGAATTTCAAGGCTAAGGCCTTTGAGTATTTCGTTTTCTTCAATTCGGGCTTCTAGATTTTTAATCGAAAGCATCACTAATATTATTTCTGATTGTTTTGAAATTCCATTTGAAAATTTAAATCCTAGTCGCTATCCCACGCTTCCTTCAAGCGATATAGCGAGTAGCTTTTGAGCTTCTACGGCAAACTCCATTGGCAGCTTATTGAGCACCTCTCGAGCGTATCCATTTACGATAAGTGAAATTGCCTTCTCTTCATCGATTCCTCTTTGCAGACAGTAGAATATTTGATCTTCACCGATTTTAGAAGTCGTGGCTTCATGTTCCACCTTAGAACTTTTGTTGTTCACTTCGATGTACGGGAAAGTATGTGCTCCGCAGGTGTCTGTCATAAGCAGCGAATCGCACTGAGAAAAGTTTCTTGAATTCACTGCCATTTTTCCGATTTGAACCAAACCCCTGTAAGAGTTCTGACTTTTTCCGGAAGAAATACCCTTCGAAATAATTGTGCTCTTTGTGTTTTTTCCCAAGTGTATCATCTTGGTTCCTGTATCAGCCTGTTGCATGTGATTGGTAACTGCTACCGAATAGAACTCACCTACAGAATAATCTCCTTTCAAAATACAGGATGGATACTTCCAAGTAATCGCACTTCCTGTTTCGACTTGGGTCCAACTTATTTTCGAATGATTTCCTTCGCAGAGACCTCTCTTTGTAACGAAATTAAATATCCCTCCCTTTCCTTCGCGATCTCCGGGATACCAATTTTGAACAGTGCTATATTTTATTTCAGAATCCTTCATTGCAATCAACTCCACCACTGCAGCATGCAATTGATTTTCATCCCGCATCGGAGCAGTACAACCTTCGAGATAACTCACATAGCTTCCCTCTTCGGCAATCACGAGCGTTCTTTCAAACTGACCGGTTTTGGCTTCGTTGATTCTAAAATAAGTGCTCAATTCCATAGGGCACTTCACACCCTTTGGTATATAGCAGAAAGACCCATCAGTAAATACGGCAGAGTTCAACGCGGCATAAAAGTTATCGGAGCGGGGAACCACAGTGCCCATGTATTTGCGCACGAGTTCGCCATGTTCTCTCACAGCTTCGCTCATGCTGCAGAAAATGATTCCGAGTTCGGCGAGCTTTTCTTTAAATGATGTTGCTACGGAAACACTGTCCATCACAAAATCTACCGCTACGCCACTCAACCTCTTTTGTTCTTCAAGAGAAATACCCAATTTATCCATGGTTTTTCTCAACTCTGGATCCAATTCATCGAGGCTGTTGAGCACTTGCTTCTGCTTTGGTGCCGCATAATAAGATATAGCTTGAAAATCTGGCTTTGTATATTTTACATGAGCCCATTTAGGTTCAATCATTTTTTGCCAAATGTGAAAGGCCTCCAAGCGCCATTCGAGAAGCCATTCAGGTTCTTCCTTTTTTCCCGAAATTAAACGAATTGTACCCTCATTCAGACCGGCCGGAGCTCGATCCGATTCAATATCCGTAACAAAACCAAATTCGTATTCTTTGTTTGTGACTGATTCCAGTATTTCATCACCTTCGTAGGCCATGTGGTCTTTTTCTTTTACAAATTATATGCTGAAACTCTCACCGCATCCGCATGTCCGCGATGCGTTTGGATTTTTGAAAACAAATCCCTTACCGTTCAAACCGCCGGAATACTCCAATTCGGTTCCAACTAGGTAGAGGAAACTCTTGCGATCTACTACTACCTTGATACCATTGTCCTCAAAAACTTGATCACCCTCTTTAGTTTGTTGATCAAATGTGAGCTGATACATCAATCCAGAACAGCCTCCACCTTCAACTCCTACTCTTACAAAAGAGCCATCAGGATGCTTTTCTGTCGCTATCAGCTTGTAAACTTGTTCTTTGGCTGAATCCGTAACCTTGATCATTTGCGTATTTTGTATGTTTAACACTCCGTAAAAGCAATATGTTCACTGCTTTTGCCATATTATTTAGAAGTATTCTAAATATGGTTTTCGGGGCAAAAATACCATGAAAAAGGTATCCGATCAACATGGAAAGGTATTATTCGAGAACAACAGAACCGAAGTACTTCGCAATCTCGCTTCTGGCCTTGTCTAAGAGTATCTTTTCAGATAATAATTCGGCTAGCTTTTCTTGATTGTCACCTGCTTCTTCCATTTCCTTTATAATATTTTTAGAGTTCTGCATCACTTTCCGAAGTTTTAGGCGAAAAATGCAATCCTTGGCCGCCTTTCGAAGCAACATATCCTCCGTTTCAGGATGAATATTATGTCGAGCAGTCCAGTTTAAACTCAAAGCATATTGGGTAGTAAGCAAGTCGCTAGAGAGCGCGCTTATCTCCTGATCGGGATTCAGGGTAAAGTGTCTTGGCTCTGGAAATTCTTCGCGAGCTATAAAATCGACGTATTCATTATAAACCTTCGCAAATTCAGGCGCTTCCAATACCAGTCCATCCTGCTCAAGACTGCCAATTAGAAATTCGGCCATGGCCACTTGAACCATCTCCGTATGACCATCCTCATTTTCTACAGGCAGCTCAATGATGTGCTCACCATAAGCCAAAAGCAATCTCACATAGTCTCTTTCCTGATGGTACAAATCAAACTCTTCTCTTTCCGCTTCATCTGTCCAATCGGAAATTTCTTCGTTAATTGATTCATTAGGCCTGGCAGTAGAACCCTTTTTCGATCGCTGAACAAGCATTTTGTTCATTTCCGCGATCAAAACAGCTTCTCGCATATTCATCAACCTGCTGCACTCTTGCAGATATACATTGCGCTTGATGGTGTCGGGAATAACCGCAATACTCTCAACAATGTCTCTTATCAGACCGGCTCGCTTCACGGGGTCATTGCCAACATCTCCCAGAAGTTGATTGGTTTTGAAGACCATGAAATCCATCGCATTCTTCGTGAGGTATTCCTGCAATTCGGAACTACTCACTTTTTTAGAAAAACCATCGGGATCATCACCATCGGGGAAAAGAACCACCTTCACGTTCATCCCTTGCTCCAAAAGCATGTTGATCCCCCGGAATGACGCCCTAATACCCGCTGCATCTCCATCATATAATATGGTGACGTTAAACGTATATCGTCTGATAAGCCTTATTTGATCTTCTGTAAGACTAGTGCCGCTGCTACCGACTACATTCTCCACACCGGCCTGTACCAATGAAATCACATCGGTATAACCTTCAACCAAATAGCAAATATCATTTTTGACTATGGACTGTTTCGCCAGGTGAATACCGTAGAGTACTTTGCTCTTGTGGTATAATTCACTTTCAGGACTATTGAAGTATTTCGCAATGTCCTTTTCTGACTTGAGGGTCCTTCCTCCAAATGCAATTACTTTTCCCGATACATTGTGAATCGGAAACATGACCCTTCCACGGAAAAAGTCATAAGGCGCTCCACCGTCTCTTTGTCTTGTCAGTCCGGTCTTTTCCAAAAACTCTTGCGAATAGCCTTTCGAAAGTGCTTCTTTGGTCAGAGCATCTCTTTGTTCGGGAGAATAACCCAATTGAAACTTGCGGATGATATCATCGCGAAAACCACGTTCTTTAAAATAACTGAGACCTATGGCCTGACCTTCCTCAGTGTCGTGCATTTGATCCTCAAAAAACTTTCTGGCAAATTCCGTTACAATAGAAAGCTGTTCGCGATCACTTCTTTCCTTAATCTGATCTTCTGAAGGAGTTTCTTCTTCTATCTCGATGTTGTACTTAGAAGCTAGCCAACGAAGGGCTTCAGGATAATTCAACTTCTCATGCTCCATGAGGAAGTCGACCACATTGCCCCCCTTACCCGACGAAAAGTCTTTATAGATCCCTTTATGAGGAACAACAAAAAAAGAAGGAGTTCTTTCATTCGAAAAAGGAGAAAGACCCTTAAACGTGGTGCCCGCCCTTTTCAGATGCACAAAATCGCCAATCACCTCTTCGATGATAGCGGTATCCATTATACGCGTTATGGTGTCGCGGTTAATCAAACAAATTCATTGGATTCGTAAAAATATAGTCCAAATTGATTAGAATGGTTAGTTACACTCAAGTTGACAGGACCAAATTAATCGGAATAAACATCTATTCATCAACAAAATTCCGGAATCTCATCAATACATTCCCGAACCAAGGTAATCTCGTCCTGCGTTACTTGGTAAAATTTATACCGAGCATTAAAGCACATTTTGCGAAGAGTTGAGAACGAAGTGCCAATTTCAGTCAGATATTCATTCACTAAATCTTCAGTGACAGAATGCTTAGATTCATGCGAATTTAGCATGCGATAGTATTCGTCGAATGTGCCACACGAGGCAGGTCTGTTTCTAATATCAAATTTGTCTGGGAAAAGCTCATAGTACACAAAATGAATTGTACTATAGAAAGCAGTTGTAAGCACCCAATCTGAGGCGTTACCAGTAGCAAATAGAATATTGCAAACTTGTCGGTTATGGATGGCCTTATCTAATAGTCGCTGATCTTTCACCTGAATTTGCTTGAGAGTAATAACAGAAATAGCCATCTTGATAAATACGTTCTTCACTCAAGTGTTCTGAATTTGGAATAATACTTATTTCTAAGCAAACTTCCTTCACTTTCAGTGCCTTTCTAGATTCGTTTGCAACCTGAAAAAATTTTGTTCTCGTTTCTTTGATCTTGCATTTTTCAAATGGAATAACGAATAGAGCATGAAACCTATTCAAGGACACTATGCGGATGGTAGCTAAAGAACAATCTATATTTAATTCTTTCGAAATGAATTCGAACATTTTCGTCCCATAATAACAGCTCATTTCAAGGTTTGTATGCAGCAGTTGATGTATTTCCCGACCACGCTCATTTTTGCCGGCCACTTTCCCCAATTCGTATGCTATTATTTCCCGATTAGTTGGATCGGCTTTCCCTGAAACTTTTTGAGCCCATTATAGAATAACTGGTATATCGGACAGGCTTGTCCCTTTGTTACTCGTTCGTGACGTCTCCATAGTAGTATTCGCGAATGTAGGTAGTTTTCTAGAATTTAAAACATGAATTACCGCGCTTTTAATCTCAACCCTCTCTATATCAAACTCCTCAAGTAAAGAAGTAATTGAGATCAATCTATAACCCAGAATCCGCATTGGAAATCTATTGCAGCACTAACCCCCTTTGATATCAAGCACTTTCTCGATTTTTATTCTGGATGTATGAATATACACCATCAAATAATCCCGCATTGCGCATTGGAAGCGTCTTGAGGTAAATGCGCTGCGGGATTCTCGAATCTACACGATGGAGCAAAGTAATAGTTCGACCTATGAATTTCGATATCTCCATCGTGTCATTCGGGATAACATCAATTCTGCACAATAAATAGTACATGCTGCATTGCGTATTGGAAGTTTTTTTTGGGTAATGCGCTGCAGCATCTTGCATGCACGAAATAATAAATGCCAACATAGTACCTGTTATAGGCCAATGGAGTGAAAAGGAATTTGACTATTACAGATACATAAACCCAAATGAAGCGATAGAAAAATTGCACCCTAGTTTTGCCGATGAATGCAGTATAATATCGCTTAGATTTGAGAATCCCGCACGCATTCTACAAAAATTGCCCTCATGCGTAATGCGGGATAAACGGTATGAGCACATCATAGCGAATCCCAATGCGGATTCTGGGTTTAATTCGAAACAGAAACATATACCACTTTCTGCATCAAGGACACATTTCACGTGGAGTCAAAATACAGTCAATTTTGACACAAAAAATGCTATTTCATGTGCAACTGCGTGCAGTATCATTACAAAAAAGCTGTTGCCAAGGCTACCCATTGATTTACTGATAACTGTTCAGGACGCTTGTCCATAAAAGGGAGATCGGCATGATACCCAGCCAAACCACGAATAGAATTGCGCAAGGTTTTTCTGCGCTGATTAAAACCTGTCTTGACAAGTACCCTAAAGAATTTCTCGTCGCATGGCAACTCGGCAATGTTATTTCTCACTAAGCGAATTACACCTGATTTTACTTTTGGAGGAGGAAGAAATTCATTTTCATCGACAGTAAACAGATATTCAACTGCATAGTAAGCTTGAATAAACACAGAAAGTATTCCTCTGTCACGAGTTCCCGAATCGGAGGTAATGCGCTCAGCTACTTCCTTTTGAAACATTCCCACTACTTCCGGAACCAAGTCTTTATAATCGAGAACTTTGAAAAGAATCTGAGAAGAAATATTGTAGGGAAAGTTACCGATCACCGCAACGGGCGTACTAAACAGCTCGTCTAATGGCATCTGCAAAAAATCGCTTTCATGTACACGACCGTTCAACTCTGGATAATGTTTATTCAAAAAAGCTACAGATTCTCTATCGAGCTCCACCACCTCCAAGTCAACATCCTTTCTTTTGAGCAAATGTTTGGTCAAAGCTCCCGTTCCAGGGCCTATTTCAAGGGTTTTACGCGGTTCCTTACTTACGCTGAGCGCGTCGCTTATCCGTTCACAAATTTCATCGTTGCGTAAAAAATGTTGACCGAGGTGTTTTTTGGGTTTGACCATATTCATTGATTTGGCGAAGGTAAGTGCCTACCTTTGTGTTCAAGTCGATTTAGAATGAATTACTTTCTGAAGGCAACCTATAAAACAATCTTTCTCTTGGCCACACAGCTCTTGTGCGGCACATCTTGGTCTCAGGAATTTGCGCCAAGCAAGTGGAATGCCATCAAAGTTCAACCATTGAGCCTATTTGATCCGTTAAATCCCAGTATCCAGTTTGCATTTGAGCATTCCATTCTACCTTCATGGACAATACAATTGCAAGGAGGCCCCATTGTGCCGATAAATATGTGGTATGTGTGTTCCGACAATAGTTGTGTAGCTCCAAATCATCAGGGTTATAGACTTGGGTTTGAAGTTCGCAAATACCTTCAGGAAAAGTACTATTCTCCATGGCACGGACTATACGTAGCCGCCGAAGTATTCTATCTTGAAAATGAATATCAATATGAATCGTTATGGGCCAATGTGGTAAGTAGATTGGAAGAAGAAGGAGAATTGTTCTTAAACGAGAACCATCGCCGATTTGGTGTAGATAAAACAGCTCTTGGACTGAATGTAAAGCTAGGACATCAACTCGACACGAAGTTTCCTGTTGGATTAGAAATATACGCAGGATTGGGAATTAGAAAACAATCTGTCACACTCACAGAATACTCGCCATTACTTTTCGAAAATCAAGAAGAAGTGTCCGACGAAATATTTCAATTAGACAAATCAGGTCATTACTACCGCCTGAATATACCGATTGGAATTAGCCTTACAATCCAATTATAGACTCTTCTATACGTTCGAATTTCAAGCCTTTTCTGCTACAAGCATCGATGAATATAGGCAACATTTCCAGCATGACTTGAAACGATTTTATGTTGTCATGAAGCACCACTATATCTCCTGATCTCACTTTTGAAACAGCAATTCGAGCGCACCTTTCCGAATCCATTTTTGGGTCGAAATCACCCGGCATTAAAGACCACATGATCACCTTGTATTGTCTAGACAAAACTGCCATTTGAGATCGTCTTATTTTGCCATAGGGCGGACGAAACCACTGACTTCTTATGCGTTCTGAAGCTTTCTCCACATCGGCAAAATACAACTCATCTCTTGTCTTCCATCCATTGATATGTGAGTAGGAATGGTGGCCCAAAGTGTGTCCTTCCTGTGCAATTCTTTGTATCAACTCGGGATGTGCTTCAGCATTTTTTCCGAGACAAAAGAAGGTGGCTTTAATATTTCTTTTTAAAAGAAGGTCTAAAAGCTTATCCGTAACCCCTGGCGTAGGCCCATCATCAAAAGTCAAATAAACTGAATTTTGGTGAAATGGTATGTTCCAGACACCCTTAGGGAACATCCATCGCAGAAAAATGGGCGGTCTGTGGAAGTACATTCGACAAAAATACGCTCCGTCCTATCTTCGCGGACTCATACAAAATGGACAATGGAATACCAATTCAGGGAAATAGAGGAAAAGTGGCAAGATGAGTGGCGCAAACGCAACACCTATGCCGTATCAGAGGACAAGTCGAAGAAAAAATTCTATGTTCTCGATATGTTTCCTTATCCGAGCGGCGCAGGATTGCACGTTGGACATCCGCTTGGTTACATAGCAAGCGACATTTTTGCGCGCTATAAAAAGCATAGAGGCTTCAACGTGCTTCACCCAATGGGCTACGACAGTTTTGGTTTACCTGCAGAGCAATATGCGATTCAAACTGGCCAGCACCCTGCCATCACCACTAAAAATAACATTGAACGATATAGAGAACAATTAGATAAGATTGGGTTTTGCTACGATTGGAGTCGTGAGGTTCGTACGAGCGATCCCGCATATTACAAATGGACTCAGTGGATATTCAGTGTGATCTTCAACTCATGGTATAACAAAGAGACCGACAAGGCAGAACACCTTGATAGGTTAATCGAGAAATTTGAAAATAACGGAACCTACAATGTAGAAGCTGCTCTAGAAGAGGGTTGGTATAAAGACTTATTAAACTCAAGCGACTTCCCTCTCTTCGGTAAAGATTTTTGTGGGGAATTCACCGCAACCGATTGGCAAAGTCTCAATAACGAACAACGCGAAAAGGTACTCATGCACTTCCGCATGGCTTACTTGGCGGATTCTATAGTAAATTGGTGTCCGGCACTGGGAACCGTTTTGGCTAATGATGAAGTAAAAGATGGAGTGAGCGAACGAGGCGGTCATCAGGTAGAACAGAAACTGATGCGACAATGGAGTATGCGCATTAGTGCTTATGCCGAGAGATTATTGCAGGGTTTAAATAAAATAGATTGGAGCGAAAGCATCAAGGAAGTTCAACGCAATTGGATAGGTAAAAGTGAAGGAGCCTCCGTGCGATTTCAATTGAACGGACACGCCGAATACGTAGAAGTATTCACCACTCGTCCGGATACTATATTTGGTGTTTCATTTATGACACTCGCTCCGGAGCACGAACTTGTTTTGAAAATTACAAGTGCGGATAATAAAGAAGCCATCGAAAAATATATTGGCGCGGCAAAACTCAAAACTGAAAGAGATCGACAAAGTGATGTAAAAAATGTAAGCGGACAATTCACTGGAGCCTATGCTCTGCATCCATTCACCGGAGAAAAAATTCCTGTATGGATTGGCGAATATGTTTTGGCAGGATATGGTACCGGCGCTGTAATGGCCGTTCCGGCGGGCGATCAGCGCGACTGGGACTTTGCTAAAAAATATGATCTGTCGATACCAAATATTTTCGACAATACCGACATCAGCGAAAAAGCAGAAACGTCGAAAGAAGTAAAACTCTGCAATTCGCAGTTTTTAGATGGAATGATACACAGTGATGCAATACCTCGGATCATTGCAGCGATAGAGGAAGGAGACTTTGGAAAAGGCAAAGTGAATTATAGAATGCGCGACGCAGTATTCAGCCGTCAGCGATACTGGGGAGAACCATTTCCAATTTATTATGAAGATGGTATTCCACATTTAATTGATACATCAAGTTTACCTGTGGTGCTTCCTGAAGTAGATAAGTATCTGCCAACAGAAGATGGCGAGCCGCCTTTGGCCCGAGCGAAAGGGTGGGTGTATGTGCCAAATTCAGCAAAAGATTCGAATAAATTGTCCAATGCCCAATCCCTCCCAAAAAGAAATGAAGATCCAAGAGTTGAGAGTAGAATAAATTCAAACCAAAAAGCGCCTCACCCCCTACCCCTCACCAAAGGAGATGCGGGTGACTCAAATAATGTCAGAACTACTGCCTCACAATTCGGGGCAGATGACTATGCGTCACAATCAAACCTTATCTTCAAGACTACGGGCGACGAAACAAGGGCGGAGGATGATCTGGAGGATTCTCTTGAACACAATAGTGAGCACTTTGCAACTTCCCTTGAAGAAGCCGGACATATTTGGAAAACCACAAATCCAAAAAAATGGGAGTTCCTCAAGGCCCATGCGAGGAACATGCGCAAAGAACAAACTCAAGCAGAGAAATTGCTATGGGAGAAATTAAGGAACAAACAAATAGGATATCACTTCAGAAGGCAGTACCCAATTGGACCCCTCATTGTAGACTTTGTAAACTTTTCCCACAAAATAATAATTGAAGTGGATGTAAAAATCCATGAAACCGATCAGAACAGGGAATATGATATTTCTAGAGCTGACTATTTGTGGAATTTAGGCTTTAATGTTTTTCAATTTACAAATGAAGAAGTAATGGCGAACATCGAAGACGTAATTTCCAGACTTAGCAGGAAGTTTCCCCTCTCCTTAGAAGAGCGTTCAGGGGTGAGGCCACCAAAAATTGATGGATCGGCAAAAGACCTGGGGAATACAAACTTTCGCCACCTAGAATACAACACCATGCCCGGTTGGGCTGGTTCCTCTTGGTACTTTTTAAGGTACATGGATGCCAACAACGCAAGTGAATTTGCATCCCGCGATAAGATAGACTATTGGGGACAAGTTGATCTCTACATGGGCGGAGCAGAGCACGGCACCGGCCACTTACTCTATTCGCGTTTCTGGACCAAAATACTTTTCGATCACGGTCATATTGGGTTTGATGAGCCCTTTCAAAAGATGATTAATCAGGGGATGATACTCGGAAGAAGCAATCACGTATACCGAATAATTGGAACCAATAAGTTTGTTACTTCCGAGAAAAAAGATGAATACAAAACTCAGCAGCTTTATGTTGACATAAACATTGTTGACAATGATATTCTTGACACAAACGCATTTAAAAAGTGGTTGCCTGAATATGAAAATGCGGAATTTATTTTGAATGACACAGGCGAATATACTTGCACATTTGCTATTGACAAAATGTCGAAACGTTGGTTCAATGTAGCGAACCCTGACGATTTGTGTGAAAAATTCGGAGCAGACACTTTGCGTTGTTACGAAATGTTTTTAGGTCCAGTCGAGCAAAGCAAACCATGGGATACTAAGGGAATAAATGGAGTGCATAATTTCTTGCGCAAATTTTGGCGGTTGTATCACAATTCGAACAATGAAATTGAAATATCGAATGAGGTTGCGAGTAAAGCGGAACTAAAAACCCTTCACAAGACAATCAAAAAAATAACGGAAGATCTCGACCGCTTTTCTTGGAATACGTGTGTCAGCGGATTTATGATCTGTGTAAATGAACTTCAAGAACACAAGTGCAACAAACGCGCAGTTCTTGAACCCCTAGTCGTTTTGCTTTCGCCCTTTGCACCTCACATAGCAGAAGAAATTTGGGAAAAATTAGGTCACAGCAAAAGTATTACTCAAGCCCAATGGCCTGCATTCGACAATGCGCATCTCACCGAAGATGAATTCTCTTATCCTGTTTCGTTCAACGGAAAAACGCGCTTTTTCATTTCACTTCCCGCCGATTTGAGTGCGAGTGAGGTAGAAAAAATAGTGTTACAAGACGAACAAACAAGTAAATACCTTGAAGGAAAAGCACCCAAAAAAGTAATTGTAGTTCCGAAGAGAATTGTGAATGTGGTGGTGTAAACATAGAATGCAAAATGGGAATTAGCGAATGTGGGAATGTGGGAATTAGTGAATGTGGGAATGCGTTAATGTGGGAATGCGTTAATGTGAGAATGTGGGAATGTGAGAATGTGGTAATTAGTGAATGTGAGAATGTGGGAATGTGGGAATGTGGGAATGTGAGAATTTGGTAATTAGTGAATGTGAGAATGTGGGAATGTGAGAATTCGTAAATGTGAGAATTCGTTTTTGTGGGAATGTGTCGTCATCTAAAATGGTCCTTGCTCCCAGAGTCAATTTACCAATTCACTAATTGACCAATTGACAAATGTGGGAATGTCTCGTCATCTACAATAGTGCTCGCTCCCAGAGTCAATCCGCCAATTCACTAATTCACTAATTCTCTAATCCACTAATTGACCAATGTGGGAATGTCTCGTC
>Ga0209591_10000279_pt1 | contig 67910 bp, 70 predicted proteins | sample MAT01_FD_187207 | JGI IMG/M metagenome (GOLD analysis project Ga0209591, IMG submission 187207) | Freshwater microbial communities from Lake Fryxell liftoff mats and glacier meltwater in Antarctica - MAT-01 (SPAdes) (version 2) | ecosystem: Environmental > Aquatic > Freshwater > Ice > Liftoff...
TGATTTCGATGACCGCTTAATGCTGAATGCAGCAGGTTTGTGGAACTTGTATCTGGATGCAGCGTAAATGGGGCAGGAAAATTGGAAAACCCTGTCCCAAAGCTGGTTTTATTTCCCAACAACTCTAATGTCCAGTTCCCACGAGCACAGTGCCGCCAGTGTCCCAGGCGTCACTTATGCACACGGTCAAAAACTGAACCGCGAGCACCCACACTCCGCCCTCAAGCTGAGCATCAGGCACTGCAAACTGTCCGCCAGCAGCAAACAACCGCAGCCTGGCAAAAAACCTACAATCAACGCGCTGGCATTGAAGGCACCTTGTCTCAAGGTGTGAATGCTTTTGGACTAAGGCGATCGCGCTATTTCGGGCTGGCGAAAACGCGCTTGCAGCATATTCTGACCAGTACGGCGATGAACATTGTGCGCATGATGGCGTGGTTGCAAGGTGCCCCTCATGCCAAAACACGGGTTTCTCGGTTCGTCGCGCTAGCCCCTGAGCCAGACGACGTGTAGCACATTCGCCAACGGCATCCACTGCACCTCAAACCCCAATACCACCAAAGATTCTGTACCTCTGTCTTCTGAGGATATGGTCAACTTGATTGAAAAACACATGAGCCTCAAAGGAACGAGTCGTCTTTCTGTCCTTGCCATAGCTGCTGCTTATCAATCTGCTGAAGAGTTTCTCGGAGAAAAAGGCTCACACTGCAAGCACACAATGCTGCTGATATACAGACAGGTGCACTAGGAGATGTTGAAATTACTTTAATTGCAGACGACGAAATCATTACCAGTTATGAGATGAAAAATAAGCGGGTCACTCGTGAAGATATAGACCGCGCCCTACAGAAATTGCTTTTAAGCGGCAGGCGAGTTAACAATTATATTTTCATCACAACTGAGCCAGTAAACGAGGAAGTTCAAGACTACGCACGGTCTTTGTATCATGAAACTGGCGGTATTGAGTTCGTTGTTTTAGACTGTATTGGGTTCATCCGGCATTTTCTACACCTGTTTCATAGGTTGAGAAGTAGATTTCTTGCGTCTTACCAAGCACTGATTTTGTCAGAACCTCAAAGTGCTGTAAGCCAGCCAGTCAAAGAGGCTTTTTTGGCAATGAGGCAAGCAGCAGAGACGGGGATAGAGGAAGAGTAGATCTAGATTTAGGTTGGTAGCGGCAGCTAATAATCCTTTGGAGCCAAGCGCTTCTACAAAATTTGCGTATCAAGAATTGTTTTGGTCAATACCAAAACAATTACCCCACTGCTGTGTTGAGCAATGAGGCAATGATCAAGAAAGCTCCGCTTCGACATTTGCACGGTGCATTAACACCGACACGAAGCAGAATCGTGCGATTCAAAGCTCTACGCAAGTCCTGTGTTCGCGCCAGGCTTACCCGTTGCCAATTCAACTTTGACAATGGTGCCGCCCTGCTTTTGAATGCGTTGTTGTTCACGAAACCAGTTGTCGTAAGGCACTAACTTCGTGAAGTAGGTATTTTGCAATTCTCGCTGCGTCCGGATGCGAGTCTGGCTGGGGACACAAGCAGTAATTTTAAAGTAGCGCATAGGAATGATTTCTCCTAGGGTAAGGGCGTAGCAAAGGGAAGAAATTTTGGATCTGAACTAGGGTCAGTCGCGAGAGAAGACATCTAGCGGCTTTAACGCTAACGTGCGATGAGCGCACAAGCTGATTTTGAGCAAGTTTGGAAGTCAGAAGTCAATGTTAGACGGTTAAAACTAAGCGCTTGCTGCGGTTAGCCTTTGACAAGCTAGCACTCACTCCGAACTTCCAAACCCACAAGCAAGCTAAGCGCTGTGCATGACCATCATGCCTAGCTGTCAGCGTTGGATCTAGCTCAAGCCAGAGGAGATGTAGTCGAGGTAAACACCCATCTCTTTACCAGCGTCAGAACCGACTAGACCAGCCGCAACTTCTTTGATCGCCTGGATTGCTTGAATGGTTGCAGCAATGGGAACGCCCAAGGAGTTGTAGGTTTCTTTCAAACCGTTGAGCACGCGCTCATCCAGAATGGAAGGATCGCCAGCTAGCATCGCGTAGGTGGCATAGCGGAGGTAGTAGTCGAGGTCGCGGATGCAAGCAGCATAGCGACGGGTGGTGTACATGTTGCCACCGGGACGGGTGATGTCAGAGTACAGCAGGGACTTTGCCACAGCCTCTTTGACGATCGCAGCCGCATTAGCGCTGACAGTGGTTGCCGCACGAACGCGCAGTTCGCCAGTGCTGAAGTAAGCCTTCAGCTTTTCGAGGGAAGCGGTGTCCAGGTATTTGCCCTGTACATCCGATGAATTGATGACGGAGGTAATGGCGTCTTGCATGATTGAAATTCCTTAAGTCACGTAAGCTTACGAGAAACTGAGCGTACAAAAAAGCAAACGGTGCTGGGCAAAAAAGGCGATCGACGCACAGGCATCGGTGTCTTTTAGCTTCACAGGTTACTTGTTCTACTGCATGGCACCGATAACGTAATCGAAGTAGCTGCTAGCTTCGGATGCATCTTCAGCAGACAGCAGTGAAGCAGCCACGTTCTTCATAGCGCGGATGCCTTCAGCAACAGCAGGAATGGGAGTGCCAAGAGAGTTGTACATCTCACGAACACCCACAATACCGATCTCTTCGATCGGAGTGACATCACCAGCAACCACACCATAGGTCACAAGACGCAGGTAATAGTCCAGGTCACGCAGGCAGGTTGCGGTCATTTCTTCGCCGTATGCGTTGCCACCGGGGGACACCACATCAGGACGCTTTTGGAAGAGTTGATCGCCAGCTTGCTTGATGATGCGCTCGCGAGATTCGCTCAGCGTTTGAGCGATCCGCAGTCTCCGTTCGCCAGTGGTGACAAAGCTCTTGATGCGATCGAGTTCGCCAGGACCGAGGTAGCGAGCTTCAGCATCTGCATTCACGATCGATTTCGTGACAATACTCATTGATGGATTCCTCCAGAAGAATGTAACTGATGGTGTTACGGGTCGTGTAGAAAGGGTCATCGGGCATCACAGTGCTGCATCGACTTTGACCTGTACCGTCTCAGCATTCAAACCAGTCAAGGCTTCAGATTTCTGATCACTCGGATTTCTGAGAGGTTGAATGGCACAGATACTTCAGACTCAGTTCCCTTCCGTAGTTAATCTTGCGGCATGACGCTCCCTGTCCCTGATGAGATGTAATAGTTTGTAATATTCCCCTCAGGTTTCAAGGGGAGCCGCGATCGTCTCTCCAATAGCATGTTTTACGAATCAGCGATCGTTTTAGTCCTTGCGTTAGCACTAGATTATTTGCTCGGCGACCCTAAAGGGTGGTGGCATCCAGTCCAGGGAATGGGCTGGGTCATCACCTTTGTTTCACGGGTGGCGTTTCGTTTTTTGCCATCACCACTGGCGTTACGGTGTGCTGGAACGCTTCTGGGAAGTGGCTTAATTGTGGGTAGCGGGCTGATAGGTTGGCTCATGGTGGCGATCGCTAACCACATTCATCCGCTGTTTGGCATCGCTACTGCCAGCGTGCTCCTGGCAAGCTGCTTTGCCGCCAGAAGTCTTAGAGCAGCAGCAGCAGAGGTTTTAAGTCCCCTACAATCGGGAGCTTTGGACACCGCTCGGTTGCGCTTGAGCCAGTACGTGGGTCGCGATACAGACCGCTTGACTGAGCCAGATCTTTTACGCGCCGTGTTTGAGACGATTACAGAGAACGCTACGGATGGCGTGCTTGCGCCCCTTTTTTACGCGCTGCTGGGAGCCATGCTGTCCGACGTGGGCAGTGTACCGCTAGCGTTGGCGTACAAGGCTGCCAGCACGTTGGATTCAATGGTGGGCTATCGCGATGCCCCTTACACCGATTTAGGCTGGTTCAGCGCGAAAGCAGAGGATGTGTTGACTTGGGTGCCCTGTCGCTTGACCGTGCTGACGATCGCCCTACTGTCCCGAAGACCGCTCCACGTTTGGCGGCTCTGTTGGCGAGATGCGCCACGAGACCCCAGTCCCAATTCTGGCTGGAGTGAGTGTGCCTATGCCGCCGCTCTGGATGTGCAGGTTGGAGGCATCAACTGGTATCGAGGCATCGCAAAACACAAGCCTCGCTTGGGCGACGCAGCAAAGCCCATCACAGCAGACGCGATCGATCGTGCCCTACAGCTTACCCGCTGGAGCGTTTTGCTTTGGCTAGCAAGCTTTTTGATCGTACGGTTCCTGCTCTCTAATTGACTGAGGTGATAGTAGCCAATTAGCTTTCAGCTTTTCCACGCTAATTGCCGCCATGAAAGCCTTGAATAAAATTAACCAATCCAATTAAAGGCGGAAGATGGGCAGCAGCCTGAGGTGAGATCGGTGCCACGGTGGGGTCGAGCTTTGCTATCATCCGTTTGCCAAACAAAGGGTGGCTATACAGCGTCAAGTTTTGATTACTGGAGTTGACCAGAACCGTTTTGGTTGGCGCTTGAAAGAAAGGAATCTTGCCGAGAGCGTGTAACGACGTTTCGGATAGTTTGAATTCGTTGACCTGTGCAAGCGTTTGTGTAAGGGCTGCTTTGAGCGGTTGGAACCATTCCACGCCACCAAACCGCTTTTCCATCTCTGCCGATAGCAATAGCTTTACAAGAGCGATCGTCCGTTGCTGAACGTCTGACGCATCCTTAAAGGGGAAAAGGGCGACGCAGCAGATTGGAAAAAGCTGCTCATCACGATTCAGCTCAAAGGTAAGCGTTGTACGGCGGCGACCCACTTGAATGTTTGGTGGGGCGATCGACAGGTGATAGTGTTGCGCCACTTGACGATAGGTCACCGCTAGTGCGTAATGGGCATCCTGATTAAAAATATCATCGATGATCAGGCGCACGGTTGGCGGCGCGGCATAAAAAAACGCAGTCTCATTGCTAGAGAAACGGTAAATCTTGCTCTGGTCACCGATCGGGCTGAGATCGACCCACTCGCAGATGATGCCGTCAATTTTTACGCCAAAGCGGGGGACATCGTAAAGCTTGGCTCCCGTCAAGGTGGCTCCGCTCAGGTCTGCGCCGACCCAATCTGCGCCAATCAGGTTTGCCCGCGTGAGGTCAACATGCACCAGGGTTGTCCCCATCAGGTTGGCGTTACTCAAGTTTGCGCCCGTCATGTTTGCCCCGCTCAGCTTGGCACCGCTCAGGTCGGCACCGCTCAGGTCAGCACCGCTCAAGTCTGCCCAGCGTAAGTTCGCACCGCTCAGGTTGACCCCTCGGAGGTTGGTGCGGCTGAGATTTGATTGTCGTAGTTCTGTACTGCTGAGGTCGGCACCGCTGCAATCAGCGCTACTCAGGTCGGTGCCGTGGAGGTTTGCTTCTGCGAGGTTTGCCCCTGTAAACACCGTCCATTTAAGATCGGCGCGGCTGAGGTTGGCATTCGAGAGGTTGGCATTGCGAAGTTTGGCATCCTTGAGGTCAGCCCCGCTCAGGTTGGCGTTGCTCAGGTTGGCGTTGCTTAAGTCTGCCCGCGTCAACTCTGCTCGGACTAGAGAGGCTTGACTCAGCTCAGCGTGAGTCAAATCAGCCAGCGTAAGATTGGCAACATTAAGGATGGCTTCGCTGAGATTAGCTTTGCTCAGATTTGCGCCGCTGAGTTTCGCCACGTTCAGCTTGGCTCGACGCAGGTTGGTTTCACTCAAGTTCGCACCGCTCAAGTTTGCCACGCTTAAGTCGGCTCCACCGAGGTCAGCCTGACTCAGGTCAGCCCCACTCAAATTGGCTTCATTTAAGTTGATGCCAGCAAAGGTGCGCTCACCTGCTGCATACCGTTTTAGAACATCCTCAGCTTTCATTCAAAGTTACCTTTACGCCGATCGCAGGCTGCTCTAAAGCCATCATTCCGCTCACTGGAAGTCCTGGAAGTCTTTTAGTGTAACGATAAAATAATGAACGAGAGAGCGGCAACCAAAATCTAACGTCTAGCGTGCCCATCTGTAACCAAAACTTTGCTTGGGCACCTGAACACTAAGCGGGCGTAGGACAGAGGCTGAGAGTGGGAAAACGATAGCTTGCGGTGGGCTGAAGGCTCTGAGGCTAAACAGGATGGAATGGCAGTATGAAGATTGGCATTGTCGGATTGGGATTAATTGGTGGTTCGCTGGGGCTGGCGTTGCGATCGCACGGGCACACGGTTCTAGGCGTGAGCCGTCAGCCACACACCTGCCAACGCGCGATCGCACGCGGAGCCGTGGATGATGCCAGCACAACCCTCAGCCTGCTAAACGCTGTCGATGTCATCTTTCTGTGTACGCCTCTCGCAGCCATGCAAGCGACCGTCGTTGAGCTAGTGCCACACTTAGCAGCCGAGACCATCTTGACTGACGTTGGGTCGGTGAAGGGATGGGTTGTGGAGACGATCGCGCCTCTCTGGGCTAACTTTGTCGGCGGACATCCAATGGCAGGCACCGCCGAAAGTGGCATCGAAGCAGCACAGCAGGATTTGTTCGTCAATGCTGCTTACGTCCTAACGCCAACCGAAACCACACCAACGCAAGCGATACAGGTCATCGAAGCACTGGTGCGACCCTTGCAAACCCGGCTTTACCATTGCCATCCCGACGACCACGATCGCGCCGTTGCCTGGATCTCGCATCTACCTGTGATGACCAGTGCCAGCCTGATCGCTGCCTGCCTTGGTGAAACAGATCCCGCCGTTTTAGAACTGGCGCACGCACTTGCCAGTTCTGGCTTTCGGGACACCAGTCGTGTCGGCGGCGGCAATCCCGAATTGGGTGTCATGATGGCACGATACAACCAGGCTGCTCTCGTGGGTTCGCTCCACGCCTACCGCGACACTCTCAATCAGCTCATCACCCAAATCGAGCAAGCCGACTGGCGATCGCTGGAAGCATTGCTGAAGCAGACCCAGCAGTCGCGATCGGAGTTTTTGTAGAAGGGTGAGGAGTGAAAGGGAACGCAGAGGAAGCGCTAAGGGATCTGCGGGTGAATAAAGTACCAATTAGCCAGGTTTCGACTACGCTCAACCCTCAAGCATCGCGGGTTGAGCGCAGTCGAAACCCGATCCCCTGGGAGCTTATTTTTTTGCCAGTCCCTAACTACTCATTGCCTTTAACAACCACTAACCTTTCTTGTCTGCCCTTTCTTGCACGACTGAAAGGCTTGAGGGCGTTACAACTAAAGCCGCCAACAGCTAACAGCTCTACTCATTCTTGCGGCAGTTTGTGGCGCTGAAAGAAGCTCCAGATCTCCTCGCTACCGTTGAGTAGTTGCGTCGGACCAGAACCGCCTCTGGGCCAGACGTGTCCCACTCCTTTGAGGGTCACGAGTTCGACTTCTGAGCCGCCCTGACAGTTGGGATACCGGGCAACTTCAACGCGATCGCCCGGTAGCCGTTTAATTTGTGGCGCTGGTGGACAGTTGTTGCGACGCTGCCAGAAGTCGATCGTGCCTGGGACAGACAAAATGGAGCCATAGCCTAAATTGCCGCCCTGCCAGGGCACTTTGCGATCGTCGGTGCCGTTAATCATCAAGATGGGCACTGGCGTTTGAGGGTTGCAGGAGCCTTGTAGCTGGCTGGGCAGCGTCGCGACGACTGACGCGAATGCCGCAATGGGAGACGAGGATTCACACGCCAGTCGCTGCACCAGAAAACCACCATTTGACACGCCAGTGGCATAAACCCGGCGCGAGTCGATCGCCCGAACGCGCTTTATATGAGCAATTAAAGCAGGGACAAAGCCCACGTCATCAACGCCGGTCAAAAACTTGTTCAGCGGGTTCCAGCGTCGCTCAATGCCGTCTGGATAGACCACCATAAAGCCTTTCCGCTCTGCGGTTTCATTAAAGCCTGACCCGTTTGCGAGATCTTTACCTTGCGACCCATAGCCGTGAAACGCTAATACAAGCGGCAGTGGACGATCGGGGCGATATGCTTTCGGCGTGTACACGTGATACGTACGCTGTTGCCCTTCGTAGACTAGCGCGCCTGTTGCGTCTCCTAACTTCACTGGTTGAGCCGCAGAGGCAGCATCGGGCTGTGATGAGGCTTCACGCGTGATTGAGGGCGATTGACAAGCCGTTAATCCAATCGCGATCGACAATGGCACCAACTGCACAATGTGCTGCCAACAGGTAAGTAAATTCATCGCAGGCTCCATTGCGTGTAAAAGGCTGAAGGCGTTTAGTCAGCTTAGACGCAACCCACAGCTTCAAAGGTTTCCTGTAGATCCTCGCAAATGATGCTAACAAAAGTTTACAGAAAGGAAGTCCGTCTGTAGATTGATTGTTTTGCTGCTGCGTGAGGACAGCCAGCCGCATTGAAAAGGGTATGCAAGCCGTTCATCTCTAGATACAATGTGCCAACACGGAACGATCACTCAGACCATAGAGGCGCTAGTGCCGCTGTTGTTTTAAACCCACGAGGCAGAGCGCAGAATGGCTATTATTGCCCTGAAAGCCTGGTATCTCCAGGAATATGAGCCGCTTAAAGAACTAGAAAAACGTCCCCATGATCTGCGTCTAAGCAAAAATAGCTTGCTGAAGTCGGGGCTACGAGCAGACTTTTTGGAAGACAGCGCAGAAGTCAAGGAAGCCGTTTGGTTTCAGCGTTACCTGGAAGGCGACGCGGTCGAGTTTTACATCGAAGGGAGTGGTGGCTACGCGATCGCCAACATTGATCTGCAAAGCCACGAAATTTACTTCTCCAAGCAAGATGCCCTGACGCACCTGGAACCGACCATCTTTCTCTGCTACCAAACTGAATATGCCGAATCTAGCGAGTTGCTTCGCGAAGAGCTGCAAGCCTTAGTGGAGAAACTCAACCCACGATCGCGTCTACCCCTGACGCTCGTCGAATCCCATCGCCTCACGGATGGACCTACACGCCTGAGCAGTAAGATGATGCGATCGATTCGCCAGAGCTTACTGTTTATTGCCGATGGCACGTCGATCGCCAAAATTGATGCCACACCACCTCAACTCATCCCCAGCCCCAAAGTCTGTGTCGAAGTGGGCTACGCCTTGCAGTGCAAACGCGCTGAACAAATCATCCTCACTCAAATGGAACGCTCCGACTTACCCGGACAGTTCCCCTTCGATCTTCCCAGTCAAAACCGACTCGTCTTTAAAGACAAGGCTCAACTCCACAAAAGCCTACCGTCATTGGTGCAAACCCAACTCCAGCGGTTTAATTTGTTGCCATGAGTGGGGCGTTACATACAGCGCCCCTACGCATGGCAACCTCTGATTGCTGATAGCTAACTGCCATTTCTGGGCAAAGTTAATCTATTCAGCCCAACTGCACCGATAATTGGGAAGGTTCTCACGCACTCAAGGGAACGGACTTATGACAAGCTTCAACCAACCACGACCAGGCGATGCTGTCTCTGGCAATGCGGGAGCGCCCAATCAGGGAGACGCTCCAGGCGATCGACGCAGCAAATATGCCCGCACGCCCACTGAATACGCAGTGCATCTCTTAATTGATGGCGGTCATCGCGAAGAAGTACGGTTTGCCACGATTCAGGAATTTCAGAAGTGGTATAGCAGCGAACTGGTGCCCAAAGCAAGCTCCAATGACTTCATTACTGTACCCATTAAAAATATCCAGGGTGAGTATATGGTGCTGCGCCCCTCGCGAGTCTTAGGTATTCGCGTAGAGCCAGTCTTCAGCTCTAGCATGGAGCGGTTCTAAGTTAAGGCATGATGCGACGCACAGTCACGACGGCTAGACGTTTGTTTGTTTGCTGCTGCACTGTTGCCATGCTGGCTGCTGTGATGTTGCCAGCACGAGCGCGAAGTGAAGCAACCGTCGATCGCTTGGTCAACCGTCCACTTCCTTCTTTAGTCAAGTCTACTAACGCTCTGGTGCGCTTGCCGAAGGCTCCGTTCCACGAATCACCACTCAGTCAATTTGAAGGTGACTTTGGCACGTTGGACGATCGCCGATCGCTCCTAACAGCGATTGACCATAGTTTGCGTTACCTGCAAACAGACCGAGCGATCGCCGCTTATCGTCAATCTCGTGTTCCTGGCATTACTCGTGAACGAGTCGATCGCAGCTTGAAACGCTTTCGACAGTTGCTTCTGACTACAAGTTCGGCAACAGCATTGCAGATCGCAATCGAGCGTGAGTTCGTTTTTTACCAGGCTACGGGCAACGATGGGCAAGGTACAGTGGCATTCACAGGCTATTTTGAACCCGTTTATGTCGCCAGTCGCCGTCCAACCGCAGCCTTTCGTTATCCCCTGTTTCGCTTGCCGCCCGACCTGGCAAGCTGGGCAAAACCGCACCCGACACGGCTCCAGCTAGAGGGAGCCGATGGCTTGCATCCCAGCCGTGGGCTTAAGGGTTTGGAACTTGTCTGGCTGCGCGATCGTCTGGAAGCGTTTCTCATTCAGGTGCAGGGATCAGCACGGCTGCAACTGACCGATGGCAGTGTCATGACCGTCGGTCATGCAGGCACAACAGACTATCCTTACACGAGTGTCGGTCGAGAACTGGTGAAGGCTGGCAAATTTAAGCTAGAAGAATTGACGTTGCCTTTGCTGCTTCAATACCTCAAGGACAATCCCGCCGATCGTGACGTGTATCTTCCCCGCAATAACCGCTTTGTCTTTTTCCAGCCAACGGGTGGTGCAGCAGCTAGCGGCAGTTTGGGCGTACCCGTGACGGCAGAACGCTCGATCGCGACCGATAAAACACAATTTCCTCCCGGTGCGCTGGCGCTGCTTCAAACGCAGATTCCTTATGCCAAGCCAACTGGTCAGCTAGAAAAGCGTCCCGTAAACCGCTATGTGCTGGATCAAGATACAGGTGGCGCGATCAAAGGTGCAGGGCGCGTCGATCTGTTTATGGGGACGGGCAAACTAGCCGGCGATCGGGCAGGGCTGATCAACGATACGGGTCGCCTCTACTACTTGCTTCTTAGATAAAGCAGTAGACTGCTTGCCTAAACGATCGCTCCGACTTGGCGTTACCTGAAGGCAAGTCTGCATTGCCCTTCTCCCCGACCCTTCTCCCGCAGAGAAGGGAGCCAAACTCTTATTCCTTCTCCTCTTGGGACGCTAAGGCGTGTTTCAAAACCCTTCGCCACGCCTCTCTCCTGCCCATGATTGAAAATCCGGGCTGACGGCATTAAGGAGATTTATAGGAAACAAAATACCCACTGTCTATGCCGCAACGACTTCGCTCAGCCAGCTTGCACCCTGAGCGGAGTCGAAGGGTAAAATCTTTTCTGGAAATCGCCTAAGTTTACTCAAGTGACTGCAAGCCGTCTTTAGTCCTTTTAGTGGACTTGGCTCTGTGAGCGCAAGCTTGCAGTTCAGTGCGGACAGGCAGCGCAGTGGAGAAGTCTTAAAGCACTGCCCAGGTGAGGGTGTCCAGCGACTGGCTCATGACAGTTCAACTTCTGTCCACTGAAACGCATATCATCGTTAGCCGAAGCTGGCATCCAGGGCATCCTAGTCTAAACCTGAACGGTCTTCACACACCCATTGTTTAGAAGCGCGCATGAACCCGAACCTTAGCTCCTCCGATCAGCAACAGCCAGCTAGACAACCCTCGATCAACCTGCCATCCGTGGCTCGGGTGGAGCCGTTCGATCCATTTGCCGACGGGGATGATGCGTCCTTTGCCAAAGCGGCAACGTTGATGATGGATCTGCCAGCAGGCAACCCGGAAACCGTTACGGCTGAAGCACCGTCTGAACCGCTGAAATACATTCAGGGAGTGGTGCAGGGAAAGCAGGCGTTTATCATTACCAATTTGCCGGATGAGTCGCAAACCCTGGCTCAACCGCAAATGGTCTGGACGATCGGGCGAAACCGAGAAGCCGCAATCCCCTTAAAAGACCGCGCGATGTCCCGCCGTCATGCGGTGCTTTTGTACAAACAGACTGTCGGCTTTCAGTTGATTGACCTCAACAGCATGAACGGTTCGTTTGTGAATGGTGAGCGCATTCAGCAGCGTTGCGTTCTGAAAGATGGCGATCGCATTCGGATCGGCAGCATCAACGCGATCTTTTACGTGAGCCATCGATCGCGCGCCCTCGATCCGATTCATCCTGAAGTACTGGCTCGCTTCAACACGAATGAATCTCGCTCTGCATCGTTCATTGACTACGCCGAACTTGAAGATCCAGAGGTATTGTTTAAGACGCGGAAGTAAAGAGAGTAAGCAGATCAGAGCCCCCTCTCCCCTGCCTCTTCTACTCACCAAAAAAATCCTGCCCCAGCCATGGCTAGAGCAGGATACTAAAATTACGTTTTGGTCAGATTGGTCAGGTTAGATCCCTAACTTATTCAGTTTCCTGGCGCAATCAGGTTCCCGATGTCCAGGAGTTGGTGTACTCAATTTGCTCACGAGTGAGTGAGTCGATCGCGATGCCCATTGCCTGAAGCTTCAGTCGGGCGATTTCCTTGTCGGCTTCCACGGGAATCGAGTGGATGCCTGGTTCTAGCTTGCCTTTGTTGGTAACGAGGTATTCACAAGCAAGTGCCTGGTTGGCAAAGCTCATATCCATGACAGCGCTGGGATGTCCTTCGGCGGCGGCTAGATTGATCAGACGACCTTCGCCTAAAACGACGACTGACTTACCGCTTCTAAGGCGATATTCCTGCGTGAAGTTACGCACATCTTTAACTTCAGTTGCCTGTGCGCCTAACGCCTTGAGGTCAATTTCGATGTCGAAGTGACCAGAGTTGCAAACGATCGCGCCGTCCTTCATGGACTCAAAGTGCTCACCACGAATGACGTGTTTGTTGCCCGTGACGGTAATGAAAATATCGCCATGCACGGCTGCTTCTGCCATTGGCACCACGCGGAAACCATCCATCACGGCTTCGATCGCACGAACTGGATCGATCTCAGTGACAATCACATTGCCACCCATGCCGCGTGACCGTAGGGCTGTCCCTTTACCGCACCAGCCATAGCCAGCAACGACGATCGTCTTGCCCGCCAGCAAAATATTCGTGGCTCGAATAATGCCATCCAGCGTTGATTGCCCGGTGCCGTAGCGGTTATCGAAGAAATGCTTGGTGTCAGCATCGTTCACGTTCACCGCTGGAAACGTCAGCACACCCGCTTTGAACATGGCACGGAGCCGCACAATACCAGTGGTGGTTTCTTCGGTGGTACCAATCAATTCAGAAAGCTGTCCCTGGCGCTCCTGCACCATCGTTGCCACAACATCGCAACCGTCGTCCACAATGATATGAGGACGATGATCCAGGGCGATCTGCACATGCCGCTGATAGGTCTCGCCATCTTCACCGCGTTGGGCAAACACAGGAATCCCATGATCGGCTACCAAACTGGCAGCAACATCATCTTGAGTAGAGAGCGGATTGCTGGCGATCAACAGCGCTTCGGCACCACCGCTTTTGAGAGCGATCGCCAAATGCGCTGTTTCAGTGGTGATGTGGCAGCACGCAACCAAGCGAATCCCTTTAAGGGGCAGTTCCTTCGCAAACCGCTCTTGAATTTGCCGTAAAACTGGCATCTCTCGTCCTGCCCATTCAATCCGCTGCCGTCCCGAAGGCGCGAGGGACAGGTCTTTGACTTCGTATTTCTGTTCTGTCGGACGAACGGGAGTAACAGTCATAGATGAAATTTCCTTGAAACTGAATAAAGCGGATTAGATTACTCAAAGACTAACATCCCAGCTAGAGCGATCGCGCACAGGCTGTAGGAGCTTACAGCAGCGAGCGCACACCCTCAAGTATCGCTGCGTCCCTTTTAAAGAGGGACACTACAACCTTAAGCGATGATTTGGAATTCATCAAATCGCGTCAGCGGGCGGACAGTCTGTCAGCGGCTACAGCTCGATCTTAGACAGGCTAGGGGCTGCAAGACCAACTCAGGCTTACTGCCTTGTTCTGCCTACTACCTATTGTGCGTGACCTATAGATACTTTTCCAACATCTGCTCTAGCTGCCGCACGGTTGCACGTGGAGACGGACGAGGAAGCGGGATGAAGGATGAAGGATGTAGCTTGCTTCCGCTCTGCGGTGGGATAAAGTTTTGAGTTTTGAGTTTTGAGTTTTGAATTGCTTCCCCCATTTCCCCTGCTCTCCTCGCTTCCCCTGCCTCCTCTGCTTCCCGACTCCCCACTCCCCACTCCCCACTCCCTGCCTCCTGTCTTCTCTCCAGCACCAATACCGGAATCTCATACTGATACGCCTGAAACCAATCGTCACGGGTGGTAATGTCGCGTATATCCAGATCAAGGTCGAGGCTCTGTATCTGTGCGAGCTTTTCGTGTAACCCTTCGCACAAATGGCAGCCCGGTTTGCTGTAGAGGATGAGGTGGATGCTCAAAGCGTGACTTCCTAAAAAAGCTAACTGCGATGACGATACCGTTTTGGCAGGTGGTTGATGCTAGAACACGATCGATCCGCTATTTATCGCTTCCACAACGTTACCCTAGTTCGCTATCGTAGAGAGTGCAGAAGCTTTGAGGCAATCCGTCACGATGACCCAATCTACGCAACCGCTGATCCAACCGACCCAGCTTGATTTGAAGAAACTTAACCAGCGCTTTGAGAACGCTCATCCTAGAGATATCCTGGCTTGGAGCGTCGAGAACATCCCTACAGGGTTGGTGCAGACCAGCGCGTTTAACGTCGATGACATCCTGATTACCGATCTGTTTTACCGGGAACTAAAGCCAGCAACACCTGTGCCTGTGCTGTTTTTGGATACGCTGTTCCATTTTCCTCAAACACTGGAACTGGTTGCCAAAGCAAAAGCACTCTACAACCTTCACTTGCAGATCTACAAAACGACCGAAGCGGATAGCCGTGAAGCGTTTGCTGCCAAATATGGCGACGCGTTGTGGGATGCTGATATCGCCAAGTTTCATCAGGTCACAAAAATTGAGCCGCTTCAGCGGGGTTTAGCAGAGCTGGGCGCGATCGCCTGGATCACCGGACGACGACGCGATCAGGCAAACACGCGCGCCGACATGCCGATCTTTGAACTCGATACGCAACAGCGACTTAAGCTCAACCCGATCGCCAACTGGACGCGCAAAGAAACCTGGGCATACGTGTTTGAACACGATGTCATCTACAATCCACTGCACGACCAGGGCTATCCCAGCATTGGCGATGAACCCATCACCACCGCGATCGCCGAAGGCGAAGACGAACGCGCTGGACGCTGGCGGGGCATGGGCAAGACGGAGTGTGGGATTCATATCTAGAGGGAGTAGGGAGTGGGGAGTGGGGAGTGGGGTAGAAAAGCTGAAGGCTAAAGGATGAAGGCTAAAGGATAGAAGAGAGGCTGAAAGCTAGAGGCAAAGGCAAAAACTCCTTACACTTCACCTAAAACTCAAAACTCAAAACTCAAAACTCTCCTCATTCTCCTTATAACTAAAACAATTCTGATCACAGGTGCCTCGACGGGCATTGGCTATGCAACCGCGCTCTTGTTTCAGCAACGGGGCTGGAATATGGTCGCAACGATGCGATCGCCAGAAAAGCGACTGCGTTGACTGCACTAGAAAGTGTCCGCTGTTTACGTTTGGATGTGACCGATCCAGAATCCATTTCACACGCGATCGCGCAGGCGTTGGAGCGCTTTCAGTCGATCGACGTGCTGGTGAGTAATGCAGGCTACGGCTTAATTGGTGCGTTTGAAGCGTGTAGCGTGGAGCAAATTGAGCGTCAGTTTGCGACGAATGTGTTTGGCTTGATGGCTTTCACACGGGCACTTTTGCCCCATTTCCGTGAGCAGCGATCGGGCATCATCATGAATGTGTCCTCGATTGGTGGGCACATGGCGTTCCCGCTGTATAGCCTCTATCACTCCACAAAATGGGCAGTGGAAGGCTTTTCGGACTCGCTGCAATATGAACTGGAACCGTTCAATATCCGGGTCAAAATTATTGAACCAGAACCCATTAAGACCGATTTTTGCGAGCGATCGGCTGACCTTGCTAGTAAGCCAGGGCTGACTGCCTACGATGCCTTTACTGAAAAGGTCATGGCAGCGATGAAAAATGCAGGTGATGCGGGGTCGCCACCAGAGGTCACAGCACAGGTGATTTATAGAATCCATTTGACATCTTTTATCATGGTGAAAGCAGGCACCTACACCCTCTCATCTAGTCGCTATGGCCTATTCCAGCAGTCTTACTGATGCCGAAGGGGCGATGCTTGAACCCCTGCTGCCGCAAATCTTACCGCAGCAAAAACACACCCGACCTTGTGCTTGGACAAAGCGGGAGAACAGCGACGGACTGCTCTATCAACTGAAGCATGGCTGTCATGGGGAAGCCTTACCCACAGACTTTCCTCCTTACTCGACGGTCGATTGGCACGACAAGCAGTGGCGGGCGGCAGGCGCGATCGAGACACTGATGATATAGCGTTTCCGGCTCCCGTAAGGGACAAACTAGAGGCTCAAACCCTTGCCCTGCATTGTCCCACCTGTACCTCATCCGACAGAGAACTGCTATAACCTTGCATGAACAAGTGCGGGCACAGGTCAAAAAAAAGCCCCAGTGGCCGACGTGCATCATCCTTGCTGCCCCAGCGGTGAAGCACACTTGCAACGCGCGTGTCGATGCAAAGGGGTTCTGTTTTGACAAAGCGACCAATGGCATTAAACGGCACCTAGCCGTGGATACGCTTGGGGTTCCCTTCTTCACTCACGGCACCAAAGCCAAGGTTGCCGATGATGCCGGACTGATTGCAAGGCTCACGCTCCACCTCGCTTCTTGCCAAGCGAAACCCGTCAATCTGCCCAAGACCACGATCCTGTTAGACCACGGTGAGCACATTGACGCTTTGACCGAGGCGTTAGAGCAGGTTTATCCCGAGATCATGACGAAAATCAGCTTTGCATGGTCAATGAAACCCTCGAAACAAGCGAAAGCCGTACAAGGCAAAGCGGGCTTTGTCCCAGCAGTGGCTCGCTGGATCATCGCACGATCAAAGGCTGGGAGGGAGCGCTGTCAAAGTCTCGTGCAGCACTTTGAGCGCACTTTATCTCATGCCACGACCAAGCTCAATCTCTGCTTTGTCAGGTTAAGGCTGAAGCGGCTTGCAGCCCCTTCCTGAGATCTCAAATGGGTTCTATAAGCCCGAACCGTATGCTCGATGCTTTAGCAACGTCAGATTCTAGCTCTCCTGATGGAGTGTTTGTCGCTGCTGCATTTCCGCCCAAACATCGTCAAGACTAAGTGAATCCAAGCATTGATGGCGCTCCTTCGTGTAGTCACCACTGCCATTATCAAATTGTTTGAGAAAGCTGATGGCATCAACATAGCCCAACGCTGCAATCAGTGCTTGGAAAGCCTTTCGATTTAATTCAATGGGTGTCGTCATTTCTCTTTCTTTCCCAAGAATAGCCATCTCCCTACGAGTGTTGAAGAGACTGGTTTATAATTGCAGAAGCATCACGTACTTCTCAACCTGTGCTATGACATCACTGCTTCCGCCTACACTACACGACCTTCCGATTTCGTTACCGATCGAAGGGGCAGTGCGGCTGGAATTAGAAGAAGGCATTCCCATTTTTCGTGCCTCCAGTGCTGTACGGACTCGTATCGAAATGCTCCTGCAAAAACAGCAAACGATCGAACTGAGTGCAGACGAAGAGCGGGAACTTGATCTTTACGAAGAAATTGATGATTATCTCAGCTTCGTCAATCGCATGGTTCGCAATCTTTCCCAATCGCAACAGCACTCATAGCCTTGGCAGCAAAAATTTCTGAACTACTTCGACAACAAGTTGCTCAGAGAGCAAAGGGATTATGTGAATACTGTCACGCCGCCGAGCAATGGCAGTATGTTCGCTTCACGGTCGATCATGTGCTGCCACTGGCTCAGGGCGGACTGGACTCTGTAGAGAATTTTGCCCTCGCTTGCTTTCACTGCAATCGCAAGAAAGGAACCAAAATCACAGCAACAGAGCCTCAGTCTGGAGCCGTCATCCCGCTCTTCAATCCTTGGCAGCAGATTTGGGAGGAACACTTCGCGTGGTCTGAAGACAGACTTTCAGTGGTTGGTTTAACTGTAGTTGGACGAGCGACAGTTATGGCTCTGGAGCTAAATCGAGAGCGCATTCTCAAAATTCGCGCAGCCGATTTGCTCGTAGGACGGCACCCACCGCCAGATGATCCGATACAACAGACGGTATCCTTTTAAGGGCTTTACGCTTTTTGGGCGATCGCTGTACCGTCTGGCTCGGTTTTCTTGGGAAACTCACATTTCACCGTGATTTCCATATTGCAGCCACCTTTGGCATTGGCAATGTAAGGAATACCCGCTTCACTGCTAATATTGACCCCAAACTTAAGCGTGACCTCACTGACTTCCGCGATTCTCTGATCGAGACACTGCGTGAACGCCACATTTTTGAACGCATTCAACGTGTAGGTGGTGTACACCCGCACCGTATGTTCGATCGCCTCGAACGTTTGAGCAATTTACCTGGGTGGTTCACCAATAATGATGGGTCCGCGTGTCGCATTTTCGTCATAGGGGATGCCGCGCACAACTTCACCGGGTTTAGCAGCAGCGTTTTCCGTCGCTTCAATATAGATTGTGGTACCGTCTTCAAGCGCGATTGGCGTGAGTTGTCCCATGTGGTTTCTTTATGCCTCTGAACATACAGTATTGAGCAACAGTCGGTGAGTTGACCGCGGTGAGAGTGATCGCCCTACTCAGAAGGCTTTGCAGCACGATCATTACTCTCACCCTCCTTCCACCATCGTTTAGGATGGTCAATCGCGGTCATTTTTGGGAGAATCGTCCAACTCAGCATCAGGTACAAATAGCTCTCTCACCGTTTCAGGCTGATCAACGGTCTCCGCAAGCGTCGTGAGATCAGCAGGTCTGTCGTTCTTCGGCGAATCGTCCAACTCAGGCTCAAGGGTAATCAACTCTCTAACTGATTCAGCGCCATCAGTCTTGCCTGCGCCTTCTAGCGCTGAGTCCCGATCGGTGTTTTTAGGCGATCGGACGACATCTGGAATGTCTGGGTTAGGCTGGTTTGTTTCTTCGCTCATCATAAATCTCCTGATGGTTGCATGGATGGATTGGATACTATCGCGGTTTCTCGTTCGATCGCGCCCAGTGCTTTCAACGTGGCTTTCTGTGCCAGCGTTAAGCCGATCGCGCCAGTAATGTTCATCCCTTCATAGGGGCGATCGACGCGAAGGGTTTTCAAGCAGGTTCCCGTCCTAACATCCCACATTCTGATGGTGCCGTCCTCACTGCAACTGGCGATTCGTTGACCTTGATGACTAAAAACAACCGTCCATACAATTTGCTGATGTCCTGTCAGGGTGTTCAGGCATTGTCCAGTTTGGACGTACCAAAGTTTCACGGTTTGATCTTCACTGCCGCTGGCGAGCAACATCCCATCGGGACTAAACGCGACCGATCGCACCCGATGGCTGTGCTCTTTGAGAGTCTGAACACATTTGCCTGACGGCACCTCCCAAAGTTTAATCGTGCGATCGCCACTGCCACTCGCCAACCACTGACCACAGGGACTAAACGCCACCGATAGCGCCCAATCCGTATGAGCTGACAGCGTTTGCACACAGGTTCCGGTGCTAATATCCCATAGCCTGACCGTTTGATCATCGCTGCCGCTGGCTAGCAGGGTGCCATCGGGACTAAACGCGACCGCTTTCACGCGATGGGTATGACCCCGCAATGTTTGCAAACATTCGCCCGATCGCACGTCCCACACCTTCACGGTTTTATCGCCGCTAGCACTCGCTAACGTTTGACCCGTGGGACTAAACGCGATCGCCTGCACCCAATCCATGTGTCCCCAGAACGTCCTTAGACAATCACCTGTACTGGCATCCCAGAGCTTGATGGTGCGATCGTCACTGCTGCTGGCAAACATCTGTTCATGCACGTGAAATGCAACAGAAGTAACCACATCCGTGTGCCCTTGCAAAACGTTAGTGCAGTGCCCCGTAGCCACACTCCAGCGCCGTACGAGCTGATCTTTACTGCTGCTGACTAAGGTGCGATCGTCGGGACTAAACGCAATCGAAGAGACCCAATTGCTGTGGGATTCCAGCGTCGTGAAGCATTGCCCGGACTGCACATCCCATAGTTTCACCGTTTGATCATCACCACTGCTAACCAGGGTTTGACCATCGGGACTGAATTTGACCAACCAGACTTGATGGGTATGGTCGTGCCAGGTTTTCAGGCACTGCTTAGTGTGAACATCCCAGAGCCTGACCGTGTTGTCATCGCTGCCTGTTGCCAGTACGCGACCATCCGGGCTAAACGCCATTGCCCATACTTTGGCTTCGTAAGCGGGTAGCGTGCCAACACATGCAAAGGTCTCAAGGTTCCAGAACTTCACGGTACGATTGTCACTGCCTGTCACCAACGTCTTCCCATCAGGACTCACTGCCATCGATAGCACCCAATTCACATGAGTCGTGATGGTTTGCTAACACTCACCCGATTGAACATGCCATAACCGTATGGTCTGATCGTCTCCACTGCTCATGAGGGTTTGGTGATCAGGGCTAAAGAGTACAGATAGCACACGCTCAGTATGACCCTTGAGCACTTGCACACATTGCCGGGTCTCAACATTCCAAAGCCGGATTGTGTAATCGTTACTACCGCTCGCTAACAGGTTTCCATCAGGACTAAAGGCGATCGTCTGCACACCGCTAGTATGTCCGCGCAGAGTAATGAGACATTGCCCTGTTGGCACATCCCAAAGCCGGATCGTGTGGTCGTTACTGTTACTCGCCAACATATTTCCATCAGGACTAAAGGCGATCGATGTGATCCAGGCTGTATGTCCCGCCAACGTAGCAAGCTGGCGCGTACCTGCAATTTGCCACAACAGCACGTCGCGATCGATTCCCGTTGCTAACAGTGTGCCATCCGGGCTAAAGGTAACGGCTAAGATATCCCCCAGTGTTTGGGTGAAAACTGATTTGGAGAAGTCTGCGCCTGTAAAATTGACGTGTTGCAGCGGCACACCCTGGAGATAGACCTGCCAGATCGGTAAGCGTGAAAAGTCAGAGCCGCTCAGATTGACCTTTAATTGACCGAACAGTTTGAGTAAATTCCCTGCTGCATAACCCTCCTGTGGTGCTGCCTGCACTTGCAGCCGTGCTAACGTTTGCTGCAAACACTCCTGTACCGCTGCCTGACTGCCCAGCCCTGCCTGCAATTGCGCTATCAGTGGCGAGAGAATCAACCGCTGTTGCGCCTGACGCAAGTAGTCTTTGGTTTGGGCTTTGCTCAGAGCATACTGCTGCAACAGTGACAGATCCGCTTGCACCAGTGCTTCACACACCTGCCGTACCAGTTGCTCCGTCACATATTCCATCACCACAGGCTGTTGGGTAAAGCTCACTGCTTTTTTGTCGGTAAGGGTGTTGGTTGTTTTCTCAACCAATGAGCGCTGCTGCAAAGATTCCAGGGCTTCCATCAACGATCGCGGCGTGACGACAGGGATGATGTCTGCTTTTAAGTCTGCCAGCAAGACCCCTTCGCGGTTAATGGCTAACCAAACCATCACCTGTTGCTCTAACGCCGAAAGCCTCTGCCATTGCTGCTCCAACAGGTCAGCAAGATCGCCAAAAACGCCAGTATCCTGCGCTAAAAACTGAGCGACATCACCCTCAAAGAGGTCTTGAATGGTTGTCGCGACAATCTTTAACGCCAGCGGATTGCCCGCATAGTGCTCAATGAGCGATCGACTTTCTGCCACAGGGACGGTCACGCCTTTTGCTTGCAGGATGGCTTGCGCCCCCGCTTGCCCTAAGCCAGTCAACTTCAGCGCGCGGATGGCATGACCTTCTTTCGCCCCTAGACCGCTGGGTTTTTCTCGACTGGTCAGCACGAAGCAACTGCGATGGCGAGCTTCGCCAACACACTGTAAGAGCTGCCCATACCCTTCATAGCCCTCACGGTAAATCCCTGCGCGATCGTCTGCACCCAAAATGGATTCGGCGTTATCCAGCACTAACAAACAACGCCCAGTGCGCAGGTGTTCCAGCAACCGTGTGATGCTGCCACCCAGGCTGTCTGGTAAAGCCACCTCGCGCTGTGGCGCAAGCACACTCAGCAGATCTGCCAGCAACGCTTGCACGGGAGGAGCATTGCGGAGCGATCGCCAGATCACCCACTCAAACTCATCCTGAAGCTGCTCTGCTAACCGGACAGACAGAGCGGTTTTGCCAATGCCGCCCATCCCCAGCAGTATGACGAGTCGGCACTCATCGTCGAGCAGCCATTGCTCCAGCAAGACAAGTTCCTTTTCCCGCTCGTAGAAGTGTGAAACATCTAAGGCTTCACCCCAATCAACGTTGGGAGTGGGCGTTGGCGTTTGGGCTGCCGCCTCACCAACCTCCAGGTCGGCGATGTCTTTGGGATTCAGCGCTAGCTTCTGGCACAATTCTACAAACGTGGCGCGATCGACAGGTCTGCCAGTGAGAAAATTGCTGACGGTCGCCAGTGCCAGTCCCGCATCTTCAGCTAAGGCTCTCTGGTTGAGAAAGCTGCTGCGTCTCACTGCCAATTTTGCGGTTTCAATGGACTCCCGACGCACCCTGAGCGATCTGGTTGACATCGGTCGTCCTGTAGCAGTGCCCAAATTCTACTCAGAAACGAACGTCGTCACAAGTCAGCCTCAAGTCAGGTCTTCTCTGACTCGAACTCAGTCACCTCAAGCCTTTGATGGAAGTAGCAGTTCAGAGAGGAAACTTGAAAATGCTGACCCAAATCTCTTCCCACACCAATCTCGTGCCGCTTGCAGATCTTTCTGGAACGCACAATTCTTACTTGTTACAGGAGCATCGGAGCTTTCTGCAAGCAATACTTGAAAGCTTGACAGATGGCATTTTACTGTTGACAGCGGAAGGCGAGCAGGTTTATGCCAACTGTTGTGCTCGTCAAATGTATGCTCGACTAAACGACAACAGCGTTCAGGCAACCAGAATCTCCAGGGAGGTGCAGCACCTTTGGCGGACGATGGTCGATCGTCATAGCGCTTTATCACATCAACCGCTCGTTGTTGAGGCTGAAATCAGCGATCGAGAAGCAAAGCCACTGCGGGTACGTGCCCGCTGGCTGGAGTTTCAAGGAAGCGATCCCTATTTATTAGTCACCTTAGAGGACTACAAACAGTCGCTACAAAATCTGGCGATCGCTGAGGTAGATAAGTACAAACTCACTCCTCGCGAAGCCGAAGTTTGGCTTCTGCGGCGAGTCGGTGCAACTTACAAGGATATTGCAACACAGCTCTACGTCTCCGTTGAGACTGTCAAGAAACACCTCAGGAATATTTATGCCAAGCGAGAGGCGTTTCTTGATCGATCAGGAGAATATTAGAGGCAGTGTTGATTGACTGAAATTCACCCGTCCTAAAGTCTAATGAAGCAGTGGAATGGCTAAAAAACGTAATTCCTCCGCAGATAAAATTACCCTTAAGGGTAACATGCGAAACCAGCTTGACCCTCTATAATCTGTATTGAATGAATGAAAGTTTTTGCTCGATTGGTTTGCCCAACTATACCAACCACTTACACAGTCAACTTGGGGTTGGCACTACTATGAAAAACCAACCGCTCAAGATTCTGATTCTGACTGCCAATCCCAAGGGAACCGATCCATTAAGTCTTGGGGTGGAAGTGCGGAGAATTGAGGAAGCTTTACAGCGAGCTAGAAACCGCGATCACTTCAAAGTATTTTCCAAATCAGCCGTTCGGACAATTGATCTACGCCGTGCTTTGTTAGAAAGCAGACCCCAAATCGTTCATTTTTCAGGACATGGAGCAGGAACTCAAGGATTAGTTCTGGAAAATGACGCAGGCAAAATTCAACTGGTTAGTACAGAGGCACTCGCAAGGTTATTTGGAGCGTTTGAATTTGGTGAAATTGAATGTGTCCTGCTAAACGCCTGCTATTCAGAAGTACAAGCAGAAGCCATTCACCAGTATGTGGATTGTGTGATTGGGATGCATCAACCGATTGGAGACAGAGCAGCAATTCAATTTGCTGAGGGGTTTTATGATGCTTTGGGATCTGGGAGTTCCTATGAGGAAGCGTACAAGGTGGGATGTAGCGCGATCGATCTGGAAGGTATTTCCGAGTATTTGACCCCTGTACTTAAAATTAGGAGAAGAGCCACCAATTCTATCTCTAATCACGACATTCATTCTCAGCAGGATAGTTCACTATCTTCTGCTCCTGTTTTAGGTGCAGAGCCTATGCTTATGAAACCTTCTCAATCGCAGTCAGCAGGTAATATATCAGTCTCTGGTGGTAGTAATGCTCTTTCAATTATTCAGTCCGGTGGCAACGTGAAGTTGTCTCAAAATACCAGTCAAGCGTCTGTTCCACACACTGAGCTGCAAGCGGCATTGGCAGCACTGGCAAAGCTGGCGCAAGACATTGCAGCAACAGAGGCACTTAATCCAATTCAGAAAAGTATGGTTGAGACACCTGTCAAAATTCTTGAATCAGAGTTGCAGAAGTCGCCACCGGACAAAACTTTGCTTAATCAAGCAGTTGCAGCACTGAAACAGGGTTTAGAAGGTGTGGCAGTCCTGGCAGAGCCTGTAGCAAACGTTGCGGCTCTGATAGCAAAAGCATGGGTGCTTTGAGATGAGTCAAGAACCACCATCTCATCAACCAAACCAACAACAATCCGTTGGCGATATCACCTCTCAAGGGAATGATAATGTCATTAGCATCATTCAGGGAAATGATGTAGCTGTGACGGTCAACAAAACGTTCAGCAGAACGGAGATTTTTCAGATTTCAGTCGATGTCATTAAGACACGGGAGTTCAAGGAGGCTTCGCCATATAAGGGCTTAAGGCGATTTGAATCAGTTGACAAAGATCTCTTTTTCGGTCGCGATCAGTTTCTTACAGGTCTAGTCAATGATCTGGAACAAACGAATTTAATTTTATTGCTAGGGGCATCGGGAAGCGGAAAATCCTCCGTTGTGCGGGCAGGATTGATCCCCTGGCTAGCGCAAAAGCGGGGTTCAAAGTTTACAGATCTGACGTTTACACCCAATCGAGAGCCGTTCAGTTCACTGTATCAGCGACTGCACGATCGCTACCAACAAGCAGATGCTCAGTTTGTCCTGGAAGGGAAAACAAACACGTTCACACAAGCCGTAAGAGAACTAAAGCCACCGAAGGATTTTTGGTTCATCTTTATTGATCAGTTTGAGGAGCTATTCACCCTTAGTCAGACAGAGCCACGCGATCGCTTCATCGGTAGTTTGGTGCACCTGATTAATACCTTAAATAACACTCAGAATCACTTAGTCAAGATTGTGGCAACGATGCGAGCTGACTTTCTCGATCGACTAAGCCCCTATCCGCAGCTAATCAAGGTGACGAATCGGCATCGCCCGATGATTGCCGAAATGCAGTTGGATGAGCTGCGGTTGGCGATCGAGCAACCAGCCGCTCACCACGGAGTTGTCTTTGAGACGGGACTGGTAGAGGAGATAATCAAAGATGTGCAAGGACAGGCAGGGTATTTGCCGTTGTTACAGTACTCACTGAATTTGCTATGGGAAACGGAAGTCCAGACAGGAAGTATCCATGATAAGACGTTGAATGTTAATAACTACCGCAATTTAGGTGGTGTTCGAGGTACGCTGCAAAAGCATGTGGAAGCGGTTTATCAAGTTCTATCAGCACCCGAACAGTTAGCCGCTCAGCGAATTTTTCTCAAGTTAATTGAGATTGGTGGTAATGCCGAATCAGGAACAGACTGGAAGCCAGTCCGGCGGCGGGCGAATCGTTCTGAATTTGACGAGCCACTAGAACAAGCGGTAGTGGTTCGGCTAATTAATGAAAACCTACTGGTGAGTAGTCGTGAAACGCAAGCCCAAGAGTCAACGTTAGAGATTGCCCATGAAATCCTACTCACCTCCTGGACAACGTTAAGTATTTGGATTCGTGAAAATCGTCAGGCGATCGCGCTTCGCAATCGTCTGAACGAGGATATCATTCGCTGGCAGGCTAAAAAACAGGATGATGAACTGTGGTTTGGGTCAAAGTTAGAACAAGTCTTAGAGTTGGGAAAAGACTCTACGTTTAACCAGGTGTTAGGTGGATTCAGCCCAATTGCTAACCAGTTTATTGATGCTAGCGAGAGACGGCGCGATCGCCAGCGTCGCAGAGTTATCACTGTGTTGACTGGATTTTCTGCGGTTACTTTGACAGTGGCGCTCATTGCTTTTCAGCAATACCTGGACGCAACTAAGCAAAGAATAAATGCTGAGCTAAAAGAGATGATTGCTAGGTCAGAGCTGCTAGCTTCTGAAGGTAATCAATTTGATGCATTAATCACTAGCTTAGGAGCGGCAAGGAGAGTAGATCAGATGTCTTTAATGACTGAGTCTGACACCAAAAATATGGTTGCTGCTTCATTACAACAAGCGATTGGCGACGTGAAAGAATCTAATCGCTTAGAGGGACATACTTACAGTGTCACGAGCATTAGCTTTAGCCCAGATGGAAAGACTATCGCCTCTGCAAGTCAAGATAAAACCGTTAGGTTATGGAATCAAAACGGTAAGTTTTTGGAGACTTTGGCTGGACACAACGATGTAGTGAATGGAGTTAGTTTTAGTAGAAACGGCACCATTGCCTCTGCTAGCGGTGATGGTACCGTTAAACTTTGGCTTTGGATGGCAAAGGGGTGGCTTCATGTACCATTTACATTTAAAAAACAAATTCCACAATTTAAAGGCGTAAGCTTTAGTCCGGCTGGTGTAATTGTTGCGGCTAGTGAGGGTGGAACGATCAACGTTTGGAATCAGAAAGGTGTTATCCAAAAGACATGGGTTGGAGACAGCGGTTGTAACAATGATCCTGACTGCATCAGAAGCATCACTTTTAATTTGCAAGGTAATCTAATTGCTTCTGCTGGACGTAACGGAACAATCAAATTGTGGAATCGAGTAGGTATATTTCAAAAACAACTGAATTACACAGATACTATTAACAGTGTAAGCTTCAGTCAGGATAGCGTATTAATTGCTGGCGCTAAAGATGGGAAGTTGATTCTTTGGAACCAGCATAGTCAGCCAAAGATTTGGGCGGCACACAATGGTTCAGTAAATGGTGTGAGCTTTAGTCCAGATGGGCAAAAAATCGTCTCCGCAGGAAGTGATAGAACGATTAAGCTGTGGGATCGAAATGGCAATCCACTAACGACGCTTCAAGGGCATACTGATTCAGTCAACAGTGTGAGTTTTAGCCCAGATGGACAAACACTTGCCTCCGCCAGTGTCGATAACAGCATCAAACTTTGGCACATCTATAGCAAAGGCATCAATCGACTTGATATTCCAGATGGTAGTCCTAAAACTGTAGAGATCAGCCCTAACGGAACCCTACTCGCGTCTTTAAACAGGGACTCAACAGCAATTCATGTTTGGGATGCTAAGGAACCGAAGAAAGTGAAAACCTTTGGTGAACCCAATTATCGGATGACACGCATCGGTTGGAGTCCTGATGGACAAAGGATTGCTTCTATCGGTGAAGAAGATACTCAGGATAGTTCTGGAAAATTCCGCACATCCCATATCATCATTAAGCTTTGGGATCAGAAGGGGCAGATACAAACATTTCATCAACTCACGGATGAGCCACGATGGAATGTTGCAGATGTTGAAAGCCTTCGCTTCAGCCCCGATGGAAAATGGGTGGCTTTCGGTTGCAATGACGGTACTGTAAGCCTTTGGGATCTTGAAAGAAATGCCTTCAAGTCTATCGATACTTCAAAAGAGGCTGTTGAAGATGTCGCCTTTAGTCCCGATGGACGGGTAATTGCTTCGGCTAGCAATGACTACACAATTAAACTTTGGAGTCTAGACGGTCAACTCCTCCAAGCCTTTGATCAAAAGCACTTAGATGGCATCAACAGCATCAGTTTTAGTCAAGATGGACAAACGATCGCCTCTGCCAGTAATGATGGAACCATTAACATTTGGGATCGTAAGGGTGTTTTGCAGCACACTTTAAAGGGACATAACGGACAAGTAGCTTCGGTGTCTTTTAGCCCCAATGGAGACTTAATCGCTTCTGCGGGTGCTGATAAAACAGTCAGGCTTTGGAGCCGTCATAGTACTTTACTTGCAACCCTTCGGGGACATCGCACTGGTGTCAAGGATGTTCACTTCAATACGAATAGCATGGTTCTAACTTCCACTGACGAGAACAATGAAGTGATTTTTTGGAATCTGAAGCTCAAAGATCTTATGCAGCAAAGTTGTAACTGGTTGCAGAATTATTTTACTAATAATTCTAATGCTGCACAGAGAGGAAAAGAGCTACGCCCAACCCATTAAGGCTTTAGAAGGAGTAAAGATTAAATCACTTTTGGCAATTGTCATTCTAAACAAACGGATTGCAGTAAAGAATTCCAAAAATATACCGTTTTACCCAACATCCCAAGTATAGTTCTGGCATTCCTCCAACCTCAATACAGATCTGGGACTGATACAATTTTGAAGTTGGAGGAACGATTAACGCCTGACTTTTTGAAAAAACACGTTCCAAAGCTTACTTATTGGATGTTTGAGAAGTCCAATTAACTACAGGCCTACAGGGCAGCCTTCGGGTCTGAACGTAAGCTGATTGCTATTTTGAACGTACCTATAGCAACTGTTTCCACCAGCGCCAACCGTTTTTTGAAAGGCTGGTCGATTGCCACTTATACCCAAGCTATTTACACTAACGAAGAAATCAACCCTGCCCGAGTACTTCTTCCACGTGATAACGCGGCAGTTGCCTGGATTTAGTGTTCGCCAATTCCAGGCAGCAAAGCTTGGGGAATACCCGATCGCAGCGTTAATTGTTTGAGAAGTTCCGTTGCAGTAGCGAACCTTCGTATACGTTTCAAGCGGCTGCCGAATTACGCCAATATTCTCTTCGGCTCTAGCAGATTGCTCACCTAACAACAAACTAAACAATGGAAAGCTTAGCAAGCTTGTTGAGAAGGTAACCAAAGCAATACTTCTGAGGCTAATCATCTTACCACCTTCCTAAACTTCAACAATGGGTAACATCAACCAAGGATAAAGCGGTTCTCAATCGAGTGAAGTGCATCCCTAAACCTGTAAACTTCATTATTAGGAGTTTGCCTGCACGTCACCAGTCTAGGAACTGCAATATCTATATCTCAAGAGTACGTTGGGCAGAATTACTTGTCTATTACCCTCATGGGTTACACAAGTGCTAGCCAACGATCACCTCTTCTCTCAGACGCGATCGCTGGTTACTGAAAAGCGATACCTGATGAATTGGAGAAGATGATTCTAACTTGCGGATATTGCGCGATCGCTGGTTTCTGGAGAGCGATCGCTGAAGTAGGAGAGCGATCGTTATTTTCTGGAGGGCGATCGCAAGTTACAAACGCTTTTTATTTTGGGGCACTGGGCGATCGTTAACGCCAAACTGGAATCCCCATTACCTCAAAATGAAAATCATACGTCCACACAGGTAGCATCATTTGCATTGCCAATACGGCTGTGACTGCATCAAACAGCGTAATGCGCTGGTCAGGGAACCGATTTGTTAATTCAAGTGCTGCCTGATAATCCTCTGGCGTAGGATTCAGTAGATTCGTCTGTAATGCCAATCTATTGGAAAAGGCGATCGCTGCTTGAAAGCCACTGGCGTATAAAACCAATTTGTGTGCTTCCAGATAAATCGGATACGGAACAAGCACAGCTAAATTTTCCTGATTAATCTTTAGCAACTCAGTCTGCGATCGCTGATGATATTGGTCACTGCGATCAGCTTCAGCGTAAAGAGGACCTGTATCTGCAATAACTGCCCTCAAAATTTAGCCCGACTGCGTTGAACAATAAATTGGTCGTGATTCATTGAAACATCAGTTTGCCCACTAAAAAAAGGTTCTGAAGTTGCTTGCAAACCATATTTAATCGGAAAAGAGCAATCCCGCTCTTGCAGAAACGTTGTCTGAGCATTTTCCTGTGGTTGAGCAATTTCCTGATCGAGAACCTGACGCAGCCGAACTTTGTCCTCTGGCTCAAGTGAAACAACTGCCTCAACCAGAGACTCAAATGAAATTCGGAGTTGTACAGATGGTTGAGTCATCACTTGCTCCTAATTCGGTACAGCACTATTCTACTACCGCTTTTTTAGAAAACACATGTTCTTAAACAGTTATTTTTTAGGTGACCAGCGCGATCGCCAAAAAGCTGAAGCTTTTGCCAAAGAGGTCGGCGGTGAAGTCGAGAACCCTAAATCTGAAAGTCAGCGTCTTCCTCAGACAGCGGTGGTTGAGGTGGTTGAGTGTAATCGATCGCCCTATGGAGTAAAGAAGAAACATCTATGAACACACTCCCACAGTTACTCCTGTTCATCCTCATCAGGCAATGTTTCCATTGCTTCAGCAATCAACGTTTGAAAGTCCTCGCCGCAGTGAACATTCAAATGAATCGCAGCAGCCAGCAACTCTGCCAGAATCTCCGCTTGTTGCCTTGCACTTAAGTGAGGTGACTGAAGCTGGTAGATTAAAGCAGTGACAGTTTGACACTCCGAGCCTAGCTCTGTAATTAATGTACTGAGTGTAGAGCTAGCAACCGGAAGGGCGCGATCGCGAATCTGCATAATGACTTACTTCCTCAATCGTTTAAGTGCTTGCTGAATTCCCGTCTCAAAAGCGCGAATCTCAGTTTCCCAATGTTGGATTAAACCTTCATCAGGCAAGTCGTTCGTATACTCCAGTCTAATCTTTTCCTGGTGTTCAGCAATACGCAAACTCAGTGAGCGAACTGCTTTTTTGTGGTTCTTGTTGCCCATCGCATTACCAGCTATACCCTCTGTGAATATGCGCCTTCTACTGCTAGAGCCGCAGCTCATAGTCATACTAACTGCTTTACAGGCATAGAATGGGCGATCGCTGGTTCTTGGGTCTGCGATCGCTCTCTTACTTGAGCGATCACCGCTTCTCTCAAGGGCGATCGCTTTTTGTGTGGATATGAAGAATCAGAGGCGCGATCGCTGGTTTCTGGAGCGCGATGCCTTATGAATTGGAGTGATGATTCTGAATTCTCGATATTGCGCGATCGCTGGTTTGTGGGGGGCGATCGCTCAAGCAGGAGAGCGATCGGCTGATAAGTGGAAGGATGATTCTGTTCTGGAGATGATGTGCGATCGTGCCCTTGAGGGGCGATCGCTCACACATTCCCCAGAAGTCTCGATCTGGCAAGGCTAAGCGATCGCCCCTCAACGAGAAACCGCTTTGGAGCTATGCACCGTGAGAGAAGGGAATCGAAGCTAAGGATGTTTGTTTTTTCCACGAAGCAATCGGCGATTGAGCAGCCGCATTCCCCTCTCATCGATCATAGATAGAATGCCTCCTCCCTCTGCATCATTGCTAATGACGACCTTTGTAGCTTTAGACTTTGAAACCGCTGATTACGGCAGAGATAGTGCCTGCTCCGTTGGACTGATTCGGGTAAAAGACGATGAAGTTGTGCAACAGGTACATTACCTGATTCGTCCACCGCGTCCGCTCGTTCGGTTCACCCACATTCACGGCATTCGCTGGCGTGATGTTGTCAATCAACCGACCTTTGGCGATTTGTGGGCATCAATTAATCTGCTGCTTGAGGATGCAGAGTTTCTAGCCGCTCACAATGCCTCCTTTGACAAAGGTGTTTTGTATGCATGCTGTGATGCTTATGGCATTCCCCGTCCACCGCAACCGTTCCTCTGCACCGTTCAACTAGCTCGCAAAACTTGGAGCATTCGTCCTACCAGACTTCCCAACGTCTGTGAACATTTGGGCATTCCGTTAGAACACCATCAAGCGTTATCCGATGCCGCCGCTTGCGCCCAAATCGTCATTGCAGCCAGGCGATCGTATCAGCCTCGTTAAGCTAAAGCGATCGTCCAGCGTTAGGCTCAGAACACTGGCGGCTGCGGTATTGAGGCTTCATGGCAGGTTTTTGTGTGGTCACTGAAATTTATCATGTCTCTCCCCTCCGCAACCCCTCTTGCATACAACAACGCCTTGTTGCGGTCTATCAACGCCGAGAACGACTCAAGAAGGGGGAGGAGTCTTACAGCAAGCCGCAAATTGCAGCCACGCTGATTGCTTTGGAAAAAACTGAGCGATCTGACCGACAGAATGCTGATTGGGATCGCGTTTAAGTACGGCAAAGATAGCCGTGAGTATGGAATGGCTGGTGGCGTGCGAAAAAGTGAGCGGCTCCGCAGAAATACTGTCAGTCGCTTGAAAGCCAAAGGCGACACCTCCAGCAGCACTGCCAAAACCGACTGGGAGCGCTATGCGTGAACCGCTGGCATCTTTGTAAAAGCACAGGCTGTACGCCCCTACAAAGACGCTAGTTTTATGCCAAGTCTTAGCCGCTCACTTACTACACACACTCGCGCCATTACTTTACCAGACAAGAGCGATCGTCGCTTTGTCTACACACCGCTCCCGTACTCTGAAAGCTCCAGCAATGCAGCGGTCGTGCGTCTACCAGGCTGGTTTCACTCCCATACCAGGTTCACCTACAGCACATGCTGCCTTGCTGGTAATGGCTCGTTACTGCTGACACAGTCTCCTCACCCATCCAAGACACACAAAAAGCAAAAGGGCAGACAACGTTTGCCTTGCGCCTAGCAAGATGACGCACGCTAGCCTGCCCAAGCTCTAAATGCGGTCGCACTCCGTGAACCTCTAGGCACTCAAACAACGAACGAAACGGTAGAGCACAAAGCCCCTTGCGAGCGGCAGGGGGCATCGATCAACGGGCATCCATGCCCAGCAAGCAACAGAGTCGTTACTTCTTTGCTTTAGCTTTTGTCTTTGTGGCTTTTTCTTCTTTCTCTTCTGTTTCTTCTTTGGCTGGAGCCACTTTTTCCTTAAACAGCTTGCCTGCTGAGAAGGCAGGGACAGTTGTCGCTGGAATCTTAATGGGCTTGCCTGTGCTGGGGTTGCGCCCTTCGCGCTCTTGACGTTGACGTGCTTCAAAGGTGCCGAAGCCAACCAGAGTCACTTTATCGCCAGCGGAGACTGCCTCGATAATCGCGTCTACTGCCGCAGTCAGCACTGCATCCGCATCTTTCTTGGTGATCGATGCCTTTTCTGCGATCGCGTCCACTAATTCACTTTTGTTCATGGCACAAGCCCTTGTATTGTTGATTCAAATGTGTGCCGTGATTATAGTTCAGCTATTTGCAGATGGAGCAATAAATCAACATTCAGTTATTGTTGATCGCTTTTCATTCGTATTACCCCTACCCCAGTGGAAGATTTACTGGCTCGATACCGCACAGAATTGCAGCGCACCAACTGAGCCGATACTACCGAATGTAACGTGACGGGCTTCTCCCCCCATCAGTCTAATTTCGCTCTAAAACGTGGTGTATCCAGCGAACATTTCGTTGCCGTACATACCGCGATCGTTCACTAGGAACGACGATCAAAACTCACCGTACGATAGCTGAAACCCTTTCAACAAAAGCATTTCAGCTATAAAGCCACTCTTTTGTACGCCACGCTTTCTCAGGGAGAGACGGCTGAAACTGCTACTGTGCACACGCTTACCTTCATGAGTAAAAACATCAGGCGTTTGCAGTCGTCTGTGTTTGGCAAGGTCTGTCCTCCAGGCGAGGTGTGCCTGGTCTGTCCCGCTAAGCCGATGGTTTGCTAAGGATCGTGGCTTTAATCAGGTGCAATGCTTTCTGTAGGGACGTTACATGTAACGTCCCTACAGAAGAGAGGTGGGTTCAGGTTCATTAATCCATCATTCTAAGCGTGAAACGGCTACACGTCCCTAACCGATCGTCAATGGCTCCAGGTTCTCCTTTAAGTAAGCCCATGCGCTGCTGCTGGCGGTTGCTAGCGCCGCCGAAGGCAAAGAGCAATCGCCTTCGCGTCCTCGCGGACAGGCTCTGCTCTGTTTCAGAAGCTCTCTTGGACGATGCCCAGCCTCGATCGCGGGTGAGACATGAGGGGTTTGGTCGAGCGATCGACAGCAAGCGCCATCAAGCGTTGACCCTTTACTCGTTCATATTCTTGTACGTTGCGACCGACGACGGCGAAATACGGTTGAGGTAGCGGAAGATCCAATACTTGAAGATGGTGTCTAAAATCACTGGGAAGGTCGCGATGAAGAGGAAGATAAAGTCGCGGTTTGCGGGCAGCCCCCAATGTTTTGACAAGCCTTCTAGCAAGACTTCCCATCCATGCGGTGAGTGAAAGCCCACAAACATGTCAGTAAACAAAATAATGAGAAAGGCTTTCGCACTATCACTTAAGCCATACACCGTGTCATCAATAAAAGACTTCAGTACAGCCACGTCACGGCGATTCAGCAGCAGCACGATCGCAAACGCAGCCACTGAAAATAAATCAGCAAAGATATTTTTAATCGCATCAGAGCTTGTGTAGCTATATGCTGATTTGATTTCTTCTGCTCTCTCTTTGAGCTTGTCTCCAATGAGTGTTTCTTGCTCTTCTTTGGTTAACTGTTTGCTGGCTTCGCCTATGGCTTGACGCTCTCCGCCTATGGCTTCACTGCCAGCGCGATCGCCACCCACTTCACTGGTCAAACTGGGGGCTTTACCCAAAAGAAAATCAAATTCGAGCCGTTCCCTAAAAGTTTGTAGCTCTTTTAAGGCTTCTTCTTGCAGCTCAAAGTTCAAAAAGGGTTCGACTGAAGCGGGCGGTCGAAAGATATCGACGATGGGACCCACGATGACCGTTTTCGAGATTTGCTCGGTCAGTAAGGGCACTGCAATGAGAATTAGCACCAGGCGAATCGCCGTTTGGGTTTTTGCCTTGGTGCTCCGAAAGTTCCGCACAACTTGCTGTTCAGAGTTTGGGTCTAAATCTCGCTTGATGCGGTTAATCGTACTGGCGATCGTTCGAGGCAGCACACCTGACTTACCAGAAATACCTGTCCCGTCATCTACTGCTCCCTCTGATTGATAGAGTTGCCCAATCGTTTGACCGTTACTCAACCGTTGATTGCTCAACGCTCCCGTCGATCGCACCATAAGCTGATTGCTGTCACTTTGAGCTAGTTGAGCCTTGCCATTTTGATCGATTGGCACCAGCGACAGCGATGCTGGCTGGGGCTGATAGTTTCCGAGGACTGCGTCAATAAACTTCAGCTTTTCTAAAATAATTGCCGATCGTTCTTTATTGGCTAACGATGCTGCCCCTCTAAGTGCATTGGCAGACCCATCGGTCGTGTTAAAAATAAAGCGACTCGCCTTAAATTCTGACAGTCGAAGCGTCGCAATCTTAAGGCATTTTCTCAGCTCTTCCTGAAACACCGCATTAGAGTTTGCGCCGTATTTGTCAGGGCTGTTTGCGATCGGGTTACCATCAAAATGTTCGTCCTCGATCGACCGAATCATCAAGACAGCAGCGTAGGCTTGATCAAGTGCCCGTTCTGGGGTTTGCTCGTACCACTGTCGTACAGAAGAGAGCGACTGCTTCAGCCTCGTCCAAATTGTTGTTTGCATGGTACAAGTAAATGCAGAATTGTGCAGAGTCTTAAGCGCTGTCGATCAAGCTTTGGCAACCTGGAACGATACGATAGGACTTGATCGCAAGCCGTCAGCGTTAAGGTTAAAAGCACTTAGACATAGTAACAAAATCAGCCGAGAGCAATGAGTGAGCGGTGAACCGATTTGGGTTTTAGGGGCGACACGCAGCGGCAAAACGGCTTTTTTGGTTAGCCAGTTTCGCCGTTGGGTACAGTCTGGTGTGAGCGGGTTCGGAGATTTTACTAGAGACGCTGGCAGAGATCTAGAGGCGCAGCGGTCTGAAGCGCTAAAAAGTGCTGCCGCTGCTGTAGTATCCCACGCGATCGCGCGTCCTCCGTCAATGAACGGGCTTGCACCGGGCGTGCTGGTGTTAGCCGCGATTGGAGATAACCGCATCGACCTACTCGATCGCCTCACTGCCGCGACTCAGAGCAAAGTGTCGCTGCACTCTACGACACCGCTGGGTTTTTTTCAGGATGAAGTGATGCTGTTCTGGTCATTGCTTATTCAGCAGCTTGACCTGAAAGCACAGTTTCCCGTGCGGTTGGCACCCGAAAACGAGCAAGAGTTGGCGGCGCAGCTTTGGCGATCGGAACTGGATCGGGCGATCGGGCAGCAGACGACCGTCACGGAAGGACGCTTGGTGCGACGGTTGTTGGATTTGCTGCAACTGGCGGCGCTGGCGGGTATCCCGCTAGCCGATGTGCCCGTCATCTTAGAGCAGGGACTGCACGGGCAAGCAGATGCACTACCGCTGCCTGATGCTGAAGTGGGCGAGTTGTTGCAACGCTGGCAGCAGTGGTGCCTGGAGCGAGGACTGTTGACCTACGGCATCATCGCTGGGCTGTACTGGCAATACTTATTGACCAACCCGACCTATCAACAGCAGTTAGCCCAACGCTATCAACTGGTGCTGGCAGATGATGTGGATGAGTACCCCGCGATCGCTCGATTGCTGTTTGACGCGTTGCTGGATGCTGGAGCCACAGGCATCTTTACCTATAACCCGGATGGCGCTGTGAGGCTAGGCTTGGGCGCTGATCCCGTCTATCTGGCAGGGTTAGCTGATCGCTGTCAGGTAGAAACCCTCACAGAGCGGCCCATCCACTGCTTGGGCGATGAACTGGATGACTCGATCGTGTCTTTGGTAACAGACCCAATCTTTTTTGCTAGTTTGCCAGACGCGATCCAGGCAATTCAAACCACCTCACGCGCCCAACTGCTGCGCCGTACCGCTGAAGTGATCATCGAAGCCGTACAGACAAAGCAGGTACAGCCGCAAGACATCGCGGTCATTGCGCCCGGTGTAGACGCGATCGCCCGCTACAGCCTGACCGAAATGCTTGCCCCGTATCAAATCCCCGTTGAGTCTCTGAACGATCAGCGTCCCCTCACCAGTTCGCCCATTATTCGCGCACTTTTGACGCTGTTGACACTGGTGTATCCCGGTTTGGGGCGTTTGGTCGATCGCGATGCAGTGGCAGAAATGTTAGTCGTGTTGAGTCAACAAGCAGGCGGAACAGGGGACAAAGAATCGTCATTACTAACCATCAACAACCAGCAAGCAACAACGTTCTCAACTCAAAAAAAACCTTCATCCTTCATCCTTTATCCTTCATCCTTCTCGATCGATCCCGTTCGCGCTGGCTTACTGGCTGACTACTGCTTCGTGCCGCATCCCGATCGACCCCGTTTGCTGCCCGCAACAGCCTTCCCTCGATGGGATCGGTTGGGTTATCAAGCGAGTACGGCGTACCAGGCGATCGTGCAGTGGGTTGAAACACAGCAGAGTCAGTTGGAGCAGCGCTTGATTCCTAATGCAGTGTCGTTGCTCGATCGTGCCATTCAGCACTTTTTGTTTGGCGGCGGGTCTTTACCGTTTGAGCAGGTGTCGGCATTGCGCCAGTTGATCGAAGCTGCACAACACTATTGGGACGTCGATAACAGGCTGCGGCGTAGCCAACGGTTCGATGCCCCGGCTTCGATGACCGTGAGCCGCTTTATTCAACTTTTGCAAAGTGGCACGGTCACAGCGAATCCGTACCCCGTTCGCCCGATCGGACCGAGTAGTAATGCGGTACTGCTGGCAAATGTGTTTCAGTACCGTTCTAGCCGCCGTGCGCATCGCTGGCAGTTCTGGCTGGATGCGGGTTCGCCACGCTGGTTGAGCGGTGTCGATTCGTTGTTCGGTGCCCCACTGTTTCTGCAAAGCTGGTCGGGACGCGCCTGGACTTCTGCCGATACGATGGATGCGAACGAACGTCGCTTGCGCCGCATTTTGCTCGACTTGCTTAGTCGCGCTGAAGAACGCATCTACCTCTGCCACAGCGATCTCGCGACGAATGGACAAGAGCAAACGGGCGTACTGCTGTCATTGGTGAATGCAGCGGTGCCGCTTGATACAGGATTATTGACTAATTAAGGAATAATTCCTAACAGTTTAATTCCTAACGGTTATTGATCACGCTTCTAATCATCTCGTTATGCATCGTAGATTGCACACTCCCAGACTAGATTTGCATTCAGATTAAGCTATGTCATTTTCACGCCCATTTAGTATTCGCCGGCTTAAGTCTGAAGACTTAACGCTGATGGCATCCATGATGACGACCTTCGGCAAGGCGTTCGACGATGTAGAAACCTATACAGCGTCTCCTCCAAGTGATGCCTATCTTCAGCGGTTGCTCAGCAGCGATGACTTCATTGCGCTTGTAGCGATGAAGAATGGCTCGGTAGTGGGGGGAATCGCTGCGTACGAACTCCAGAAGTTTGAGCAGGAGCGCAGTGAAATCTACATTTATGATCTGGCTGTTGCAGAAGCGCATCGACGCGAAGGCATCGCGGCAGCGTTGATTCAAGAACTCCAGAAGATTGCAGCGGCACGTTCAGCCTATGTCATCTTTGTGCAGGCAGACATCGGAGATGAGCCAGCAATTGCGCTCTACACGAAGCTGGGAGTTCGTGAAGAAGTGCTGCACTTCGATATCGCAGTTGCAGGCGATGATGGCATTGCATAACAACCCCAAGGCACACCGACCGTCGAGAGGTTATCGATTAGAGTTCGAGGTTATCTGCGGCGGGTGATTGGGAACGTTAGAGGAGGTTGATGGCGGGTTTTACGAGCTGCTATGAGGGGAATACAGCGTTTCCCCAGTATCAATATCAAACACAAAGAGCTGCTTAAGATCCAGCGTCAGCGAAAGTCGATCGCCCACACGAGGACATTGCTCAGGACGGCACTGGAAGGCTAGTTCTTGGGCTTGAAAGGACGATTCCGCAGGCAATTTGGCACGTACCAAAACCTCTCGTCCCAGCGGTTCAACCACACTGATTTCGACGTTAAAATGACCCGCTTCAGCACTGATTTGAAGGTGCTCTGGACGGATGCCGAGGTCGTAGGATGGTCTCGCGATCGACTGAAGTTTAGCTTGCAGTTGCTCCGGGCAAGGCAGCGTTTGTCCGCTGACCTGAAACGTTGTGCCATTGTAAACCGTCCGCAAAATGTTCATGGGTGGGCTGCCCAGAAATGTGGCGATCATGCGATTAGCAGGACTGCTGTAAATCGTTTGAGGAGCGCCAATTTGCTGAATCCGTCCCTGATCTAACACCACAATCTGATCTGCAAGAGTCATCGCTTCTGTCTGGTCGTGGGTCACATAAATCGTCGTAATTCCTACTTGCTGATGGAGGCGTTTGAGTTCGGCGCGAGTTTCGTCCCGCAGTTGGGCATCCAGGTTAGACAGGGGTTCATCCAGCAAAAAAACCTGGGGCTGACGCGCGATCGCCCGACCCAATGCCACTCGTTGCTGCTGCCCACCGGACAACTGACCCGGTTTGCGATCGAGCAAATGGTCGATCGCAAGCATTTGCGCCACTTTTTCGACACGCTCCTGTACCGCCTTTGCCTCAACCCGACGCATCTGGAGTCCAAAGGCAAGATTTTCTGCCACAGTCATGTGTGGGTAGAGCGCATAGTTTTGAAACACCATTGCCACATCTCGCTGGCGGGCTGGCACCTGGTTCACGCAGCGATCGCCAATGTACAAATCTCCAGACGTTGCGGTTTCTAAGCCTGCGATCGTGCGAAGTACGGTGGACTTTCCGCAGCCAGAGGGACCGACCAGCACCCAAAATTGTCCATTAGGCACTGCAAATGTGATATCAGTAATGCCTGTACCGATCGCCGTGTTTGCAGCGTTGCCAAACTGTCGTGTAATGCCTTGTAGCCGAACGGTTGCCATCGGTTGAGCCTCTCCTGGTGCGCACGACTCAGTTGACTGAGATGATTGAGATCCAATTCTTTGCAATCATGGTTGCCTGTTGTGCAGTCATGATAATCTGGCACAGGATTCTTCGCTCTCGCCTGGGCGTTCCGCTCAACGCCTTCGCCCTCGTGTAGACTGACCGTGTGTAAACGTACTCTCCAAGTAGCCCGACGTACACACCGTCGAGGCAGCGATCGTCGAGGCAAAACTTCATGGCTATTGTGGATTCTAAAGGTCGGTTATTTGGTAAGGTCAGCATTCTCGATCTTGGCGCTGCCCTGATCATCTTGCTGGTCATCATCGGTGTTTTGCTGCCCAGCTTCACGGGTGCTCAGCTTAGCTCTAACGTTAAGCCCGTTGAGGTGGATGTGGTCATTCGCAGCGTGGGCTCCAAAGACCCTAAAACATTGCTGAAAGAAGGCGGTAAGACCAGCCTGATTATCCGCAATCAACCCTTCGGTGACATCACCATTAAGTCGGTGAGAGAACTGCCTCGCAATGTGGCGGTGCCTCAGCCCAACGGCACACTGAAAGCCTTGCCTGACCCAAGACCTGAAGCCGCGCTGACCAAAGATTTTCTGGTGACGATCGCAGGCGATGCAAACATGACGAAAAATGGTCCTTTGCTGGGCAATAACAAGATTAAGACGGGCACCAAGATCGAGCTTGAAGGCTTTACCTACGATTTTTCAGATTTGTATGTGATTGATGTTCGCATTGGCGCTTAATTTGCAAGCTCTCATTATTTCACGCGCTGTGCAACTTTCCCGATCCCCCTCACCCTAGATCCCTCTCCCAGAACCGGAGAGGGACTTTGATCTACTCTTGCTACCCTTCTCCTGCCCTGGGAGAAGGGGTTGGGGGATGAGGGTTGGGTTTAGTTGAATATCGCACTACTTTAGCAATGTGAGGGATCTGCGGACGAGCGCGATCGTCACAGCAGGGAGTTCCAGTTGCGGGGTTAGCCCCACGTCATCCAGCACGTACAACTCGCGAATTGCGTGTGGATTGAGTGCTGCCAACCGACGACCGATATCGGGTCCTGTAAACTGCGATCGCTTGCCCCATAGCATCGTCGCTGGCACCGTTAGCTGCGAAATATACAGCGAAAGATCGAAGGACAAGTCACCGCGTACAAACGAAAGCGCCGCGTATTCAGCGTTTGGCTGTTGGGCAGATTCTAGATATGCCTCGACGATTTCGGGAAAGATGCGATCAGGCTGTGCAAACTGCCGCTGCTCCAGAAAGTTGCGGATGCCCCAACTGGTGGCAATGCCCGTACTGTAAAGAAGGCGATCGAGCACAGGCGTACTGACCAATTGAGCAAAGAAACTGCGCGTGTAGTCTTCACTAAAATCAGAAAGCCCTGCTGGCGTGGTCAAAATCAAGGACTGAAACAACTCTGGACGCGCGATCGCTGCACGAATGACGATCGCGGCTGTCAGAGATGATGCCACCACAGGCACCGCGCCTTTACATGTCTGCTCCAGGAACTCGATAATCGTTGTGATGTAATCTTCTACCTGATACTGCCGTTCTGGATGATCCGATCGCCCCCAGCCAATCAAATCGGGTGCCAGAATGCGATAGTCCGACGCAAAGGCAGGATACACCTTCGACCATTCGTAAGCAGAAGAGCCACCGCCAAAGCCGTGGAGAAACACCAGCGTCGGCAGGCTGTCGCGATCGACCTCTGTCCAGGGCGGTGCATCAGCCGTGTAGTAAACCATCGTGCCGAGTGTTGTGACGATGGCATGTTGGTTAAAACCAGGTGGAAGAAACATGGGATTTGCTGAGGATGGGGTTAAGAGGCAATGGAGAGGAAGGGAAGCGCTAAGGCTGTTTTACCGACGCACGACTGATGTACCAATCTTTGCCCAGTTGTAGAGCCAACGGGCATGGTTCACCGCGAGATTAATACAACCATGACTTACGGGTGTCCCAAAGCGACGGTGCCAGTATGCGCCGTGAATCGCATAGTTGCCGCTGTAATACATCGTATAAGGCACGTCAGAGAGATCATAGTCAGCGCCTTTCATTCGGGCGTAGCGATCGCGCGTCTGAATGGCGAAGACTCCAGATCGCGTGGGTGTTTCAGCTTTGCCCGTCGAAATCAAGATAGCGTACACAGGTGTTTTGCCTTCCCAAGCAATGAGCCGCTGACTGGATAAATTGATCTCGATCCAGCGACGCTTTGTTTTTTGTAAATGGCGGACGGTGGCTGCAACTGAGTCATTTCGCGCGATAAGGATGGGTGCCATTACTCGCGATCGCCTGTGCTGACCACGCGATCGCGAGTAATAGCACCAGGTATTGTCTGACGCGAAGTGAAAGCATCAAGGGGCGCTCACTCTACCGGAGTTTTCACATTCTCATTATTCAAGGATCAACGCTTTAAAGCGTCCAACCTGCCCAAATCTTCATGGGAAAGTAAGCGATGATACCGTTATTGAAACCGCATCACTAGCTGCAACGCTCAATCAAGGCAAGCACTTATGTCAGTCATGGGCAGGCGTGAGGCGATCGACCAGGGTTGCCGCACGTTGGGCGATCGCCGCCCAGTTTCCTTCAGCCACTGCTTGCTTTGGGAACAAATTGTCCGACAGCCCTACCGCGATCGCGCCAGCCGCCAAAAACGATGCTGCATTCTCCAGCGTCACGCCACCTGTAGGAATTAAGGGAATGCCACCCAAGGGTGCCTGCAAGCTTTCAATATAGGTCGCGCCACCCAATGACTGTACGGGAAACACCTTCACGCTACTGGCTCCTGCCTGCCACGCGCTGACAATTTCCGTTGGGGAGAGCGCACCAGGAATGATCGGCACATTTTGCGCGATCGCCCGCTCAATCAAACTGGGAGACACATGTGGCGTAAAGAGGAATTCAGCACCCGCCGCGATCGCGTCCTGTAGCTGCGTTTCGCTCAGGATTGTGCCCGCTCCAATCGTGCAGTGGGGCAGTTGCAGCCGCAGCTTGTGGATTAACGCAGGCGCGCGATCGCTATTCCACGTCACTTCAATGAGTCGCAATCCTCCCACTGCTGCCGCTTTTGCCATTTGATAACCCACCTCAAACTGTGGCGCACGAATCACCGCGATCGCACGAAACTGTTGTAAAAGGGCGTACCAGGCTTGGGGAGTCATGCTGAGGGAATGTACACAATGAGCGCGATGATCGATCGATGTCGTAGTCGCTTAATGAGCCGAAAATGACTAAACTAAAACCAATTGCAACGATGCGTCCTGCTTCTACCACATTGTCTCTGCCGCGTTGCTCAGATCGATTTCAGCCGTTGCTCACGAGGTTAGCACTAGCCAATGAACGAGGCATCACCGGAAAAATTGGTTCATCTGGCAACACCAGAGCATCGTCTGGAGCGATCGTTGCTGACCAAGATGGCAACACTAAAAGAGAAGCTGAATAACTTTACCGCAGTGGACGCACACGGCAAACCTGTGGGTGACGTAAGAAATTTAGTGCTCAACCAACGGCAGCTTTGTTTGGTCATTGTGCAGCCTGATATGCATCGGCATTGGCGCTTTGTGCTGTTGGCTAGTCACTTGGTGCAACACGTCAGTCTGCGCGATCGTATCGTTTTTGTCAGCACGACCCAGGCAGACATAAGCTACCTGCCAGAGCAGCAATCCAAAACCCACCTTATCAATCTCAGCCAAGATGCTAGTACGCTCGTGGCACCTGTCAATCAACTGCCTGCATCACTGATGACCGATCGAACTCATCGCTTAGAACCGGCAAAGAGTATAACGTCGCTTTCAGGACAGTTAGCCGCTCAAAACAGACCTCAGGCACCTGATAGCCTCCAAGAATCGTCGCTCTTGGAGGCTCCTGCAACACCAAAGGTGCTTGCATCGGTTGACCTACCGAACCGACTGGCAAACCCAAAACAGGACGCTCGTGTGGCTCAAGCGGTATAGCATTTCCAAAAATTAAGGTGGCTCTAGCAATCTAGAACCACCTTAAACCCGTTGAGTAAACGTCGGAAGCGACTAACGTCAGGCGATCGAAGCCATCTTCACATCGCTATTCGCCAGCAGTTCCTGAAGCTCATCAGAATCTACTGTTTCTTTTTCGATGAGCATTGCAGCTAATTCATCCAGCACATGGCGATTGCCCACCAACACTGCTTTAGCACGGCGATATGCCTGCTCCACCAGATTGCGGACTTCGTCGTCGATCGCAGCAGCCGTCTCTTCCGAGAAATCACGCTCAGCCGCAATGTCGCGTCCCAGGAACATGTTGCCCTGCTGACGACCCAGCGCTACAGGACCGAGGCGATCGCTCATGCCAAACCGAGTCACCATTTGACGGGCAACACGAGCCACCTGCTGAAGGTCGTTGGATGCACCTGTGGTCACTTCCTCTTCACCGAAGATGATTTCTTCCGAAATCCGACCACCCAAAGCAACAGCCATTTGGTTTTGCAGATAGGAACGCGAGTACAAACCCGAATCCATCCGGTCTTCGCTGGGAGTGAACCAGGTCAGACCACCCGCACGACCGCGTGGAATAATGCTGATTTTCTGCACCGGATCATAATCGGGCATCAGTGCGCCGACTAGAGCATGACCCGCTTCGTGGTAAGCAACCAACTCTTTACGCTTTTCGCTCATGACGCGATCTTTCTTCTCTGGTCCCGCGAGGACGCGATCGATCGCATCGTTCACCTCATCCATCGAAATCTCGGTCAGATTGCGACGGGCGGCGAGGATGGCTGCTTCGTTCAACAAGTTAGACAGGTCAGCACCCGTAAAGCCAGGAGTCCGACGCGCGATCTTCTCCAGATCCACATCCTTCGATAACGTTTTGCCTCGAGCGTGGACATTGAGGATTTCCAGACGACCGGCGTAATCGGGGCGATCGACCACTACCTGACGGTCAAAGCGACCCGGACGCAGAAGTGCAGAATCCAAGACATCAGGACGGTTCGTTGCCGCAATGATGATAATGCCTGTATTGCCCTCGAAGCCGTCCATCTCGGTCAACAACTGGTTCAGGGTTTGCTCCCGCTCATCGTTGCCACCGCCCAGACCTGCACCCCGTTGGCGACCCACTGCATCAATTTCATCAATGAAGACGATGCAAGGCGCGTTGGACTTCGCTTGCTCAAACAGGTCGCGCACACGCGATGCACCTACACCCACAAACATTTCCACAAACTCAGAGCCGGAGATGGAGAAGAAGGGCACACCTGCTTCTCCTGCTACAGCACGAGCCAAAAGAGTTTTTCCGGTTCCGGGCGGTCCCACCAGCAACACGCCTTTGGGAATCTTGGCACCTACAGCCGTAAAGCGATCGGCATTTTTCAGGAAATCCACCACTTCGCTCAGCTCAAGCTTTGCCTGGTCAATGCCTGCGACATCGCTGAACGTGATTTGAGTTTGCGGTTCCATTTGCACTCTGGCTTTGGACTTGCCAAAGTTCATTGCCTGACTGCCAGGACCGCTCTGGGCACGACGCAGCAAGAAGAACAAACCCACCAGCAGCAAAACTGGGAAGAACAGGCTACTCAGTGCTTTGAGCCAGAACCCATCATCGGTTTGTGGCAAGACTGAAATATCAACTTTATTTGAGGTCAGAATGTTAAGCAGTTCAGGATCGTTCGGCAGATTAACGACGATACGATTGTTGCCATCCTGCACTACCGCAATACTGCGATCAGCACTGAGCCGCACTTTCTCAATCTTGCCTTCCTGAACCTTCTCAATGAACTGGCTATAGCGCCAGGTTTCCCGACTGGGAGGTTTATTATCAAAAAACGCTGTCGCCAAAGAGACGACCACGATCGCCAGCAGCGTATACAGTCCAACATTTCTCCACCGCTTATTCACCGGGATTTGTCCTCCTTTTATAGGGGTGCGGAGTATTCCACTATTCAATTGATGTTAACTAATATTAACGTAATCTCAGGAATAGCGGATCGTAGGTCAAGCAGTAAGTTCGGCGTACGACCTGTCTCCATCAGTCCAAAACTGGGATCACTAGATCCTGTCATGTCCTTGTATTTCCTTATCCTAACGAATGACTCGTCGTGGTGAAGTGTTGATTGCTGTCATTAATAGCCAAAAAGATTTCGAGCTTGCCCGTTCACAGTACTGGTATCGTATGCCAATTGCCCAGGTAGAGAAGCTGAAACAGCAGGATTACTGGTTTCCTCAGTGGCTGGCATTCTACCAAACCAAAGTGTTTGGCACGGAAGCCTATGCCGTGAACTACTACGCTCGTGTCAACCAGAGCCATGAGGTCTACCGCTGGGAGCTTTTTCCTGACCAGCCCAGAGATGCCAAGAGTGAACAGCGCTACTGCAAGCTAGAGTTATCGTCGCTAGAGAGGCTACCGCAGCCGATCGTCAGCCAGCGCTTTCGCCGAGTCACCTTCATCCCTACAACTTGGGAGCAATTCAAAACAGCGAGAACGATCAAGGAGCTGTTGATCCATAAAAGCGCCTAGTGAACTGAAACCACACGATCGTCATACCAGCATTAAAAAAGGACAGGCGATCGCCCATCCCCAATAGAGGTAAAAGTAGTGTGCGGAAACTAGAAGTTCATCTCAGCTTCCTGCACACGCTCGACTTGCTTCTTCTTCAGAACGAGCAGAATCTGCGAAAGAACAACGATGCCAAAGAACGCCAGCAGACCTTTAATGCGATCGGGGTTCTGTAAAACGATTTCGGTATCTGCCTGACCAAAACCGCCCACGTTCGGATTCACGGTCAGGGCATCGCCTGCTTTCACGGCTTGACCTTCGGAAACAATCAAGTCAGGACCAGCCGGGATTGTATCGACTACTGTCTTCCCATCCGCCATTTGAATGGTGACTTCATAGCCACCATCTTCTGGCTTCGTTACCTGGGCGATCGTGCCATCTTCCGAAGCATTGTAAACGGCGTTATTGCTCTTTTCACCGTTGGGATAAATTTGCCCACGACCACGATTGCCGCCAACGTGAACCGCGTACTTCCCAAAGCGTAGCGATTTGTCTGTCTTAGGATCGGGCGCAAGGATGGGGAAGACAATCTCCTGGTACTGCTCACCCGGCAGTGGTCCAATCACGACGATATTTTCTTTATCTTCGCTGTAGGACTGGAAGTAAAGATCTTGCACCTTTTCCTTCATCTCTTCAGGGATGCGGTCTTCGGGGGCAATCTTGAAGCCCTTTGGCAGCATCAGCACAGCGCCAACGTTCAGCGGACCTTTATCGCCGCCGCCCACAACCTGCTGCACCTCTGTACTGTAGGGGATTTTAACGACTGCTTCAAACACAGAGTCGGGCAGAACAGACTGGGGCACTTCGACTTCGGTTGGTTTTGCTGCCAGGTGGCAGTTGGCACAAACAATCCGTCCTGTTGCCTCACGGGGATTTTCGTAGGCTTGTTGAGCAAAAATTGGGTAAGCCGCAGCGGTTTGTGGCAGGCTCAGGCTACCTGTCAAGAAGACCGCGATCGCCAGCAGCGCTAAAGCCGTAGACTTACAAAGCCCCACAGCAGGTATCAATCTCTCTAAAGGAATCTTTTTCATCTGTAACGAACGTGTCATGAGGAAAGGACAATCGGCAAACGATCCGGTCTCTAAGCCCACCAGGGGTCTTCACCCGTGCGGAAATCAGTTTCAGTCCAGGGAGTAAAGCTAACTTTGTTATCAGTAACCGCCGCATGCGCTAATGGCAATGACAGCGGTGCTGGACCCCGTACTACTTTGCCATTGCTGTCGTATTGAGAGCCATGACAGGGGCACTTAAACTTGTTTTCAGCCACATTCCAGGGCACCACACAGCCCAAATGGGTACAGACTGCATTGATGCCAAAATCGGCAAGTGCTTTATCTTCTTTGATTACAAGGTAGGTGGGGTCGCCTTTAAGCCCTTGAGACAAAACGTGATCGCCAGCGGCGTGGCTAGCAATAAAATCACTGACCAGAATGTCATTACCAAGTGCGTCTTTTGCAGTAGCACCGCCGCCACTTGTCCCACTTGACGGTGGAATAAAATACTTCACCACCGGGTAAAGGGCACCTAGCGCCGTGCCGGTCACCGCGCCAAACGTCAAGAGGTTCATGAACTGACGACGCCCAAGATCGGGCACATCCGAAGATCCAGAAAGTTGTGTCATGACTACGTATAGTTCTGTTAAGGAAGGGCTTTAGCGAAGGGGTGGCGATGCTTTAAGCGTGGAACATGAGGTTGGCTTTGCGCTCCCATGAATCGATGCCTGCCCCTCTTGCAGACACTGCTCACCAAACACTGCAATAATCGTCTCACAGAGCGGCTTGCCGCTTTCCTGAGTAATTTACTAGGATTATTACATTTCTTGACGCTAGCATCATAGCTAAGTAGAGGGCTGTCGGTTCTATACAAAATGTTAACGATCGCAGGAGAACCCCTGAACACCCCTTGCAGCGTGTAGCGCCTCCTGTGAATCTGGAAGGAGTTGTGGGATGACAGCACTATGACCGGAAATGACTTACGTCAACTCTTGCTGGACAAGTGGGGACGCTCCTACGACGTTCAGCTACGCCGCACTCAGGGCAAAATCTTTTTTTTAGTCATGTGGAAATATCTGGAGCAGGTGTCGTTCCCCTTAAGCGAGGCTGAATATTTAGAGCATTTGACTGAAGTCGCAAACCATCTGCAAGCTTGGGGCAGCGTGGAGCAAGTGGCTCTATCGGTTCAGCAAACTCGCGATCGTCCACGGCTCGGCAAAGCAGTCAGTATTCCCCTTGAACTAGGCGATCGCGCCTCCGAATGGCTGCTGGAAGATTTTTGACAGGATATGGCTCTTAGCAGTAAGCAGACCTGTCCGATCACGTTGCCAAAGCTATCTTTCAAAGCGTCTTCTGCAAGTTGAGAGAGCATGACGACGGCGCTAGGGGCAGTCGTTCATCTTTGAATCAAGCAGCTAAAAACAGTGCTTGTGCGTTTGAGTAACGGATTTTTTTGTCATACCAATTTAAAGCATGACGGCTACAGATCCAATCGCTGGGTAGGGGCAAGGCATTGCCTTGCCCCTACAAGATGTGTCGTCTTTTCAATTCAAATTGGTATCGTTTAGTTTCCTGATGTTCAGAAACTGAACTTGTAGCCTCAAGCACATTTAGAGGTATTTGGTATCCTAATAACTTTTTAAGGTATCGGTCAGTTTGTAGCCTTCGCTACTAATATTCTCTCTTTACTTTTTTCGCATCGGCACTAACGCAGGTTGTGCAACTAACCGTAAAAGCTTTGATCCCCACTGAGAAACGATGCAAAACAATCGGTCTCTAGCCAGAGTTGGATTGCCAACCAGCATCAATACCAACACAATGAAGATGCAAACATTAGGATAAATGCTTTAGCTTCTAGCGTTGATCTAGTTGTTTTTGATACATCTGTTAACAATTTAGAACTGCAAAGGGTGGCGATCGCCTTACAAAATCATGCTTAAAACTGCCTTTAGTCCAAACAGACTTAATGCATCGGCTGTTCTAGCAATTCACTGTCCAAACTGTGGCAGTCTTGCCGAACGTCACTATCTCGTCTCTGATCAGTTGACTAAAACGCAATGCTCAACGTGTGACTATCTGATGGTGACTTGCTCAGAAACAGGCAAAGTCATTGAAGCGTAGATGCCAGGCATCTACGCTCATCGCTAACCTATTCCTATCGCCTTTGAGCACTGGCGCTCGGACGTTGGGCTTAGATAAGCTCTAACGTCCAAGAAAACGTTCCAGAGAATGTTCAAGCGCCGCGATTCCAGTTCACGCTGTTACTTTTGTTGCAGATGCACGTAATTGTCCACAGGCAGCATCGGCAGCGAGACCCCGCGATTGGCGAACACTAACCACAATATGTTTGGCTTTTAGCGCATTAACAAACGTTTGGATGCGCTGAGGGCTGGGGCGTTGATAATCGACTTCGGAAATGGGATTGTAAGGGATCAAATTAACGTGGCTCTGAAAGCCTCTTAGATGGGCAGCGAGTTCGATCGCATGTTCTGGGCAATCATTTAACCCTGCCAGCAAGACATACTCAAACGTCACGCGCCGACCCGTCAATTGCACATACTCACGGCACTCGTCTAGCAGGGCTTCTAAGGGATAGTGCTTGGCGCTGGGAATGAGCTTCTCACGTAGCACCTGATTTGAGGCGTGGAGGCTGACTGCAAGGGTCGCCCGGAGCTGACTGGCGGCTAGTTTGCGGATGCGATCGGGAATGCCCACCGTCGAAACCGTCATGGTACGTTGTCCAATGCCCACATCCTGGTTCAGGCAGCGTAGCGCAGCAACGACGTTCTTTGTATTCAACAACGGTTCGCCCATGCCCATGAAGACCACGTTACTCACGCGCTGCTGAAAATCTGCCTGCACCGTCAACACTTGATCCACAATCTCTGCGGTCGTGAGATTGCGAACAAACCCACCCTTCCCCGTCGCGCAAAAGTCACACGCCATTGGACAGCCGACCTGCGAGGAGACGCAGACGGTGAGGCGATCGAGAGAGGTGTGAGGTGTGAGGTGTGAGGTGTGAGGGAAGGAAGTTGTTGGTTGCTGGTTGTTAGTTGTTAGTTGGGAGTTTTCTTCATCCCACTGGTTTCCTGACTCTTGGCTCCCGTCGGCTGACGCTCTGGGAAGCCTGACTCCTCTCCCCTCTCCCCTCTCTCCTCTCTCCTGATCCCAATTGAAGGTCGGAATCCCTACTGTTTCGATGATTTGCCCATCTGCTAGGCGGAGGAGAAACTTAACGGTGCCATCTGGAGCAGCAGAGCGATGATGTAGAGTCGATCGTCCAATGTCAACACTCTCCAACTCAGCCCGCCATTCTTTGGAAAAGACGGAAATATCAGTGAGCGATCGCACGCCCTTCTGATACAACCACTCGTGTAATTGCTTGCCCCGATAGGGACGCTGCCCCTGCTGCTGCGCCCACTCGGTTAATTCAGCTAAAGACTTACCCAGCAGTGGTGATGACGTTTGAGGCGATGACGTTTGAAAAGAGACAGAAGACATGGTGGGTGGGAAGAGTTAAAAGTTTTGAGTGGTGAGTGTTAAGTTTGGCAGTTAACTCACCACTCAAAACTCACCACTCAAAACTAACAGAATTTACAAGACGGCTGCTCTTAAGCGGGCGATCGGCAAACACGTTAGCTTCCGCGCACTGGGTACATAAGCGCGGCGACGGAACACGTCGTAACCGTTGCGTTCAATCTCGTCCAGAATGCCGCTGTACAGCATGAGTGCTGCCCAGACGGGGAAACGAGCGTCGCGATTGAGCGATCGGATACCGCGTTCAGCAGAGGCAAAAAACTTTCGGGCGCGCTGGATCTGGAACCGCATGAGTTCACGCCAGCGTTCGTCCACAACACCATTAAAGAGATCGTCTTCGGTGTAGTTGAACAATTCCAGTTCGTCTAGCGGAATATAGATTCTGCCCCGACTGGCATCTTCGCCAACATCCCGCAAAATATTAGTCAGTTGGTTCGCGATCCCAAGAGCGACGGCTTCTTCAGTGGGATCAGCGCTCACCTTGCGGTACAAATCCCAGGGCGCGGTGCGCGGAGTGACATCGATGCCCATCACGGGAGTGGTCATCAAGCCAACCGTACCTGCCACTCGGTAGCAGTAAAGCTGTAGTGCTTCAAAGGTTTCGTAGCGCGATCGATGCAAATCCATCCGTTGACCGGCAATCATGTCGCGAAACGGCTGAATGTCGATTGGGAATTGTTCTAGGGTGTCTACTAACGCCACATCAGGGTCTTCGACCGGCTGCCCGTCAAACACTGATTCCAGTTGTTTCTCCCACTCGTCCAGCGTTTCGGATGTGGTTAAACTTGCGCGAGGACCATCCACTAGCTCGTCTGTACGACGGCACCAAACGTAGATTGCCCAGATTGCCCGACGCTTCACTTCTGGCATCAGCATGGTGCCCAAATAGAAGGTCTTGGAGTACTTTGCCGTAATCTGACGGCAAAGTTCGTAGGCATCATCCAGGGAAGCTAGAGTCCTCACACAAGAATAATCAGGCAATTTCAGCATTTCCTTGAGAACGCTTGGCGAACATAGCGGGTGAGCAGGTTCAGGCTAGGCAAGAAGCCGATCGCAGGAAGGGAAATGGCTCATGAGTTAAATTACTTCAACGCCAAAGCCAGTTTACCCTCAGCCCATGCCAGCCAACTTAGCAAACTGCTGGCTCAACAAAGAGCCAGCAGTTGAAAGTATGAACATTATAGAGACACTGAACGTCTACACATTCGCGACTGGTTGCGGCTGATTACTTGTGCTGGTTGAATGAGGTTCAGTCAACCATTGACTGTTCACAAGTGCCTGCGCTGTCAGCTTACCAGAAAGTACGGCACCCTCCATACTGCCAAGATAGCGTTGCATTGTATAACTACCTGAAAGAAAGAAATTTGGCACGGGTGTGACCTGATCAGGACGATACGCCTGTCGCCCTGGCGTGGCGGTATACACCGATCGCGGAGTCTTTACCACTTTGAATTTCCGCAGCTTAGCTGGATCATCTGTCCCAAAGTGCTGCGGAAAGAGCCGCTCTAGATCTTTCATGGTCGCCGCAATGATGTCGTCATCGGACTGATCGATCCAATCTTTTGCAGGGGCTAAGACTAACTCCAACATGGAGCGATCGGGGTCAGCGTATTCCTTACAGGTAACGCTCATGTCGGCGTAGACGCTCAGCAAGTCCGATCGCGAGAAGAGGAGTTGATCAATATCGGTCAGCTTGCGATCGAACCACAAATGCAGGTTAATCACTGGAACGCCTTCTAAGCCCTCAAGTTTTTGGAAGCAGGGCATCGACTTCCAGGCAGGCGGAGTTAGCACCTTCATCACATCCACCGACATAGCAGAGACATAAGCATCGGCTGTGATGACCGTATCTGACGCACCATCCAACCCACGAAGCAGAAAGCCGCGCACCGTGCCATCGTCATGAAGCTGGATTTCTTTGAGTGGCTTTTTCAGATGCACTTCGCCGCCACCTGCTGTGATGTAGTCCACGATCGGCTGACACAAACGCTCAGTCGGTGAACCATCCAGAAAGGCGATTTTGGAGCCGTAGCGTTCTTGCAAAAAGCGATTCAGCGCTGTAAGCAGAATGGTGGATGACACCTCATCAGGATTAATAAACGTGAGCGCTTTGCACGCAGCAATGAACACATCGCTGCTCACCTTCTCGCCGATCCCCTGCCGTTCCAACCACTCCGCAAAGCTGTACTGATCCATCTCCTCGACGTACTTCTGACCGCGCACGATCGCAGGCGTGAGTCCGATGGCAAAGCGAATTTTTTGCTCCCACGTCAACATGTCGTTGTTGCGCAGAATCGACACGATAACGTTGAATGGAGCCGGAATGTTGGGCACATCAAAGCGCGAAAGCACTCCAGGCTTGTCTGGTTGGTTAAAGATGAGCGCGTGCTGCTTCCACTGGAGTCGGTCTTCGATGCCGAGTTCTGCCATGAGTTGCAGCATATTGGGGTAAGCCCCAAAGAAAGCGTGCAGCCCGGTTTCGTACCAGTCACCGTCTTCGTCTTTCCAGGCAGCCACTAAACCGCCCAAAACATCTCGACTTTCTAAAACAATGGGGGTATGTCCCGCATCGATCAGGTATTTGGCACAGGAAAGTCCTGCCAGACCTGCTCCAGCGATCGCAACTCGCATGTGACTTCTTTACTATTCTTCAAAGTTTGATTGCTCTCATTATACGTTGCAATCCGTTACATTTGCTTTCACGCATGATTCTTCCATCTCGCGGGCGAGGGGCAGGTTAACCGTTCCGTCGCCGATACTCTGAGGAATGCTTAGGATCGTGGATTAAATAAAACCGACAAATTGTTTGTAGGTAGGGGCGCACAGCCGTGCGCCCCTACGGAAAACGCCGAGGTGATTAAATTCTTGTTCCTTAGGTTTGAATCTCCTGATGTCTAGCTAAAACCCAAGAACTGACGATGGGAGACAAAACTACCTTTGCTTCCCCACCACCCTGCCCCCTCATCTGCCTCAGCCCCTCACCTCCCTATTCCGTATTCCCTACTCATCATTCCCCTTATGATGAGCTAGACCCACTTACCGCTTGCCGCTCACGTTTCAATGCCCAAATGGTTGCTGAAGGATCGGAGCCTGTTATTACAGCGCCTCACGCCTTATTTGTTCTTGCTGCCTGCGCTGCTTGTGCTTAGCCTGACGGTCTTTTACCCGGCGTTGCAAGCGTTCTACCTCAGCTTTACGCGCTACGACTTTGACCTGACTCAGCCGCCTGTATGGATTGGGTTGAAGAACTTTCGGCGCTTGTGGGTCGATCGCGTCTTTTGGGAAACTTTTCGCAACACCGTTCTGTATCTGGTGGGTGTTGTACCGATTTTGGTAGCGCTACCGTTAGGGATGGCAATTCTCGTCAACCAAAAGCTGCGGGGCATTCGGTGGTTTCGCGTCGCTTATTACACACCCGTCGTCATCTCAATGGTTGTTGCTGGCATTGCCTGGAAATGGCTCTATGCCGATAACGGCTTGCTTAACCAGCTTTTGAAACTTGTGGGCATCTCGGCAGGCGTTCCCTGGCTAACTAGCCCCGGTATGGCAATTTTTAGCGTCATGGTCGTCACCATTTGGAAAGGGCTGGGCTATTACATGGTGATTTACCTGGCGGGGCTACAAGCAATTCCAGAGGATTTATATGAGGCAGCGGCGATTGATGGCTCTGACGGCATCAAAAAGCACTGGGATATCACGGTGCCCCTGATGCAGCCTTACATTTTGCTGGTTGCTGTGATATCTGCTATCTCAGCCACAAAAGTGTTTGAAGAAGTCTACATCATGACCCAGGGTGGCCCGCGCAACAGTTCCAAGACGATCGTGTATTACGTCTACGAACAAGCCTTTCAAGACCTTGAAATGAGCTATGCCTGCACGATCGGGCTAGTCATGTTTTTGATTATTCTTGGGCTTTCATTGCTGCGGTTAAGCGTCGAACGGCTGACTGTAAAAGAGAACTGATGCGACAGGGTTCTGCTAATCGGTTGGCTCATTATCCAGGTGTCCATCCATGTTGTCCTGCTTTTGGAAAAACCAGCGCTTGGCAGGCTTGGGAATCGGCAGCCCGTGCGTTTTGTGAAAATCTTCCAGCACCTTACGGGTGAGACGGTTAGAGACCTGACGTACAATTTGGCGGAGAAGACGATCGCCCGTACTTTGCACCAGGTTTTTGGGCAGCGCATGAATGAAACGTGGAAACTGAATCGACACGGTTAAATCCAACTGCCACTCGACGCGTGTCGTTTTAGTAGGCAGCGCTTCCGTACCGGTTTCGACTAGCTCCATCGCTGCACGAAAGTCAACATCATACCCAGGAGTCACGTACCCAGGAATGGGAATGGTTTCGATCCGATAAACGCCATGATCTTGAGGCATCAGGTGTAACCCAATCTTTGGCTCGACCTGATAGCCATGCGAACCAAAGCGACCAATCACCAAGGCATAGCCGTTATCGCCCAACGGCTCAACGACCATCGGCAGCGCACAGTTCCGAAACCAGGCCGAATGGGCATCAAGATACTCAGCCACCGTGTGCATGTCTGAAGCCATCTCCATACAGTCCACAAAATGGCTATGGAACTGAGTCGGCTCAATCAGATTTTGGCTAGAGTCGTCTGACATCAAATAGTTCATATCTGGAATGACCGATGCGGTGTGCAGCAAGCCCTCAGGAAGATCAACGGACTGAGACTCGGTGGAATGTGACTGCATAGAAGCGGCTCGACGTTTATTGCTGGTTGCTTAGGTCTATACTGCCTCTTTAGCTCTTCACGGTCTCACCGGGGTTTCACGGATTTTTCTAAAGAATCACTGAATCTACATCATACAGGGGGAACTTGAGCACGAGTGGAGCGCAACAGAACCACAAGCAGAAAGCTCCAATGCTAATGTTCGGGTGCGGTCTTACGCTGCAAGACATGATCTTAACATTCATTCATACGTCACCACTATAGGACTGAGTGACCACGCAACGCCAACAATAGGTCTATCCATACGGTAGGTTTGTTTGCACAGAGAATTCGATAAAGTTTAGGCAAAGACGATCGGGCGGCATGTTTAATAGGGCGTAGTTCCATACTTCAGCGCTTAGCCAGATGCACGGGGTTCTCTACCAGATTATGGTTTATGGTTTACGCGAGTCATCGGTCAAGGGTCATTGCCCATCGTAGTCGTAGCCCATTGCTAAGACCTGTGTCAACACGGTTGTCTCAGTTTTGACTCTACCTACTCACCGTCGATCGCCCGTTCTAGTCGCTAAATTTATCCACGTATTGACATCTAAGGAGCAGCATCATGAAAGCGTTTGTAGCTGGAGCCACCGGACAAACCGGGCAACGCATTGTTAGGGAGCTGGTTGCGCGAGGCATTCCTGTCCGTGCGCTGGTGCGCGACGTGGCGAAGGCGAAAGCGCTTTTGCCACCCGAAGCAGAACTGGTTGTAGGCGATGTGCTCATTCCAGAGAGTTTGGCGACAGCGTTAGCAGACAGCACCGTTGTTCTTTGTGCGACGGGTGCTAAACCTGGCTTTGATCCAACTGCGCCCTATAAAGTTGATTATGAAGGGACAAAAAATCTGGTCGATGCTGCTAAGGTAAACGGCATTGAGCAGTTTGTGTTTGTCTCGTCCCTTTGTACCTCGAAATTATTTCATCCCTTAAATCTGTTCTTTCTCATTTTGGTTTGGAAAAAGCAGGCGGAAGCATACATTCAAAAAAGCGGACTGACGTACACGATCGTCCGTCCCGGTGGGCTAAAAAACGAAGACAACGCTGATACCGTCGTCATGTCGTCTGCGGACACGCTTTTTGATGGCAGCATTCCCCGCACAAAAGTAGCGCAGATTTGCGTTGAGGCGCTTTTCTTGCCCTCTGCTCACAACAAAATTGTCGAGATTGTGGCGAAACCGGATGCCCCTGCTAAGAGTTTTGATGACCTGTTTGTCGGAGTTGGCTGAGAAGGGGATGCTTTAGACAGGTTGTTTCGTCGGTAGGGACGTTACATGTAACGTCCCTACTGTGTCTAAAACGGGCACTAGCTTCAAGCCAAATTCGGTTTCAAAGCTAGCTTTTTTGTAGTCGAGGCTCCAAAGTTCGAGAGCACAGTCATCACCGGGTTTCGCTGGCTGGATGAGTAGCCGGAACTCTTGCGATTCGGGATGAGGCTCGCAAAGAACACGCTTAATGGCACCAATTTGACGACGATCGAGGGCAACAGCAAGACGCAGTAAGGCGCTAAGTTGATCCACGACCCGTCGGTGTCGTTTGCTGGTCAGGTTGCGATAGCTTTCATGCTTTTTCTTGGGAGCACTCTTGCGGTGATAGCGGGCGAGGTTGGCGATCGTTTCAATTTCGGTTTCGGTATAACCGAGCAGGTCGCTGTTGCGAATCAGGTAATAGGAGTGCCTGTGATGAGAGGAATGGCTGATGTGGTGTCCGCAGTGGTGCAAAACGGCTGCCGCCCAGAGCAATTCTCGCTCCTCTTCGCCCCAGTTGTGCAGAACGCCTTGAGTTTGGTCGAACAGGCTCAGGGCAAACTCTGCTACCTGTTCGCTGTAGTCGAGCTTGACTTGATACTTAATGGCAGTGTCCAAGACGCTGCGCTGGCGCACAGAGCCTTGATACCGCAGACGGTCTTCAATTAATCCGTGGGTCAACATCCAATCAACAATCACGCCTTCTCGCAGCGATCGCTCACAAATCACGATCGAGTCCATACCTAAGAGCGTCATCGCTTCCTGAAGAATGAGTGCACCTGCCAAAATAATTTCAGCGCGGCGATCGTTGATGCCAGGAATTTGAGCGCGCTCGGCAACCGAAAGGTGACGCAGATGAGTGACGGTTTCCCGGAGATCTTTGAGGGTAAATTCGTAGCCATGCAACGGTGAAGGCACAGCACCCGTTTTCTCACGCGCGTGAAGCATGGCTAGCGTTTCGATCGTGCCCGATGTGCCGATTAGTCGCGGTAGCTCGCCTGGTTGTAGCGATGCTTTCAGTTCTTCTACAGGTCGTTCCAACATCCCCCGAACATATGCCTGCAAGGTCTGAAATTCGACGTTACTGATCGGGTCAGTGGTGATCTGTTCGACCGTCAGACGGACAGCGCCAATTTTGGTGCTGCTCAGCGTGCGGGGTTCATGCCCGTCGCCCAGCACCAATTCGGTGGAGCCACCGCCAATGTCGATAATAATGTGGGGCTGGCTGTTGAGTTCCATTCCCGACAGCACGCCCAAATAGATGCGACGGGCTTCTTCAGGACCAGAGATGAGATTAATCCATAGCCCCAGGTCGGCTTCGATGCGCTGTAAAAAATCACGTCCATTGGGAGCTTCCCGCATGGCGCTGGTAGCAACGGCGATCGTCTGCTCAGCGTTGAGACTTTTGGCAATCTCCTGGCAGCGCTTAAGGGTGTCGATCGCCCGCTCCATAGCTTCATCAGTGAGATTGCCATTCTGCCGATTGCGATCGCCCAGACGCACGGTCGTTTTTTCTCTGGCAATAATCGTAAAGGCAGGGAGATCAGGCTGAATGCGAACCACAACCATGTGGATGGAGTTTGTACCCACATCGATCGCGGCTAGAATGCGCTCATGCTCCGTAATCACCACAGGGATACTCACCAACTTCCTCTTAAGCTTATGCACTGAGCTGACCATTTTGATATACCTAAGGACTCAATCAATTGAGCTGGAAACGACTGATATTCGATGCTTTTATCTTCGCTGCTTAGGCAAAACGATCAGGACACTTAGTCACGCTCAAACGGCTTCCTCAGTATGTCCGGGTTTATTTAATCACCTTTTCAAAGCATTCTGATAACTGTGTGAAGACTCTTTAACTTTCCTTAGCATTGCTAAAGCTGGTCAATAGTATTAGCGCGTTAGGCTCCCTAGTCTTTGACTTCTGAAGCGCTATCTCAGTTCCACAGAGAGATATAGCGGCAGATCAGCGGACTTTGTAACATAATGTTAAGGTGTGAGTGCATTGAGTTCATCGGTCGATCGCCACTCATTGCTGCACAATTCGCTGACCTGTATGCAGATTTGCTCCATGTCTTCGCCTCTAAACAATGAGCTTTGTGCCTCTCAGTCAGGTCAAACTAGCCCTATTGCCTCCGAACCCGTAGAGGCTAGTTTGGTGCAGGCATTGCTAGAGCACCAGTCTTTAAAAGAGCAAATTGCACAGCAGACACAGCTCATGCAGTTGCTGACCCATCAGTTAGCGACCCCGCTGACGGCATTGGGTGGTTCTATTCCCTTGTTAGCGGAGCCAGATCTAGGGGCAGAGCACCGCCAAGAATTTCTGGCAGTCGTACAGCAGCAAGTCCGCCGTCTCAAGCATTTGTTGCAGGATCTAATGGCGCTACGCAATTTAGAAACGGGTGCGCTGGCAACTCATGCAGCTAGTTTTTGTTTGCCAAGTCTTGTCAGAGAGGTGATGGCAGATTTGCGTGCGACGCAGGTAACGTGTGTCTTCAATGCCGCTCTGCCATTTGTCTGGGGCGATCGTTGGCAAGTTTCGCAGGTGCTTGTCAATCTACTGTCGAATGCGATTAAGTATTCTCCCAACGATACGCCGATCGAAGTCGGTGCCGTTGTACACCAGTCTGATTGGGTTAAGGTATGGGTGCGCGATCGCGGGTTAGGCATTCCTGCGGCGGATCAACCCCATCTGTTTGAGCGGTTTTACCGAGTGCAGCACCGCGATCGTCACAACATTAAGGGCACTGGGCTGGGGCTGTCTCTCTGCAAGCTGCTGGTTGAAAACCAGGGTGGGCAGTTGCGCGTTGCGTCAACGCATGGCGAAGGTAGCTGCTTTTCGTTTATGTTGCCGACAGCTAATCGTTAACGCAGGTTTCTTGCTGGTGGCTTCTCGCAGCTATACGGTTGTAGGCACACTCAAAAGTGCAGCCGACACCTCTTTAGCAGACGCATAACGGTCTTCTGGTTGGGGATTGGTCAGGCGACGGACGATCGTCACTAGCTCTGTCGCCAAACCAGGCACATACTCTGGATAAAAGCGAAACCCCTGCTCACGTTGAGCATAGAAAGCCTTGGGCGGTTGCCCAGTGAGCAGGTAAACCAGTAGCGGTCCTAGAGCGAACAAATCGACAGCAACGGTCTTCTGTCCCTGTGTCTGTTCGGGAGCCATGTATAGGGCAGTAGCAGCTTGCTTATTAGCAACGAATGAGTTGAGAGAAACAAACCCGACGATCGTGACAACACCACCTGATGTCGGGGACTGCTGGATTAAATTTTCGGGTTTCAAATCCTCGTGTAGTACGGGTGGGGACTGTTGATGCAAATAGTCTAGAGTGTCGCAGACTTGCACGATCGTCGCGATCGCCTCGGCTTGGGTCAACCGTCCTTGCTGGCTGACTCGCTGCTGCAAACTTTGCCCATAGACCCGTCCTCGCACTAAATGAGGCTTGCCCTCAGCAATAAAAAAATCACTAAAGTGCGGTAAGCCTCGATGCTCAAGCGTTAATAGTTGTTTTGCTTGCTGTGTGAAGGCTTCTAAAACGGCTGGCTGCTGACACTCTGGCTTCAGCGTTCTTAGAACAACACTCTGACCATCCCGCCAGGCTAGTTGGGTCACGCCGAGCGTGTCTTGGCGTACCGTTTTCACGACCTGATAGCCGCCGATTGTCTGGATTACCTGCAAGGGTTGCCCACAGTCTGGGCAAAACAGCGTATTCCCTTGTACTCGTGGATGGGTACAGGCTAACGGATCGCTCGTAGGTACTGCCTCTGCCGACCCATTTTCAACATCCATAGCGATCGATCGCTGCGTTAGCTTTCCAGAGGGCGTGGCTGAGACTTCACCATCTTCTAGCTGTTTGGTCACGGGTGCCGCAAGGTTGGGTATAGGCGGGGGGTCTCCTGACTCCGTAGGATCACCCGCATCAGCAGTAGGAATGCCGCTGACTCTAGGCTGCCGCTGCGACACGGTTTGATCGCCCTGTACCGTTTTAGCCGCGTTAGCAGGCAAAGAACCGACGTGAATCTGAATGTTTGGCCCCGATCGTGCCAGCCGAATCACAATACTGTCCCCAACGGGCATCTGTGTAATGCGCTTACCGTCTACGTAAGTACCATTTGCACCCAGACTGACAACTTCCCACTGTAAAGCGTCACGGCGCAGTTCGACGTGATGCCGTGAAACGACTGCGCTGTAGAGAATCACGTGACTATCGGTTGATCGTCCAATCCGAACGACAGATTCGTGTTCAAACGTCCAGCTTTGAACCGGAATCGACTGAATCGGATGCAAAAGGGTCAGAGTAATCACACTGGCGGTATAAAGACTAAGTAATAACCTCTGGCACAGACGGCTATTGTCTGCAAACGTGCTTCTATCCTACGTTGCTTTCACTGCTGTAGAACCGACAACTTTAGCCTCGATCGCAGGCAAGTCTCCTAACGATACACGACTATCTGAGGTTAAGTGTGAGACAGATCATTTGACGTTGCTCTTTCAACAAGCATTGGTCTGCGATCAAGAAAGCTGAAACAAAAACGTCACCTTATCGCCCTTGCCGAGCGAAAGGCGATCGCCGGGTCGTAGGCGGTGCCGATTGCCCATTGGCAAGGGCACATTGTTGATATAGGTGCCGTTAGAACTCCCCACATCCTCTAGATAGTAGGCATCGCCTTCAAGCCGAATATCAGCATGAATACGAGACACAATCTCCGAATCTGGAAACCCAGACACATCAATATCAGGCGGGATGCGATCGTTTGGTTTGCCAATGTGAATCACCGTCAGGCTTTGTGGCAACTCTAACGAAGCGCTGGTTTGTAGATGTAACAGCCGTGCTGTTTGCTGCTGCAACTGCGTCGTTGAACTCCCCTGTCCTGGCGTAGACGCTGCGATCGCTTCAGGCTTGGCAGCCGACTCACTGGGTACGGGGGTGAGTGCCGCTACAGGCACTGGATCAGGAGGCTCAAACGTTAGAGGCGGGCTGGAAACCGGCATAGGCAGTGGTGGCGCGACTAATGGATCGGGCGGCACTAGTGGATCGAGCGGCAGTAAGTCTGGAATCGGTGGCGAGGATGCCTCCTCTGGTGATGGATTAGGGGCACTCGCGGTTGGTTGTGCGCCAGCAGTGCGAAGATTGTAGCCACATTGACCGCAAAAGCTCGCGTCAGTCTGAACTGTAGTACCACAGTTGGGGCAATTCATCGTTGCCGGTAAGGGCGTATAACAGGCTTCACATTGAACTGCGCCATCAGGGTTTTGATGATTGCAATTCGGACAAACAAGCATGGACTCTTTCCTCTATATCAATATCATCATAAAAAATCTGCTCAACTAGCAGCGCAAGCAATGTCAAACACCGATTTCAGATGCCAGTTTACAGCGGTTCCGCTCTTCCAGTTCTACTTTGGAACCAAGCTAATGTCATCTAGTCTCAAGCTCTTGCCCTGCCGCCTGGTCTAAAAGCCACCAGAGTTCACCTTCCGGTCGAATCAGACGGGCGGGATAGGTCATATTGTCAGCAACGTCTGCAAAGATTTGAGCAAGCGCAGGGCGTTTACTAGCTCCAGCCACCAGAAACAGGACGGCGCGGGCGTGATTAATCAAAGATGCGGTGAAGGTGATCCGAGGTTGTCCGTCTTTGTTGCCGACGGTCGTAAGACGATCGCGCACCTGCAAGGCTTCTGTGTGCGGAAACAGAGAGGCTGTGTGCCCGTCATCCCCAATTCCCAGCAGGATCAAATCGAACCTTGGAAAGGCTCCCGGCTGAAGTTGGAAGAATTGTTGCAGTTCCGCCTCATGCTGGTTGGCAGACACGGCTGGATCAGCATGTGCCGTGGGCATGGGGTGAATGTTCTCAGGCGGAAGCGCTACCTTAGCCAGCCAAGCATGACGTGCCATACCTTCGTTACTGTCGGGATGGTCAGGCGGCACGTACCGCTCATCGCCCCAAAAGATGTGAACTTTGTCCCACGGGAGCGTTTGCGTCGCAAGTTGTTCGTACAAAGGTTTGGGTGTGCTGCCGCCTGCAAGTGCGATCGTGCAGAGACCCCGTGTCGCGATCGCTGCCTGCATTTGCTCGACCACGATCGCCAGCGATCGCTGAATCAGTGCCTCCTTGTCGGGCAGCACTTCGACAATTTTGTTCATAGTTTCAGTCGCTCAATGCCGTCGAGTGATCCAACTCCGTAGTCTACTATAGGAGGTTGCTGAAGCAGTGTCAGTCAACTGCCCATCAAATCTACAGAAGCCGATGAAAACACTTAACTCTTCGCCCCTTACTGCCCTCATTCTCAAAATCGTCGGCATTGTGCTGATTGTGCTCTACCTGCTGGATTGTGTGGTGGTGCTCTCGTCCGCCAAGTTTCAAGATAGCCAATGGCTGTTTACGACGACGACTCAACTCATCGATCGCGGCTTTGTCCCCATGATGGGCTTTGGCTTTCTGTTCATCGGCTTCTGGGTAGAGAGTGCGTTAGATACGCCTAGCAATGTAGAGCGATCGCGCGGCTTAAAGCTTGGTGCAGCGCTACTATCCACCCTGCTTGGTCTACTCTTTTTGCTGCTGATTCCGCTTAGCGTCAACGCCACAAATACGGCAGCCGACGACCAGATGAAGCAGATTACGCAAGACGCTAGTAGAGCCGAAAGCCAGATTGACGGTCAGGTGCAGCAGCTTAAAGCGCAGGTGGATGCCCAGTCAAGCCAGATCGAGCAACTCGTTCAAAGCGGTCAGCTTCAGGGAGCACAGTTGGCGCAAGCGAAACAGAAACTCGATCAGCTTCAGAAATTTAAATCTGACCCCAAAGCTTTGGAGGCACAAATTGCCCCTGAGCGTGACCAGAAATTGACGCAGATTCGCGACAACAAACGCAAGCTCGAAACGCAGGTGAACGATAACAAGCTGCGATCGGGAATGCGAAGCGGCATTGCCAGTCTGATACTGACGATCGGGTATACCCTCATCGGCTGGACTGGACTCCGGTACCTTTTGTCTGCTCAAAACTAACGCAACATCCCCTCACCCTAAGCATTTTGTAGGGACGTTACCTGTAACGTCCCTACAAAATGGGAACATACGCTCAAATCCCCGGTCTTTAGCAGGATCAGCAGATATACCGCAGCAACGCCAAAGAAACCGGGGATCTCGGCTTCTAGGCTGCACGTTGCGTGTAATCACAAAATTAATCGTCGCGTGTGATACAGAATCGCCGTAGGGTATTCTGATGATTATCGCAAGCATACAGATTGATCCTAAAGTGCTAGCAGACTGCATCTCGATTTGGAGCACAAGCCCGATCGAGAAATCGCCTGTTAAGCACCAGGGACTAACCTGAATGTTGCGTTAGCTCCGTAACACTCCTTTACATTGTTGTTACAATTTTCAAAGAGGCTGAGTAAGGCAGCTAATCGCCAAGCTGCTCTTCCTGCTAGCAAAGTATGTGCGATTGTCAGATTCGTACCTGACCGTTCATCAACGGGACTCAACTAGCGTCTCAGACTGAATGCCACACAGATTTTGGTCTTTTTTGAATCGTCAGCGTGACTACAGTTTCCGTCGCAAAATACAGGAGAGTGGGTGATCCGTGATCCAACGCCTCAAGCAAGACCTCAAAAATGACCTGATTGCAGGGTTGCTAGTTATCATCCCTCTAGCAACCACAATTTGGTTAACGATTACGATCGCGAACTGGGTGGTCAATTTTCTGACCCGCATTCCCAAGCAGCTTAATCCCTTTGATGGTCTCAATCCGATTCTAGTGAATTTGCTCAATCTGGTGGTTGGGCTAGCTGTGCCGCTGCTGTGCATTCTGATCATCGGCTTAATGGCGCGGAACATCGTAGGACGCTGGCTGTTAGATTTTGGCGAACGGGTGCTGCAAGCCATTCCGCTAGCGGGTTCGGTCTACAAAACCCTGAAGCAGCTTCTAGAAACACTGCTGAAAGATTCTGGCAGTAAATTTCGCCGAGTTGTGCTGGTGGAATACCCGCGTCAAGGCGTTTGGTCGCTTGGTTTTGTTACGGGAGTTTTGAGCAGCGAGTTTCAAGCACGTTTTGCGGGTCCCATGCTGGGTGTATTTATTCCGACAACGCCTAACCCGACAACGGGCTGGTATGCAGTCGTGCCTGAAGATGCCGTGATTAATCTTTCAATGCCGATAGAAGATGCGTTCAAGGTCGTGATTTCTGGCGGCATTGTCGCACCCGGAACCCCAGATGTGTCGTCTTTACCGCCTTTTAGCAGACGCACGTTAGATTTGATTCCAGACCAGAGTCGGCAGTCGATCGCGCTAGACGAAGACCTTTGGGAAAGCTGAAGCGTAAGGATGAAGGCTAAAGTATGAAGGATACGGAACATGATGCAACGTGCTGAACCCACTTTGGCTCGTCGAGCGACTGACTAAAACTTAAGTCAGCCCTTTTATATTCCTCATTCAAAGCGCTGAATTTCTTTATCCTTAAGCCTTGATCCTTAAGCCTTACCCATGCAAGCCCGCCGAATTGCCCGTGAACTAGCGCTGCTGAGTATCAGCCAGCTTCCTGCCAAACAAGAGCGCCTGGAGGTACAGGAGCTTCAAAATGTGGTGGTGGCGGCAGTGCGGACGCTGACCAGTGAAGCGCAAGATGCCCTAGAGACTGCATCCGCTGAGCTTCAGCAAAGCAGTGCCCGGTTGCTTACCAGTGAAACGCGTGCGGCAGACGTGGAAAGTGCTAGAGCAATGGTACAAGAGTCGATCGCGCTCACTAAAACAGCCATTAATCGGTTGGGCGTGGCGATCGAGGTGCCTGAGTTTATCCAACTGGCAAACCAGCAGGATGTCCGCCACTACACGCTCGAAATTATTGGCAAGCTGAAAGCAAATCGTGACGAAATTGACCAGCTTCTATCGAAAGCGTTAGTTGATTGGCAGCTCTCACGACTCGCCTGGATTGATCGGGATATTCTTCGGATCGCCGTGACCGAAATTCTCTTTTTAGGTCTTCCCGATCGCGTTGCGGTCAACGAAGCCGTAGAGTTAGCAAAACGCTACAGCGGCGAAGATGGACATCGGTTTATTAATGGCGTGCTGCGTCGGGTGATGGATCAGCTTAAGGCGGCGAAGCACGCGACGTAGAGATGGGAGTGGGGAGTGGGGAGTGGGGAGTGGAACCAACTCAAAACTCAAAACTCAAAATTCAAAACTCTAGCGGTCAGTCGTTATGATTGAGGATGGCTGCTTGTTCATGCAGGGGGCAGCTTTATCTTTATTAGCTATAGGCTTTTCAGTCATTCTTCCCTACAGTTGAAGCAGCAGGGGAGCACGATCGTCCCTAAGCTAAACGCTGCAACTCCAAGCTGTACTCCCAAATCGCCATCACATCAGGTAAAGGCAATGACGTTTGATTGGTTTCGTCGGCAATATGACCCCACTGAGAACGCTCAAGCCGCAGAACCTGAGCCAGTGCAGCCAGACGCAGACATTCAAGAAGACGAACCTCCTGCCGTTGCTGACGATTACCTGAACTGGGCAAAAGCAGCGTATCAGAATATTCAGAAGCGGCAGCAAGCTGAAATAGCCTCTGGCGTGGAACCCCTTCACGACCCAACAGAGACGGACAGCGCTAAAAAAAACATAACCCACGAGGAGGCGATCGCCTCAGCGGAGTCAGCGGCTACAGAGTTAATCTCTACGGAAACCACACCTGAAACGGCACCGACCGCACCGTTACCCTTTTGGGCACAAGCAGAAGCCGAACGGCAAGAACGACTGGAGCGATTGCAGGAAAGCGCGCTCGTCGAACCGGAACCTGCGATTGCCCCTCCAGTCGAAACCACACCAATAGAACCTGAGTTTATCTTAGACGAAGGCTTTCTCTGGTCGTCGGAAGTGCTCGCAGCTCAAGGGCGGCGACCAGACCAGATTTCGCTGGAAGAAATCACCTGGTTGAATCGGCTGCGTCAAGGGTTAGATAAAACGCGACGAGGCTTGATCAACCAACTGCGGGCGATCGTAGGACAGGGACCGCTCAACGAAGACGCAGTGATGGCGATCGAATCTGTGCTCCTGCAAGCGGATGTGGGTGTGGCTGCGACCGATGCCATTATTGCATCACTCCAAAGCAAGCTGCGTCAGGAAACGTTGCCGCCCGATGCTGCCATCACCTACCTGAAGCAAATCTTGCGAGACATGCTGGATGCGCCGTTGGACAACGCTAAAAACCGCTTCTTTGCGCCCGAAGACGATACCCTCAACATCTGGCTGATCACAGGCGTAAACGGGGCTGGAAAGACAACCACGATCGGCAAACTCGCTCACATTGCCCAAAAATCGGGCTACAACTGCCTGATTGCCGCCGCCGATACCTTCAGAGCTGCTGCCGTTGAGCAAGTCAAAGTATGGGGCAGTCGCAGCGGTGTCGAAGTCATCGCCAATCCAGGGCAGAATACCGATCCTGCTGCTGTCGTCTTTGATGCGATCGCTGCCGCCCAGTCACGCGGTACTGATTTACTGCTCGTCGATACTGCCGGACGCTTGCAAAACAAGAAAAACCTGATGGACGAACTCAGTAAGATTCGCCGCATTATTGACAAAAAATCGGAGAATGCGGTCGTCGAATCGCTGTTGGTTCTGGATGCCACCCTCGGACAAAACGGGCTGCGACAAGCCGAAGTTTTTTCAGAAGCTGCCCAGCTCAGCGGAGTCATTTTGACCAAGCTAGACGGCACCGCGAAAGGCGGCATTGCGCTGGCGATCGTCCAACAGCTTGGTCTCCCCATCCGCTTCATTGGTGCAGGAGAAGGCATCGAAGACCTGCGACCGTTTTCTAGCTATGAATTTGTTGAAGCGCTGCTGAATGGGTAAAGAGTGGGGAAAGGCTGAGGATCGTGGATTAAATAAAACCGACAAATTGTTCGTAGGTAGGGGCGCACGGCTGTGCGCCCCTACGGAAACCTAAGGGCTAAGGGCGATACCTGTCTAGGTGTTATTTAGCCGAGAGATAAAAGTTTTGCTGTTGAGACATGGGGATGCTTGGGGTCACGGACTCGTGGAGGCGTTTTAGACTTACTTTTTCTGGGTTGCTTGAGAAAGCGCTTGAGATCCACCTGTGCCGCCAACTGTTTGAGGCGTACGGCTAACGCTGCCAG
>Ga0209591_10000280_pt1 | contig 67802 bp, 61 predicted proteins | sample MAT01_FD_187207 | JGI IMG/M metagenome (GOLD analysis project Ga0209591, IMG submission 187207) | Freshwater microbial communities from Lake Fryxell liftoff mats and glacier meltwater in Antarctica - MAT-01 (SPAdes) (version 2) | ecosystem: Environmental > Aquatic > Freshwater > Ice > Liftoff...
AGTCCCTCAATAAACCGCGCGAGGTGGTGCCTGGTGTGCGATTTCTCACATTGCGCTCCGATCGACTGGACAAGTATGCGCAGCCCGATGGAGCGGGATTGGGGATGGCCGGCGCGTCTACCACCGCGGGCTTTGATGGGCCGGCGCTGCGTGGCGCCATAAACGTGGTGTTGCCCGGGACCGATCATCGCGAAGTCGCGTTCGGTCCGGCAGCATTCGATGCGCAATACCGGTTTCTCACGGGGCGCCTGCCGACACGCACAACTATTGCGCCGCAGTCCACGGTTGTCCTGAATGGCATGATCAGCGCCAACGCGAGCGGTGCGCCAACGAACCTGCCGCTGGCAGGTGCGATCGTCACGGTGCACGAGGTGGATTCGGTCACGGGCATTCGCGTGCACGCCGCTGCGCACCGCGCCGTCACCAACCACACGGGACGGTGGGGGCCATTCGTTGGTCAGCCCGGCCGCTATTACGAGTTCGAAGTGGTGCAGGCCGATAGCGCCGTCATCCTTCACATGTTTCGCTCCCCGTTCCTCCGCTCCACAGACCTCGTGCACATTCGACTGCCGGCCCCGCCGCGTCCTCGGCTGGACAGTGTGAGCGTGCTCATGGTGCGGCCTCGCGGCTATCTGGGCGTGGGGCGCGATACCGTGATGATCGACGCACAACCGGCCAGGGGCATTCCGGTGGGTGTGCCGTCGGCGGATCGCGTGCTGCAGTGGTTTGCGCGCGATACGAGCCGCAGCGTGCGCACGCGCATAAACGGCGAAACGATCGTGGTGCGCACCTATCCTTCGGATGTGCGGCGGCTGGTATTGGCGGAGTTCAGTGGAGACGGGGTCTCGGCCAAATGAACGGCATTGCATGAGTCTAACTAAAGTTATATATTCATGGTCCAGGCTCCCTCGCTTCCTTCCGTGCGCCTGATGGTGATTGCACGCGCCGCCCACCCGCTCCGGAGACTCCAATGGCCCAGACTATTACCCTGAAGAAGATCGGTGGCTCGGTCGGTGCTATCCTGCCCAAGGATGTGCTCCTGCGCCAGCACCTCGCCGCTGACGATGAGGTGTTTGTGATCGAGACACCGGACGGCATCCTGCTGACCGCGACGGACCCGGCGACCAAGATTGCGCTGGCGGCGTATGCCGAAGGTGCGAGGGAGAATCGGGCTGCCATGGCCGCGCTGGCGAAGCTCTAGTGGCGAGCGAGCCGGTTTGGCTGAGCCGCACGGTCGTTGACCTGATTCACGAGGACCAGCGGCGGCAGTTCGGTGGCAATCAAGGTGTCTTGAACGAAGGCGGTATCGAGTCTGCGATCGGGCGCGCACGGAACCGATTCGAGTACGCCAACGCGGACGTATTCGAGTGCGCGGCCAGCTACATCTTCGGCCTTGCCAAGAATCACGGCTACCAGGATGCGAACAAGCGCACGGCCTACATGTCCGGCTGGACGTTCTTGCGCATCAATGGGTACGCGGTGCATGCGTCGCCCACCGACATTATCCAGCTCATGCTCGACGTCGCCACCGACGTCGCTGACGAACCCGCGATTGCGGACTGGTTGCGCGCACGCGCCGTGACGGTGTAACTGCGACGCCGCGCGAGCACCGTGCGGACCTGATTCACGTCAGTGGGGTCATGGAGCCTCAGAGACTGCTGTCTTCCCCTCGCGAGACACCGCCATGAATCCGGACATGCCACCGACGCTCGCCCTCTTCGTGTTGGCGCTGCCGGTGGCCTGCGTGACGTGGACGATCACACACGAGGAGGTCTTCAGAGAACTGCATGATGCCTGCGCCGCGAAGGCCAAGTCCGCGTCTTCAGTCGTGGTTCGCAAGCTGTTCTACCTGGTCACATGCGAGTATTGCCTGAGCCACTGGATCACCGCGATCCTGCTGGTGTTCACCCGATATCACCTGCTGTACGCAGACTGGCGTGGCGTCGTGATTGCGGGGTTTTCGCTCGTCTGGATGGCCAACGTGTACATGGGCTTGTTTGGCCGCCTGCGCCTGGATATGAAGCACGAACGCCTGGAGGTCGCTGTGGCCGAAGCGGAGTTGCAACAGACAACTACGGGGGAGGATGTCGCGTCTGACGCAGGCCCGCCATCACATTCGGGCGACGGAGGCGTGGGGGCGATACACGCAAAGTGATCGAAACGCGACCGTTGTCGCCACCACGTACTCGCGATAACCTTGGCCGCATGACCACACCGTTCGATGTGATTGTCGCCGGACTCGGCGCGATGGGCAGCCTCACCCTGTATCAATTGGCGCAGCGCGGCCACCGCGTGCTGGGCTTTGATCGCTTCAGCCCGCCGCACGCGATGGGCTCGTCGCACGGACATTCGCGCATCATTCGCGAGGCCTACTTCGAAGACCCGCGCTATGTCCCGCTGGTGAAACGCGCCTACGACTGCTGGGACACGCTCGAGCGGCAGAGCGGCGTGACACTGTTCCGTCAAACGGGTGGGCTGATGCTTGGGCCGCCGGACGGGATGTTGGTGCGCGGTGCGCAGTTGAGCGCGGAACTGCATCAGTTGCCGCACGAGCTTCTCACTGCGCGCGAGGTGCAGCAGCGCTTTCCCGCATTCCGCCCTGACGCCAACATGGTGGGCGTGTTTGAACCGCGTGCGGGCATCTTGTCGCCCGAATTGGCGATCGGCGCGGCGTTGCACATGGCGAAGTCGTTCGGCGCCGAGGTGCAGACGGGCGAAACGCTGTTGGGATGGCGCGATGTGGAGGGTGGCGTGGAAGTGACCACCACAGGTGGCCGATATCGCGCGGCGTCGCTGGTGATCACTGTCGGCGCATGGACCACCGACGTGGCGCAGGAGTTGGCGCTACCGCTCACGGTGCAGCGGAACGTGCAATACTGGTTCTCGCCGTTGCGCTCACCGGAGCACTTCACGAGTGATGTGTTGCCGGTGTTCATCAGTGAATACGACACGGGACACTCGTGGTACGGTTTCCCTGACGTGGGCGACGGGCTCAAGCTCGCGCTGCATCACTACGGCGACACCGTGCATCCCGACACCATGCGTCGCGAGGTTGGTGAACACGAGGTGGATTTTGTGCGTGAGATCCTGTCGCGCTACATGCCCGATGCCAACGGTCCGCTGCTGAACAGTGCGGTGTGCCTGTATACGAACGCGCCCGATGAGCACTTTCTCATGGGGCGCCATCCACAGAGTGATCACGTCGTGGTGGCGAGTCCATGTTCGGGCCATGGTTTCAAGTTCGCGAGCGCGATCGGGGAGATTCTGGCGGATTTGTCGACTGATCGGGACCCGGGATTTGATATCTCGCTCTTCTCCCTGACGCGATTTTCCTGACCGACGACACCACCGTGCAGTCCTTGGAATAGCTCGGTGGTTGGGCAGTGACCGACTGGTGCCGATTGGATTCCGCGGCAATGCGGGGTATGGTGCAGCGTCGCGCGGGTGCCGCTATAAGGGGTGGGATGTGCGAGCCTTCGCGTCATGGCACAAGCTCGAACATTGTTGGGCGTCCTCCGCGATCGGGTGCGTGCGAAGCACTACAGTCCGCGCACGTTCGAGGCCTATTCGCACTGGGTGCGACGGTTCGTGCGCTTTCACGGACGCAAACACCCACGTGACCTCGAGACGAGACACGTACGCGACGTCCTGACGCACCTGGCGCAGGACGGTGGCGTGAGCGCGAGCACGCAGAACCAGGCGCTGGCGGCGCTGTTGTTCCTGTACCGGGAAGTGCTCGAGCAGCCGATGGGCGTCGCCCATGGACCATCTGCATGCGAAGCGCCCGGTGCGTCTCCCGGTGGTGTTGTCGCGAGGCGAGGCGGAGCGCGTGCTGGCGGAGATGTTGGGTGTACCGCAGTTGATGGCGACGCTGCTGTATGGTAGCGGCATGCGATTGATGGAGTGTTGTCAGCTGCGGGTGAAAGACGTCAATCTGTCGCGTCGCGAGCTTTTCATCCGCGCAGGGAAGGGAAAGAAGGACCGGGTGACCATGGTGGCCGAGCGGTTGCTGCGTCCGCCGGAGGTCGGGGCAGATCGCGCTTCTGAAACCGTTGTCCCGCGCCGGATAATGAACAGTCGGGAAGATCGCAGGCTCGTGTGACGCCAACCTGGGGTTGCCGCAGACGCCGCGTAGTCTTCGGTAGGTCGACTCCACTGCGCCGCGCCGACGTTCGTTGGAGCGGCGCAGCTGAAGTGGCAAGCTTACCCGCTGCGCTTCACCCTCGGCGCGTAGAGTTCCATATCGCGCCCGAGCAGCAACGTGGCGAGTACCAACACCGCGCTGATAAAAAACGGACTTGGCTTGCCGAGCATACTATCAAACGCCGCGCCGAAGATTACCGGAAACGCGATGCGCGTGATCCCGCCGTACGTCTGTTGCACACCCATGTACAATCCTCGCTCCGTGCTGCTCACCACGCGGCTCAGCATGGCGGTGACGCAAGGAAACGTGAACGCGGTCCCCAGCGGCAGAAGACCAACCGCGAAGACGAGCGCGATGTAGTTGTGCGAGAGCGCCATGCCAATCAGGCCGGCGGCAAGAAACAAAATACCGTAACGACTGAGCTTCGCTTCACCGAAGTGATCAACCACTTTGCCAAGGAACAGCGCGCGCACGATCACGCTCAGGGCACCGATGTACATGAAGAAGAAACCAATGGTCTTCTCCGTGACGCCAAACCGGTACGCCAGAAACAGGGCGAGTATAGACGTGATGCCCTGAAACGCGCCGATCGCGATGGCGTAGATCAGCACAAGCCGTGACGCGGGCTCATCGGGATGACTCACAACACGCCACACCGCTTCGCGACTGCTCTTGCGTTTCACCGGCAGCTCCCCCTCTACGGAAGCCGCGCGTGGTTTGCGCACCTCGGTGAGGTAGCGCGACGCGAAGATCACGTTGAGCACACAGAGCGCAGCCGCGATCAACCCTGGCGTGTGCGGCCCCCACACGCTGACCGCCGAACCAATAGCCGGTCCGATCGCGACGCCGGCATTCGTTGCGGCACTGAGCCATCCCAGCGACTTCGCACGATCCTCGGGCTTTGTGGCGTCCGCGACGTAGGCCTGAATCACGCTCACCGTGCCGCCGCCGGCGCCCTGCACGATGCGCGAGAGGAACAGCAACCAGAGGCTATCGGCATACGCAAACACCACGTACGCAATCGCACTCGCCGCCAGCCCGACCATCAGCGCCGGTCGACGACCATGTTTGTCACTGAAACGTCCCCACAGCGGCGCGCTGATCAACTGCGCGAGGCTGAATGCGCTGACCAGCAATCCGACCACCAGTCCGCCGCCTCCCAGCTCTTTCGCATAGAACGGGAGCAGCGGGAGGATCATCAACATACCGAGCATGTCGATGAACGCCGTGATCATCAGGACAACCAACTTGCCAAACGCGCTCTCTTCAGGCTCGCTGCCGGGCGGCTCATGCGCCTGCGGGGACGCCGGCTCACGCGTTGGTGGGACCGCTGGTTCACTCACTGCGGGTCACCTGTGTCGCGGCGATGCGTCACTCGGACTTCCCGAGTGCGGCCGGCGCTACGCTACGACCAACCAGACCTGCCAGCGCGATAATCGTGAGCAGGTAGGGGATCATCTCGATGAACTGGCTTGGAACCAGCTGCGCGCCCTGCAGTTGGATCTGCAGCGTTTCCGCGGCGGCAAAGAGCACACAGGCGACCGCGACGCGCAACGGCTCCCATCGCCCGAAGATCACCGCCGCGAGCGCAATGAATCCGCGTCCCGCCGTCATGCTGTCGGTGAACTGGTGCTGATCGAGCGCGAGATAGGCGCCGCCAAGCGACGCGAGCGCGCCCGAAAGCAACAAGCCCTTGAGGCGTAACGGACCAACAGCGATGCCGAGTGTCGCAGCCGCTTCAGGCTTCTCGCCAACGGCGCGAGCACGCAGTCCGAACGGAGTCTGATACAACAACCATGAAAGAGCTGGAAGGGCCAGCAACCCGATCCACACCACCGGGTTCGCAAAGCTGGCCAGCATCGCGTTGGCGGCGCCTTCACCGCCGAAGCCGGCCACACGCGGCGAGTTGCTCGCGCTGTCGAAAACCAGCCGTAGAAAGAATCGCGTCGCGGCGACGATCAACAGATTGATCGCCACTCCCACCACGACCTGATTGGCCTTGAAGCGCAAGGTCGCAACGGCAATGATGCTCGTGGTGAGCAGTCCGGCAACGAGCGCACCAAGCAGTCCGGCCCACGCGTTGCCACCGTAATAACTCCCCAGCGCGGCACCAAAAGCGCCAGAGAGCATCAGACCTTCGAGGCCGAGCGCAATTACGCCGACACGTTCCGACATGACGCCGCCGGCCGCAGCGAGCAAGTACGGAATGGCGATGCGAATGGTCTGCAGCAGGAAGACGAGCACAATCATGTCTTGCCCTCCGCGCGAGACGTGCTCGTTTGCAGCATGGCCAACGCGCGCGCCGTGCTGAGTCGGATCTGGCGCTGCACTTCAGGCACGGACATCGCGACGGCAAGAATGACGACCGCCGTCAGAATATCGGTCAGCTGCTTCGGCACGAGCGCGTTGACGGCAAGTCCGCCTTGAGACAACGTCGCGAAGAGCAACGCGGCGAAGACAATGCCGATCGGATGATTCCGCCCAACGAGCGCGACCGCGATACCCAGAAAGCCCGCTCCGCCGGCGAATCCTTCTTCGTAATACCCTTTGTACCCCAACACGAAGTTCACGCCACCAATGCCAGCGAGCGCGCCGGACAACGCCATCGTGGAGAACAGCACGCGCGGTACGGACACGCCACCGTACTCGGCGGCGTCGGGCTGCAACCCCACCACGCGCAACTCGTAGCCCGCGCGGGTTCGGAACAAAAACCACGTGCTGATCAGCGCCGCAGCGATGGCCAGCAGCATGGTCCAATTCGCGGCGCTGCCACGGAAGGCCAAGAACATGTCGGCCAGTCGGGACACGCGCCCACTATTGATGGGCAGCGTATGCAGCGTTTCTATGACGTGGAAATGCGAGGACACCAACCAGTTGAGGAGCGCGAGCACGACAAAGTTCAGCATGATCGTCACAATGACTTCGCTGGCACCGAATCGCGCCCGGAGGGCGCCCGGCACCGCTGCCACAGCACTACCACCGGCGGCGGCGGCACACACACACAGCACGACAGCGATCACACCAGGCACACTGGCCGGTAGCAGATATCCCATGAGCGCTGCGGCGAAGCCGCCCATCGCCAGTTGCGACTCTGCACCAACGTTGAACAAACCCGCTCGAGAGGCCAACGCAAAGGCCAGACCTGTAAAGGTGAGCGTCGTGGCTTTGTACAACACTTGCCCGATGCCATAGAAATTGCCCCACGTGCCTTCGACGAGCAGCGAATACACGTTTGCCGGAGATTCTCCGAATGTCAGAATGAGCACGTCGCCCACGACCGCCGCGATGGCGAGCGCGACAAGCACCGGTAACACGTTCTCCAACATGCTGCGGTATCCGGCCTTGGCCGGAGCGACGGCCACCGCGCCGATTTCGCTCGTGCTCTTCATCGGTATCGTGGGCTCGGTCACGCGGCAGCCCCCGTCATGTACGGACCCAACCGCTCGCTGGTCGCATCTCCCGCCGCCATCACCACCACAAATCGACCACCGTACATGACGGCCACCCGGTCCGAGAGGGCGATGACCTCGGGAAGGTCCGCACTGACCAACAGAATCCCTTTGCCTTCGCTACGCGCTTTGCGAAGCTGCTCGTGGATAAACTCGATCGCACCGACATCTACGCCGCGCGTTGGCTGCGCGGCGAGCAACACCGTGAACGGGCGTCCCATTTCGCGAGCAATCACGATCTTCTGTTGATTCCCACCAGAGAGTGCACGCGCCGGAAGCGAAGCAATCGGTGGACGAATATCAAAGGCCTGGATCTGCGCGGCGGCATTGCGCGCAATGCGTTCACCGTCCAGCCCTCGCATCGACGAGAAGTGATGCTGTCGACCAAGGATCAGGTTATCGGCGATAGAAAACTCAAGAACCAAGCCACGACGGTGCCGATCTTCCGGGATGTGTGAAAGCCCGGCATCGGCGCGCTCCCGCACAGCCATCGCGGTCATGTCGCGCTCTCCAAGAAACACGGAGCCTGAAACGGGACGGCGGAGGCCGGCGATCGCTTCGAGTAGTTCGGTTTGTCCGTTGCCCTCCACGCCGGCGATGCCGAGGATCTCGCCCGGCGCAATCTCGAAGGACAAGTTGTTCACGGCCACGGTGCCGCGATCAGATCGTACCGTGAGCCCCGCGACACGGGTCGCCGGAGCCACACCGCTCACTCGCACGCATGCACTGGTGGCAACGGCGTCAAGTGCGAGACGCACGTCACGACCCACCATCGCGCGTGCAATGTCACGCGGTGTGGTGCCCGCCGTCGCGAAGCGCGACACGGTCATTCCCGCACGCATGACCGTGATCGTATCCGATACAGCAATCACTTCATCCAACTTATGCGTGATGAGAATGACCGTGCCGCCATTCTCTCTCAATGTCCGCAGAACCGTCCAGAGATCGCGAACTTCCGGCGGTGACAGCACCGCCGTTGGCTCATCGAGAATCAGAATGCGCGCGCCGCGATACAGTGCCTTGAGAATCTCCACGCGTTGCGCTTCGCCAACGGTGAGGTCGGCAACGAGCGTCGATGGATCCACCTGCAATCCACTCTTCGCCGACAGTGCTTTCACCTCAGCGATCGCCCGCGTCATATCAACACGAAGCCCGTTCAACGGCTCGAGCCCGAGGATGATGTTCTCGGCGACGGTCAGCGTGGGCACCAGCATGAAATGCTGATGGACCATGCCGACGCCAGCGGCGATCGCGTCGGGCGTGGACCATCCCGTCACGTCCCGACCGTTGACATGTAGGGTACCCTGATCAGGTGCATACATGCCCGCCAGCACGCGCATCAGCGTGCTTTTACCGGCGCCGTTTTCACCAACCAGTGCGTGGATCTCGCCAGTCGCCACGCTCAGTGAGGCGTCACGGTTGGCAACCACGCTGCCAAACAGTTTGGCGATGCCTTGCAACCGAACAGCATCGGCGGTCGAGACCGCCGTGCGCATGGCGGTGCCGTGGTCCATCATACTCATCGTGTACTGGGCACTGTGATCGCACCACTCACAATCTCTGCGGTCAGCGCATCGAGTCGGGCTCGCACCGCTGGAGGGATCAACGCCTTGTTGTTGGTATCGTACACATAGCCGACACCCTTTTCCTTGAGGCCAAACTGCTGGATGCCGCTCTGGAATCGGCCTTCCTTCACGGCCTTGACTGCCTGAAACACCGCTTCGTCAATGCCTTTCACCATGCTGGTGAGCACGAAGCCAGGTGCCTCGCTGTATTGATCTGCATCGACACCGATGGCGAGTTTCCCGGCCGCTCGCGCGGCTTCAAACACGCCAAGGCCGGTGGAGCCTGACGCGTGGAAAATGATGTTCACGCCTTGGCTGTACTGGCTCAGTGCCATCTCCTTGCCCTTGCCTGGATTGCGAAACGCTTCGGGAGTTACGCCGGCGTACGCCACCAGGACTTCGCAATCCGGGCACACATGTGTGACTCCCGCGCGATATCCGGCTTCGAACTTGTGAATCAACGCGATGTCCATGCCGCCAATGAAGCCCACTTTCTTGCTTTTGCCGACTAGGGCCGCCAATGCCCCAACAAGAAATGACCCTTCTTCTTCGCGGAACTTGAGCGCGACCAGATTGGATGGCATGGGCAGCGGATTCCCGACGCTGTCGGTGGACGCGGCATAGTCCACGTTGGCAAACCGAACGTTCGGATATTCTTTCGCCAGCAAATTGACGTCGTCGCTGAAAATGAAGCCAACGCCGATCACCAGATCCAACCCTTCGGCGGCGAGCAGACGCAGGCCGGCCTCTCGGTCGGATCCGTCGCCGGGCTCGATATACCGCAGTCGCGCGCCAAGTTCCTTCGCTGCGCGAACGCCACCCAGATACGCACCGTCATTGAAGGACTTGTCACCGCGACCGCCCACGTCAAACACGATGCCGACATCGAGACCTTCCGAATTGTCGGCTTTGGTAGCCCCTGCGGGCGTAATCGTCAGGAACGCGAGGTGGGCGAGCACAAGCGCCCCGATCAGCGAAAGCGTTCGGCGCATAGCAGCGAAGGTTCGCCGACTGGCATGTGGTTCGGAAGGGGCAACCCGCCGTTTCTCTCAGCGGCTATCGCACGGCCAGGGTATGGCGAGGGGCTATCGCACGGCTGGTGTGATGCGCCAGAGGCCATTGAGCATGTCGCTGGCAAAAACGCCGCTCGTGGACCAATGAATCCCCCACACGTACAAACCACTGCGTGCGAAGATGCCCTTCTCGCGCTCCATCAGGGTGAGATCACACCGACCGTCACTCAGTCGTTCCGCGGCGCGACAGGCGCCAAGATCGCCACGTACGTCCAGTGCGCGGACGCCGCCGTTGTAGAACGCCGCATAGAGCAGGCCATTGGCCTCGTCGACACTGAAGTTGTGCGCGCCCGCACCGGGCACCGTGTAGCGGGCCACCTCTGTCGGCGCCGTCAACGAGGTGACATCGAACACGTGTACGTCACCCGCGGAGCTCGACCCGATCGCACCAGGACCCTCCTCGCCGACAAAGAGATAGCGTTTGCCGTTCGTTGTCGGATCGTGGAACCACCACATGTTGTGCACCTTGCCGCCGACCGAAGGCGTGCGGGACATCCGCTTCGGCACCGCGACCGTCCCGCCGGTCCCGCCGCCACCGATATCCCAGATCCCGACGCCGTCGTTCCACTCACCAGTGAAGAGCAGACCATCGCGCACGAACACATCGTGAATGAACGGCGCGCCCATCTGCAACGATGCCACAGTGGTTGGCTGCGATGGGTTGGCAAGGCTCACGATCACCAAACGCGCGGGCACGCCGCTCGCGGGATCTACCGAGCAGAACGCGTACAGCACACCGTTGACGCGTGCGAGCTCCGCGGTGTGCACGCCGTATTGCAACTCGCCACCGGTGGTACGGGCCAGCAGACGAGCTGTTCGCGGCGTATCCATCGCATAAATCGCCAACCCCCCGTTGGGTGTCGGCTCGATACCGGCAACGAGCAGCGTGCCGTCGTCAGATACTTGCACGTCACCGAGTGTGCCGGCATTGGCCACGATGATTGAGTCCACCAGTACCGGTGCATTTGCACTCACGTCCCAGATCTTGATGGCGTTCCCGCGTACGGCGCCGCGCGTGCCCCAGCTCGTCGTGTACGCTGTTGCGCCGCGCACCCACACCTCAGCGGTATAGCGCTCAGTAACGGCCCCAAGGCCGAGGGACGTGAGGGCCGGCGGTGCTGGATTGGTGACGGTCAACGCCACCACTGACGTCGCAGAAGCAACGCCAGTGCCAGACGCGGTCACGGTGATTGGCGTGGTTGCCGCGACGGCGCTGTTGCTGGCCGTCACGGTGAGCGTGCCAGTGGATACACCGGTGGCGAGGGTCGTTCGGTCAAACGACACCACCACGCCAGCCGGTACGCCACTTGCCGCCATCGTGACCGCACCCGTAAAACTCCCCCGATTCACCGTGACCGGCATCGATGCGATCGCCGAGCGCACGACCGTGATGCTGCTGCCAGTGGAGACAGAAATCGTTGACGTGGGAGCGGTGATGGACAATGAGAATGTCGTACTGGCCGTCGTGACACCGGTGCCGCTGGCCGTGATGACAATCGGCGTCGTCTCGGCGAGCGCGGCACTCGTCGCGGTGAAGGTGACAGTACTGGTGGTCGTGCCCGAGGCCAGTGTGCCCGGATCAAAGGACACCACGACGCCCGACGGTGTGCCTGTCGCCGCCAGGATGACGGGCCCCGTGAAACTCCCACCACGGGCGATGGTGATTTGCGTTGACGTTGTGGCCGGACGCAACACCGTTGCTGCGCTCACGCTCGCCGCGATACCGATGGTCGGTGTGGGCGCGGGAGTCGGGGTGTCTCCCGACCCGCCGCATGCGACGAACATCGAGAGCAGTACCATCGATCGAGCGAGTCTGCACATCGTCATGCGAGGTTCCAAAGGTTAGGGGGCGAGGACGCCGTAGCGACCCATGCGAGTGCGCATCGTGCCAACGTGTAATCGCAGCCCGGTCGTGAACGACCAGAGCGTTGAGTGTCCGTAAAAATCGCGGGGAATGAACACGGTCGGTGAGAGCCGCGCACGGGGCTGCGCGACGCTCACTTCGACGTAGGGAACAAAGTGCGGCAACCCACGTACGTGTCGGAGTCGCCCGGTACCAAGCGGCGGCGCTGCCACATTGAGCGTGGCAACACGCCACTGCGTGATACCAATGATCTGAAAGTCGATGTGGCCGTTGGGAAGTCGAAACGGGTCGAGCAAGCGTTCGCTCTCCGGTCTATCGGTGCGCTCCAATCGCAAGGCGCCACTCCAGCCCCGGTTGCTGACCAGCCCTTCGAGCAGCGCGCTATGATATCGAAACGCGCGAGCGGCGCCAAACCCTTCGTCGGTCCGTGCGACCTCGGCCAGCAAGTACCGCCGAGCCCCGTTCATGGCATGACCGCTCTTGGTGTGATCGCTCATCGAGTGGCCAGGCATCGTGGGCGTTGCGGCATCGCCGCCCGTGCCGGCGCCGCGATCGATGCGCACTGAAAGACTCGATTGCGTGTGGTCGAACGCGCCACCTTGGATGATGCCCGGCGACCGTACAAAGGCGCGACTGGCCTGCACCTCCATCCCGCGCGTCGGCATGAGCGTGACACGTGACGCGCGCGAATCGCCGACGCGTTGCCACTGCGGTCCCGCAAAAGGTCCAACCGGTTCGTCGCCGTTAAAGACGGCATGCTCGATGCTCACACCGCGGCTCACCGTGCCCCATGCAACTGCTCCACCAACCAGCACACGTTCGATGATCTGGGCATGATGGTGGTTGACCGGATATTTGACGAATGGTCGCATCATGGGATCGTCGGTGCCAAAGGGCGTGAATCCCTTTCCCGCAGTGAGCGACGCGCGAAGACCATGCGTGGACGGCGATGTCAGCGCCAGCATCGCTTCGTGCACCAGGGTGTGCGGGTGTCGTCGATCGACGAATCCTTCTCCATAAATGCCGGCATTCAACTCGCCTCGACGCAAGGTATAGCCTTCGAGGTTGAGTGTCCCCGCGAACGACAGCCCGGAGCGCGATAGCGTTGCCATCACATTGGGCTGGGTGAGATACCCTTCAGTGCGGCTCTCGCCAAACACCGCCGGTGTGGCATGCGTGATGGCCACCACACCCATCGCACCGCCTTCAAAACGCACGCGCGCGCCGGAGGATTGCCCCCCGGCGCGCGATACCGCACAGCCTCCAATGAGCGACGCGGCTACGGCACACGCCGCCGCGCGATGCATTCTACTTCACCGGATTGTATCGGTAGCCCGTCACGTTCTCGGCGGTCGCCTTGAAAGGCACGCTCTTTTTCTCACCCTTCTTCAACGGGCCAACCGGCGACGTCGCCGTGCCGACCACGGCGCCAGCGGCGTTCAAGAACTCGACGGTCACCGTGTAATTGCCATCCGCCGCCGCCTGCTGTTCAAACTGCAACGTCAGCGTCACCTCTTTGGCGCCGCGCTGGAAGCTCGTGATCTCCACTCTGACCGGCAGTCCTTCGGCAACCCCCATGTACTTGACGGTTGAGTCGTTCCACGCTTTCCGATCGGCGGCCGCCACTTCAATGGCCTTGCGCTGTTCCGCCGTGGGCGCGGTTCCCTTCTTTACCTCGGGGATCTTGACGGCTTTCGAGAGCCCTTGCGATGCGTAAGCGAACATCATCCAGCCGTCGTAATTGTTCGGGTCGATGGCGACCAGCTTTCGCGTTGGCGCAAACATCTTTGGAAAGTCGTCCTTGCCATAATAGGTCGCGGCAAGATTCCGCAGCGCATCGCGCGCATTGGGATTGCGAACAATCGCCGCTTCGTTCAACGCTATGGCGTCATCCGTCTTGTTCGCGCGTGTCGCGATCACCGCCGCCATCGACAGCGCCACGTCGCTATAGCCTGCCGGTTTGGCAAGCATCTCCGCGTACACGCCCGGGACTGCGGATGAATCGCCAGCGAGGTTGAGGGCGTCGGCCCAGCTGGACATGATATTGGGCGAGTCGGGGCTTTCCGGGTTCACGGCAAGCAGCTGTTTGAAGCTCGCGGCGGCTTCTTTCGCCAACACCTTCTTCTCGTCGCCGCTCGCCGCTTCTGCTGCCTCGAGCTGGTTGACCGACAGCAGATACAGGCTGTTGTTCTTCAGTTCGCGATACGACGTGTCCGCACCAGACTCGGCAATCACTTGCTTCCAGTGTCCGATGGCGGCCGCACGGTCCTTTTTCTGGTTGGCCACGTTGGCCAGCACATAGTGCGGGTACGGGCTCTGCGTGGACAGCTTGAGCGACCGCGTCGCGTAGAAGCTTGCCGAGTCCATCTCCCCACTGTTCGAGGCATCGAGTGCGCGACGCGTGGCCGCGAGCCACACTTCGTTCTGACGAAGCGCCTTGACGTCACTGTCGCATGACGGAAGCGCCGCAACAATCGCCTTGAATGAGGCGTCGAGTGCGTCGATCAGATCGATCGAGGCCGTCGGATTGGTCACGAAGCCGAGTGAGGCGCGTGTGGGGGCGATCCCAATTCCGGGTTCCAGCGCCCACAACGTCAGCCCCTGTGCCACACGCAAGTTGTAGCCCCCGGGGTTTTTCGCAAAACGCTCTGGTTTTGTGTCCAACTCTTTCATGATGCTCTTCAAGGCCGACTGCCGTTCGGCGGGCGCCTGCGCTGAACGCGCCCGTTGAATCTGCAACTCAAGGATCGCGAGTTCCTTGGGAATATTGGCATCGAGCGCACACGCCGACGCGACGCCGCCGGGTTGCGCCGACAGGGCGAGGGGCGCAAACGAGAAAGCGGAGGCGACACCAATGGCCACTGAACCGCGCGCAAACGGACAACGCATGACTGCGACTCCTGAGGGAAGGGAAGTGTGAACCTGCGTCGATCACCCGCTGGCATCGGCGCATGACAGTCCTTTGATTCAAAATACTATGACAGACCGAATCCGGACACGATTTCTCGTAGTGGGAAGCGGGGTCGCTGGTTTACACACCGCGTGGCGCGCTTCGGGCCACGGGTTGGTGACCGTCCTCACCAAGCGCTCCCTGTTCGACTCGGCGACCGCCTATGCCCAAGGCGGCATCGCGGCGGCACTCGGCGCTGGCGATTCGCCCGAGCTCCACCGCAGAGATACGCTCGCCGCCGGTGCGGCGTTGTGCGACGCCGAAGCGGTCCAGGTGCTGGTTGACGAGGGGCCTGCGCGCGTGCGCGAGCTTCAGGCGGCGGGAGCGCGCTTCGACCTCGATCCCAATGGCGCCTTCAAACTCGGTAAGGAAGCGGCCCATTCGCGTCATCGCATCGTGCACGCGCACGGGGATCAGACCGGCGCCGAAGTCGCCCGCACGTTAGTCGCAAAGGTGCGGGAGTCGAGTGACATTACGGTGCACGAGACCGCGCGCGTCCTGGAGCTGCTTCTCATCGAAGACGACGACGGCGTTCGGTGCGCCGGCGTCCGAGCCAGCATCGCTGGCAAGGCGGTCGAGATTGTGGCGGACGCGACCGTGCTGGCCACCGGTGGCTGCGGCCAGATCTATCGGTATACCACCAACCCGCAAGTCGCTACTGGAGATGGCTTTGCGATTGCGCATCGGGCTGGCGCCCGCCTCGCAGACATGGAGTTTGTGCAATTCCATCCGACGGCCATGGATACCTCCGAGAACCCATTGGCCTTGATCTCCGAGGCTGTACGGGGAGAAGGGGCCATTTTGCTGAACGGCCGCGGCCAGCGGTTCATGCCGAAGCGACACCGGCTCGCCGAACTTGCCCCTCGCGACGTGGTAGCCCGAGAGATCTTCCGAGAACAACAGGCCCACGGTACGGTATTTCTGGACGCCACCAAACTCGGGGTGCAATTCGCCGATCGATTCCCTGGCATCTTCCAGATCTGCAAGGCGCGGGGCATCGATCCGTCGCAAGAGCCCATCCCGGTAACCCCCGCCGCTCACTACATGATGGGTGGCGTGGTGACCGACCTCGCCGGCCGTTCGAGCATTTCACGGCTCTACGCAGTCGGCGAGGTGGCGAGAACCGGCGTACATGGCGCGAACCGGTTAGCGTCCAATTCGTTATTGGAGGGGCTGGTCTTCGCCGAACGCGTCGCCCGCGACCTGATCGAAACGCCTGTGGGCCTACTGGAACCAGACGAAGCGGACTGGGCTGTACCATTGCTGGATGACCGCGGCGCCGCCCAAGTGGCCGCCGACGAGATCCGCCAGCTGATGTGGGACTATGCCTCGATCTCCCGCACCGCACCCGGGCTGCGCCGCTGTCTCGCGAAGCTGGCCACGATTAGCGAACGCCTGCCGCCCGGTGCGACCGAAGAGCGCAATCTGCTCGCGACCGCGACGTTGGTGACCGAGGCATCGCTCATGCGCAAGGAGTCGCGCGGAGGGCACTTCCGCAGCGATTTTCCGAAGACCCGCCGTAAGTGGCAGGAGAGACACATTACTTGGTAGGGAGTAGGGGGTACGGAGGAGGGAGTATGTACCTGCAGTACTGAGTACTTTTTCGTGCAGTACTTAGTACTGCCTACCGCAGTACAAAGTACTTCCTACTGCAGTAAGCAGTACTTCCTACTGCAGTAAGCAGTACTTCCTACTGCAGTAAGCAGTACTTCCTACTGCAGTAAGCAGTACTTCCTACTGCAGTAAGCAGTACTCAGTACTGCAGTAAAAAGTACTCCGTACTGCACCTACATACTCCGTACTCATTACTCCCTACTCCATACTTCTTCCCCTCCCTCCATGTCTCTCCTTGAAGCCCACTACGACCCCGCGCTTGCTGCTGAGATTCGCGCGCTGGCTGCGGCCAGGAACGCGGTCGTTCTCGCGCACAACTACGAGCGTCCGGAGATTCAGGATGTTGCGGACTACGTTGGCGACTCCCTTGGGCTCTCGCGGGAAGCGGCGAAGACCAGTGCAGACGTGATCGTGTTTTGCGGCGTGCACTTTATGGCTGAGACGGCCGCAATTTTGTCGCCGACCAAAACCGTCCTGTTGCCCGATCTCGCGGCCGGGTGCTCGTTGGCCAGCACGATCGACGCCGACCAATTGCGGGCGTGGAAAGCAGAGTATCCCGGTGCCGTTGTCGTGGCGTACGTCAATACCACGGCGGAAGTGAAGGCAGAGAGTGACTACTGCTGCACATCGGGCAATGCGGTCGACATCGTCAACGCGATTCCCGCCGACCGCGAGATTCTGTTCCTGCCCGACATGTTTCTTGGCGCGCACGTACGACGGCTTACCAAACGCGAAAATATTCATGTCTGGATGGGGGAGTGTCACGTGCATGCCGGGATCGATCCGGAGCACATCAATCTCACGCGCGCGCAGCATCCGGGCGCGGAGTTCCTGATTCATCCGGAGTGCGGGTGTGCTACGCCCGTGGTCGACGCGATTTCGGCCGGTGCGATTCCTGCCGACGGGGTGCACATTCTGTCGACGGAGGGCATGATTCGGCGACCGGCGCAGTCGCCGAAGGACACGTTCATTGTGGCCACCGAAGTCGGCATCTTGCATCGTCTGCGCCGCGAAAACCCAACCAAGCACTTCATCGCTGCCAACGATCGGGCCGTGTGCGCCTACATGAAAGTGACCACACTGGCCAAGGTGCGGGATGCCCTGTTGCATCTGCAACATCGCATCACGGTGCCGGCTGATGTCGCGGCGAAAGCCCGCCTGTCAATCGAGCGCATGGTGTCCATCGGCGGTGCAAGCAGTCCCCTTCCGTCGGCGAGTCAGGACCCCGGTGAATGAGTAGCTACCATCCGCCGTTGCGTCCCACGCCGGCCAACGCCTGGGAGGCCGTCCGTGCACATGTCATTCCGGCGCACCCGTCGGCGATTGGTGCGATGAGTTCCCGCGATCTCGCCTTTCCCCTTGCGGCCGACGCGCTGCAAGCCCTCGTGCGCGCGGCGCTTGACGAAGATCAGGCGCAGCATGATGTGTCGACGCTCGCCACGGTCCAGGAAGAGCTAAAGGTCCGCGGCGCGATCATGGCGCGGCGCGACGGCGTGATTGCCGGGGCTGCGTTCGCCGAAGCGGCGTTTCGGCTCCTCGATCCCAACGTGGTGGTACGCATCGATGCCGCCGATGGCACGGCCGTCAGTGCGGGGTCGATCGTGATGCATGTGTCCGGACATGCGCGCGCGCTCCTGTCCGCGGAACGTGTCGCGCTGAACTTCATGCAACACCTGTCGGGCATCGCGACACTCACGGCCGCGTTCGTGAAACAGATCAACGGCACGTCTGCGAACATTCTCGACACGCGAAAGACGCTGCCAGGATGGCGCGCGCTGCAAAAGTACGCCGTCCGCGCCGGTGGCGGCGTGAACCACCGCATGAACCTGGGGGACGCGGTGTTGATCAAGGACAACCACCTCGCCGCGATCAACGGGAACGTGGCGGCGGCCGTGGCGCGCGCGCGCGCTCTGACCGCTGCAGGCACGCCAATCCAAATCGAATGTGACACTCTCGAACAAGTAGCGCTGGCGCTTGCTGCGGGCGCTGATAGCATTCTGTTGGACAACATGTCGCTCGTGCAGTTGCGCGACGCCGTCGTCCGCTGTCGTGGCCGTGCCATCACTGAAGCATCGGGCGGCGTTTCGCTGGACACGGTGCGCAGTATTGCGGAAACCGGTGTTGACCGGATCTCCATCGGCGCGCTCACACACTCGGCACCGGCGCTCGATCTTGCTCTCGATTTCGAAGACCTCTGAGGGAGCCACACGTATGTCCGTTCGCGCTGCACTCGTCACCGATCACGCGTCCCGCATTCTGTTGGAAGGCCTCGTGGACTACGCTGGACTCTATCCGCCCGCGTCGGTGTCCATGGCCACGGCGGTTCGCCACTACGCGCACTATCGTGCGTCGGGGAGTGGCTGGATGTTGGGCCGATTCATCTGTCCGGCAAACGCCCTGGAAGAGTTCTCGACACATGCCGACCCGCTGCTGCCTCGCGATGCCGGAGCAATCCCGTGGCGTCTTGCCGCGGTTGCGAGCGCGGATATTGCTGCGGACTTAGCGGCGATGACCGCCTTCAACGCTCGACATCGTGTCTGTTTTGAAGAATGCGGAGCACTCGTGGATGTGTACGAAGTGCGTGTGGCGAGCACCGAGGACATCGCGCGCGTGGACGTGCTGGTGCCGACCACCCTGACCACCTACCTCGAGCTGCCGTTGGATCGCGCGGTCGCGCTGCTTCCGCACGTCGCGGCGACCGGACGTCGTGCCAAAATGCGCACAGGTGGCGTAACCAGCGAGGCATTTCCGCAAGCCGCCGCGATCGTGGCGTTCCTGACGCAGTGTATCGACCTGAACGTGACGGCCAAGGCCACCGCTGGACTGCATCATCCACTTGGTGGGCGGTACCCCCTGACCTATGCAGCCGATGCACCCATCGACAGCATGTACGGATACCTGAACGTGTTTCTGTGCGCGGCCTTGCTGGCGGCCGGCGGCACGTCGACCGACGCACAGCGCCTGCTGCTCGAGACAAACCCGGCGCAACTCGCCATCGACGACGTGGCCGTGACATGGCGCGCAGAAATGCAGCGAGCCGTCTCGCTTGATCGCGCCCTGCTGCAACGGGTACGCGAGCATGTATTGGTGAGCTTCGGCTCCTGCTCATTTACGGAGCCGGTCGATGCAGTGCGCACGATGGGCTGGATCTGATGCACGATACGACGACCGATCCAACATTGCGCAGCTGGGTGGCCTCGGCAAATCGCGCCGGTGCGGATTTCCCGATTCAGAATCTACCCTTCGGTGTGTTCCGTCGCACGGAATCACTGGAGGCGCCGCGCGTCGGCATCGCTATCGGCGACGACATCCTCGATGTCGCCGCGTGTCTGGCCGCCGGGCTCTTTGCGTCGGCTTCGGAGGAGGCGCGCAGTGCCGCACGCGTATGTGCATCACCTTCGTTGAACGCGCTGATGGAGCGTGGTCCGATCGCCAGGCGGGCGCTGCGCGCGGCGGTCTCCGCGCTGCTCGCCGACAGCACGCCGGTGCACTTGCGGCAAACCGCGGAATACGCCCTTGTTTCGCAACAGCAGGCTGACATGTTCTTGCCGGTGGCGATTGGCGACTACACCGACTTCTATGCGTCGGTGCATCACGCGACCAATGTGGGATCGATGTTTCGACCCGACAACCCATTGCTGCCCAACTACAAGTGGGTCCCCATCGGTTACCATGGGCGTTCGTCAACGATTGTCGTTTCTGGTTCGGCAGTCGTGCGCCCATCAGGCCAGCGTAAGGGACCGAATGACGACATCCCCACGGTGGGCCCGTCGCGTTCGCTGGACTACGAACTGGAGTTGGGCGCGTTCGTGGGCGCTGGCAATACGATAGGGTCCGTGATTCCGTTGGCACAGGCGGAGGATCATCTCTTTGGCGTGTGCATTCTCAACGATTGGTCGGCGCGCGATATCCAGAGTTGGGAGTACCAGCCGCTCGGTCCATTCCTGGCGAAGAATTTTGCGTCGACGATCAGTGCGTGGGTCGTGACAACCGACGCGTTGGCGCCGTTCCGCGCGCCGCTCGCGCCGCGTGCCGTCGATGACCCTCAACCGCTCCCGTATCTTGACGATGCTGCCGATCGTGCGGCTGGTGGCTTTGCACTAACCATGGAAGTCGCGCTGCAGACCGCGCGTATGCGCGAGGCTGGCCAGGCCGCGGAGCGCCTTACGCGAGGGAGTACGTTGGATTTGTATTGGTCCATGGCCCAAATGCTGGCCCACCATGCGAGCGGTGGGTGCGCCATGCGCGTTGGTGACTTGCTTGGCAGCGGCACCGTGTCAGGGAGCGCACGCGAGAGTCGCGGCTGTTTGATCGAGCTCACGTGGAGAGGCTCGGAGCCCATCACCTTGTCGAACGGCGAGACGCGCACCTTTCTCGAGGATGGCGACGAGGTGGTCATGACGGCATACGCTGAGCGAGAGGGCGCGGTGCGCATTGGGTTGGGAGCATGCCGAGGGCAGGTGGTCGGGACCAGATGAACGACCCCCTTGCCGCCTGCTCCCAGATGGCCATGTCACTGGCGCTGGGCGAAAGGCACCGCGATCTTGTTCGCCGTCGGCAAGGACTGGATGCCGTGCCTGTTATAGATCGTCCACCGGTCTTGATCGTACACCTCGCGTTCCAGATCATGGTGGGCTGCGGGATGCTGTTGGTTGCACTCGGGGTCTGGATCATCGCGCGACAGTGGCGACGGCGTCGTGGGTTGGGCTCGCCACTGCCGGATGACCGTGTGTTCCTAACCTTCGTAGGCTTCACGCTGCTCTACATCGGTCTCGCGACCACGGTCGTGTTCTTGCTCTGGCGACAGATTCTCAAGTCGGGCGTTGGTGGTGGTACATCGCTCGGCATGACCGGAGCGATGCCGATCCCCACACTGCCGCATACGCAATCGACGGTAGGAGTACGGTAGTGCGTCGTGGTAGGGCTGTACCACATTCGGGCGCGTTCGACTCGCCAGTCGCGTGATCGAAAGCCAGACCTCAGCGATCACGTATACCCTGCTGCACACCGTGACGGGCATCATGGTCGTGACGCTCAACGCGTGGCTGGGCATGGTCGCAGTTTCGCTGGCTCGTGCCGCCAACGCACTCCATCACGGCCATGGCCGCGCCGCGCATGACACTGTCGTTGGTGCTCGGTGTGCTGGCGGTTGGTACGGCGATTTCGCTGCCGAGTTTTGTGTACCTGTTTCGGATATTTTAGAGCAGTGAGACCGCGTTTGAGCAGGACGCGGTGCCGACGGAGTAGGGTGAGGCGTCGATAGCCGCGTATCCGCCGGCCCCGCCGTCGCGTCGTGAAGCGCCATCGGCAGAGCCTTCGTCGTGCAGAATTCCGATCCGGGCCCGTTCGACGCGAACCGCCATGCTCCGACATTGCGACCATAGACGCCGCGACGCAAATTCCTATCATGCGCCCAGACCTGATCCGCGTCGTGTTAGTCGACGATCACCAGATTGTGCGATCCGGCCTCAAAGCCGTGCTCGCAAGCGCCAAAGACATCACGGTCGTCGGCGAGGGGAGTAATGGGAAAGAAGGCTTGGCGCTGACCGAGCGTCTCAATCCGCACGTGGTGGTGATGGACCTCTCCATGCCGGAGATGGATGGGCTGACCGCCACTCGTACCCTGCAAACGCTGAATGCGGCGCGAGCCACCCGTCCCGACGACGAAGTCACGCGTCGCGTGCTCGTGCTCACCATGCACACCGAGGACGAGCACCTGATGGCGCTGCTCGAAGCCGGTGCCAGTGGCTACCTGTTGAAAACGGTTGCCGAGCGCGAACTGGTTGACGCCATTCGCACGGTCGCCGCCGGTGATGTCTACGTGCAACCCACCGCGGCACGAGCACTCGCCCGCGGAATGGTCAAGCGAGAAGGGGCCGCCGACGAACACGCCCTGTTCGCCAAACTCACGACCCGCGAACAAGCGGTCCTCAGGATGGTCGCCGAGGGATTCACCGCGCCCGAGATTGGCGACCAGCTCGCGATCAGCCCCAAGACGGTCGATACGTACAAGCAACGCATCGGTGAAAAATTGGGCCTCGCGCACCGCTCAGACTACGTGAAGCTGGCGCTCCGTCTCGGACTGCTCAAGTGCACCCCTGGCTAGCTTGACGCGCAGGCCGACGAGGCGCTATCTGGCGTTCTTAATAGCGACGCTCGCGCTCGGACTCGCTACCAGGCAGTATCCCTCGGTCTTTCCTGGACTGTACCACGCGCCATGGATCGATGCGGCGCGCGCCACGCGCCTTGGCGCGCTCGACCTTGGCTACGGATTTCTGTGGAGCGATCTGGTGTGTTACCTCGTCGGCGCGGTAGGCGCCGCGATCCTCGACACGGTGATCCGGAAGCACCGCGCAGTGGCCTCGCATCGGTAGCCGCGCGCGTACCGTGTCAGCGGCGAGGACCGCCGAGCAGTGCTCCCAATGAGGTACTGTGAAAGGGTTGCGCGGATCCGCCGCCGATGATGCCAAATCCCGGTATCGTGTGTATCGCCGCCGCGCCCGCACCGAACGGATCGCCAGCAGCCTGACTCACACTCGCGACCTGCGTCCACGTGGTGCCGTCGTAGCGATACACATCGTAGTTCCGCGTAATCAGATAAACATCGGTTGCACTGTTCACAGACATGGCGGACAGTTGGCTTTGTGCGGGGGACAGCGTGGGTGTAGACACGATCGTCCACTGCGTTCCATCCCAACGGATCACCGCCGTTCGGCTACGCGCCCACGCCTGCGTCGGCGACAGCACACGGAGCTCAAGCAGTTCACCCACGTTCGGCGTCGTCAGCTGCGTCCACGTGGTCCCGTCCCAGCGCATGCTGGCCGACGCAGCCAAGCTGATCCCGACGGACATGGCGAACGTGGCACCGGTTCCGTCAACGTCATTCCAGACGCCGTTTGGCGCCGACAGCGGGAGCCAACTGCTCCCGTTATACCGGAGCGCGCAGCCAGGTCGACCGACAACAAGCGCGAAGGCGGCTGACGCGGTCCAGATACCGGTGCAACGACTGGGGGTCGCGGTGAACGTCCACGTGCCATTGCCACCGCGCTGATAAATGCCGACGCGAATCGGTTCACCACCGCCGGTGGCCATCGCGGTGCCATCGGGGGCTACGCTCAGGCCGGTGAGGTCCGCTGCCGAGTTCGCAATGCCCACGGCGTCGGACATCTCGACCCGCCATCGGGTTCCATCCCAGCGCGAGATCCCCGCGCTTCCAAAGGTCAGGTACGCCAGGTCTGGGCGCACCGCGCGCACACGGGTGATTCCTCCGCCCAGGTGCTCCTGAACCCACGCGCTTCCGGTGTATCGTCCGACAGACCCGCCGTTGCCGAGCGCGCGGAGAACGCCGCTGGTGCTGCACCCCAGTCGCACATCGCGGCTGGCAAGCGCCGCCACACCGTAGTCGCCGATGACGGTCCACGTAGTTCCAACCAAACGAAACACGCGCCCGCCATTCTGAGTCGAGGCGTACTTTTCTCCCCCGCAGCCCGCGAAATCCAGAATGCCCTCGTCTTCGTTGACTGCGGTACGCGTCGAAACGGGCTGTGTCAGCGGCGTCCAGTTTGTTCCGTCAAAACGAAAGCTCTGCCCTTGTGTGGACACGATGATCGTGTCGCCAAACATCAGTAGCGCGACCGGCCCTGACGTCCCGGGCATCTCGGGGACGATCGTCCACACGCTGCCGTTCCAGCGTCGAAGACGCGAGCCCGCAGCCCCAGTCTGCGCCGCTACCACGATGTTGCCTGGAGAGCTGGCGTCGATGGCGGAAAGATTCGACATGCCTGTCGCAGGCAACTGCGTCCACGCGCCCCCCGAGAGCGCCAGGACACCTGCATTGTTGAGGGCGACCGCCTGTGTCGAGCTCGTGCCAACAACGCGCGTGACCCGCAGATTCGATGGCGAGGTCATGGGCAACCAGATTGAGTTTCCCACCGCCGATACGCGGAGCTGCGCAAACTGTCCCGCAGAACCGCCCAGCCACGCGCTGTTACCGAACGACCCCATCGCGGTCACCCCGTCGAATGGGGCGACGGCCGGCGCGGTCCAGCGCGTGCCATCGTAAAAAAGCATCCGCCGCTCTCCCGTCGCAACGGCACCGCTGATCCCCCACGAGGTCAAGTTGTCGAGCGTGATCGTCTCCCTCGCGTTGCTGATCTTGCTCGTCGGGATCTCGGTCGTGCCCTCAGTCCAGGTGCTCAGCGGCGGTGCGGCCGTCACAGTGACCGTTACGGTCCCGAACGCTGCTGGGACCAGCATACTGGTCGCGCGCACCGTGGTGTTGCCAGGCTGTAATGCCGTGATCAAGCCGCTGTTGCTGATGGACGCTATGGACGCGTCGGTGCTGGACCAGGTCAGCGCGGTGTTGGCGCCGACATCGGCGTCCAGTGCGGCGGTCAGTTGTCGCGTGCCCCCCTGCGGGACAGTCGGATTGTTGGGTGACAACGTCACGCTGCGCACGGTGGGCTCTGCCACATTCACGAGCGCGCTTCCGCTCACCAGGGGATTCGCGACACTCGTTGCGCGAATGGTGCTGGCGCCGGCGGCAATCGCCGTCACCACTCCCGACGCACTGACCGTCGCGGTGGCAGCGTTACTCGTGGTCCACGCCACGGCCGTCGAGGTGCCCGCGTCGACATCGACCGCCGCCGCAAATGCGCGCGTCGCACCTCTGAGGATCGTGGCATTCGCCGGCGTGAGCGTGACGCTTCGCACCACCGGATACGAGACAGAAACGGTGATCGACGTGGTCACTGTGGAGAATGCGGCAGACGCCACCGTGACAGTCGCGGTGCCGGGAGATACGCCGTTTATGGTTCCATCAGTTGCGACGGTGGCCACAGCGGCCGCGCTGGTGGAAAACGTGAGCGCCTGCGATGCACCGGCATCGGCAGTGATCACAATCGTGGGACGTGTACTCGCGCCCACCAGGAGGGCGACCGCGGCCGGTGCCGTCACGCTTCGCACGACGGGTGTGACGATGACCGTCATCGTGCCAACCACCGCGCCCGCAGCGGCCGCAATCGTGGTGGTACCCGCACCAACCGCAGTAATCGATGCGGAGGTTCCACTCCCGCTCACCGTTGCCACCGCCGGGTTCGCGGCGCTCCACGTGAGAGCGGCCGTTGCCGTCGATGGTGTGAGCGCGGCGCTTACCGTCGCCGTCGCTCCGACGCCCTGCAACGCAACGGTCGACGGCGAGACCAACACGGCGGTCACCGGCGGAGGGGGTGGTGTGGGGCCGGGGCCGCTTTCCCCGCCGCCGCATGCGGCGGCGACCAGTGCCGCAACCGCGAGCGCACCAAGGAAGCGACGTGGCACGAGCATTCTGCGGTCAGTACGCATTGACGCACCCTCTACTGGGGGAATGATGGTTCGCCTCTCGGTATTGGCCAAGCTTACCAGTGCAAGTCACATTCGTCAATCAGCACCTGCATTGCGTGCTGACCCTTCATGTGCGGCCTGCAGTCGCCATGCGCGACCATGACCATCAAACGCGAATTTCAGCAGGTAGAAATATCCCACGTTCGGGCGTGTCTCGTGCATCGGCACCGCCGTATGTCGTTGCGTCGAACGAGCCGCTGCTGCGAATGAGATCGCGCCGATTGGCGCGCGGGCCTCGCATAGGTGATTCACATGCCATAGGACCACGAGATGCGCAGCGGTAGCGCCCCGAAAGGCGGCGAGCGATATCGACCGATCGAATGTTTCCAGACGGCGGCCGCGCCGCACCGCCAGCGCCAACAGGTACACATCGGTCAACTGCCGCGGGCTGTGGACGCGCGAAAGATCAACCCGAGCCTCGTCAACGAGCGACAGTTCCTCCGCCCAGAATTCGTGCGCAGAGGCGCTTGTCGCCCCAATTGCGCCAGCGCGGCATGAGCACGAGCGGCTGTCGAGCGTTCCTTGACGACTTGCAGCTCATCGTCATGACCGCCGACACGGAAACCGCATTGGCGGCGGGCGAGTTGCACGCGCAGTCGCGATGGGCAGGGGCCTTTCGCTCGCCGACGCAATGTGTCTCGCAACCGCCGCACAGCTCGGCGCGACCGCCAATACCGCCGATCGCGCGTGGGCGCGTCTTGAGGTCGGCGTGTCGATTCAAGTGATCCGATAGCGACTGTCGGCGAGATTCGCGTTCACGGCTCGATCCTTCGGTGCGGTAGGTGGCGTGCTCACTCCAGGAACGCAGAGGCGCAGAAACCGCAGCGAACCGCTCACCCCGGGAACAGCCCCGTACTCAAGTATCGATCGCCGCGATCGCACACGATGAATACAATCGTGGCATGCTCCACCTCGGCCGCAATCCGCAACGCGATCACACACGCGCCCGCCGCCGACGGTCCGCAGAAGATCCCCTCTTCCGCTGCCAGTCGGCGCGCCATTTCCTCGGCTTCGGTCTGCGACACCTGCTCGATGCGATCCACCTCGGCCGGCTGATAAATCTTTGGCTGATACGCCGGCGACCACTTCCGGATGCCGGCGATCTGTGAACCATCCGACGGTTGTGCGCCGATGATCGTCACGCCCGCATTGCGCTCTCGCAGGAAGCGTGACACACCCATGATCGTGCCGGTGGTGCCCATCGCACTCACGAAGTGCGTGATCCCGCCTTGCGTGTCGCGCCAGATCTCAGGACCGGTCGTTTCGTAGTGCGCAAGCGGGTTGTCGGGATTCGCGAACTGGTCGAGCACGCGTCCCTCACCGTCCGCTTGCATCGACATCGCCCGATCGCGTGCGTACTCCATCCCCCCTTGCGCCGCCGGCGTGAGAATCAACTCCGCGCCGTACGCCCGCATGGACGCGCGACGCTCCGCACTCAGATTGTCAGGCATGATCAGCGTCATGCGATAGCCGGTCATCGCCGCTATCATCGCCATCGCGATACCGGTGTTACCGCTTGTTGCTTCGATCAAGCGATCGCCGGGTTTGATCTCCCCGCGCGCCTCGGCACCGCGGAACATAGATAACACCGGCCGGTCCTTCACCGAACCGCCCGGATTGTTGCCTTCGAGCTTCCCCAGAATCACCGTGCCGCGTGCGGATACGTCGGCACCGGGAATACGCTGCAAACGGATCAGCGGGGTGTTCCCGATCGTCCGATCGATGGTGCGATACATCAGCAGATGACCCGTACGCTCGTCGCGAGCAACTCATCCAACTTCGTTTCCCCGACGGGGCAGGTCACGGCCTTGTCCACTGCTCGATCCACCGTACGTCCCGCCGCTTCTTCAGTCCGGCGCTTGATGCGATCGGCCATCCTCTGCGCGGAAACGAGGCAAGGTTTGGCGGCGATGGCGAGAGCGCAGAACAGAAATTGCTTCCGCAGACGAGGCATGGAGGGCTCCTGAAAGCAAGGGCGGCAACGTTGACAGGTTGACGGACGGCAGCGAAATGTACCGCTCAGTGACAAACGCGCGAGCGATGCCATAAGTTCGTGACACGGGACCGAACGGCCGCTCGGCGCGAGCACCGGACGGCGCGCGCGATGATTTTCTTTTGCATACGGAGCGTTTTTTCAGTGGAGCTCTCGCGTCATTTTCGCATCATCGTTGGTGTCTTGTTGCTTCCGCCGGTCAGCCTCGTGCGCGCGCAAGCGGTCGACACCATGCGCGTCACGGTGCACGGTCATCAGATGCAACTGCTCGTCTCGGGGACCGGTGGCCCGACCGTCGTCCTCGAAAGCGGAGACCGTTCGACGCACCGCGCGTTGAGACGCGTGCGCGATTCGCTGAGTGCGTTCACGCAGGTCGTCGCCTACGATCGCGCGGGTCTGGGTCAGTCGGAGTTCTGTCCGGGAACACGTGATGCACAGACCATTGCCCGGGAATTGCGCGCCGTACTCACCGCAGCGCGCATCGCTCCGCCGTATTTGCTCGTCGGGCACTCCGCTGGCACGCTCTTCGTGCGTGTGTTCGCCTCACTGTTTTCGAACGATGTGCACGGCGTGGTGCTGCTCGATCCGGCGATGGTGAATTTCTACCCCCGGGTGGCGCGCACGTACCCAGCGCTGGCCGAGAAGTTCATGGCGCTCGACAGCATCGACCGACTGACGAATACACCAGGTGAGCTCGCCGAGGATGCCGGGTGGGAAACAGCACTCAAGCAGGCGAAAGCGTCGGATGCCACGTTTCGTGCGCCAACGACATTGCTCTCAGCCGGTAATCGTCCCGATCTCGAACAACTCGAGGGCATGTTCCGCGAAGAGCAGCAGCGCCGGGCAGCGCGCAAGCGGAACGTGACGTTTCGCATCGTGTCGCGCTCCGGCCACACGATTCAGGCCGATCGTCCCGATGCGGTGCTCGCGGTGATTCGATCCATGCGAGCGGCTCGGGCGCCGTCGGTTCGCCGCGAGTAGGTCGTGGCAAGTCCCGCCCTGCCGTCGAGCGCAATTGTCGCCTGCTCACGGCCGACGCTGCATGGCGCGGCATTGATGGACGCCGAAGGCGTCAACCCCGCCGTTCCTGCTCAGCTTTCGTCAGGCTCCACGCCGGCAGCGGCGGCACAGGGACGTCCATCAACGCATCGTCCGAGCCGTACCCGGCGTCGGCCCTGATCGTCGCCGCAATGGACCGCCGCAACGTATCGATGCTTTGACCGGCGTCACCCTCCAACTCCGCGCGCAGCGCACGGAATCGTCGGCCCGACTGGATACAGAATAGTTGCGTGAGCGCAAGCTCTCGCGCGCAGGCATCCACACCGCGCTCGTGGATCAGGCGCTGTGTACGCGAGATCGTCGTGAGTCGAGCATAGAGTTCGATCGCCATATCGGCCAGACGCTCCACCACAAGCTGTCGGTGCAGAATCTCCCGCTTGTACTGTACGATCATTTTTTGTGTCGCCGCCGCCAGCTCGGCGACATGCTTTTCGACGAACGAGACATGCGTCGCCAGCGACTCATGCACCTCGATCTCCAGGCGATCACGACGTCCCAGCGCTGATCGCACGCGGTCGACCGCGTACTCAGACACCAACACCCAATTCTGAAACGGGTTGCGCAGCGCACCGGCGAATTCTTTCAACTCCTCCGCGGTTTCCTGGATGCCGTTCAGTCCAACGAACAGGCGCAAGACTTCATTCGCGCCCTCGAAAATGCGGTTGATGCGCGCATCACGCAGGTAACGCTCATACGGCCAGGGTTTCACGAACCCACGACCACCGGCAAGCTGCACCAGTTCGTCGCTGCTGCGCCATACCAGTTCGCTCGCAAAGACCTTCACGCACGCGGCTTCGAGTGACGCGTCCACATCGTCGGCGTCGAGTGCGGCAGCGAGTGCACCGACCATGGCATCGGCGGCATACGTGTCGGCCGCCATCGTGGCCATCTTGCGCTGCGTGATCTCAAAGGAGGCGAGCGGGCCGCCAAACTGCGTGCGCGCTTCGGCGTAGCGTGAGTATTCGCCAAGCAGCCGCTTGCACGCCGATGCGCAGCCCGAGGCGAGCGACAATCGCCCCGCGTTCAACGCGTGGACGGCAACGCGAAAGCCCTTGCCGACTTCGCCAAGCACGTGATCGTCAGGCACGTAGAGGTCGTTGAAAATCAGCTCTGCCTGCGTTGACGCGCGAATGCCGAGTTTGCGGATCGTGCCATCGACCGAAAAGCCTGGCATGTCCGGACGAATGATGAATGCCGTGGGGCGCTGCACCATTTTCCCATCACGCATCACGTCCGTCTGCGCGAACGTCGCAATCACACCGGCGCGATGGCCATTGCCAATCCAATGCTTGCGACCGGTAAGCAACCAGCCCTGATCATCCGGCGCGCGACGAGCCTGTGTCACGATATGCTGCGCATCCGATCCCGTCTCCGGTTCGGTCAACGCATACGCAGCGAGCGTCTCGCCCTTGGCGAGGGCAGGGAGGTAGCGTGACTTCAATGCGTCCGAACCGAACAGCACGAGCGCTTTGCCGCCCAAGCCGCAATGCACGCCGATCAGCACCGCCAGCGACGCATCAATGGCGGCCACGGCACCAAAGACGCGCGCGTAAGCCGAGGCGGAGAGTCCGAGCCCGCCAAATTCCTTGGGGATCGTCAGGGCGAGAAATCCCGCCTCGGCAAAAGCACGGATCACCGGCTCCGGAATCGTTTCCTGCTCATCGAATGCTGGCGGGTCGATCAGTCCACTCGCCACCATGTCGTTCAGGGCGCGAACCAATCGGAGCACGACTTGCGCTTCGGCAGGGTCGCGTTCATCGAGCGGTGCAGGGTACGGGAATAACAGTTCGTCGGCGATTTCGCCTGCGAAAAGTCCGCGCATCAACGATGGCTTGGTAGTAGTAGGCATGGCTAATTAAGGGGCTGCGTTGCGCCGTAGGCAATAATGGCGGGCAATAAAGCATCGGCGGGGCGATCCCGATGTGGAATCGCCCCGCCGACACACACACAACATCCTGTTCGGTCGTCAGGGCGTGACGACGAGGGTTACGGTGACCGTGATGCGGGTGGCCTTCCCTTCTGGTTGTCCGTTGGCGTTCAGTGCGCGCAACGTGAGAATTGTCGTGCCGGCAGTATTGAAGGTGGTCACGGTCACGACCGTCGCTGCTTGGTTGGCCGTTCCCTGGGCTACACCAGGCGTGCTGCTGGTAATCGCCACCTGGCGATTGAACAGCTGGTTTCCCGCCGCATCTTTTAGCGTGATCGCAAACGTCTTGCTGACGGCGTTCGTCGCCACCGAATAGGTCGAGTCGGCAAAGATGCTGTCCACCGGAATGGGCTGGATGTTCACCGAGGCCGATCCGCTACGTGTTTCGCTGGTCGCCGAAATGTTCACGGTGCCCGGCGCAGTGGTGCTGACCAATCCCGTCGCCGACACCGTGGCTCGCGTGGCGTCGCTGGACACCCACTCAATGACGCGGTCAGTGACCGCGGCACCAGTAGAGTCTTCAACAATCGCGGTGAGTTGAACCGTCTGGCCTTGCACAACGCTTGAGGAAAGAGGCGACAGGCGGACGGTGGCAACAGGCACTCTGGTCACCGTGAAACCCACCGTGTCGACGGCGTTGTCGGCACGAACGGCAATGCGGGCGGAACCCAGCGCCAATGAGGTCACGAGTCCGGTCGCTGAGACGGTTGCCGTCGCCGGCGTGACGCTGGTCCACGTCACCACGCGTCCAGGTGGAATCGTCTGGCCAATGCTGTCCACCAGCGAGGCACTGAACTGGCGCGGAATCCCGATACGCAGTGTCTGCGGGCGTGGCGAAATCGTGGCGGACACGATGCGGGCGTCGACCGCTTCGAAGCTGGTCTGACACGACACGTTGGGATACTCGACCGACGAAGCACGAACCGCCGCGGTCCCCGCTCTGACCGCGCGAATCACGCCAGTCCCGGACACGGTCGCCACCACCTCGTTGTCGCTGGTCCAGACGAGCGGCCGCCCTTGCGACGGCGTCACGTTGTTGGCGGTATCACGCAAGGTGATGGTCGGCTGCGCCTGTGCAGAGACCGTCACCCGCTGCGTCGCAGGTGCGAGTGTGCAGGAACCGAGCGGAAGGTTGGTGACCGTCAGCGCCGCGTTGCCGATCACGCCGTCGGCATCGGCGGCAATGACTACGTTGCCCGGCGTCAGCGCCGTCACACTGCCCGATTGGTCCACCGACGCAATCGACGAATTGCTGGACGACCAACGCAACGTCCGGCCGGTGATCACCGTGCCGGACGGGTTCTTGGGTGATCCCGTAAACGCGCGAGTCTGCCCCACGCGCAACGTGAAGGTGGCGGGCGACACGGTAACCGTGGTCGCCTGTTCCGGCGTCACGGTGACCTGTGCGGTGCCCGTCTTCCCGTTGGCAACGGCCGACACAGTGGTTTGCCCAACGGACACGCCAATGATCTGCCCCGCGGGAGTGACCGTGGCCACGGACACGTTGGCCGACGAGAAATTGATCTTCTTATCGCGAATCGTGTTGCCGCTGCAGTCGAAGGCGGTGCCTGACACGTTCATCGCGCTATTGACTGTTACCGTAATCACGTTTGGCGCGATGGTCACGGAGCACGCTTCAACGTTCGGGTTCAGGTCGCAGGCCGGGGATGCGGCAACCGCGAGGATAAGGCCGATCCAGGCCGGCGTGGCGCGCGAGAAGCGGCGCAAAGAATCAATCGGTGCGAAAACCCGCATGCGGGAGGCCCTGTCGGCAATAAGTGAAGTGACGCCCAGCATGGATATCTGAGCTATAGAGTAGACGCGCGGTCAGGGCGAGCCGTAACCGTTACGCCACGGGATGCAACCAAGGAATCTGACAGCGCAGGTCCCTCTCGCACCACTGCCAGTTTTCCGACGGTGTCACAAACGTGAAGTCGGGCGGCGTGGTAGTGCCGTCGTCTGCGGCTTCTACCCGCAAGCGGACGCAAGGATCGCGAACCCACCATCGCCGAAAACGACGCCGCTGGCGCGCACCGAGCGCACTGTGCGAACTTACCAGACCTTGTGAAGCAACCGATCAAACGCACGACGACATCACCCGCCACACCTCAAACGTCGTCTGACCGGCGCCTTACCGTCCTGTTGGTGATAACGGCTGCAGGCCTCCGAGCCCTGCTTTCGGCGGCCGCGCCGCTCTTTCCCGACGAGACTTACTACTGGCTCTGGACGCGCCGCCCCGAGGCGGGGTACTTCGATCATCCGCCAGGCGTAGCTTTTCTGATCGCTGCCGGAACATCCGTGTTTGGCGACACCGCCCGCGGGGTTCGCTTGGGGCCTTCCGTCGCCGCCATCGTTGTGCATGTCGCCATGGCCGTCGCAGCCTGGCAGCTCGCCGGACGGGGACCAGAAGGGGCTCGCGCAGCGCGGCGTGCGGCGACGCTTGTCGCCGTCGTCCCCATCGTGACCCTTGGTTTGGTGCTCGCCACGCCAGACGCACTGCTCTTCGCCACAGGCATGATTGCCATCGTCGCCCTGGACCGCGCCCTCACCGCCCCGGTGCGCTCGTGGGAGGGCTTCGGCTGGTGGACCACCGTTGGCCTCTTCCTTGGCGCGGCCATGGTGGCCAAGTACTCCGCAGTCCTGCTGCCGCTCGGCGTGATGGTTGCGTTTCTCCTGCATCCTGGGATGCGCACGCGACTTCGTGATCCCGGACCATGGTGGGCGTCACTCCTCGCCGCAACCATTTTCGCACCGGTGCTGCTCTGGAACTACCTGCACGAGTGGATCTCCTTTCGGTTTCAGCTTGGACATGGCTTTGGCGCGGTCGCCGCCGGTTCACCAATCGCCCGTGAACTGGAAATGATCGGCGGACAGTTCGCGCTCGTCACACCGATCCTCTTCTCGCTGGTCCTCGCGTCGTCCTGGCGCGCCTTCGCGGACGGATGGCGCACTCGTCACCAGCACTCGGCGACGGATCGTGCGTCGCGCAAGTTTGTGTTCGCGGTGGTGTCGATGGTGCCGCTGCTCTTTTTTGGGATCAGCGCAGTACGTCGGAGCGTCGAGCCAAACTGGCCAACGATCATGTATCCAACCGGCATGCTCTTGCTCGCCGTTGACACACACCAAGCCGCCGTCGGACGATGGTGGCGCAGCGGCGTCGCGCTGGCGACGGTACTGCTCGTGATGGCGTCCGTTCACGTGTGGCGTCCGATCCTGCCCGTGCCTCCGCAGAAAGATCCGATCGCCCGCGCCTACGGATGGGACACCCTGGCCCGCGCCGTCGATGCCTCGCGACTTGATCCGTTTCTGAACGGCACCGTCGATCAATGGGTCGCCACCGAGCGCTACCAGGAAGCGGCGCAGCTTTCCTTTCACCTGCAAGACCAAGTACAGGTGTTCTCGCTCAATCTGGCGGGTCGTACGAATCAGTTTGACTTGTGGGACACCGCGTACGACAAGATTCGCCCCGGCGATGGGCTGGTGGCGGTGTTCGATGACGAGATCCGCGGCGAGAAGTTGGGGATGCAAGTCAGCAGATGGTTTCAAGAGTACAAACGCGGTGACCGGGTCATCTTGCGTCGCGCGAACGGCGAGGTGGCCCATCGGCGCATCTGGCTCTATCGCATCGCCACCAACGTCCCGCCGCGTTCGCGCGCGCTCCCCACGCTGTCCCAAAGGTGACGCAGACAGTAACGTTCTCCATGCTCTTCGCAATTGCCTTCGGTGGCGCCGCCGGCTCCGTACTCCGCTATCTCGTGTCGGTGTGGCTGGCGAAAGCCAACGGCGCGTTTCCGATCAGCACCTTCGCCGTCAATGTGGCCGGTGCGCTGCTGTTGGGATTTCTCGCCCGTGTGTTCAATGCGCCAGACAGTAGCCCGCTCTGGCGTGCCGCGCTCACCGTTGGGTTTTGCGGTGGCTTCACCACCTTCAGCACGTTCAGCGCCGAGTTCGTCACGCTGGTGCAAGAGGGGAAGTCGGCGCGCGCCGTGGCGTATGTGGTCGCGAGCGTGGTCAGCGGCGTGTTGGCGATCACGGCAGGGATTGCACTCGGCCAACGATTCGTGGCGTCGCGCGGCTAACTGAGCGCGTGCGATGTGTTCAACGACTTTCATCTCTCTTCACACCATCTCTCGTGCCAACGCCTACTATCCCCGCTGATCTGGCCGACTGGTGTGCTGCCAACGATCCCCGCGCACAAGACGAACTCTTTGCTTTCCTGCGAATCCCGAGTGTCAGCGCCAAAACGGAGCACATCGCGGACTGTGCGGCGGCGGCCGAGTTTGTGCGCGCAGCGTTGCAGCGCATCGGCTTTTCCACGGAGCTCGTATCAACGCCCGGCCATCCGATTGTGGTTGGCGAGTGGCGCAACGCAGGACCCAACGCGCCGACGCTGTTGGTATACGGGCACTATGATGTGCAACCGGCAGAGCCGTTGGAGCTATGGACCTCGCCGGCGTTTGAGCCAACGCTGCGCGATGGTCGCATCTATGCGCGCGGCAGTGTAGACGACAAAGGACAGCTCTATTTGCACATCAAGGCGCTCGAGGCGCACTTGGCTGTGCGCGGTACGCTGCCGGTCAACGTGATCGTGATCGCCGAAGGCGAAGAAGAGGTGGGGAGCGTCAATCTTGAGGAGTTCCTGGAGCGCGAAAAGGATCGCTTGGCGTGCGACGCCGTCGTGATCTCCGACTCCACGATGTTCGCTCCCGGCATTCCGAGCATCCTGTCGTCACTGCGCGGCCTGGCCTATGTGCAGATCGACGTCCGTGGAGCGTCGGGTGATTTGCACTCAGGGATGTATGGCGGTGCGGTGGTGAACCCCGCCATGGCACTGGCACGCATTCTGGCATCTATGCACGACGAGAGCGGGCGCATCGCGATTGCCGGTTTCTATGACAACGTGTTGCCCTTTCCTGACGCCGTACGCGAAGGCATGCGTGCACTCCCGTTCAGCGACGAGGGGCTGATGCACGAAGTCGGCGTCTCCGCGCTTGGTGGCGAGCCGGGATACACCACGCTCGAACGCCTGTGGACACGCCCCACCTGCGAGGTAAACGGGCTGCTGAGTGGCTACACCGGCGAAGGAGCGAAAACGGTGTTGCCCGCCGAGTCGATGGCGAAAGTGAGCTTTCGTCTCGTGCCTGATCAAGACCCAGACACCATCGTCCGTCTCGTCACCGAGCATGTTGCGCGTGTCACGCCGCGCGGCGTCACAGCAACCGTGTCGGCCATGCATGGCGGGCGTCCGTGGCGCGCCGATTTGAAGGGTCCAATCATCGAGGCTGGACAACGCGCGCTCACGGCGGCCTTTGGACGCGAGCCCGTGATCACTGGTGAAGGCGGTTCCATCCCGGTGGTCGGTGATTTCGAGCGCATTCTTGGCGCGCCGGTCCTGCTCATGGGCTTCGGCTTGCCGGGTGAGAATGCGCATGCGCCAAACGAGTGGATGAGCGCCGAGAATTATCGACTCGGGATGCGCGCGGCGGCAACGTTATTGGACGAATTTGCGATGGCGTCGCAGAGCGCACGTGATGCTGGGGGCCGCTAGTTTGCGCGAAATTTGAAGTCGGCGATCACGGGAAGGTGATCGCTTCCGAGGTCCGCGCCCACCCACGTGCCAACGGGGCGCGGCCCGCCTCGACCAACCAGCACATGGTCGATGCGGATGCGCAACAGACGCCCTTCCTCCTTCGACCAACCGAAGCCCGTGCCGCTGCTCTCGAACGCGTCGGTGAACGCGTTCCAGTAGTGCCGGAAAATGGTGCTTTCAACGGGCAGGTTAAAGTCGCCGGCCACGAGGACAGGTGCATTGGCCTGTCCGCGCATCGCCCACATGGATGCGCGCTCCGACTCGCTGTTGCGAATGCGGGCATTCAGGTCGATAATCTCCGCGCGCTGGGCGCTTTCGACGTCTTTGTCGACGCGATCGTTCACCATTATGTCGGGCACAAACCCGTCGCGACCCATCAGGAGTTCGAGTCCGCGACGCGCCGTCGTGAGATGCAGGTTCACAAACACCAGCGACCCGTACGGCGACTGGATCAGGTGGCGCATGACCAGCCCTGTGCCACCAAAACCATACTGTGCGATGCGGTCGTAGGTCGCGCGCGGCATCGAATCGGCCACGCGTATCGGCCACCGACTCGCCGTACACAGTCCGTGGAAGCGAAGGCGATACGAATACGGCAACGCCTGCACCGTGTCCCACATCTGATCGCCGCACTCTTGCAGGGCTACAATATCGGGGCGCGTCTGTTCCAGATATTGACGAATCGTGCTAACGACAGCCTGACCCCCTTCAACGTTGTACGTCAGCACACGGACCGTAGAATCGGCTCCACCTGCGGGAACGCTTTTGCCGAGCGAGTGCAGCGAGACGCGTCCGCCCATGATCGAATACACGACCACGAGAAGGCCAAGGGATAACGGTATCAACGTGCGTCGCGCGAAGATCGCCGCGAGCGGCACGAACAGCAGAAACGGAAGCAACAGCACAAACCGGGGGCCATACGCCAGCAGTGTTGCTGGTAAAAACGATTCGGACGTGAAGATCAGCAGGAGCCATGACACGACGGCGAGCGCTGTCCACGCCCAGCCAGCTCGCGCGACCCAACGCTTCGTGCGTCGCTGACTGCGCAATTCGCGTCGAAACCAGGACGCGATCGCGCTGATGCGTTCGCGCACCGCTACGGCGATGCGCGCTGGCCAGGCCGGAACGCGTGATTCCGCACGCGATGCTGTACGCGACTGACTGCGCGAGTCCCTGCGTGAGTCACTCCGCCCCGAACGCGTTGATGCACCGTCGGTCGACGTGCGTCCGGTCGACTTCCACCCCGGCATCGTTTGCACGATCGGCTCGGTGGCTACGTATTCATCCGCTGGCCGAACGACGGCTACGGCTTTGCCGCACCGGCATCGAATCTGCTTGCCGATATGACTGTCGTCGGTGTTGTACACCATACCACATGCGCACCGCACCGAAAAATCGGCACGGTGCGCAACGGGTTTCTTAGTCATGCCGAGACTCGCTCGAAGGCATGGGAGCGATCAGAGACCGTCGAGCAGCGAATCGTTGTTGGTGGTCGCGGAAATGCGTTTGATCAACCACTCCATCCCTGCCTGCGGCGGCAGCTGATGCAGGCCGCGCCGCAGCAGGTGCACCTTCTCCAACTGATCGGGACGATAGAGTTTTTCCTCTCGCCGCGTCCCGCTGGTCGCAATATCGAACGCGGGGTAGATGCGACGATCGGCCAGACCGCGATCCAGCTTGATCTCGCAGTTGCCGGTGCCTTTGAACTCTTCGAAGATCACTTCGTCCATCCGGGACCCGGTTTCGACGAGCGCGGTGGCAATGATGCTGAGTGAGCCACCACCGTGCTGCGGCGCAATCATGCGCGCCGAGCCAAAGAACGCTTTGGGTTTTTGCATCGCCGACGAATCGAGACCACCGGACATCGTGCGACCGGTGCCGCGTTCGACGGTATTGTACGCCCGCGCGAGCCGCGTAATCGAGTCGAGCACAATCACGACATCTTTGCCCAACTCGACCAACCGGCGCGCTCGCTCAAGCGTCATCTCGGCCACTTCCACATGACGCTTGGCGGGCATATCGAAGCTTGATGCCACCACTTCGCCATAGCCCCACGTTACCATTTCGCTCACTTCTTCCGGACGCTCGTCAACCAGCAAGACCAGCAATTCGGACTGCGGATGGTTGATCGCCACACCTTCTACAATGGCTTGCAACAGGGTGGTTTTGCCGGCACGTGCCGGCGCCACGATGAGGGCGCGCTGCCCGTAGCCGATCGGTGCAATCAAATCGATCGCCCGACGGGTGAGCTCCGGTCCGGTCTTGGCGGGCCGACCCGTTTCGAGCGTCAATTTCCGATCCGGATAGCTGGCCGTCAGCGTATTGAAATCGGGTCGCTTCTCGAGCACGACAGGAGACCCGTCGTTGAGCTTGACCACCTCGATCACCACCTGCCGTCCGCGTTGATCGCGGCCAAACGTCACTTCGATGCTATCACTGTGACGAAGCTGGTGCAGACGAACGAGCGCGGGTGCGACGAACGGGTCGGCCGGCTCGGGTAGGTAACTGTTGATGGCGCTGCGCAGGAAGCCGCCATCGCGCGACGGATCGAACCATCCCACAAGGGTGCCTTCGGCGGGCGTGATCGTGGTCGGTGTGCGGTCGAAGACCTGATCGAGGTTTGGCGCGCCACGTGGCGCGCCAGTGGGTTCGCCAGTTGCACCCCCAGCGCGTCGAAACCGATTCCGTCCGCGACGACCGTTGCGCTGAAAGCTGCGATCGTCTCCGCTCTCTGGCCGCTCGGGGCCGCGATCCGGCCGAGGCGGTCGCGGGCCTCGTTCTGCACGCTCTCCACGACCGCGTGGCGGACGATCCGGGCGGTCAGTCCGCTCGGGTCGATCGGTTTGCGGTGGGCGTTCCGGCCGATCCGCCTGGGGCGGCCGAGGATCCTGTCGCTCTGTTCGCGCGGCCCGTTCGGCACGCTCAAGGCGGTCCATCTGTTCCATGCGTTGAATGCGCTCGAGCTGATCACTCGGATTTCGCTCGACGACGATATCCGGAGTCGGCGGAGGCGCGGGACGCGAGGGGGTTCTCGGCGGTGGCGATGCAGATTCCGCTCTCGCCGGAGGCGATTCGGAAGCGCTGCCATCCGATGGCGCGTCGAGGTACGGATTGTCATCCCCGACGGAGTCAGGGCTTTGCGGCGACCGGGTGCGGCCGCGGCGGCTGGGACGTTTGCGTTCAGTCATTCGGAAACTGCGGGTGATACGTTGGCTCTCGTCCGGACGGACGGAGCACAGCTGCATGACCAGCGAGGCCATGAGCCAGGAACGGCGAATCGGACATCCGACTCGAAAGGCGCGAACACGCGCAAAAGACGAGAGAATTCAGGACGGGACAGGAGAGGTGCCGTCGCACAGCTCAAAAGACGAGATCCGTCTTTCGGTACCGCTGGAGGAGTCCGCGAAGCACTTCGCGCGACTTGTCACTAAGAGGGGCTCGCTACCAGGAAAGACACCCGGTACCCCATTGGCACTCGATGCGAGGCCCGCCTGCAAACCTCCGCAATCGCTACCCGTGGAGTATTACGACCCAAACGGTTCTGCGCAACCCGCCCCCGCGAGAAGATGCAAACCCGCTACGTTTCCCCAATCATGACTGTACCTCCTTCTCATCTCCCCTCCGCGCTGGCCGACGCGGTCGCCCAATACGAAGCCTCCGGCAACATCGGCGGGCTCATGGAGCGGCTGCACCGGCTGCGCGACGATGCCACACCCGACGCGCTGGTGGCCGCCGCTGAATCGTGGCTGCATATGCCGGAAGTCGCCGGCCCGCTGTACGAGCGGGTCGTGGACGTACAGCCGAACAACGCGCGGGCGCTGGTCATTCTGGCGAATGCCTACTGGCTGTCAGGTCGCGGCCCCGAGGTCGTCGCCCCGCTCGCGTCGCGCGCGATGTCGGTCGATCCCGACAATCGCGGCGCATGGCATATGTGGGCGCTCACCGAGGGAAATCAGCGCGATCGCACGATCCGCTGGCTCCAGGTCACTCAGCGCTTTCCAACCGATCCCGTCGCCAAAGCCGCGTTGGCCGACAACGCGGCGTCGCTCGCCGCGGCCGAACATGATAAGGAGGCGCTTGCCATGGCCATTTCCGCTTACGAAGATCTGTGGGCCTTGTCGCCTTCAGAGCAGCAGCGCGCAGCGCTCGAGACAGCCCTCACGACGCTCCGAAACTACTCGTTCTGATACGACCGCACGCGGCGTCAGGGTCGGGCCACGACCTTCGGGTTACCGTCTGATATGTACCGCGTCATCGGTCCTGGCTTATCCATCGCGTCGAGCGTTGGCGTGAGCTTCGTCCCGCCCTGCAAAGGCACGCGTGGCAGCGACCGGGGGTTGAACTGCGGATCAAACGGACTGCGTGCGGGACCGCCGGCAACTTCGAACACGGCGTCGTGCGCGTAGCGAACCACGCGTTTCGACTTTGGATCCGTCCACGCGCCGCTGACCGCCAGTCCACGATTCTTCGGCCAGAGTCCATACGGCAGCGCCAGTCCCCGAACACGATACCCGGGCACCGCAGAATCGATCGCCATCGCGCCGCGCGCCAACTGTTCCTGTACGACCGCGTCCGAGTACTTGTTGAGTTTCGCATGCCACAGCGTATGGTTGCACAGCTCGAAGCCCTGCTCAGCCAGGAACTTGACCTTCGGGAATCGCCACGCCGACTTCTGGCCGTCAATGCCTTTCTCGCCAAAAAAGGCATGACCGGCCGCCGCGGCCGGCAGCGCGCAGAAAAGTCCGCGCGGCTTCCAGTCCGGATGCGATTTGATGAAGTCGAGCAGGATGCCGACAGCGCTGGTCGGGTCGACGACTAACGCGCCGTTCCGCTCGATGTATCGAAACTGGCTTGGCGACGCATCATCAAAAGTGAACAGGACAGGTGACTTTCCAGATGGGAGGTCGATCTGTTTGTCCAGCAACTGCGCGAGTGAAATCGGGACGTACCCTCGCGCGTGAAGCTCGGCCAGTTCGCCCTTGAACCGCTCGCGGGACACCTTGTATGTGCCATCCGCATCAACCACTTGGTGCCACTCAAGAATAGGGATACGGCCGAGTTCGTTGGGAAGACGCGAAGCAGCCTGTGTGCTGGCCGGCTTCGCGGCAGATTGTGCGTTGGCACTTCCTGCCCACTTTTGACGTACCACTCCAAGCAGAGGCGCCGTCACGAGCACTATCGCCCCAACCGCCAACGCGGCGGCACGCAGCGCAATGCGGGGTATCGCCGCAGTGCGAGGAACGGGATACAACATGAATTGGCGCTGTCGCATGGGCGGCACGGGTCAATCGAAACGAGCGGAGGAGAGCGATGGACGGGGAACCTAACAACTTGAACGCACAACCCCAATCGCTTGACGCGACTGCGGGCGGCGCGCTCGAAGCGCTCCCGCCACACCGCGTCCGCTTTGCTCGGCTGCGGCGCGTGCCAAAGCGCGCGTGGATGCTCCTCGCGGCGTGTGCGGTGGTGGGCGGCGCGACCTCCGGCTCGTGGTGGTACACCTGCGGCTTTCGCACCTGCCCAACCCCCGCGCAACTGAAAGCGTGGCGTCCCACCGAAGGAGGCGCCCTGCTGGACCGCGATGGACGCCTGATCGCTCCGCTGGCACCCGTCAATCGCGTGAATGTATCGATCGCGCGGATCCCGAAAATTGTGCAGGCGTCATTTGTCGCGGTCGAAGATCGGCGATTCTACACGCATCACGGGGTGGACTGGCAAGGTGTGGCGCGCGCGTTCGTCGAGAATGTGCGTGCGCTCGGTGTTCGTGAAGGCGCGAGTACCATCACCATGCAGTTGGCGCGCAATGTGTTCCTGAGTCACCGCGCGAACGAACGCAGTCTCCCGCGCAAGTTGCTGGAGTGGCGCTACGCCGGTCTGCTCGAGCACGCGCTCGACAAGCCGGCCATTCTGGAGCGCTACTTGAACGCCATCTATTTGGGCAACGGCGTGTATGGCGTTGAAGGAGCCAGTCGGGATTTGTTCGGCAAAAGCGTCAAGGACGTCACGCTCGCCGAGGCGGCGCTGTTGGCCGGACTGCCCAAAGCGCCCAGCAGTTATACGCCACGTCGCAGTCGTGAAAAGGCCATGCAGCGTCGATCGGTGGTGCTTGATGTGCTCGAGCGCGAGGGTGTGGCGACACACAAAGCCATTGAGGCGGCGCGCGCCACCAAAATCAGTGCACTCCCACGCGAGTGGACGCCTCCCGGACGCACCGACTCGTGGGCCGTGGAGATGGCGCGCGTGATGCTCGATTCGCTGCGTCGCATCGGCGCTATTCCCGCCGGACTCAAAGACGCACAGCTGCGCGTGCGCAGCACCTTCGACCGTCAGGCGCAGTTCGCCGGTGAAAAGGCCGTTGCTACCGGTGCGTCCGCGGTTGACGCGTCGCGCGGCTGGTGGGAGAATGAACGTCCCGTCAGGGCACAAGGGGCGCTGGTCGCACTCGATCCGATGTCCGGGGCCATACGGGCGATCGTTGGCGGCAGACGGCTCGAACGCAAGGGATTCAACCGCGCCGTGCGTGCATTTCGTCAACCCGGCTCCGCCTTCAAGCCATTCGTCTATGCTGCAGCGCTCGGCCAAGGGCTGACTCTGGCGTCATCGGTGAATGACGTGCCCATCACCATTGGCGACGGCGAGGCCGAGTGGACGCCAGCCAATTTTGACGATTCGTACGCCGGGCGCATTACGGTGCGCACGGCGCTTGCACGGTCGGCCAACGCGGCCACCGTCCGCATCAGTCAAGACGTTGGAATTCCCCGTGTCATCGCGTTGGCGCATGCACTCGGCATCAAGAGCGAACTGCCCGATGTGCCGGCGCTGGCATTAGGAGCCGGCAACGTGTCACCACTCGAACTCACGGCGGCCTACGCGCCTTTCAGCAACGGCGGCAAACTGGTGCAGCCGTATGCGATCGACCGCGTCGAAGACATCTTCGGTCGCGTGCTCTGGTCGCGGCCGCCAACCGTTCTGCGACAGGTCCTCGATCCGCGCGACGCGTTTCTCATGACGTCGCTGCTGCGCAGTGTGGTCGACGAGGGTACCGGACGTCCGGTGCGTAACGCCGGTGTTCGCGGGCCCGTGGCGGGCAAGACCGGGACAACCAATGGCGGGACCGACGTGTGGTTCGTTGGGTATTCGCCATCGCTCGTCACCGCCGTCTGGTTTGGCGCCGACGATCCGGTGCCACTTGGAGAAAACGCGTCGGGCGGGCGCTTTGCCGCGCCGGTATGGGCGCGCTTCATGCGCGAAGGGTGGCATAGCCCCGAAAAAGACGCCGAGTGGGTGCCACCCGCAGGACTCGAGTCCAAGATGATCGACGCGGGGACGGGAAAGCGCGCTGGCGAGTACTGTGGTGCTTCGCGACGTGAGTGGTTTCGCATCGGGACAGGGCCCACGATATCCTGCGAAGGAGATTCACGGTATGCGGTGGCCGATCTGCCCGAGCTGGCGGAGTTGCCCGAGTGGCATGACTCTGAGATTCGCGTACAGAGCGTGGAAGAGATCGTCGACGCGGCGATCAACACCATCGATGATCGCCACGGTCGTGCCGCTGCACGAAAACTGATCGACGAACTGAAGAAGCTGGCGGAAGCGCAGTCCAGGAGACGCAAGCCGTAGGCACTGCGCGTCAGTCGATTACAGAATTCCCAGCCACTGCTTCTGCGGCGTGTCGAAGCCTGGGAAGATGCGGTCCAACGACGCAGCGCCGAGATGCTTTGAGGCGATCTCGCTGAACACGCTTCGAAAGTCGGTTGTGAGCGACAGATCGCGTCCCTCGTACAACTGCTCCGCTGCCAAGCCTGGCCACCGGCCAAGCACCTTCTGTCCTGTCTTCACTGCGCCACCGATTACGAACATGGCGCCAGCATGGCCGTGGTCGGTGCCACCCGTGCCGTTCTGGCGAACGGTCCGGCCAAACTCGGACATCGTGAGGATGACCACGTCGTCCATGCGATCACCAAGGTCGGCAACCAACGCGGCAATGCTCGACGAAAAGTCGCCGAGCTTGTTTGCCAGCTGGCCCTGCGCGCCGCCTTGATTCACGTGCGTGTCCCAGCCACCGACATCGGCAAACGCCACCTCAAGGCCCACGCCGGCCTTGATCAACTGCGCGATCGCGAGCAGGCGTTGGCCAAACACTGACCGCGGATATTCCACATTCGCTGCGGGCTTGTACTGCTGCGGATTCGCCGCGCGCAGCACGCGAAGGGCTTCGAACATCTCGGTCCCGCTGCCGTGCACCAGATCCGCCGACCCGGTACGGTACAAGGCTTCCAGACGTTTCTCTGCTTCGCCGCCCGTGGTGCGAATCGAAAACTCTTCGATCGAGTTCATCGCGACGGTTGGGGATGCCCCTCCAAGAATGCGCGGCATTTGCGTGGTCATCGCGACCGCTCGAAACGGGGTCTGCGCTTTGGCGTCGGTGCTGCTGCATGCTTCGCAGGTGCCCTGTACGGCGAGATACCGATTGAGCCACCCGTCGGTGGTGCCTTTGCGATCAGGCGTGCCGGTCTCCATGAAGTCCTGCGCATCGAAATGTGATCGCGTGGCACTTGGACTGCCTACGGCGTGAATCGGCGCAAGGAGCCCGCGATCCCAGAGTGGCTTGAACGACGACATCGACGGATGCAGGCCGAAGTAGCCATCAAGGTCGATCGCCCCGGCTGTTCCATTTGGACGTGCGGGCGAGCCGATGGCGAGTTGTGGACGCGATGTGTAATAGCTGCGGTCGCCGAAGGGCACGAGCACGTTGAGGGCATCAGCGGCCCCGCGCTGAAAGAGCACGATCAGGGTCTTTCCGCGCGCGGTGCGCGGCAAATCCATCGCCAGTGCGGTGCGTCGCAAAAAACTGGGCGTCAGGCCAAGCGTCACCAACGCCAACGCTCCTGACTTGAGAAAGACTCGGCGGTTCATCGTACGCTCCGGTGGTCGTATTGGGTCAACGACGTTGGAATTCGGGGGCGCCGAGTGCGAGCCCGATGATCTGCGCCAATCCTTGTGCGGGAGGCAGCGTGCCGATCGATTGCAGCAACGTTGCACCAGCCGATGGTTTGACGGCTTCGCGGCCCGCTATCTTCTGTTGTTGCACCAATGGTTGTCGCGCGGCGCGCGCGGCTTTTCGCGCCATAGGGTCGCCGCCCTTCGCCGTTCCCTTCATCGCGCTATCCCCCATCGCCATCGACGCGTCGCCGGCGTCATCATCGAGCCCCAGCGAGTCTGCGCCGTTGCCTTTGGCTTGCAAGAACGGATTGCTGCCGGTCAGCAGCACCTGACGTGTGTCGATCGACGCCGCACCACCCAGCAGTTCGCGAATCACGCCATCGACCTGCTGCTCGCGTGAGAGCGGTTGTAGACTGGCGGCAGCGGGCCAATTGGCGAGACGCACGCCCGGCACGCGCTCACCCGCAACGGCCAGACCGAAATTGATGCGATTCAGGATCGAACCGGTGTTCATCCACGCCTCGCCGGTTTCCGGGTAGCCATTGGGCGCCTGATGTCCGAAGATGGGCTGGCCCAGTCGGCTCACGAGCTGCGTGGTACGTGGGGTCGCATCGGGCGTCGCGTTCATGGCGCGCAGCGTACTGGTCACCAATTCGAATGGTGATTTGACCTTCGCTCGATAACTGCTGGCAGCAAAGAACTCCCGGCTGGTCACAATCGTGCGCAGGACTTCGCGAATGTCGCCGTCGGTTTGTCGGAACACGTTCGCGGCTCGCGTCACCAGCTCGGCGGGTGGGGTGTCGCTCACAAATCTCCGGGCGAGTTTTGTGGCAATGAAACGCGCGGTGGCGGGATGGCGAGCGAGCAGGTCAAGCACGGCTTCGCCCTCATCCTGGCCGCGACCGGCGGCGAAGCGCGTGCCGAGAATGACCTTCGCGCCGGCGTCATGCACTTCCGGTCGAAAGACAAACCCTCCGCCGTTCGCGCCCTTGAGCAGCGTCCATCCCGTGAGCGCGCGTGCGACTTCGATCACATCCTGCTGCGTATATCCGCCGTCCACGCCCAACGTGTGCAGCTCCATCAGTTCACGCGCGTAATTCTCATTCAGTCCGCGCTTGCGTTGCATCAGCTGCGCGAGTTGGGGGCGGTCGGTCGCGGCGCGTGTCGCGATCGCGCGGCGTGCGGCCGCTCGTCGCTGTGTCTGTCTCGGCGCCTCGAGCGTTGGACGGCCGCTGTCAGCCACGCTCTGCCAGTTGTCGAGGTAGTAGAGCATGGCGGGGCTGTGCGCGACGGCTCCCAGCAGCTCACGAAACGTGCCGAGCGCGCGCGGTCGAATGGTCTGCGCGTCGTACTCGGGGAGGAAGTATCGTGTGCGGTCTTTCCCGGCAAAGACGTTGAAATGGTTTTCCCAGAAGTCGACCATCACTTCGTTCAGCTGTCGTTCGGTGAGCACGGCGCGCGCGACGCGACTGCTGGCGATCTCGCCGAGAAACGCATACGACTGTCGCCCCTGGTCGCGAAGCCTGGCAGAATCGGCGGCCGAGATCGTCCCGCCACTTTTCCGGGCCAGCTGGGCCAACTGCGCGCCTGGGGGTGGGTACTGCGCCATCAAGTCCTCGCCGCTTTTGCCCAGTGTGGCGAACGTCGCGACGAATCGATCGGTCGTTGCATCGTCGATGCGCGCCGGATCAAGCTGTCGGGTAATCCAGGCATCGATGCCCATCGCACGAACCGCGGCCGCGTCTCCCGGACGCGGGCCGAACGCCAGACGGTTGAGCACGTGCTGGACCTGTTGGTCGGCCGTCTGTTCGCGGGCCGCGATCTCCGCGGCCGACACGGTCGTGACCGGAGACCCACTGGGGCTCGTTGAGGTCGTGCCTGACGCGCACCCGCTCACAGCTGTGGCGAGGGCAGCCAGAACGATGACAGACGGCGAGACCAGGCGCGACATCAGGCGCGACGTAGTCGTGGACGGATACATGGGAGCTCTCTCGACGAAGGGCGTGACAACCACGAACACTTACTCTGACGCCAGATTACGATTCATGTTAACGCCGATCGGTGACGAAAGGACTTGAGCCGCGGCGTGACCATCAGTTGCTTTGGTCTATGACGGAAACACCGATGAACAATGCCGACGATGACGACGCGCCGCTCACCTGGTGGGATCGTGCCGTGCGGACCGGATCGTTGGCAACCATCGCAACGGGCGGCGCATTGATTGGGTTGGGTATGCGGCAGGGCGAGGCGAGCCGAGTGTTTCGTCTGGCCGGTCGGAGCCTGTTGGAGCGTTATGGGGTGGCGTTGGCGGCTCCGCCCCTGACGTCGGTGGCAATCGGTTATCTGCATCACCTCGTGGTGGCGTCGCTCTGGGGTATGATGCTCTCGATCCTCGTGCTGCCGCTCCGCGGACTCGCACGCGTGGTGGCTGCCGTTGCCGTCTCAGCCTTGTACGCCTGGTTTTCCATCGATTTGGTACCAGCCGGATTACGAATTGGTTACACGGTGACGTCCAGCCTGCCCAGTGCGGTTCCCATTGGTGTATCACTTGCTGTGGCCATGCTGGGGAGTGTGTGGTTGGCGGCGTCCGATCAGCCTGGGTCGGATTCGGTGTGACCACGGGTTGGTCTGCAGGGTTATGTCAGGAGTTGGTTGCTGGACGGTGGGGTCAAGAGTCCTTCCCGTGAACGGCGCACGGTTTGGCGTGGCCCATCGTATGGGATATTCACTTTTGCTCGGGAGGTGTACTTATGGACGTCCTCGTACGACTTGAGGCTCGTCCCAGCGATTCGCCGGTGCTCGCGCACGTGAACTCGATTCCCGTGCTTCCCTTTGGTACTCGCTCGCGGCGTGAGGTAGTGACGCTGTACGGCGACGCAGACGCACACTCGCTGGCGTTGGCGATCGCCGCCACGATCGAGAGTGGGCGACAGGAAGCGCAGCAATTGGGTGTCGTGCGACATCTCGGTGTGTGGCCCGGCCGCGGTGCGGTTGGGGATTCGGCGTGGCGCGATGCCACAACGGGTCGTTTGATCACACGCGATCTCGATATTCCGCAGCCCATGCTCGAGGCGCTCGCCTCGGCGCTGTTGGGTGAATGCGGCTCGACCATTCGTCGAGTGGCGGCCGGGCTTGGTATGCCGGACTGGCCAGAAGGGTCTGAACGCGCGCTCAGCTTCTCGATCTCCGATGGTATGGAAATTGGTGGCGGCGCGGGCGAAACCTTTCGAGAGGAAGTTGGGGTGGAGAACTGGCTGGACTCGCTTCGGGAAGCCGATGCGTTCACATTCGACACAGGGAGCGACTAACGACCGCTGCGATGTCTGAACGAAGGAAAATCGGGCCGCGATCTTCACGATCGCGGCCCGATTGTTTTGCGCTGATGGTGTTGAGCGGGGTTAGCGTCCTACGAACCACGTGGCCGGATCAAACCCGCGGGGATCTACCTCAAAGAACTGGCTACGCGACCAACGCCCCGTGGTTGGGAAGTACGGCGGCGGATAGCGCAGGGCACACCGGTTGAACGACAGGTCGTCGTAGTACCCATGCAGGTTGGTGCCGCTCATCGTCCCCGTCTGACCAATGCGCGACTCGATCGTGCCGCCGATCAGGCGAATCGTGCCTCGCGTCACGAACCGGTTGGCCGGGAGCCCGGCCGGAATACCCGACAGCTCGGCCACGACAGACTTGAGCGCCAATACCGAGGCGTGCACAGTGATGTCCGGACGACGCGGCGACGGGTCGAACTCTTTTCGTGGCCAGGTGAACGCGGCACCCGTGGCGCTGTTGTTTCGCCGCCACTGCGGTGTCGCAATGGTGTTGTCGGCATACATGACATAGTCGCCGGAGAACAGTCCGACGATATCGTCGTCCGGTCGGCAGGTCCCCGTGGTCGTGCCCGGGTTCGTGGCCTGCAGGATCTCGTGCGGCAGCACCATGTTGCTGCGCGACGCGATCGTGACGCGACCACGCACCGTGCCGCTCACCGCGACGCGCCCTTCGGCGAAAATCACGCCGCGGAAGTTGGGGTTGAGGCCGGCACTCAGCGGCCAGAGATAGGCCCCGTCGGCACGCGCCGAAATCAACGCCGGTACGGAGCCTGAGGTGCGGAGCATCCAGTCCCCGGCGGAGTCACTCGGCACGAAGATCCCGTTCGTGGTGAGTCGTTCATCGCCGCCCAGAAAGCAGCGGGCGTTCACGTTGTCAAAGGCATTCTGCTTGTTCAGCATTCTGGCGCGATAATCGGCGCCGGCGGCGACCACCGGTACCGCCATAAACGTCTGCGCCATCGCCTCGCGACCGGCAACCACCGAGACTACGCCGCAGTTCCGCGAATAGAGAATCGAATCCAGGGACGTCCCTGAGCCCGCATGCACTGGCGCGCCCACCGGCGGCACTGGGGTTCGCGCAATGGCGTACCCAACCGGGAAGGTCCCACCCGCGCGCTGACGATAGACACGGAAGTAGCCGTCGTTAGGACCGGTCGTGTTGCCATCGCCATCCGCGTCGATGGCCAGGAACTCGATGCGCATGCTGGTGAGCGCGCTATCGCCACTCGTGACCACCGGCGTGAAGACATACCCCGCGCGATTGGCAATGGTCTTGAGAATATCGAGATCGGCCGTGGTCGGCATCGGAATGCGCGCGACGAGTTCAAGTGGCGCCCCTTTGCGATACTGGGCGAACGACTTGTTCAAGACGATGCGCGCCGTGGTGACCTGCTCGTGAAAAATGGCTTGCGGACTTGGCGTCGCGCCGTTCCACACATAGATCGTGTCATTCGAATGCACGGGCCCGACGGCCTGACCTCCCAACGCCCACCAGAGCCGCTGCCCAGCGGTGTTCTTGCCGAGGTCCGTGAACGAGGCGTATCGGGCAAACGACTCCTGATACATTTGCGAACGACGGATCGCGACGTTGCCTGCGGCATCGATCGCGCGCGACACAAGCTCCGCCTGCACGCCAAACTCGCCTGTGCTGCGAAGCGAATCCGAATTGCCGAGTCGAGACACCCACGTCGACCGCGTAATGCCGCCGACGCCGACGACCGTCGCGTTCGACTCCAGCGTCTTGTAGCCCTCCAACGGAACCGTATCGAGTCGCCCGTTCAATCGTGAACGCGCTACTTCAAGTCCTGACAGCGCCGCGTCGTCCAGCGCGCCGGCCTTATCAGACGAGGCCTGAATCAGCACGTTCGAGGACGCCATGGTGGACGCGGCCAACGCGAGCACTGCGCCGACGATCGCGATCAGCATCACAGTGAGCAGCGCGAAACCGCGGCGAGAACGGGCGAAGCGAGGCAAATGCGCGATGGCGCGCTGGCGCGCCGAGCGTGTGAGTTTCATGGGACAGTTATCAGGCCGGAGACAGAGAGCGTGGACAGATTCGGGGTACAATCCTGTACAGCCAGCGCGTATCGGTATCGACGACCGGCGCCGCGGTCTACGCCACCGTCTTTGTAGCGATAGCCACCCGTACCGACCTCGCTGCTGATGGTGGCGATCGGCGTGCCCCACGTGGTCGCTCCATCGAGTCGACGCCAGAGCACATAGCGGACGGCATCGCTCTCACCGGCGCCGTCGTCGGTGGCGCGCGGCCACGTCACGATGACGGACAGACTGTCGGTGCGCCACGTCAGCCCCATCGCGCCTGGTGCGATCGGCGCGCGTCCGCAGGCACGCGCTTGCCGGTCCATCGCCGTGTTGGGCATGGGCACCATGTAGCTCACGGTCTCGACTCTCGAGCTCGAGGGACGTGCGGCATCGTACGATACTTCAACGCCACGGATCTGATCGATACGCGTGGTCGTCGCCGTCCCGGTATCCGGCGTCACACCGCGTGCCGCCACCGTCTTGGCGAGCGGCAGCCACGAACGCGGCACCGTATCGAGACTGGTGAGTGCCGGATTGTAGCGCGTGGGATCGTACCAGTAGCGGAAGAAAGGTTTGCCGGTAGTCCTGCGCAGTCCCGTGGCGACCACTTCCGCAGGGTTGGCATTTACCATTCGCACGAGCATGAAAGTATTCACGTCGGTGGTGCCCGTATCTCGCGCAAAGCGGAAGATTACGGTTTCTGCATCACCCGCTGTGCCAACAACGCGCGTGTAATCGGCCAACGGATACGTGAATGCCGTGCCGGGAATCGGTGCCGCCACACTCGTCGACATCGCTGCCGCTTCCGCGTTCGATGCGTATTGGTCGACGTAGATCGCACCGGTGAACATCGCCGAATCGAGACGATTCGTGAGCACGTCGGCGTTGAACGCGAAGACACTGTCGCTGGCGAAGACGATCATCGGCTGATCTTCCGTCACGTTCGTGCCGGCCGTGCGGAGTTCCTGGCGAAGCACGTCGCGTCCGAAGCGTGCCGACTGTACCTGGTCGGAGCGCGCGGCCATGTTACGGAAGCCGCGCGTCTGTGACAGCAGGAACGCGAACGCGCTGCTGATCACCACGGTAAAAACGGCCAGCGTGACGAGCAGTTCGGTGAGCGTCAGGCCGCGGCGAATGCGTGGCGTCGCAGCTGCGACGGTGCGACGCGAACGCGAAACAAAACGGTTCGTGGTCATGGGGCGGCGATGGAGATGGACCGGACGATTGGCGCGCGAAGTCCGCTGCCAGTGCCTCCGGTCACGGTGACACTGACTCGGGTAATGTTGCGGCCACCGCTGGAGTCGACCGCCACAGCAGTCGCCGGCGTCAAGCCGCCAACGGCAGTGTTAAAGTTTGCGGCGGAGAGCGCCGAGAGCGTTGCGTAGGTAGGCCAGGCGCGCGCTCGGCCGATCTGCATATCCGCGAGTGCCTGGGCGCGACTGCGACCCGAGGAATCGGAGACGTTCTTCGACATGACGGTGGTCCCCATGCCCATGGCGAGCACAACACCGACCAGCAGCACAACGGCTACCATGGTCTCGATCAACGTGAATCCGCGTCGCGACGACTGCGCGCGATGCGTGATAGTACCGTGTGCTGGCATCAGCCCCGTCTCCATTTTATGCCGGTCCAGACGTACCACGTCGGCCGGCCGGTGGCGCGCGACACACTCAGTGCGCGCACGTCCTTGTCAGGCCCGCCCGCCATGGCGCGCTGACTGGTGAAATAGAAGATCGCCGCACGACTCGCGGCCCCACTTCGCAGCAGGATGACCTGCGGATCGCCGCCCAGCGCTGCCGCAGCCGTGACGGCGTCTTCCGAAGCACCGCCCATGGCCGGGACGCCACTCGGCCGCCCAACCACCACGTTCTCCGGCAGCAGGAAGGGGCGGGTACGTTCGCCCGACTCCGTGAGCCCGGTATTGTTGGCATCCCACACCGTACGGGCCATGTGCCTGGCCGTATCGATGACGACAATCACGTTGTGCTGTCGCGACACCGCTTCCCGCTGCGCGACCATCATCGTCATGTTCACGGTGCGCACGGCGGTGTCGACGCCGGAACTGTCCAAACGGATCTTTGGCAGGATCAACGTCGCCATGATACCGATGATGATCAGCACCATCACCAGTTCGATCACGCTGAAGCCGCGTCGAGTACGAGGACGTCGTCGGGGAGCAAAAACAGATGCTGCAGTCATGAGGTCACGTGCCGAGGAGGCCTACACCTTGGGTCACCTAACTGACGCCTGCGGTTTCAGCCGGTCACGGCAGAAATAAAAAATGCCACACACAAAACGCTCCGCGCCCGCGGCATAATCATCACGGGCACGAAGCGTTACAGCATTGGCCACTCGCTACACTTCGTGTGAGCCCACCTGCACGTCCTCACGCCGATCAGACGCCTGCCCGATCGCAAAGTCACCGAAGCACACGGGGGCTTCGTGATGCAGGACACGGAGGGCACGCACCGCCAGGCGCCGCCGTTCCAAGTCCGCATGCTCGTGGCCATACTGCGCGATCAGATCCCGCCATGCCTGCACGCTGGCGGTTGCGACGAGTGCGGTCTCGGTGCTGAGCGGAAGCACCGTGCACGCCGCCTCTCGTGCCAACTTCCGTCGCTGTCGTGTGTCGCCCACCCAGGCAAACCGCGTGAGCAACGATTCCGTGAGCCGTGTGTAGCGCTCCAGCGAGGCGACGACACCGTCCAACCATTCGCGTTCGAGCTCCGTGTCGCCGATGATCCCTGGAGGGATAACGAACTTGACATCGGCCGCTTCGACGTATCGCTGGCCCTGCGACGTGCAGCCGAAGCCCGCCTGACGTTCCAATGCGCCACCGAGCGCCACGCTCACGCCCTCTATAAGCACCGAGTACGTGGCGTGGCGAAACAGCGACGCGTGTCCGTGTCGTAGCATACTCTCCACGAACTCCTGCGTGGTCCGGTCGGCGGCGTTGTGCGCGCTTGCGAGATGCAACCGACCGGCGTATTCGGTCAGGCGCTCCCCGTCGGAGGCACTCCCAAGGTTCCGAACCGCGCGATGCGGCGGTTCGGAGAACCGGGGGCGGGACACGATCGTGACGGTGGGCTCACGCACCACCATGTTCGCGGCAAGAGTCATAGCGTGTTGGACCACAGATCGCTGCGTTGAAGGAGACGTCGCTAAGCCGTTGCCAGCCGAAAGCGATGCCACGCGCGCGCGCGCTCGATTTCATCCAGCGCAACGCGCGCACGTGGATCAAGAGGCGCTGCCTCCGGATCATACTTGATAGCGCCAATGGCCGCGTCGGCGTCGATCGCTATTTTGCAGCCCCGGTTCAACACGCCCAGCGGATCGGCGGCCCTTTTGACGTCGCCGAACGCGGCACGCGCGGTCGCACCCCACATGTGAGTCATCTGCGGCGCTCGCAGTCGTCCGTCACCATGTTCGCCCGCCAGCGTGCCTCCCAGTCTCGCCGTCAACGACGTGACCTCGTCGAACAGTCCTCGCACGCGCTGCGTCCAATCGCCGCGCGTCACGTCAACGAGTGGATTGACGTGCGCGTGCGCGTCACCCGCATGGCCAAAGATCACCCCCGGCGTGTCATACCTGGACAACGCCGCGCGTACGCCGCGGATATAGGCTGGGAACTGGTCGGGCGGCACGCAGCCGTCTTCGATGAATTGCATGGAACGCACGCGCGGGGCCATGCGCGACAGGATCGGACTCGCTGCGTGACGCAACGCCCAGAGGCGACGTTCGCTCTCGCCATCGATGGCCGTCGTCATATCAATCGCTCCGGCACGCAGACACTGCTGCGCAATGCGCTCAACGGCGCTCTGCACCTCCAGCGCATCACGGCCCTCGACCTCGTACAGCAATACCGCCTCGACGCCTTTCGAGACACCGGTGGGCGCATCGGATTCGGCCACATCAAGAAAGGTCCGATCCAGCAGTTCGCAGGCGCTCGCGCCATGGTCACGGGCATCGACGGCACACGATGTCGCCCGCTCCAGAGACGGGAACGCCGCCAACAACGACGCCGTGCACGCCGGTACGGGCGCCAGTGCCAGATCGGCCTCTACGAACAGGGCGAGCGTGCCCTCACTGCCCACAAGGATGTCCAGTAGGTGACCCTGGCTCTCCAGCGCGCTCGCCAGCCCATAGCCACTCGACTCTTTGCGCACGCCGTCATGACGCAGGTCACGACGCAGCGCCTCGCCGTCGTCGCGGGCGCGCCACGCGTCTACCAAGGCGACCAGTCGCGCGACGGCCGGCACGTGCATCGGCAAGGGCCATGCGCGGTGTACCCACGCGTCGCTGCCATCCTCAAAGACGCAGCGCAATCCTCGCACCCAGCGCCGAGTGGCCCCGTAACGCAGCGTACGCGAACCGGCGGCGTTCGCGGCGATCATTCCGCCGATCGTGCAAAAGGCACCGCTTGACGGATTCACCGGAAACGTCAGTCCGTGGGTGCGGGCGGCGGTGTCCACCTGATTTCGCAGCGCGCCCGTCCCCACGCGGATCGTCATCGCCTCGGCATCGACGGCTCCGATCACCGCGAATCGGCTCAGGTCGACCATTACATCACCCCCGACAGCGCCACCGGCCATTCCGCTGCCGGAGCCTCGTGGTATCAGGCCGACGCGAACCTCGCGCGCCCAGCGCACCAAGCCAGCGAGGTCCTCGGCGTCGGCAGGGACCGCCACGGCCGCGGGAAGCTGCCGGGCAATACCAGCCGCTTCGGCGTACAGCGAGCGTGCCAGCACATCGACACGAAAGACACCGCGAAACGCGCTGGGTGCGGTCATGGTCGTGGGAACGGAAATGGGCACCATGCAGTCTCGCCCCAATCACGTCGGCATTCAAGCGCTTGGCGAAATTGCGTGACGGAACGGGACCAGACCTCGTATCTTTACTGGAATGTCTCTCCCCCCCGCCATCTTGAACGCGCTGGTGCGTCGCGACGCCGCGCAGTTTTGCCACGCGATCTTGCCGGCGGTCTCTCGCACCTTTGCCCTCGGAATCAAAACGCTGCCGGGTGCGCTGGGTCAGGCGGTGCTTGATGCGTATCTGCTCTGTCGAATCGCCGACACGGTCGAAGATGCGCTGGATGTGCCACCCGGCGACAAGGCGCAGCTCTTTGACGAATTCCTGGCGGCCTTCGACTCCCCTGAGGCGTTGGCGCGTTTCCTCGCGGGGGTCAAGACGCTCAAGGGGGATGAAGCACACCTCGCGTTGACCTGCAACAGTGATCTTGTCCTGCAACACTTTGGTGGACTTCCTGACGCTACCCGCGCCGTCGTGCGGAAGTGGGTGACCGAGATGGTCGTCGGGATGCGCAAGTTCGTGTTGCTGTATCCCGATGGCATTCGCATCCAGACCATCGAGGAGTACAAGGAGTACTGCTACTATGTCGCGGGCACGGTGGGTTATATGCTTACGGATTTGTGGCATGAACACTCGCCAAGCATCGGCGTCCGGCGCTATGCAATTCTCCGTGAGCGATGCCGCGCGTTTGCTGAAGCGCTGCAAACCGTGAACATCCTCAAAGACGTGGCCGTTGACGCCGAGAAGGAGAATTCGGTGTACGTCCCGGAAGAGCTCTTGCGTGCGCAGGGGAGCACGCAGAGTCGCATCCTGTCGCCGGAGTTGATCGCCAGGAACCGTGAAGCGCTGACGCAACTGATTCAGTTAGCGTGGCACGATCTCGAAGAGGCGCGCAACTACTTGCTGTTGATTCCGCGGCGCGCCATCTCGATTCGGCTCTTCTGCATTCTCCCGCTGCTGCTGGCGTACGCCACGCTGCGCGATCTGGTGCAAACCACGGCTATGCTCAAGCCGGGAGGGTCCGTCAAGATCTCACGCCGCGAGGTAAAATCCCTCCTCATGACGGGCGCGATGTTGGTCATGAGTAATTCTGGCGTACGATGGCTGGTCGCGCGCGTGCGTCGCCGAGCCTTTGAGCTCGGCTTCGCCTAGTACGAGAATGGCCGTGCTGCAGCGCTACTTACTGAGCAACGCTGCGGTCACCTGACGGGCAAGGCTTGGCGGAGGTTGCATGCCGCCGCTCTCCAATTCGTCGAGCAGCTGCTCGAGTCGGAGATGTGTGCGGTCGATCATTTGGCGGTGCACGCGACGAATCGCCCGCCACCCGAGGTACCCCAAGCCGCTGACCAGCGCACCAATGGTGGCCAGACCACCGCCTATCACCGTGCCCGCAGACGCCAAAAAGAGCAATGGAATGGAGACCATACCTCCTCCCAGTGTCAGCACGGCCAGAAGAGCGAACAGCGTGTTGCGCTGCGCGCGCCGCGCTCCGTATGCCTCGGCGTCGAGCCGCACCACGCTGCGCGCGCTGTCGATGGCGGTGACACTCACCACCAGCTGATCGAGCCGCACCAGGTCAAGCCGTCTGCCACCCAAGCCGAAGGAGCGAAAGAAATTCCCGAGCGGATCATGACGGGGTTCCCAGCTCACGCGCTCGCCAACACGACGCTTCACGGCCAACGACTCCATGCGCGGCATCCATGCGTCGAGTTTCGCCAAGACGTCGTTGGGCGTTCCAGGCACCACACGCTGCACCGACGAGGTGGCCGGTCCAAGCGCCTCCAGGACAGGGCCACGCTCCTCTTCCTGCATGGGCAAGCGGGCGCGTTCTTCGGCCAGCGCCTGACGCAGCGCTGAGGGGTCGATACCCACTTCTCGGGCGATTTCCAGCATGCGTGACTCCGACACGGTGTCGGCCTCGTCGGTGCCATCACCTTGCAGCTGGGTGGCACGGGCCAGCACCCGCTCCAGCGCGGCTCTGGGAAGGACAGGGTCGGCGCGATCAGTGGTCAGCTTCGTCGACGGGCGATCAGGGTCGGGCAGAGTCATAAAAGAAACTTACGTAGAAACGCCGGATCAGATTCCACCAAGCACGATGTCGAGCTGGCGTTGCAGCGCGGAACGAATCGTGTCGGGCAACCCAAAGCGCTTGGTAAAGTCGGTGCTGCGGCTCGGTGCGGCGGTCGCGCGCTGCCCAGACTGCACCAGGTAGAACGCCATGTAGGGGTCCAGGAGTTCGGGGGCGATGCGCTCCAGAAGCATGGCGCCGGCACGCACCTGGCCGGAGGACACATACCGGTCGGCGGCTCCCGCGCGTTGTTCGGCAGGCGTGGTGTTGTCGGCCACCACGGTTCCTACCAACGAGCCAGTGATTTCGTGCGCGAATACGAAGAGCACTTCGGGCGCATCGACGACGCGCTCGGGAAACGGCACCACCACCACCGTTTGCCGATCACGTCCCACGCCCGCCCGTCCTTCTCCGCCGATGGGCAGAGACAGCACGATATCGCCGGCCCGTTGCCCGGTATTGGAGAGAAACCGCTCGAACTTTGCGCGGTAGGTACGTTGCCAGAGTGAATCGACGGCGGTAATCACGGCCGCTCGTGTTCGCACCACGCGTGAATGCTCGTCGGCGAAGTAACGCAGCTGCTCGTCACTCACTCCGGCGAGAAACACGCGCAGCCATTCACGGTCGGGGGCGCTGGTGAAGATGGCGCTGAACTGTGCCACGCGCGCGCCCGTTTCACGATCGGGGGCGCGACGAGGATCACCGTCATACTGCAAGAACCGTTCGGCACCCGCTCGCAAGACATCCCAGTTCCCAACCTCAAGGGCAAGAAACTGCGCCTGCAGGTAGCGACTCGAGCTCGCCAAGCCGGTCGCGAGCACCCCGCGGTTGGCGTCGAGCGCCGTGAGAAGATTCGCGCGATTCTTGATCACGGTCGCCGAATCGCGATAGCCGCGCCTGTAAAGTGGCACCGTCGCCGTGTCGGTCGAGATCACCGCGAAGGCGTGCAGCCACAAATCAATGTGCTCGGCCGTTTTGATGGGCCAGCGAATTTCTTGCGTGGCGCCGGTCGCTGCGGCAATGTCGGCGGGGGCAGAGCTGGTGACGGGCATGCCCACCGGAGGCGCGCTCGCGCACCCGCCGACGAGCGTGAAGGTCGTGAGGAGGAAGGTTGTTCGAGAGCGCGTCATGCCAACAAGATCGCCAATTGCAGGCGCGTTGCGTGAGTGGGTCGCATGCGTAGCTTACACGCCCATGCGCCGGTGGGTCCGCGCTGCGCGCCGGGTCGGCTAACTCGCCACGCGCGTAATGCGCAGCGGCGTGTCGGCTACCTCGGCACTGCGTCCGCAGGTCACACAGAATTGCCACCCTGCATCCAACTCGGTGCTGCAGGCGGGGCATTGGCGCTTGGTGAGGTCAAGGCCACAATGGGGGCAGAACGTCGCACGGCGGCCGTCTGGAAGTCGCCCGCCACAGTACCGACAGCCGCTGGATGAGTGAGCCAGTACCGGTTTCGGCTTGATATCCACGTCACAAGCGCCGTGTCCGTCGTGCGACACGAGCGTCAGCACACAATTCGACCAGCTCCGGACCATCGCCAGCGTCGGGGAGGGTAGTGCCAATGCCCGACGACAGGCGTCTCGCAGTTCCGCGTCGGCGCCAAGCACGTCCCGTTCACCGGACAGAAGCCGAAGCATCGCGCGCTCCCAGCTTTCCGCTCCGCCGTCCGCCATTTCGCGACGCGCCTCGCGAAACGGCAGCAATCGCTCCTCGAGATCGATAAGGGTGAACCCCTGCGACGCGAACTGCGGGTACTGCTGGCGGATCACCCGCGAGAGACGGAACGCTAAACGATCGAGGTCGTCGAGCGAGCGGCTTCCCGCACTCACTTGCCGGTCACCGAGCGACCAATCGCATCGGCGTCGGAACGCATGTTTTCCTTGCTGTCACCACCGATCCGGTCTACGAATCGTTCGGCGATGTGCTTCTCATTGGTTTGCGCGTCATTGAAGCCATAGAAGTAGCCCATGGCGATACCCAGCGCGAGAATGAGGAGGAATTTGAACATGGACGTCGTGGAGTGGGCTCGGCGCGACTGCACCGAGATGCCTTCTCCAATCGACGCGCTATCGCGCCTCTGGTAACGGCGCGGCGGGGGTAAAGCGGGCCGGATCGGGGAACGGGGCGGTGGCCGCGCGGCTCGTCCCGGCCCTCGTGCCCTGGCCGGACCACCACGCCTCGAACGACGACTCGATAAGCCCCCCTGAGGCGTCCTGTTGGGCGGCGGCGCGGGTGGCCAGGTGGTTGGCGTATTCGTTCTGCGGATGGCCGGCGTGCCCTTTCACCCAAGCCCATTGGCATTCGTGGGCGGCGATCGCCCCCACCGCGTCCTGCCACAGCTCGAGATTTTCGACTGCTCCTACTTTGCGTTTCCAGCCACGTGCGATCCAACCGCGTACCCAGGAGGTCATGCCGTCTACGATGTAGCGCGAGTCGGTGGTGAAATGCACCGAGAGCGCGTTGCCCTTGCGCGAGAGGGCCAGAAACGTGTCGATCACCGAACGCAGGGCCATCTGATTGTTGGTCGTGTCCGGTTCGGACGCCCAGAGATCAAATCGCTGCACCTCGCCATCGGGGCGTCGCCATTCGATCAACGCGCCGAATCCGCCGGGGGTCGCACCACTTTTCCCGTTGCCCAGGCACGATTCGTCCGCGTACACGGCAATCAGTGGAAACCGCGCGCTCACCTAGACGACCTCAATGCTATCGACCTCGTCGATGTACAGATCCAGGCGCTGTCCGGTAGACGGATGCCGTGCGACAATCACCTCGCGTCCGGCCATGACGCGCAATCGCTCGGGAATGACGAGATACTCGCTGCCGCGGCGCATGATCACGAGACGCATCCCTTTGGTGATGGCATGTTCCAGCCGGTCGTACTGCGCCACACTGAACGCCACGCTAGCGGCCCCACGCTGAACACACGCGCTCCAGGACTTGCGTGGCACGCTCCACGTCGGAACGTTCGACCCATTCTTCGGCGCTGTGGGCACGCGCGATATCGCCTGGCCCAAAACAGAGCGCGGGAATGCCGGCCGCATTGAACAGCGCCGCATCCGTCCAGCAGGAGAGGCCCGCAATTGGCGCAACGCCTTCCCCGGAAGTGGCTGCGGCAACGACCGCGAGGGTGAGTGGCGCATCCGTTGCCAGATCCAACGGCGGCTGCGCGCACACCACGCGCACGGTCACAGCGAACTGCTCACGAGTCATGATCAACCCGTCGGTCAATTGGTGGATCTCCGCGAGCACACGCTCCACGCTTTCGCCGGGGATCGTTCGACGTTCAATGCGCAGCGTGCACTGATCGGCGTACGTCGACCATCCGGTGCCGCCGTTGATCATGGCGGCATGCAGAGAGGGTCGACCAAGGAGCGGGTGCGTTCGGGATGAGAGCACGGTCCGCTCAAAATTATCAAGCGCGGCGAGGAACAGTCCGGCATGACGGACGGCGTCGACACCCACATCAGAGCGACTCCCGTGCGCCGCGCGCCCGAGAAACGAGAGTTCCAGCCAGACGAATCCTTTATGGGCGGGGCACACGGCCATCCGCGTGGGTTCGGTGATGATTGCTCCCGTCGCAGTCAAGCCATCGGCAAGGAGCGCGCGGGTGCCAATCGATTCGAACTCCTCGTCGCAGACGGCGGCGACAATGATTTCGCTGGCCAAAGCGCCGCGCGCGGCCGCCCGCGCCGCTGCCACACACATCGCGGCGACACCCCCCTTCATGTCCGTCGCGCCGCGCCCATACAGGCGATCGCCAACCGTTGTGGGTTCGAAGGGCGCATGGAGCATCCCCTGCACACCGACCACATCGAGATGTCCGTTGAGGACCAACGGCGTGCGCTCGGTTGGCCCGATGCGCGCGAGCACATTCGGTCGGCCCGGCACTACGTCGCGCAGTGAGACGGCAAATCCCCATCCCGAGAGCACCTGTGCAAGAAATTCCGCGCATCGCCCCTCGCCGGGGCCGTCGCTCACGAGCTGCGGATTTCGTGAATCGATGGCGACCAGCGCTTCGGTGAGCGCGATGGCATCGAGTGGGAATATCGAAGACACGACGTATCGTAACAGGACGGGCGGTGCAACGCGAATGCCACACGCGCGGGGCATCAGCCCGTCGAGACGTGCTGCGGATCGAGGGTAGACAAATCCGCAACTTCGACACCGATGTCGTCGATGGACCAGCTGAGCCGCTCGGCGTACGGTGCGATCGCCTGCGCGACGGCATCAACGTTGGCGTCGTCAGCAAACGCCATAATGCATCCGCCACCGGACGCGCCAAGCGCTTTGTATCCGGTCGCGCCGGCTGCGCGTGCTGCGCGTTCGATCGTGTCGATGCGCGGGGTGGAAATACCCGCATGCAGCGTGCGCTGGGCACGCCAGTGTTCATCGACCAATTGCGCGAGATACGCCACCTCACCGGATCGCAACGCGTCCGCCATCTGTCGTGCCAACGCACACATGGTCGCCAGCGCGGTGGTCACGCGTTGCTCGCCGTGCTTATACGCGTCGAGCACGGCAGTGATGGTCGTGCCGGAGATGCGTGACTCGCCCGTATAGGCAACGATGCACCGCCGCTCAAGCGCGGTGCGTGTCGCCGCGTCGAGGGGAATGCGCGAAACCTGCGTTGCGTCGCCAAATGTGAGCGCGAGTGCGCCGCCGAATGCCGCCGCATAGTGATCCTGACGACCTCCCGCGACACCCATGTCATCCACTTCTACCGCGCGGCTCCACTCGGCGAGCGTAACCAGCGCCGGAGACTCGTTGCGCAGCGCGTGCAATGCTGCACCGAGTGCGACAATAGCGGCTGAGGAGCCGCCGAGCCCAGCGCCGATCGGGAAGTCACTGGTGATCGAGACGTCAACGAGACCGACCGACGCGCGAGCGAGTGCTGCTTCGATAACGGGGCCGCGATCGGCTGATGCAGTCGCGAGCGTGTCACGATCACGTTCAACAACGCGGGCGGTCGCGCGGCGCGAGATGGCGATGTTGCAGACAAAGCCGCCTCGCTCTTCGGGATAGGGTGGGACATCTGTCCACCCTCCACCGAAGTCGAGGCGCGTTGGTGCCGACGCGAGCACCGCTCGGCGAGAAGCCGTCATGGAGACCGGCTACTTCTTCTTTGCGGCCTTCTTGGCAGGCGCTTTGACGGGGGCTTTTGCTACGGTCTTTGGGGCAGGCTTTGCGGGTGCCTTTGGCGCAGGCTTGGCTGGCGCCTTCGCTGCGGGCTTGGCCGGTGCTTTCGCGGTCGGCTTCGGTGCTGGCTTCGTCGGCTGGGCGGCTGGCTTGGCTGGTGTGACAGGCGCCTTCGCCATCTTATCCAGTTTGGGTTCGGCTTCCTTTGCCGCGGCCTTGGCGACCGGTTTTTCCTCTGTTTTCGGCGCGGGCTCTTCTGCGGGCTTTGGCACTGGCGCTTTCACAACCGGCTTGACGATGAGCGGCGGGCCCTTGTCAGACGGACGCTGAGGCTCCAGGCGCATGGCCGCGCGCGCCTCGAGCGCCGCCTCTGCAGCGGCGGCCGGTGCCGACACGGCTTTCGGCATCTGGCCCAACGGAATCGGCTTTGGCGGTGCGGGCTTCGGCTCCGGCTTTGGCAGCGAGCCATGCGTGGCGATGTATGCCGCCTCCGCCTGCTGGATCAAGACATCACCTTCGTCCTGTCCCATTTGGCCGCGACGCACCATATAGTGGATCAGGTCACGTGCGCTTTCGATCGCGAAGGCACTGAGGCCTGCTGCGGCGCCAATCACTTCCCGCATGGCGCCCGCCATCTTACTTCCCGCTTCGAGACTGATCTCATGGGCGCGCGCAGCCATTTCGGCGGCAGTGTCTCGCGCATCAGCGGCACGGTGACCCGGACCGCGGCGCGGGGCCGCAGTTGCTGGTGGCGCGTCGCTTTCGACGAGCTGCTCGTCGTCTATCACTGGGATTTCGTCTGACATCGATCGAACCTACTCCTTCCGCCAACATGGGGGTCGCGGAAGGCGTATTCACCCGCCAGCGACAACACGAGAACGCGCCGGAATTTCGTGCGCTTCGAGAACGCGGGTAACTATATGATTTTCAGGCATTTATGCAACCCGTATTGACGAGGAATCTCAAGTTGGCCTATAGATGGGCGCGTTTTCTCGTTTCGGTTCAGGCAGGGGATACTCGCCGCACTGCTCATTTTTTCTAAGAAATAAGAGACATCAACAAAACACTATCATGTCACTATGAAGTCACTACCGCTTGAAGGAATTCTCGTCCTCGATCTGTCCAGAGTGCTCGCCGGACCGCTCTGCACGATGATGTTGGCCGATCTCGGCGCTCACGTGATCAAAATTGAGCGGCCCGATACCGGCGACGACACGCGCGGATGGGGCCCCCCCTTCGCCGCCGACGGTCAGTCCGCGTATTTCCGGAGCATTAATCGCAACAAACTGTCGCTGGCCCTGGACCTGCGAGCGCCCCAGGAAGTGGAACTTGTCAAAACGCTCATGTCTGGTGCCGACGTCGTGGTCGACAATTTCCTGCCTGGTCAACTGGCGCGGTATGGTATCGATCGTGACGCGGAAATGGCTCGAAATACCACACTTATTTGGTGTTCAATTAGTGGTTTCGGCCCACTCAGCACCCGTCCTGGATACGACTTCGTGGTTCAGGCAGAGGCCGGGTGGATGTCGATCACCGGAGAAACCGACGGCGCACCGATGAAGACCGGAGTCGCCTTGGTGGACGTGATCACCGGCAAAGATGCCGCGGTGGCCATTCTCGCCGCGCTCGTCGGGCGTGAGCGGCGGTCGGCTTCTGACCGCCTGATCCAGCTCTCGCTGGCTCACAGTGCCACCGCGGCGTTGGTAAATGTGGCGCAGAACGTCATGGTGTCTGGGGCCGAGGCGCATCGGTGGGCCAATGCGCACGCCAACTTGGTCCCGTATCAGCTGTTCAACGCCAGTGACCGACCGATGGTGCTTGCGGTCGGATCCGATGGACAGTGGCTCGCGGCGATGCGAGCGCTGGAGCTCGATACCTTGGCCGACGACGACGCCCTGCGCACCAACGCTGGCCGCATGGCCCACCGGCAACACGTAGTGGACCTGATCGCGGCACGCATGGCCACCGAGCCCGCTGAGGCCTGTTGCCGACGGCTCGATGCGGCCGGCGTACCATGCGGATTAGTGCGTTCGGTGACCGAAGCGCTGACCCATGTTGACGCCTCGGCTGTCACAGGCGTGGCACCAATTGCAAACGGCCGAGTTCGCTACCCGTCACCAAGGTTGAACGAGCACCAAAAGCTCATTCGGGACAATGGCTGGAGTTCCTTCGATCACCTGCCGATACCGTCTCTGGGGACGCGTGACTAATTCCGCCCCGAAGCGTCTTTTGAGCGAGAGGATCAGCTGGTATGTCGTCGCAGCCGAATTCCATCAGCGAAGGGGTGTCGATAGCGGCTTCATTGCGTTATCGTAGCGCGGTGAATACGACGGAAAACACCGCCACCCAAATAGTTGAAGTCGATTCGGACCAAGACGTCATCTCCCGTGTCATCGGGGGTGAGCGTGACGCGTTCGCCATGCTGATCGGTCGATACAGTGATCCACTGTACCGACATGCACTCGGCATGACCGGCAGTCCGGATGTAGCCGAGGACATTCTTCAGACGTCGTTTATCAAGGCCTTTCACCATCTGGGTGAAGTCCGAGGTCGATTCGACGCCTGGCTGTTCCGAATCGTAGCAAACGGGTGCAAGGATTGGCTGAAGAACATTCGGCGCACGCACTTGAGCTACGACGAGGACGATCAAGCCTCTGGTTACGCGACGCCCGATGAGGACCTCGACCGTACTGAACTGCGGTCTGACCTCGATTATGCTCTCGCGCAGCTGGCGCCGTCACTTCGCGAGGCCTTCATCATGAAACACGTTGAAGGCCGATCCTACGAAGAGATGGCGGACCTGTTAGGGACCACCGTTGGAGCGCTGAAGATGCGCGTGCATCGGGCACGCGAAGCACTTCAGGCTCTGCTCGAGGAGAAATACGCGTAATGCTGACCCCACACGAAGCACACAACAACGATCTCGGGCGCGACCTGCCCAAGCGCGAGTCAACCGGCGAATCGGCCGACCGTCCGCTCATGGATCGTGAGGTCCCGCTCCCTGGTATGGAAGCGTCCAACGATCCGGCCGTACTGGCCATCCATCAGTGGCTCGATGGCGACCTGTCAGAGGCCGACGCGCGCCGCGCCGACGCCAGGCAGGTTGCGCTGTGGAGTCGCATCTCCACGGAGACCGATCAGCGTCGACGCATGGCCACGCCGACACACGTGATGGCGAACATCATGGCCGCCTTGCCGGCCACGGCCGCTGCGCCGAACGTGGTGGTCGAGGTGGCTAAGACCACTTCGACGGCCACGTTCACTGAGGCTGCACAGACTGCCGGCGTGTCAACGACCATGGTCGTGATGGTCGGGGCCGCGATGCTGGTGCTTGGCATTGTGGCCGGGAAGTTTCTGCTTTAAGCGGGTCGGCGGGTCGGATGGAACCGGTGTTTTTGGATGACGAGAGGGCCGACCTGATTGCAGGTCGGCCCTTTTCGATTTCAGGTGCAGTGTGGCATGGTGCCTGGCCCACCATCCGAAATATCCATTTGGATATTTCGACGGCGGTGTGGCGGGGCCCTCGTGTCGTGAGGCGTTGAGGCTCCATGTTAGGACGCCGCCTTTTCCCGGTTTCTCGCGGGGAAAACCGGAGCCAAGGGTTTTGACACATGTCAAACCCTCCAAGCACTACCACCGCGGGTCGACGACAGAGCCTACGATGTTGCCGAACGCCAACACTCTATTCATGTTGACGAACGCCAACAAGCCTCCTCCAGAAAGCACTCCGCTACACGCTGTGAAAAGCGCTCCCCGTGGGATCCTACGTCACGTCGCGGATAGTGCATGCCCCCCGTTATCACGCAATGTGATAACGGGGGGGGCATCGGATCTTCTGCAGCGTCAGATATTTCTGATCGGCGCCGGCCGCTGGGGATACTCCAGGGGCTGTGCGTGAGCTGCTCCGTCCGACCCGCTGGCAGGACGCCCCCACCGACTGAAATATCGATCAAATATCCGCGCGGATATTTGAGACGTATCCAACCACGGATATTTCGGACACCCAAGAGGTGTCGAATCCAATTGGAATGGCTTGCTGTTTCGACACACGGGTCTGGTCTACGATCACCATCCGCACGAACGACACCATGTCCACAAGTTGCCGAACGTGCACATGTTTCAAGTGTCGACGTACGTCAACAACTATGCTATGAAACTACGATCCTACAAATCTCCCTTGCAGGCTCGTTTTTGATCTGATCGTCAACGCCATACGTGTTGAGTAACGGCAACATTTCTCCAGGCGATTGGGCTGGCGATCCGTATCGAGCCTCACAACGGACGTGCCGGTCGCGTAGATCCGCAAGCGCCCCCTGAAAACGCCCGCGACAGTGCGCTCGCCGCAGTCCTTGCACGCGCCACTGCCGAGGGCACGGCGTCGTCGGTGACTGGCTGGCCGACCGCCCGTGAACCAGCGCCGCAGCGCCCCAAACCGTGAGATCCCTGAATGCCGGCCACTAAGCCGACACGGCTCACGCGATCGGCGCAGCCCAGGCTCGCCGTATTCCTGAACGGCGAACTTAGCGGGCACGTCTATCAGTCGGCCAAATCGAAGGCTGGTGTTTCGGTACACCGAGGCGTGGCGTTCCAACCCACTCGCTTTCCCGCTCTCGCTCTCCATGCCTCTTGAGTTTGCGGAGCATGGACATCAGGCAACCTCGGCTTTCCTGTGGGGACTCCTCCCTGATGACCCCAGAGTGATCGACCACTGGGCACGCTCCTTCGGCGTTTCGAGGACCGACGCGGTGCAGTTGCTGGTCCACGTGGGTGAAGACTGCGCCGGTGCCGTGCAGCTCGTAGCTCCCGATAAGGCGGATCATGTGTTGGGCGCCCCGATCGCGACCGATGAGAACACGTCGGTCGAC